>JAABUJ010000516.1_pt1 | contig 75307 bp, 60 predicted proteins | sample 5559131 | NCBI WGS metagenome assembly JAABUJ01 (sample SAMN10711875, study PRJNA513366) | rock metagenome | isolation source: Antarctica rocks | place: Antarctica: Victoria Land, Mt New Zealand nord | collected 2016-01-07 | reverse complement strand
GAGGAGCCCGGTGGCGGCACAAGAACGCTCGTTCGATGGCCGCCCTGATCTGCTGCCGCCAGACCGACCAATGGGATCTGTTCTGGGACCGGGCAGCATGAACCCCAAGATTCTGCGGGTACACCCCTACTCTCTCGAATCAGGCAAGGGCTTGCACTTGAAATAAGAATAGGGATATCATGCGTTCTTTCCAAAACGCCGTATATCGACCCTTTTCAAGTCAGACTCATCGGGGTTGGCGACCCGCTAGCTCAAGCCGCGGCGGAGATCAACAAGAAATACCCAGGTCCGATGGCGAATCGCTTTCGAGGCAAAAGCTTCGGTGGGATTGACGTCGATGAGGTGTACGTCTATCCGTCAAGGATTATCGCCCCGCTCAGATCGGGCTGACCGTAGGGCAACCGATTTTCTCCCTCTGACTGGCGTTGTTGCACGAATAACCCATGTCAGAGAAAAGGTTTGCGGCAAATCAACCCGTCGATTTGCCGTAATACGGACCATCCGGCTGCTGCAAGTCCTTTCCTGGCATGATGTTATTTATGCAACAACGCCCCTCTGACTGCCACGCGAGCTTGGCGACTTGCCGTCAACCGCCCCGCCGAGTGGCCCTTTCCGACCGACGGCGCGTCGCCCATAATGGACCTCATGGGACGACCCGGGCTCCAGTTCACCGTGACCGCGATGCTCAGCCTGGTGGCCTGCATCGCCCTGAACCTCTGGCTATTCCGCCTCGGGTTCCTGGCTGGCTTCGTCGGTTTGAACCTGACCAAGCACATCGCCGTGGCTGTGCTCTGCCAGGCGGTCGGGGTCAACGGCGAGGCGGCCCGGGCTCCGGCCCGCTCGCCGATCTCGAAGCCTCACGCGCTCAGGGAAGTTCTCTGATCGCGACGTTCCGGAACTCCACCGGGGACTCGTGCGACTGGAGCCCGAGGAAGCCCGACGAGCGGCGGATCCCGGGGTGTTTCTCCCGGAGGTGGTTGTCGTCGTCCACCCGGGCATCAACGACCCGGACTCCATTGAGGTCGACCGCCACCCGAGATCCCTCAGCCCGGATCTCCATCGCGTTCCACTGGCCGGGCGGCCGGGTCTGGCCCCGCCGGGCGGCGACGACCCCGTAAACGGACCCGGTGTACTGGTCCGGTCGCAGATTCTTGTAAGCCGGGGAGTCGTCGTCGAGGATCTGGATCTCCAGGCCGTCGAACGACGGGTCGCCCCGGTGCGGGGCCCGGATCAGGACGCCGGAGTTGCCCCCCGGCCCGATCCGGTATTCGAGCCGGAGGACGAAATCCCCGAACGCCCGGTTGGTGCTCAGCCAGCCCTTGCCGTCCCCCCGGGCGACGAGCATCCCCCCCTCAGCTCTCCAGTTGCCCGGCTTGCTGCCGATCGCCGTCCAGCCCGCGAGCGACCCGCCGTCGAATAGCGGCACGAAACTCGGCCCGGCGATCACCAGAATCAGACATGCTTGCTTGAACATAATATCGATCCGGGGGGAGATTGAACCGCCTTGCCGCCGAGGACGCGAAGGTCGGAAAGAGAGAATATCCAGAGGAAAGCCGAGAAATGTCCAACCACTTCTGTTCTCACTCTTTCTCTCTCTCTCCGATCTTGGCGTCTTGGTGGTTCAATCGCTTCGATTCAATTCCCGAGGGGCAAGTGCGGCGACGGGATCCCCCGGTTCTGGCCGTGGGCGGCGACGACCTCGGCCAGGTAGCCCAGGAGCCGGCGGCGGAAGACCGGGAGTGCCAGCGATTCGGCCCGGACTCGGGCGAGGGCCGGGTCGTGGGGTCGGCCCTCGGCCTCCCAGGAGTCGAGGGCGACGAGGAGCCCGTCGGTCGTGGGTTGAGGATACGTCCGGCCGACCCGGTCGTCGACCGTCTCGGCCGCGCCCCCGCGACCCAGGGCGATCACCGGGGCCTCGCAGGCGAGGGCCTCGATCGGGACGATCCCGAAGTCCTCCTCACCGGGGAAAAGCAGGGCCCGGCAGCGCCGGTAGTGGTCGCGGATCACCTCGTCGGGCTGCCAGCCGAGGAACCGGACCGAAGGCCCGGCCAGCCGCTCCAGGCGAGCCCGCTCGGGGCCCGAGCCGATCACCACCAGCCGACGGCCCGAGGCCGAGCAGGCGGCCACGGCCTGGTCCAGATTCTTGTACGGGACCAGCGCCGAGACGCAGAGGTAGAAGTCCTCGCGCGGGAGCGAGGACGGGGCCGGGGTGTAGAAGCCGGCGTCGACCGGGGGCTGGATCACCCGGCTCTCGCGGTCGTAGCAGCGGCCGATCCGCTCGCGGACGGCCTCCGAGATCGCCACGAAGTGCGAGACCCGGCCCGAGGTCGCCCGGTCCCGGGTCCGAAGCCGGTCCAGGAGCGAGCCGGCCAGGGCCCGGCGGACCGGCCGGTCGGCCCAGGAGGCGAGGTAGGCGTCGCGGCCGTCCCAGGCGTAGCGCATCGGGGTGAAGCAGTAGCAGACGTGCGGGACGCCCTCCGGCGGCCGGGCCATCTTGGCCACGCAGTGGCTCAGGCTGACCACGAGGTCGACCTCGCCGAGCCGCCACGACCGAGCGGCCAAAGGCATCAGCGGGAGGAGCTTCCGGTAGTGGTCCAGGACCCCCGGGATCCGCTGGAGCGGCGAGGTCCGGATCCGCATCGCCTCGATCGGCGGGCTCAAGGCCCCCTGGCGATGGATCAGAGTGTGCAGAGTGGCCTCGGGGAACGCCTGGCAGAGGACCTCCAGGCACTTCTCCCCGCCCCTCATCCCGGTCAGCCAGTCGTGGACCAGCGCCACGCGGAGGCCGGACAGGACGCCCGAGGGGGGCGAGGCCCGGCGGGTCGACGACGTGAGGTCCCCTCGGATGCTGGCGTCCATGCCGGCCCCCTTGGCTCCTTGCCCGGCCCGGGGCCCACGAGCCCCGGGCGATCCGGGCCGGAGGCTAACCGAGTTCGCCCCGGAGGGCAAGCCGGGCCCGGCCGGTCGGACAGGGTCTGACCGTGGATTCCGGGGGTTCACGCCGCCCAACTCCTATCGGAGCGGACTTCGCTTGGTTTTGGGGTAGGGTGGCGTCGAGCGAAGCGAGGCCCACCAGCCTTGGGCGTCGAGCGGTGGGCCTCGCTCCGCTCGACGCCACCCGACGAGAATCGTTCCGGCTCAAGGAGGACAGGGCCACCAGAAATTCGGTCAGACACGGCCCGGACCAACCCTCGCCGGGATCGCCGGATCACTTGGCGTCGAGCAGTTCGACATCGAAGATCAAGGTCGCGCCGCCGGGGATCGCCCCCTGCCCGGAGGCCCCGTAGCCGAGTTCAGGGGGAATGGTCAACTTCCGGCGCTCGCCCACCTTCATCCCGGGCACGCCCTCGTCCCAACCGGGGATCACCGCGCCGACGCCGATCCGGGTCGGGAACGGCTGGCCCTTCTCGCGCGAGCTGTCGAAGACCTTGCCGTCGGTCAGAGTCCCGGTGTAGTGGATCGTGACGTTCTGGCCCGACTTCGCGGCCGGCCCGGTTCCCTCCTTGAGGGTCTCGTAGACGAGCCCCGAGGCCGTTTTGGTCGACTGGCCGACCGGCGTGGGTGGCGAGTCCGCCGCCTTGACCGTCACTTTGTTCTGCCGGGCCGTGGCCCCCGCCTGCTCGCCGAGCGCCTGGGCGCCCTCGCCTTGCGGGATCGCCGGGATCCGCTGGAGATCCAGCCCCGGCGGGGCGACCGGGACGATCTCCGACGGCTCCTGGCAGCCCGCCGATGCCACCATCGCCGCCACCGCGACGAGCCTCAACCCCATCCGGAACGTCATGATCGAAGGACCTCCGGCGCCGGCTCGGGCGCCCCCAGATAAATCGAAAATCAGTCCTCGCGGTCCGGACCTCTCAAGCCCGGTGGCCGACTGCCCCATTATGGCGGATCGGGACCCCCCGGGGCCAGTCCGGGTCGGTCGACGCCGGAGAGGGCGATTGTTACGATCAGACCCTCGCGGCCCGCTCGCCGATCGTCCGGCTCCGATCCGGGCAGGGGCGGGCCCCCGGGAGAGCCTCCGACCATGCTTGAGCCGGGCGTCATCGTGCTGACCAACGACGACGGCGTCGACGCCCCCGGGCTGGCCGCGTTGCGGGCGGCGACCGAGGGGCTGGGCGACCGCCTGGTGATGGCCCCGCTGGGCCCGCAATCCGGCTGCGGGCATGTCGTGACCACGGACCGGCCCATCGCCACCGAGGGCCGCCCCGATGGCCGGGTCGGCGTCGACGGGACCCCGGCCGACTGCGTCCGGCTGGCGCTCCACCGGCTGGGCCCGGGCCTGGCCTGGGTCATCTCGGGGATCAATGCCGGCGGGAATCTCGGGGCCGACATCCACCACTCAGGCACGGTGGCGGCGGTCCGGGAGGCCGCGCTCCACGGTCTGCCCGGCGTCGCGGTCTCGCATTACATCGCCCGAGGGCGGACGATCGATTGGGACCGGGCCGTCCGGTGGCTCGTGCCGGTCCTCCGCGACCTGATGGCCCGGCCGCCCGAGCCCGGGACGTTCTGGAACGTCAACCTGCCTCACCCCGAGCCCGGCTCCCCCGACCCGGCCGTGACCTACTGCCCGGTTGACCCGTCCCCTCTCCCCCTGGCCTTTCGCCAGGAGCCCGACGGGCTCAAGTATTGCGGCGACTACCAGGGCCGCGCCCGATCCGGAACCGGCGACGTCGCCGTCTGCTTCGGCGGCCGGATCGCGGTCTCCAAGGTCCACGTCATGGCCTCGGTCTGGCCGCTGGGCTGAGCGGCGATCCGGTGATTTTTCTGGGTCGCGGCGATCCCCCGGACGGCCCCCGGCCCGGATCCGACAATCGTCATCCCGCCCCCTTGATTCCCGCCCTCGACTCCATTACACTTGTCGGAGAATGCCGGGTCGCCTCGGGCCGCCATGCCCGACGGCCGGGCGTCTCGGCCTTCGGTCGAAGGGAGGGCTCGCGATGGTCGGCAACGCCTTGAGTCAGACGCGGCGGCGGATCGGGATCGGCCTGACGGCCCTGGTGGCGACGGGGATGGCCTGGGCGGCTTCGCCGGGCCTGCCGGTCCTCTGGGGGCCCCACGCCAGCGCCGGGGCGAAGGCGGCGGGGCTCGCCCTGTTCGAGCACGAGTGGGAGCCCCACGACCCGATCGCCGGCGGCGACGGGCTCGGGCCGGTCTTCAACGGCCGGTCGTGCGTGGCCTGCCACTTCCAGGGGGGCGTCGGCGGGGGCGGGGCCAACCAGCACAACGTCGTCTCCTTCGAGCTGCTGCCCACGAAATCCCGGCCCACGCTCAAGGGGGGACTGATCCACGCCTTCGCCGTCGAGAACCGCTTCACCGAGAAGCTCGGGACCCTCCGGACGATGTTCCCGGTGATCCCCGGGAGCGTCCAGCTCCGGGGGAACTGCCGCCTCCTGACCCAGGACTTCGACCCGGTCCGGACCGAGAGCGTGAACTCGACCGCTCTCTTCGGCGCGGGGTGGGTCGACCGGATCTCGGGCAAGACGATCTACCAGAACGGCCTGCGTAAAGCCGTCTCCAAGATCGGCGACGAGCTGGCCGGCGAGTTCGAGGGCGTCCTGCCCGGCCGCCCTCGGGTCCTGCCCGACGGCCGGGTCGGCAAATTCGGCTGGAAGGCCCAGTTCGCCAGCCTGGAAGATTTCGTCGCCGCCGCCTGCGCCAACGAGATCGGCCTGGGGAATCCCAGGATGGAGCAGGCCCGGCCGATCGGGCACGACTACCCGAGCGTGCCGGCCGACCTCGACCGAACGCAGTTCCGCCAGCTTGTCGCGTTCGTCGACACCCTCCCCCGGCCCAAACTGGTGGTTCCCGACGACCCCGCCGCCGCCGGTCGAGTGACCCGGGGCAATGCCGCCTTCGCGGCGGTCGGCTGCGCCTCGTGCCACCTGCCCGAGATCGGCGGCGTCGAGGGGGTTTATAGCGACTTCCTGCTCCACCGGCTCGACGATCGGAGGAACGGCGGATCGGGCTACACCACGATCGACTCGCCCGAGGTCCCGCTGCCCGACGCCTTCCCGCTCCCCGAGGAGTGGAAGACGCCCCCGCTCTGGGGCGTGGCTGACTCCGCCCCCTACTTCCACGACGGCGCTTCGCCCACCCTCGACGCCGCGATCAAGCGTCACAGCGGCGACGCCCAGGCCGTCCTGGACAAATTCCGGAAGCTCTCGGGCGACGATCAGGCGGCGATTCACGCCTTCCTTGGTTCTCTCAAGGCTCCCGCCGAGGCCAAGCCCGCCGACCTCCCGGTCGCCCGGACCCTCGCCTCGGCCCGCTGATCGGCGGACCTCCGGGGCGTCCCGTCCTGCTCTCCCCGAGGCGATCCGGCCCTATTTCCAAGTCGTGGCGATGGGTGAAGGTCAACGAGCGATGGGTGAAGGAATTCTCGGAAAGGCAGCCGAGGTCGCTTCAAATCCATTGGCTCCTGTCCCTCGTTCACCATCAACCATTCGCCATCCTCGATCCCGGATCGTCTCTCAGAGGCTATCCGGGATCGAAAATGGTTGATGGTCAATGGGTTATGATCAATAAGCGGGACGGCATAAGGTGCCTATGCCGGGGAAAGCTCCGGGGATGGCTCACCCATCAACCATCATCCATGGGCCATCACTCATTGCCAGGCCAAGGAAATGTTTCCGGATCGACTCTCAGTCCCGTTCGAGATCAGTTCATCTCCGGCTCCAGCGGCCCGGCCAGCTCGGTCAGGTAGAACAGCCGGCCAGGGCGGGTGGGCATGAACGAGCTGGGGACCCAGGGGTCGGGGCCGTAGCGGAGGGTCATCCAGAGGCTCGCCCCCTGCCACTGCATCCCCCGACCGAGGATCCCGTCGGCCCCGCCGATGATCCGGTCGGCCTGGAGGAACAGGCCCGGCCCGATCGTGTTGGCGAAGGCCGGAACCAGCGTCGTCCGGCTCTTGAAGCTGGTCAGCGCGTTCTGCTCGATGGTGAGCGGGTGGAGCCGCGCGCCGAGCCGGTGCGTCGCGGCCTTCCAGGCGTCGAGGTCGGCGAAATCGGCGGCGAAGTGGGGCTCCCAGAAGGCGATGTGGCAGACCCGGCCGATCCCGAAGACCACGATCAGTTCGGCCCCGCCCGCCTGCATCGCGGCGATCTTCTCCGCGTACCGGGGGAGCCGGTCGGGCGTGGCGAACCACCGCCGGTCGGGCGGGACGGTGAGCTTGCCGAGCGGCCCGTAGAAGGCCCCCTCCATCGCCCGGGAAAACGCCCCCGGGTGGTCGGCGGGGAGGGTCTGGCCGTCGCGGTCGCTCCACTCGTCCATGTTGAAGCCGTGGACGTGGCCGCAGGAGACGCCCCACTCCTGGAGGAAGTAGACGGCCCAGCGGTACATCCCCATCGGCCCGACCGGCAGGATCATGGCCGCCTCACGCCCCTCGTCGCGGGCCCGGCGGATCGCCAGGGCGATTTCGTGGCCGAGCATCACGTCAAAATCCTCGACCGACCGGCAGGCCACCGGCTCGAATCCGGGGTCCCACCAGGGCTGGCGGTCGCCGATCGAACCGGGCGGATTCGAGCAGCATCCGTCGATCCGGCCGAGGTCCCACCCGCGCGGGAAGAAGCCGTCCATCATCGAGCCTTCAAGGGTCGTCAGCAGGTTCATGGTCGTGTCGACTCCTGGGTCGGGGTGGATCGATCGGGCCGGTCCCGCCATCATGCCAGGTCGGGGCCGGCCGGTCGAAGGGCGCCCGGCCCTCGCGTCGCCCGGCCGGCCCGGATACGATCGGGCTCGCGATGCCTCGGCCCCTCGGACTCCGGCCCGGGCGCCTCGCCCCGGAGCGGCAGATGATCCGCTGGGTGTTCCTCGACGTCGGCAACGTCCTCCTTGATGAAGATCCGCTCACGTTCCGGGTCTTCCAGATCCACGTCGAGGCCGTCCGCGCGGCCCTGCCCGACTTGAGCTTCGGTCGGATCCTGGCCGAACGGGAGGCTCGGGCGCTGGCGGGGTCGCGGTGGCCGCTCTACGAGGTCGTCTCGCGATACCTCGACGATCGGGCCTGCCTCGCAGCCTGGGACGCGGCCGATCGCGAGGTCCGCGCCCGCTTCGAAGAGCTGAGCCCGGCGATCCCCGGCGCCCAGGCGCTGCTCGGGGACCTCGCCGCCCGGTTCCGGCTCGGCCTGATCGCCAATCAGGGGCCCGACTGCCGCCGGAGGCTCGATCGGCTCGGCTGGCTCGGCCGGTTCGAGGTGGTCGCGTTGAGCGAGGAGGAGGGGATCCACAAGCCCGACCCCGCCCTGTTCCGGCTGGCCCTGGAGCGGGCGGGCGTCGCGCCCTCGGACTCGGTGATGATCGGCGACCGGCTGGACAACGACGTCGGGCCCGCCGCCGGGCTCGGGATGGCGACCGTCTGGATCCGCTGGCCCCATCGGACCGCCAAGGGTTGGTCGCCCGAGGAGCCCGAAGCCGCCGCCTATCTCGGCTCGCTGGAGCGGATCGCAGCGGAGTCCGCCGACCGCCCGGGCGGGCCCGCCCCGAGCCTGGCGGTGGACGGACTCCGGGGATGGGTCCCGGCCCTGGCGGGACTTGGCTGAATGAGTGATGACTGATGGGCGATGGTTGATGGGAGGGAAATCCAGGAGAATTTCCCCGGCATCGGCGTCGGAGGTCGCCTCGCTTGTCAACCCTCACTCATGGACCATCCACCCGATTCGATCCCGGATCGCCTCTCAGCGACGGGCGTCGAGGCGAGCCCGGATTTCGAGCAGCGCCCGGGCCAGGTCGAGCAGGCTAGGGATCGAGGCCAGGCCGGGCGGTCGTCGACCTTCGCGGTCGAGCAGGACGCCGCGGAGGCCGGCTCGTTCGGCGCCCAGGACGTCGTTCTCGGGGTCGTCCCCCACGCAGAGGACCCGGCCGGGCGGCAGGCCCAGGCTGGCGCAGGCGGCCCGATAGAAGGCCGGGTGCGGCTTCCGGTGGCCGACCTCGGAGGAGATCACCAGGGGGGCGACGAAGCCCGCCAGCTCGGGGAGGCCGGCGGCCACGGCGCGGAGGCGGCCGTCGAAGTTCGAGGCGATCCGGAGGGGGAGGCCCGCCTCGCGGAGCGCCGCGAGCCCGGGGGCAACGTCGGGGAAGCTCCGCCAGGCCTCGGGCCGGCCGAAGTGGTCCCAGAGTTCCGCGAAACCCCGGTCGAGGTCGGGCAGGTCGGGCAGGACGTTGGCGACGATCCGACGCCATCGCCGGAATTCGATTGCCTCGTCGGTGGCCATCGGGCCGAGCTGCTCGTCGACCTCGTCGTTCCGGAAGTGGAGGCCGAATCGCCGCTTGACCTCAGCCACGTCGACGACCAGCCCCTGCCGGAGCGCGGCGTCGGCATAGGCCCGCGCGACCGAAGGTTCCGGATCGATTAAAGTCCCGACGGCGTCGAGGACGATCCCCTCGATACCTTCCCACCCCTCGAAGCTGGTCATGGTCGTCGATTTATCCGAGGTTTGCCGGCGGCCGGAGCCCGGAGGGCTCGCCCGCGCGATCAGGACGCGAAACCAGAGCTGTCGCGCACACAATAGGCATTGTGGGCGTAGATTGAGGAGAGGGAAGGCCCGACCGACCGCGACTTGCCGATCTCCGACGAGTGAGGTCCCCATGCTTGACGCCATGACGAGGCAAATCCCGCCCCGATTCGTCCCGACGACCCGTGGGATCCCTGTCGAGCAGGTCCAGGCGCTCGACCGTCGCCACCGGTTGGAGCGTCAACAGCGGACGTTCCGAGGCCCCCACCGGGGCGGCCCGATCGAATCGGCGCTCGCCTCCAATCCGTTCGCGATCACCGATGGGGACGGACCAAACCCGGCGTGACGTCGGAGTCGAGCCCGGCCACCTGGCCGGCGGCGAGCTTGGCCAGCGCGATCCCGGCCATGGCCGCGTTGTCGGTGCAAAGGGCCATCGGCGGCAAAAACAGCTCGACGCCCCGGCCCGAGGCCATCGCCCCGACCCGCTCGCGGAACCGGCCGTTGACGGCCACGCCCCCGCCCACGCCCAGCCGGTCCCAGCCGGTCCGATCCAGCGCCTGGGCCGCCTTGGCGACCAGGACGTCGACCACCGCCTCCTGAAAGCTCGCCGCCAGGTCGGCTACCAGCGCGGAGGGCGGAGCGTGGCCGGTCGACCGGGCGTCCTGCCCCTTGAGGGCGTAGAGCACGGCCGTCTTGAGCCCGGAGAAGCTGAAGGCGAGCCGGTCGTCCTTCAGGAAAGGCCGGGGGAGGGCGAACGCCTTCGGGTTTCCACCCAGGGCAGCCCGCTCGACCCCCGGCCCGCCGGGATAGCCCAGCCCGAGCAGGCTGGAGACCTTGTCGAACGCCTCGCCGGCCGCGTCGTCGATGGTCCCTCCCAGAAGCTCGGAGTCGATCGGCCCCCGGCAAGAGTAGAGGCTGGTGTGCCCGCCCGAGACGACCAGGCCGACGCAGGGGTACGCCTCGCGGTCGGGATGCGCGAGCTGGCAGGCGTACAGGTGCCCTTCGAGGTGGTCGACGGCGATCAGCGGGACGCCCAGCGCCATCGCCAGCGTCTTGGCCGCCGTGAGCCCCACGATCAGGGCTCCCACCAGCCCCGGCCGGGTCGCCACGGCCACCGCGCCGATCTCATTCAAGCAAACCCCGGCCCGTCGGAGGGCCTCGTCGACCACCGGGAGGATCTGGCGGACATGCTCGCGGGCGGCGATCTCGGGGACCACGCCACCGAACCGCTCGTGGATGTCGATCTGCGAGGCCACCACGCTCGACCGGATCGAGGGGACGCCCATGCCCGGGATCCCTTCCAGGACGGCGGCGCCGGTCTCGTCGCAGGTGGTCTCGATTGCGAGCAGGAGCATGGGTGTTTCGTGGTGGCTGGCGGGGAGGGGCGGGGATCTCGGCCCGGAATTGTCAGACGTGGACGTCGCGCCGCTGCCCGAGCCGATCGGGGTAGCGGCGGCGGATCGGGCCAACTTCCCGGCTCAGGAAGGCGTCCACCTGTTCGGGCGACCGGCCGATGAACTGGCGGGCTTCGAGGACGACGGCGAGGTCGACGCCCTCGAAGGCGGGGTCGGCGGCGATCCGATCGGTCAGGTCGTTGACGCCGTCCTCCCGCTTGATCCGGGCCCCGGCAGCCAGGGAGTGGGTCCGGATTCGCTCGTGGAGGTCCTGGCGGTCGCCCCCGAGCTTGACGCCGGCCATCATCAAGTTCTCGGTCGCCATGAACGGCAGTTCAGCCGCGACGTGGCGGGCGATCACCGGCGCGTTGACCACCAGGCCGGGCACGACGTTGATGGAGAGCGTCAGGAGGGCGTCGACGGCCAGGAACGCCTGGGGGAGCACCATCCGCCGGACCGCGCTGTCATCCAGGGTCCGCTCCAGCCACTGGGTCGCGGCGGTCTGGGCGGCGGCGGCGGGGAGGGCCATGGCGAACCGGGCGATCGAACAGATCCGCTCGGCCCGCATCGGGTTGCGCTTGTAGGCCATCGCCGACGAGCCGATCTGCTCGGCCTCGAACGGCTCCTCGACCTCGCGCTCGTGGGCCAGGAGACGGAGGTCGGAGCCGAACCGGTGCGAACTCTCAGCCACGCCCGAGAGGGCGGCGACGACCTGCGAGTCGACCTTCCGGGTGTACGTCTGCCCCGAGACCGGGTGTGATTCGGCGAAGCCGAACGCCTCGGCGACCATCCGGTCCAGCGCCTCGACCCTGGCGTGATCCCCATCGAAGAGGGCCAGGAAGCTGGCCTGGGTCCCGGTGGTCCCCTTCACGCCGAGGAACCGGAGGTCTTCGAGCCGCCGCTCGATCTCGCGGAGGTCGAGCACCAGCTCATAGCACCAGAGCGTCGCCCGTTTGCCGACCGTCACCAGTTGCGCGGGTTGATAATGGGTATACCCCAGGCAGGGGAGGTCGCGGTAGTGGTGGGCGAAGGTCGCCAGGGCGTCGATGGCGCCGACGAGCCCGTCGCGGACCATCCCGAGGGCCTCGCGAATCAAGATCAGATCAGTGTTGTCGGTGACGTAGCAGCTCGTGGCGCCCAGGTGGATGATCTTCCGGGCTCCGGGCGCGACGTCGCCATAAGCGTGAACGTGCGCCATCACGTCGTGACGCAATCGCTTCTCGTGGGCCCTCGCGGTGTCGAAGTCGATGTCGTCGACCTTCGCCTTCAGCTCGGCGATTTGCCCATCGGTGACGTTCAGGCCCAGCTCGCGCTCGGCCTCGGCCAGGGCAACCCAGAGCCGCCGCCAGGTCGAGAACTTCTTCTGGCTCGACCAGAGTTCGGCCATCGCCCGGGAGGCGTAGCGGGTGACGAGGGGGTTTTCGTAGGTGGTATTGCTCATGGTTATTTGAAAAGGTTCGTTGTTGTTGACGTGGCGAACCCGTAGGGTGGCGTCGAGCGGAGCGAGGCCCACCATGCCGACCCCGGTGGGCCTCGCTCCGCTCGACGCCACCCTACACAATCATGAAATCAGCAATCCTTAAGATCCGCCATTTAGATCCCCCCCAGGACCCGGGCCCGGCCGACCCGGGCGATGGCCAGCATGAAGGCGGCGGTCCGGAGGCTGACGCCCTTGCGCTGGGCCATGTCGAAGACCTTGTTGAAGCTCTCGACCATCCGGCGTTCCTCCTCGCGCTGGACCTGTTCGAGGGGCCATCGGAAGTGCTGGAGGTTCTGGACCCACTCGAAGTAGCTGACGACGACGCCGCCGGCGTTGGCCAGGATGTCGGGGACGACGGGGATATCCCTCCGCTGGAAGACCTCGTCGGCCTCGGGCCAGGTGGGGCCGTTGGCGGCCTCGACGATCAGGCTGGCCTGGACGGACTCGGCCGTCGGGGCGTCGAAGACGCCGCCGAGCGCGGCGGGGATCAGGACGTCGACGGCCATGGTCAGCAATTGTTCGTTGGTGATCGCATCGCCGCCGCCGAAACCAACGACCTTGCGGTTGAGGGCGACGTGCTTGTCCAGTTCGGGGATGGCGATCCCCTCGGGGTGGGTCAGGCCGCCAAAGGCGTCGGAGACGGCCACGACTTTTCCTCCCATCTGGTGGAGCGAGCGGGCGGCGAAGCTCCCGACGTTGCCGTAGCCCTGGATGGCGAAGGTGGTCCCGGCGATGACCCGGCCGAGCTTGCCGAGCATCTCGCGGCAGATTAGGGCCACGCCGTAGCCGGTGGCGGCCTCGCGGCCGGCCGAGCCGTGCAGCTCCACCGGCTTGCCGGTGACCACGGCCGGGTGGAAGCCGTGGAACTTGGAATACTCGTTCATGATCCAGGCCATCACCTGGGCGTCGGTCCCGACGTCGGGCGCGGGGATGTCCTTGTCGGGACCGATGAAGTCGTGGATCTGCTGGACGAACCGGCGGGTCAGCCGCTCCAGCTCGCCGCGCGAGAGCTTGCTGGGGTCGCAGTTCATCCCCCCCTTGCCGCCCCCGAAGGGGATGTCGACGACGGCCGTCTTCCAGGTCATCAGGCTGGCCAGGGCGCGAGACTCGTCCTGGTCGACGTGGGGGTGGTAGCGGAGCCCGCCCTTGAACGGACCCCGGGCGTTGTCGTGCTGGACCCGGTAGCCGATGAAGTTGCCGATCTGGCCGGAATCCATCTCGATGGCCACCTCGACCCGCAACTCGCGGTCGGGGGTCATCATCAGGGTCCGCATGTTCCCGGTCAGGTCGAGGCGGGCCGCGGCCTTGTCGAAATAGTGGTTGGTGGCCTCGAAGGCTTGCATCGGACGGGCAGTCCCCGGTTAATGGGTGCCTCCGGCGGCCCCTCCGCCCCGCATCCCCGGACCGGATCGTACCGGACCGAGCCCCCGGACCGCAAGGACGGCGGCCGGGCCGGTCGCCCCCGTCGACGCGGGCGGGGATCACCCCCCAGACCGATCCCACCGAGGCGGAACCCGATGCGTCCCTACATCTTGAGCGAGACGAACTACGGCCAGGTCAAGGCTCGCCCCTTCGAGGTGGCCGTGCTCCCCCTGGGCGCCACCGAGCCGCACAATCTCCACCTTCCCTACGGGACCGACACCTACCAGGTCGAGGCCGTCGGCCGGCTCGCCTGCGAGAAGGCCCACGATCGGGGGGCGAGCGTGGCGCTCCTACCGGCCCTCCCGTACGGGACCGAGACCAACCAGATGCGGTTCCCGATGACCATGAACCTCGACCCCTCGACCCTCGCCCGGGTGGTCGCCGATCTGGTCGATTCGCTCGCCGCCCATGGCGTGATGAAGTGCGTGTTGCTCAACGGCCACGGCGGCAACGACCTCAAGTGGATCCTCCGCGAGCTGCACCTCAAGACGCCCGTCCGGCTCTTCGCCTGCCACTGGTGGCGGGTGGCCGCCGACCGCTACCGGGACCTCTTCGACGACCCCGGCGACCACGCCGGCGAGCTGGAGACCAGCATGATCCTGGCCCACCGGCCGGACCTCGTCGCCGAGGGGACCGCCGACGCTGGCTCGACCGCCCCGACCCGATTCGAGGCCGTGAACCAGGGATATATCGAGATCACCCGATCCTGGCACCTCCTGACCACCAACTCCGGCGCGGGCGACCCTGCCCCGGCCACCGCCGCCAAGGGATCGGCCCTGACCGCGATCGTCGTCGACCGGGTCGCCGACTTCCTCGTCGACCTCGCGGCCAGCCCGCTCGACGACCGCTTCCCGTTCTGAACCCTCGGGGTCGGCGCCGGGCCCCGGACCCCGGCGTGGGACGGCTCTCCTCGGGGAAAATCAGGGTCCGGGAAAATTGCACGCGGGATCGCCGAGGAGTAAGCTAATCGGAGATGAGACCAGAGAAAATCCCCCTGCCGGATCCCCACCCGGTCGATCGCCTCCGCGGCCACTTATCTTCGGATATCTCCATGTCCCCAATCGAGCCGCCGAGCCACGCCTCTTACCTGTCCCGCAAGTATTTCAGCGCGCTCGATGGGTTCCGCTTCCTGGCCATCGTGAGCGTGATCTGGCACCACACCCAGGAAGGGTTCTGGTGGTTCCCCGCGAGCCGGAGCGGGTTCCTGGGCGTCGACTTCTTCTTCGTGATCAGCGGCTTCCTGATCGTGACTTTGCTCCTCCGGGAACGCGACCGGACAGGGGGGATCTCGCTCCGCCGGTTCTATCTGCGGAGGTCGCTGCGGATCTTCCCGATCTTCTACGGATTGCTCGGGGCGCTGGTCGTTTTCTTCGTGTTCATCAAGCCCCACTCGAAAATGGCCGGACCCTTCTTCGCGACCCTCCCCTATCAGGTGGCCTACCTGTCGAACTTCGTGGGGGACACGCAGACCATCCTCGGCTTCTCCTGGTCGCTTTCGACGGAGGAGCAATTCTACCTGGTCTGGCCCCCCCTGGAGAAGTGGCTCCGGGGCCTCGCGATCCCGGTGCTGATGGTGGCGATCGCCGTCAGCCAGCTCGTCAACTTTGGGCTTCTGGGGAGCCGGGTCGAGCAGCTCCACCGGGACCTGGCGCTGTTCCAGATCACCATCACGCCGATCTGCCTCGGGGTGCTCCTGGCCCACATCCTGAACAGCCCGGTGGGGTTCGCCCGGGCCTCGGCGTGGCTGGGGCGGCCCCGAGCCTCCCTGATCCTGATGGTCGCGACGGCCCTGGCCTGCAACGACCCCTGGCCCGGCCTGGATGGCTGGCCTCGATTGACGATCCAGGTCCTGATGACTCTCCTTCTCGCCGCCTCCGTCATCCGCGAGGACACCTGGCTGAACCGCGCCCTGGACATCCCGGCGATCCGGCGGGTCGGGGTGATCAGTTATGGGATGTACATTTTTCACGAATTCGCGGCGCACGTCGCCCGGGCCCTGGTCGGCGATCAGGACACGGCCCCCCCTCTGGCGAACTTCGCCATCACCCTCACCTTGACGATCCTGGTCGCCGAGCTGAGCTATCGGTTTTTCGAGACGCCCTTCCTCCGGCTCAAGGACCGGCTGGGCCACAAGGCCGCCGACCGGGCCGACGCGAGGGAGCGGGCGGAGGAGCGATCCGCCGTCACCTGAGCCCCTGCCGATCCCTTGGATGTCCCACGATGAAATTCCGAGCATGCGTGACCGCCGGCCTCCTCGCCCTGGGCCCTGCCTCCGGGTGCGGGGGGGACGGGGCGAACCCGCCCCCGGCTCCGACCGCCGCCCTGACCTCGACGACTTATACCCTCAAGGGGGAGGTCCGGAAGGTGGACGCGGCCTCGGGGGAGGTCACGATTGCCCACGAGGCGATCCCCGGCTTCATGGCGGCGATGACGATGCCGTTCACCCTGAAAGACCGCGCGACGCTGGAGGACGTCCGCCCGGGCGACCAGGTGGAGGGGCCGCTCCGGGTGGTGTCCTCGGGCGGCGAGGTCAAGGATTACGACCTGCTCGACCTGACCGTCACCCGCCCCTCGATCGAGCCGCCCCCGCCGCCGATCTCGGTCCCCGCCGGGTCGGAAGTGGTCCTCTTGAAGCTGGGCGACCCGGTCCCCGACTTCACCGTGACCACCCAGGACGGCCGGACGCTCCGGCTCTCCGAGCTCAGGGGCGAGGTCGTCGCGCTGACGTTCATCTACACCCGCTGCCCGCTGCCCGACTTCTGCCCGGCAATCGACCTGAAGTTCGCCGACCTGGCCCGCCGGGTCGCCACTGCGCCGGGGCGTGCCGACAAGATCCGGCTGCTCTCGGTGAGCTTCGACCCGGCGCACGACACCCCGGCGGTCCTGGCCGCGCACGCCCGGCGGCGGGGGGCCCGGCCGCCGCTCTGGACCTTCGCCGTGGCATCGGACGAGGAGCTGGCACGGGTCGCCGGGCCGCTCGGGCTGACCGTCGCCCCCGGCTCGCGCGAGATCGCCCACAACCTCCGGACCGCCGTGATTGGCCCCGATGGCCGGCTCGCCCGCCTGGAGGCCGGGCAGGGTTGGGCGCCGGCGGACCTCCTCGGGACGATCACCGGCCTGATCCCGGCCGGCCCGAAATAGACCCTGGTCCCCCCTTGCATGGGCCCGGATCCATGCTAAATTCGGCCCTCACGCGAATGATTGACAAATGTAAAGACGATCGATGGGGGCACATCCCGGTATTAGCGAAGCCAGGGACGGCGAACGATCCCTGGATTGGACCGGAGAATCAAGGATCCCGGGCGCGAAATCGAAGGTTGATATTGTCAAACGCCCGATCCGTGATACATTACGGGTAGACATGATCCTCCCCACGGATGTCATGGTTGAAAAAGTCGACGCCCCCGTTGATCTCGATTGGGCGTCGCCACGCGGCGATCTATGCACGCATGTTCGGTGAAGATTGCCTTCATCCGGGTCCACTTCGGTCCGGATGACCCCCGAGTGGCCGGCCCAGGGCAGCAATTGCCCGCCGGTCACGGAACCGTTCGCCCCGCCGCGACGTGACGCGCGGCGGTGCCGGAGAGCAACTGGAATGGCAACGACCAAGGTCAGCGGCCCGAGCAGCAAGCCCGCCGCCCCCCGGACCCCCACCAAGTCGAAGGCGACCAAGGCGGCCGATCAGCGATCGCAGCAGGCTCGTCGCGCCTCGATCCTCCTGAAGCATGTCAGCGACCCGACCCGTCTCCAGGTCATCCTGATCCTTTCCGAGGGCGAGCAGCACGTCGGCGCCCTTTGCTCCCAGCTCAGCCAGAGCCAGCCAGCGGTCAGCCACCATCTGGCGCTGCTCCGCCACGGCGGGATCATCTCGCCCCGCCGCCAGGGCAAGAACAACTTCTACAGCCTGACCGACACCGGGACCGACCTCTCCGTGGTCGTCAAGGGCCTGATGAACGGCGTCTGAGGCCCGACCCACCCGACACGATCCGACGCGACAAGGCCGGTGTCGTCCCCCCGGCCGGGGGCCGACCGCCGGTCGCGTCGCGCGATGTCCTCGCGAGTTGGCCGGGTCAGGGCAGGATCCGCTGGCCGACCACCGTATTCAGATTCAGCATCGCTCGGCGAAGTCGGACCTGACTGTCCAGTAGAGTCCGTGCGTTCTCGTTGTAATCACTCAGGGCCGCCAGGTAGTCGAGCACGTCGATCTCGCCCGGGAAGAGCCGCTCGGCCTCGCGGAGCAGCGCGGTGGAATCGGGCAGGATTTCGTTCTCGATCCGCTCGACGCTGGCCCGCGCGGTCGTGTACTCCTGATAGGCGAGCTGGACATCGGTTATCGCTTGCCGCTCGATCGAGGCGAGTTCGGTCTGGGTCTGGCCGACGTTGAGCTTGGCCCGCTGGATGTTCCCCTGATTCCGGTTGTAGATTGGCAGGGGGATGGTCACGCCCAGGGCCCACGAGGTTGGGCTCTTCAGGCCGAACGGCGTGTTGTCCTGGAGCGTGTACGGCTGGTAGAGGACATAGACGTCCTGGAACCGGTTGGCGTACTGGAGCTTCACGTCGGACTTGGCCCGGTCCAGGCCCAGGCGGTACGCGATCACGTCGGGCCGACTGCTCAGGGCGATCGAAAACATCTCTGGGAGCGGCGGCGGGTTGACTCCCGGGTACTTCAGCGTCCCCCGGGGCTCGATCGATTCGGCCTGGTCGGACGGGATGTTCAGCAAGGTCGCCAGGGCATGCTTGGCCTTGACGTAGGCCTGCTGGTTCTCCATGAGCTGTTGATCGGAGCGTTTGCGCTGGATCCCAATCCGCTGGACGTCGGTCTTCTTCTTGATCCCACGCTGAAGCAGATCCTCCATCGCCCCGAGGGCGCGGTTGAGGCCGTCCAGGCTCGCCTTGGAGAAGGCGATGGCCCGCCGGGCCTGGAGGAGGTCGACGTAGCCCGAGTACAGGTTGTCGATCGTCTGGCGGACGGCATCCTGATACTGGGCCTCGGTGACCTTGGTGGCGCGGACGGCCGAGGCGGTCCGGGCCTTCCGCTTGCCCGAGAGGTCCAGGGGGTAGGAGATGTTGACGTCATACTGGGTCTGGCCGCCCGGCCGGTCGCGGGTGTACTGGCCGTAAGGCACGAGCTGGGCGTCGGCGTAAACAATCGGGTTGGACCGGAGGCTAGCGGTGAGGATGTCGGCCTTGGCCTGGGGGATCTCGAAGAACTTGGACCGGAGGTCGAGGTTCTCCTTGATCGCCCGGTCGATGGCCTGGTCCAGGGTCAGGCCGTCGGCGGGGCCCTGGTCTTCCTCGTTCGGCGGGATCGAGAGCGGCCCGGCCACGGGGATCGCGGCGGCCGGGAGGTCGGGGGTCCGGGCCACGCCCTGCTGCGAGAACATCCCGGAGGCCGACATCCCCGGGGTCGAGATCGAGGTCGGAATCCCCTTGGGCGTCGTCGGGCCGGCCCGGCCGCCCAGCAGCGACTCCGGCCCGGTCTGGGGACCCGCACCTCCCCCGCCCGGAGTCTTGCCGAAGGGAGAGGCCCCGCCCCCGGGCGACCTGAAGTCCGGCGTATCAATCGTCGGCCCCTGCGCTCCGGCGGTCGAGCCCACCAGGCCCACGGCCCCGGCCATCAGCCAAACCCAGGGAGATCCCCGGTGTCCCGTCTTCATGACGACCCTCCATGGTCAAAGGCCGCGCCATCGGGCCGATCCTCGGCCCCGGCGTACCCCGGTCTCCTTCGCAATGACTTCGAGAGTCCTATCGGACAAACCCAAGGAACGCAATCAGCCTGGATTATCGAAACAGCCCAGCCTCGTCAGGATCGTCGTCATCCGCTCATTCCCACCACCCGGCAGAGTTCCCCCCATCGGAAACACCTTCCAGGGAGGCGATGGTGAGCCCGCCGGGTCGGGTCAGGTGAGACGGGAGCGAGTCCGGAGACACCGGGCCGGACGAGGGGCCCCGGCCGGGCCCGACATCGGGGATGACCAGCGATGTGGACCAAAGGGGGCGGGGCGGTCGCGACCACTGGCTGGGCGCCTGGTCGGCCTTGAGGGCCGGCGGCGGGACCGCCGGGGGCCGCGTGATCGGGGCCGCCGATCGGATCGCGTCGGAGCCGGTGGACCGTCCGGTCTCCCCGGCCGAGCTGTTCGCGACCATGGCCCTCGGCCTCGCCCTCGCCCCCTCAGCGATCGCACTGGCCCTCCGATCGCCGAGGCGTTTGGCTGATCCCGGGCGAGGCCGGCATCCGTCGTCGCCACCACCCGGCCCGGCATCGCACCGACCAGGCGGGCCGACTCATGGCATCAATGTTCGCAAACTTCAGGATATGAAGTACATGTTCATGACTTTAGATCACTTGCCTCACGCTTTGTTTTGTGGAATTGCCAAAATTTGATTGCGGTCTCCCTCGGGTCCGGGAAGAATGCCATCAGCCCTCGACCCCCCGGGGATCCATCGAGGGGTCTGTCTTCGTCGGACGCATCGAATCGATATCCATTCAAGAGGTAGATGCATGCCCAATCGAAATGGCGGCGGTTCCCCCACGCGCCGGGGGTTCCTGAGGGCAGCGGGTGGGGCGGTCGCCGGGGTGGCGGCCGGCGGCCTCTGGAGACCGGGGGGAGCGTCGGGGGCGGTCGGGGGCGGGCATTCGGGGAACCTGGGCGCGGTCACGACGCAGCTCCGCGGGACGGGGCTCTACATCGGCAATGAGTTTCAGAACTGGAGCGACGCGACCCGCCAGTCGGTCTTCTCGACGATCCGGTCCTGGGGCTTCGACTTCGTCTGCCCCAAGGTGGGCGGCTACGGCTCGACCTGGTTCTCGTCCGACGCCCAGCTCCAGACCTGGAAGGGTTACGCCCACAACGTCGGCCTCGGGTTCGTCCCCTTCATCTATTCGGTGCCCAATAGCTATTCCCGGGACGCCTCGATCTGCTCGGAACTGGCCAACGACTGCGGGATCGTGGTCGTCGACATGGAGGACGAGTGGGCCGGCTACAACACGGCCATGGCCAACTTCGGCGCCACGTTCCGCAAGACCAATCCGAACAGCCCGATCATCGTCACCGGCTACGGCGACCCGATCACCCGATTCGGCTCGGCGACCGCCTGGCCCTGCGCCCAGATGGCCTACTGGGCCGACGCCTACTCGCCCCAGTGGTACTACGGCGACTGGACGGAGTATCACAACTACGGCGTCCAGACCGCGATCAACTGGGGCGACAACCAGTGCGCGACCGCGTTCGGCTCGTCGTTCCCGATGAGCCCGTCGCTGTCGATCTACTCGGCGTATTCCTCCAGCGGAATCCTGCCCAACGCCGACGTCCAGACCGGCGAGGACTACGCGAAGAACTGGAAGGCTCCCATCATCTGGTGGGAATATGCCAACATGAACGCTTCCCTTGCCCATTACTGCATCACCTGAGCGGCCCCCGTTCGCGGCCGGGCCCGGGCGACTCGCCCCGGGCTGGCCGTCCGGGGCGTGCAGAGGGGGAGGTTTCTCGGTGGACGGTTGGATCCGGGTCGCGGTTCTCTCGGTCGGGGGGGCGCTGGGGGTCAACGCCCGCTACTGGCTGGGCGACCGGATCGCCCGATGGACCGGCCCGGAGTTCCCCTGGTCGACGGTGGCGATCAACGTCTCGGGCTCCTTCGCCATCGGCCTCGGTGCGGTCCTGCTGGCCCACCTCTGGCCGGACCCACTGGTCCGGCTCTTCGCCCTGACCGGCTTCCTCGGGGGCTACACGACGTTCTCGGCCTTCTCGTTCGAGTCGCTGGCGATCTGGGAGCGCGGCGACCGAGGGCTGGCGATGGCCAACGCGATCGGGAGCGTCGCCGCCGGGCTGGCGGCCGTGGCGCTGGGGGTCGCCCTCGGTCGCGCGATCGTCGGGCCATCCGCCGAGGCCGACCGGTTCGCCCACCACCGGGGCCGAGTCGTCGAGCGATCCGACGCCGTGGAGTTCCCGCCCCCTCCCACGCGGCTCCGGGACGGCGAAGTCGAGGGCGGGTAAGAGGTTGCGCCGGTTGGCGCGATTTTGTGGAAAAATCCAGACTTGGCGGTCGCAAGATCCGCGACGAATTCGCCGATGAAGAGGATGGGTCGTGCGTCGGCATCCCCCGGCCGGACACCTGCATCCGCCCACCGGTTCCGCAGGCGAGGTCCCCTCTACCCCGGCCGAGAAGCCCTGCGAGCGACCCCGCCGGTCGTTCGTCGGAGGATAAATCCATGAGCAGGAATACTTCGATTCTCGGATATCGGTGCCTCGCCGGGGCCTCGCGGGCGACGGCCTGGGCCTTGGTGGCCCTCATGGCCTGGCAGGCCCGAAGCCTGGCCGACGAAGACCCGGCGGAGCCCTCCGGGCGCTCCAGCTTCGCCGACCTGTACGACCCGGCGGCCGCCCCGGCCAGGTCGCCCGAGGGCCCGATCTTGCCCCCGCCGCCCCCCGGGCCGCCTGGGATCCCGGCCCGGGTCCAGATGGGCCCGCTGGAGGTGATCCGCGAGTCGATCTTCGGGCCGGCCTCGAAGGAGAACTGGGAGCCCCTGAGCCTGAGAACCTTCTTCAGCGAGGGCTGGGACAAGCCATTCGTCAACGCCCCGGAGGGGACCAACGGGGCCCCCAAGCAGAACTGGATCGGGGCCCCCGCCGGGGTCTTCGGCCGGTTCGCCACCCTGGACACCTTCTACACCAACCACCTGAACTTCGTCCCGGGCCTGTTCCTGACCCCTAACGCCCCCTTCATGCCGGTCCACCCGTTCACCAACGGCAATCAGTACACCGGCTACGGGACGATCCTGGTGCCGCTGAACTCGCGGATGGAGATCTTGCTGGGGACGGTCTTCATCGCCTCCAACAAGTCGAGCCCCGCCGGCGGCTACGTCGGGAACTGGGGCGACACGGGCGTCCAGGCCCGGTTCCACTTCATCGACCAGCGGAATTTCAGCTTGATCGGGATCATCGGCGAGCGGATCCCCACCGGCAAGGCGGTCAACGGCAGCGGGATCAACTACGTCACCCCCGGCATCGAATTCTGGTGGAATTTCGCGCCGAAGTGGGTCGCCCGCGGGGGAACCTCGATCAACATCCTGACCGGCCGCAAGTCGTCGACGAGCGTCTACGTCAATCAACTCTCGGTCGGGCGCTACTTGACGACCAAGGACGCCCGGTTCTTCAAGGAGCTGGAGGCCCACGTCACGGCCTCGGCCCTCTCCGACATCGCCGGCGGCGCCGGCCACGTCAACGACATCTACATCTTCCCCGGCTTCCGGTTCGGCCTGGGCAAGGGGCAGAAGTGGTACGCACTGGGCGGGGTCAATGTCCCGGTCAGCGGCCCCCAGCCCTTTACCTGGCAGCCGCAACTCTCGATCACCCGGAATTATTGACGCCCGATCCCCCGGCCGGGACCCCCGGCCGACGACCCGGATGGCACTCTCCTACGCTTCCCAGGGAAAACCGCCTCATTTCAGGTCCCGGATTTCAGCTTGCAAGTACTTGCCAGAGAATCGTCTCATATCTGGAATCCGTGATCGGGAATGGGGCGAGTCTTCTCAGGAATCTGGATCACATCCGAATAATCGCGACGAAAAGGAGTCCTGATGTCACGGATTCGATCCTTCCAGCCCGACGCCCTGGGCCGACTCGAAGATCGAGCCCTGTTGTCGAGCGCGACGACCGCCCGAGGACCCGTCGTCCTGCCGAGCTACCGGCTCAACATCGCCCTCGACATGGTCCGGCGAGACTTCGAATTGTTCGCCACCAGCGGCGACTCGAGCCGCAATTTCGAGCGGCTCCGCGCCATGCTCGCTCAGAACAGCGTTGGCCTGCCGTTCCACCAGCAGGATGCCGTCGGTAAGACCACCAACGCGATCCTCAATCAGATGCAGAAAGACATCGCCTCCGGTGTCCCCCATCCCGTCGCCTTGGCGCATCAACGGATTGTCGCGGCCATCCATGCCGAGGTCCAGAAGCGGGTCGACGACGGGAGCGTCGTCGTCCGCTGAGGCGGCGGCTCCCGATTCGGGGCGTAACCCGGGCCGCCGGTGCCGGCCCTTCGGGCCGGGCGGGGTCCGGGGGCGGTAGGCGGCGGCCGTCGGTGACCTGGCCCTCGGGGGGATCCCGGTCCCCCCGCGCCTTCCGGGTCGATCGCGCGGGCGCGGCGGTCGGGATTCCGGTTGACCGGGCAGATCGACATCCGTTAGGCTCAAAGGTCACCCGACCCTCCGCCGACCGCTCCGAAAGCCCCACCCCGACCGACCCGCGTAGCCCGAGGCCGCGATGCGCCGACTCGTCCCGCCCCGCCCGATCGCCCTCGGACTCGCCGCTCTGGCGTCGATCGCCCTGACCGGACCCGCCGCTTTCGGCCGGGAGATCGACTTCGCCCGCGACATCCGGCCGATCTTCGAGGCGAAGTGCTACGCCTGCCACGGCCCGAAGAAGCAGGAGTCCGACTTCCGGCTCGACGACCGGGCCCGGGCCCACCGGGGCGGGACCGAGGGGGCGGCGATCATCCCGGGCAAGGCCGACGAGAGCCCGCTGGTCGCCCGGATCGCCTCGGCCGACCCCGAGGAAGTCATGCCCCCCAAGGGGGAACGGCTATCGCCCGAGCAGGTCGCGCTGGTCCGGGCCTGGGTCGTCGGGGGGGCCGCCTGGCCCGAGGAGCTGGCCGGTCCGAAGTCCGACCACTGGGCCTTCAAGGCCCCGGAGCGGCCCGAGCCGCCGAAGGTCCGCGACGCGGCCTGGCCCCGCAACCCGGTCGACCGCTTCGTCCTGGCCCGCCTGGAGGCCGAGGGACTCAAGCCCTCACCCGAGGCCGATCGGATCACCCTGATCCGCCGCCTGAGCCTCGACCTGGTGGGCCTCCCGCCAACCCCGGCCGAGGTCGACGCCTTCCTCGCCGACGGGTCGCCCACGGCCTACCAGGCGGTGGTCGAGCGGCTCCTGGCCAGCCCGCAGTACGGCGAGCGGTGGGGCCGGCACTGGCTCGACGCCGCCCGCTACGCGGATTCCGATGGCTTCGAGAAGGACAAGCCCCGCCACATCTGGTTCTACCGCGACTGGGTGATCGCCGCCCTCAACCGCGACCTCCCTTACGACCGCTTCGTCATCGAGCAAATCGCCGGTGACCTCCTGCCGGACGCGACCCAGGACCAGCGGGTCGCCACCGGGTACTTGCGGAACTCGATGATCAACGAAGAGGGGGGCGTGGATCCCGAGCAGTTCCGGATGGAGGCCATGTTCGACCGGGTCGAGGCGATCGGCAAGGGCATCCTGGGCCTGACCGTCCAGTGCGCCCAGTGCCACACCCATAAGTTCGACCCGATCTCGCACGAGGAATACTACCGCCTCTTCGCCTACCTGAACAGCGACGACGAGCCTGCGCGGGTCGCCTTCACCCCGTCCGAGCAGATCCGGGCCGCCGAGGTCCGCCGCCGGGTCCGCGAGGCCGAGGATGCCCTCCGCCACGCCCACCCCGATTGGGCCGAGCGGATGGCCCGCTGGGAGGACGACCGGGCCCATGCCCCCCGCCCGAAGTGGACCGTCGTGCAGGCTCCGTTCGAGGACATCTCCACCGGCGGCCAGAAGTACCTCCTCCTGCCCGACGGCTCGTTCCGGGCGGCCGGCTACGCCCCCACCAAGCACACCGGTAAGTTCACCGCAGCGGTCGACCTGCCCAAGGTGACCGCGTTCCGGATCGAGTTGATGGTCGACGCCAACCTCCCCGCCTACGGGCCGGGCCGGTCGCTCTGGGGGACCTGCGCCCTGACCGAGTTCGGCGTCGAGGCCGGCTCGAAGGACCGCAAGAAGGTCAAGCTCGCCAGAGCCTCGGCCGACTTCGAGCAGGCCGAGACCCCGCTGGAAGCCTACTACGACGACCGATCCGGCAAGAATCGGGTCGTCGGCCCGGTCTCCTACGCGATCGACGGCAACGGCGAGACCGCCTGGGGGATCGACTCGGGCCCCGGCCGCCGGAATGTCGGCCGCGAGGCCGTCTTCGTCGCCGAGTCGCCCGTGGAGTCGGTCGGCGGCAAGGTCGAGTTGACCTTCGCGCTGGGCCAGAACCACGGCGGCTGGAACAGCGACGACCTGATGTCCAACAACCTCGGCCGGTTCCGGATCTCGGTGACCGACGATCCCAACGCCGCCGCCGACCCCGTGCCGCCCCGGGTCCGCGAGGCCCTGGCCGTCCCCCGCGACCGCCGGACACCCGAGCAGGTCGGGACGATCTTCGCCCACTGGCGGACCACCGTCGCCGGCTGGAAGCACGAGAACGACCGGGCCGAGGCCGCCTGGAAGGATTACCCGGCTGGCGCGACCACGCTGGTCCTGGAGGCCCGGTCCGACCCCAGGGCGACCAGCATCCTCAAGCGCGGCGACTTCCTCAAGCCTGGCAAACCGGTGGGCCCCGGCGTCCCCGCCTTCCTCCACCCGCTCCCGCCCGATGCCAGGCCCGACCGCCTGACCTTCGCCAGGTGGCTGGTCGACCGCAAGTCGCCCACCACGGCCCGGGCCTTCGTCAACCGGGCCTGGCAGGCCTATTTCGGGACCGGGCTGGTCGCCACCCCGGAGGACCTCGGGACCCAGGCCGAGGCCCCCAGCCACCCCGAGTTGCTCGACTGGCTGGCCGTTGAATTCATGGACAAGGGTTGGCGGGTCAAGGATCTCCATCGGACCATCGTGAACTCGGCAACCTATCGGCAATCGAGCAAGCTTACGCCCGAAGCCCTGGCCAGGGACCCGTACAACCGGCTCATGGCCCGGGGTTCGAGGCTCCGGGTCGAGGGCGAGGTCGTCCGCGACATCCAGCTCGCCGCCAGCGGCCTGCTCAACCCGGAGGTCGGCGGCCGGAGCGTGATGCCGCCCGCCCCCGCCTTCCTCTTCCAGCCGCCGGCCAGCTACGCCCCGTTCCCCTGGGTCGAGGAGAAGGGCCCCAACCGCTACCGACGGGGGGTCTACACCTGGCGGAGGCGGTCGACGCCCTACCCGATGCTCGCCACCTTTGACGTCCCCGAGGGGAACACCTCGTGCGTCCGCCGAGACCGCTCCAATACGCCCTTGCAGGCGCTGATGACCTTGAATGAGCCCCTGGCCGTCGAGGCCGCCCGGGCCTTGGCCCGCCTGGCCCTGGCCGAGGGCGGCTCGACCGACCCCGACCGCGTGGCCTTCGCCTTCCGACGATGCGTCAGCCGGGCCCCGACCGACCCCGAGAGGGCCATCCTGCTCCGGCTCCTGGACGACCGCCGGCAGCGGTTCGCCCAGGGTTGGACCAGCCCGTGGGAGGTCGTCACCGGGAGCCGGTCAGAGCCCCCCGCCGACCTCCCCTCGGGTGCCAGCCCGACCGACTGGGCCGCCTACACCGTCCTGGCCCGCGTGCTCCTGAACCTGGACGAGACGATCACCAAGGAATGACCGGAGGGCCTGGACCGTGGACCAATTCGAGCAAGCCCGGGCCGAGCTGACCCGCCGCTGGTTCTTCCGCGAGTGCGGCGTCGGCCTGGGCGCCGTCGCCCTCGGCTCGCTCCTGGGTGGTGGAGCGGCCCGGGCCGCGACGCCGGAGCAGGCCGACCCGCTCGCGCCCAAGGCCCCGCACTTCCCGGCCAAGGCCAAGCGGGTGATCTTCCTGTTCCAGGCCGGCGCGCCCAGCCACCTCGACCTGTTCGACGATAAGCCGGAATTGCGCAAGCATGACGGCACGCTTCCCCCGCCTGAATTGCTCAAGGGCTACCGGGCGGCGTTCATCAACCCGTCCTCGACCCTCCTGGCCCCCAAGTTCAAGTTCCGCAAGCACGGCCAGTCGGGCGCCGAGCTTTCCGAACTGCTGCCGCACCTGGGTGAGGTGGCGGACGACGTGGCGATCGTCAAATCGATGGTCACCGACGCCTTCAATCATGCCCCGGCCCAGATTTTCATGAACACCGGTTCGCAGCAGTTCGGCCGGCCGAGCATGGGGGCGTGGGCGACCTACGGCCTGGGGACCGAGGGGCGCGACCTCCCCGGCTTCGTGGTCTTCAGCACCGGCCAGAAGGGGACCAGCGGTGGGGCCTCCAATTACGGCTGTGGCTTCCTGCCGACGGTCCACCAGGGCGTCCCGTTCCGGGGCCAGGGCGATCCGGTCCTCTACCTGTCCAACCCGCCGGGCGTCGACGCCGAGATTCAGCGAGCCTCGATCGACGCCGTCGCCGCCCTCAACCGCCAGCGCCTCGGGGCCGTCGGCGACCCCGAAATCGCCACCCGGATCAATAACTTTGAACTTGCTTATCGGATGCAGACCTCGGCGCCCGACCTGATGGACCTTTCGGGCGAGACCCCCGAGACGATGGCCCTGTACGGTGCCGAGCCCGGCAAGTCATCTTATGCGAATGCCTGCCTGCTGGCCCGTCGGCTGGTCGAGCGGGGGACGCGGTTCGTCCAGGTCTTCCACGAAGCCTGGGACCACCACGGCGGCCTCGTCGGCGGCCTGAAGGAGCAGTGCGCCAAGACCGACAAGGCCAGCGCTGCCCTGGTCAAGGATCTCAAGCGGCGGGGCTTGCTCGAAGACACCCTGGTGATCTGGGGCGGCGAGTTCGGCCGGACCCCGATGGTCCAGGGGGGCAACGACGGCCGCGACCACCACCCCAACGCCTTCACGATGTGGATGGCCGGCGGTGGGATCAAGCCCGGGATCACCCTGGGGAAGACCGACGACCTCGGCTTCAACGCGGCCGAGGACAAGGTCCACGTCCACGACCTCCAGGCCACCATCCTCCACCTCCTCGGCTTCGACCACACCCGGCTGACCCACCGGTTCCAGGGCCGCGACTTCCGCCTGACCGACGTCGGCGGCCAGGTCGTGAAGAAGCTTTTGGCATGAGCCCCCGGGACATCCCTTCGAGGCGCCGGCCATGAGGCTCTCACGCTTGAGATTCGCCTTGTCCGGCCTGATGGTCTTGGTGGCGGTCGCCGCACTCGCTTCGCTGGCCGCTTCCAAGGTTTGTCGCGACTACCCCGGCAGTAAGCAACGAGTGGTGGTTCTGGTCGTGTCCGTCGTCGCTGCTGCGTACGGCCTCGGGTCGGTGCGGCGACCCTGGATCTTCCTGATCCCGGTCTTCATCTTCTGGCTCGTCGGGCCCCGGGTGGACCATCCCGGGATCAATCTCCATGATCAGTTCCCCGCGAGTTGTTTCCTGGGTTGGATCATCGGGGCTCCCGTCGGCTGGATCTCACGATCGCTCGCGAGCCCTGTCCCTCCCTCCAAACCCCCACCGCCGGACCTCGAATGATTGGCCCGCGTCACGGGTGGCTCATCAACCATCCGTCGGATGATCCCGCCCCAATCCGCCCTCGAACGCCGCCCGGATCTTCGGGTCGATCCGCCGGGGTCGGCCGGTCTCGGGGTCGATGACGCACCAAGTCGTCCGGGCCCGGGCCAGGACCCGGCCGCCGATCGGGCGGAGGATATCGCAGAACCGTTCGCAGGTCGCGGCCGTCACCGCGCCCACCCAGGTCCGGGCGACCAGGGCGTCGCCGGGCATCGCCGGGCGTTTGTAGTCGATCTCGTGGCGGACCACCGCCCAGCGGGCGGCGCGGGCCAGCTCGGGCTCGACCGGCGCGAACCAGTGGGCGACGGCCGCGTCCTGGACCCATCGGAGATACACGACGTTGTTGACGTGCCCGTTCAGGTCGATGTCGCCGGGCTCGACCGCCACCGGGTGGTCATAGGGGGTCACAGGATCGACCGGACCACGCCGCCGTCCACCCGGAGGGCCGCGCCGTTGGTGGCGGAGGCGAGCGGGCTGCTGATGTAGGTGACCATCGATGCCACCTCCTCGACCTCCGCGAACCGCTTCAACAGCGACGACGGCCGAACGTGCTCGAAAAACCCGGCCTCGACCTGCTCGGCGGTCTGATTCCCGGCCCTGGCCATGTCGGAGACGAACATTTCAACCCCCTTCGAGCGGGTGTGCACGAAACGGACGAGCAGGTCGTATCGACGGCCAAGGAATGGCACGCGAAATGACGAAGCCCCCCCTGCCTCGCCCAACGGGATGCCAATCTCGGTCCACACTCAGAGGCTATCCGGAATAGGAAATGATTGATGGCCGATGAGTTATGGTCGATAAGCGGAACGGCATACGATGCCGATGCCGGGGAAATCTCCGGGGATTTCTCACCCATCAACCATCGTCAATTGGTCATAACTCATTGCCAGGTCAAGGAAATATTTCCGGATAGCCTCTCACTTCGATCAGTTGCCGCTGGTTTTGAGAGGGTTCCCACCACCCGTCTTGGTTGCCCGCCGAAAACCACCAGACCCTTTCGCCTGGCCATTTTTGGCTTCGGGAGAGAGAAGTGTCCCAGCGGGAGGAGCTGGGGCCATCCCTGGCCCCTGACTTTGATCGCAGCCGACGATCAGGCCGAGTCCGACCGAACCGACGAATAAGAGGCGGAGGTTCATGCTGACTCCGAGACCCGGGAAGGTGCGAAGGATGGTGATATCTTTCAATAGGTATCGGCGGAGACCACTTCCGAGCCAGCCCTGGTGCCGAGTGCCCGGTACGTGGCCAGGTTCATCGTCTCCTTGAGGTACTTGACCGATCCATCTCCGAAGACGAAATTCGCCCCCCCGGGGTGCTGGCTCCGAAATCCCACCTGGCCGTAAGTGATCGCGAGCGGATTGGTCCACCAGGTAGAAAAGTCGGCATAGGTGGATGGTGAATAGACATTCGTGATGGAATACTGCTGGAACGGGGCATTGATCCTGGGGACGACATAGGCCCAGCAGATTGCCCGGTCGTCATTGTAGACGCCCGGCCCCCAGAAGACCCCGGTCATCGGCCATGCGCCGTGGAAAGAAGGCGTGCCGTCCGGCAGGGCGGTGGTCGGCTCATTCCGGAATCGCGACGCCTCGCCCACGAAAATCGTGTTGCTCAAGCCATCGGTGACATCCGCCAACTTGTAGTCATAATTGACGCCGAAAACGCCGTCGGGATCGATCTGGAGGCAGGCCTTATCATATCCATCCCCCGGGTTGGCGCTGTAGGTCATGGAATCCTTGACACCCACCGACATCGCGTAAGAACCCTGCGGGGTCGGGATGAGGCCCTTCGACGTGTCCAGCGGGAAGTTGGGAAGGTCCGAAGGGCAGATGTAATTGGCGACCTTGGTATTGAGGACCGTCGAGTTCCGGAGACTGTATTCCCCAGCGACACTCTGGAAGTTGATCCCATTGTAAAGAGGAACTTGTTCGCAAAAAGGCATGATGTATTCAAAGATATTATAATACCTCTGGCCCTTGCAACTTCCATTCCCGTCGGACGGGGAATTCACGAACGAACCGATGGGGAGAGCCCCGATGGACGACTCGTAATTGGCGATGGCCAGGCCAATCTGCTTCAGGTTGTTGACACACTGCGACCGGCGGGCGGCCTCGCGCGCCGCTTGCACGGCCGGAAGCAACAGCGCGATCAGAACGGCGATGATCGCGATCACCACCAGCAGTTCGATCAGGGTGAAACCTCGCTTGGAGGCGCGATCACGGAGTGGCTCTCGCATGATTGTTTTCCTATTCCTGTTGAAAGGCATCGCGGGCGGAGGATGGGAGGTGAAAAAAGCGGGACGTCGATGGCAGGGGCAGCCGGAAGTGACCCATCGGTGAAGGAATCAGACCGGGCGTCATGGCTATCGGCAGCCGGATCAGACCAACAACATAAACCATGCTAAGACGTGTCGATATCATTAGAAAATCATCGGTCTTGAAATGACCGATGGATGATATTGCGCCAGAGCTGGCTTCCTGCGGCCCAATACCATCACAGAATAGGTTGTGACATCTTGGACAACTTCTCTGTATGAGCTAAGCAATCATTTGAGCTTGGAAACCTGAAGGAACGATCGCGTAAAATGTGTCTTCGTGAATGACCGCTTCGACCACTCAAATGGATTCCTTCGGGTCGATATTGCAAGTTAGGCGCCTGACACAGTTCTTTTTTGCGAAGTTGCATAACTCGTTTCTAGATGAGAAGATAAGAATTGATCCCCCGATAAAATTAGTTCAAGATTCGCCTCTTCCATGAGCACAACGCTCACAAAATCGACATCCTTTCGACGACGAATTTATTCGGAATGAGGAAGAGTCATTTCATCCTCGGAGCTGCAGGATCAAGATCCATGAACGTCCCCGTTTCCGTCGCCGTGTCGATCCGGAAGATTTGGCGGCGTCGGAGGACCGGGCCCGAGGATGATCGACCGATCATTGGCGAGAGGTTGTGCCGGGGCGGCTCATTTCGACCCGTGCCCTTGCTGACGCCAGGCCCAGCGGAAGAGGTTCCGGGCGTCGGCGTAGCGGCTCTCGGAGGAGGGTGCGCCGAGGATCACGACGATCAGGCGGTCGTCGCCCCGCCGGCCGCTGGCGACGAGGCAGGCGCCGGCGGCGGTGGTGGTCCCGGTCTTGACCCCGTCATAGCCCTCGAATTCGAGGAGCTTGTTGGTGTTGGTCCAGACGACGTTCCGGCTCCGGCCCTCGGCGTCGACGAGCCGGGCCCCGCGCCGGGGGGCGGCGACGACGGCAAGGGAGGGCTCGGCGAGGCAGCCGTGGGCGAGCCGGGCGAGGTCGCGGGCGCTGGAGCGGTGGCCGGGCGCGGGGAGGCCGTGGGGGTTGGCGAAATGGGTCTCGCGGAGGCCCAACCCGGCGGCCACCCGGTTCATCTCGGCGACGAACCGGGCGGTCGGGTCGGCTCCGGGCGAACCGTCGGGCGGGGCGAGCCGACCGCCGAAGTGCTCGGCGATGGCCTCGGCCGCGTCGTTCCCCGAGGGGAGGAGCAGGCCGTAAAGCAGCTCGCGGGTCGCGACCTTCTCGCCGGCCCGGATGCCCGAGGTCGAGCCCACGGTCCGGTCGGCGCGTTCCGAGAAAGTCACGACCTCGTCGAGGATCTTGGGATCGGCTCTGGCCATCCGGGCGACGATCAGGGCGGTCATCATCTTGGTGGTGCTGGCCATCTCCAGGGGCTTGTCCTCGGCGGATCCCCAGAGGATCGCGCCGGTCTTGCCATCGGCGACGGCCCAGGCGGCGGCCGTGGTGAAGGGGGGTCCGTCGACCGAGTCGGCCGGCTTCTTCGGGGTGACCCGGGCGTTGACGGTCTCGGGCGACGGCGCGGGCGGCTCGGCGCCCGGGGTGGGGCCGAGGGCCGTCCGGGTCGCCGGGTCAGCCACGCCGGTCGGCTCCAGGCGGCTGGCCCGCTGGAACCGGATCAGGGCCGATCGAGTGGCCTCGCCGAAGTCGCCGTCGACGTTCAGCTCGGGCGACGGGACGACCCGGGCGTTGAGGAGCCGCTGAAGCCCCTCCACCGCCGGGCCGTTGTCACCGGCCTTGAGCGTCGCCTCCGCCGTCGTCGCCTTCGAATCCTGGGCGAGCGAGGCCGGGGCCGGGGCCAGCAGCCCGGCGAGGGCGACGAGCAAGAGGGACCGGGAAAGACGAAGGGTCGTGGTCATGCCAGTGGGCTCGGCGGGGTGATTCGGGCGGGTGAATCCGGTGACGACCTTCATCCTGTCGGACCGACCGGCGGCCGGCAACGGGGTAGGCGGGCGAACCGCCGCCCGACGCGGGGCACGTCTCCATCGAGGCGATTGTTTGCGAACCCGACGCTCAGGCCCGCCCGGACCCGACCCGGCCGATCGTGATCGGGACCTCGGACACGCCCCCGAGGCTCATCCAGGCCGTCGGGGCGACCGGATCGGACCCCCGACGGGCCGGATCCTGGGGCCGATCGACCTTCGGAGGGCCCGGGACCTCGGTCGGGGCGGCCGGCCCGGGCCCGGCAAGATCGCCCGCGCAGGACGAACCCAGCGACTCGCAAACCTCTTCTTCGGTGCGACTTGCGGCCTCCGCCTCAACCCGTCGGAGTTCGGCCAGGGTCCGAAACACCCCCCGCTCGGCCGATGCCTCGTACCGACGGGCCAGGACCGCCTCCTTGGACGGGTCGAGCCCCGACCGCCCGGCCGCCCCGGCCCGGTCGGCCGCGATCGCTTCGAGGTCCAGCCCCTCGCGATCCTCCAGGAGCCGTTCCAGTTCCCAGTCGATCCGGTCGGCCATCGCGTTCCGCGCCCAGTCGATCCGGTCGGGATCCGAAAGCCCCGCGCCGTCGCCGGCTCGGAGGAGCCCGAAATCGCCGGAGATCGCCTCGGAGAGCGCCCGGACCCGCGTCACCGGGACGTCCAGGAAGCGGGCCCCGGTCAGGTGGGCCACCCGCTCGCCGTGCCGGTTGTCCCAGCGGCCGGTGTTCAGCTCCTCGCGAAGTTCCAGCAAGGCCGCGATCATCCGGTCGATCCCCTCGGGCATCGATCGGAGCTTGCGGGCATGGGTGGCCGGCTCCTCGCCGATCCGGGCCAGGGCATGGTCAACCTCGGCGAGTCGGGCCTCGTCGAAGGCCGAGGCGGCGTGTCCGGCCCGATGTTCGATGGCGCCGCGCTCCTGCTTCGAGCAGCGCTCGACGCGGACGGTCAGCTCGGCCAGTCGTTGGACCAGGTATCGGCCCATCTCGGTCTTTGGGCCCATCTCGGCCTGCATCGCAAGCGATCGGCGTGCGACCTCGGCGGAGTCCTCGGCCGGCACCAGGACCTCGGCCGCCAGCCCATGCTGGATCGCGTTGCGGCAGGAGATGGCCTTGCCCGCCTCGGAGACGGGCCCTCGGCTCCGGGAACCGTTCAATCGGGCGGCGGCCTGGCGGGCTTCGCTGATCGGCATGGGTCGGTCCTCGGTCCGGGTGACGTGTCGCGGTCGTCGCTACCGTCGGACATATTCAGCCGGACGCGAGGGGAATTAGCAGTGTTTCTCCCGGGATCGTCGAGAATCGACAAAATTCAGGACGGGTCAGGAAGGAGGCGCGGGCGAAGCACGACGGCCGGCGGGATCAGATCAGGCCCGCCGTCTCCGGGTGGCCGTGCATCAGGTTGAAATTCTGGACGGCCACGCCGGCCGCGCCCTTCACCAGGTTGTCGAGGCAGGCGAGGATCACGATCTTGCCGCGGACGACGCGGATGGTCAGGTCGATGAAGTTGGTCTGGGCGGTGTCCTTGGTGCCGGGCGGGTGGGCGACGACCCGGACGAAGGGGCTCTCGGCGTAGAAGGCCCGGTAGAGTTCCATCAGGTCGTGCTCGGCGGCGGGGGCCTTGGGGGTGGCGTAGACCGTGGCGTGGATCCCCCGGTCGATCGGGGCGAGGTGAGGGGTGAAGATCACCTCGACGGGTCCGGGGGCGGCGGGGCGGCCGACGTCGGTGAGGACCTGGTCGATCTCGGGGGTGTGGCGGTGGCGGCCGATGTTGTAGGCGACGAGGTTCTCGTTGGCCTCGGGGAAGTGGAAGGCGGGCTTGGGGGTCCGGCCGGCGCCAGTGATCCCGCTGTAGGCGTCGACGATGATCCCGGATCGCTCGACCCGGTCGGAGGCGACCAGGGGGGCCAGGGCGAGGATCGCCGTCGAGGTGTAGCAGCCGGGGTTGGCGATCAGGTCGGCCCGGGGGATGGCCCACCGGTAGAGCTCGGGGAGGCCGTAGACCGCCGAGGCCAGGCCGATCGGGTCGGTGTGGTCGTGGCCGTACCAGTCGGCGTAGGTCGCGGCGTCCTTGAGGCGGTAGTCGGCGCTCAGGTCGATCACCCGGAGGCCCCGGGCCCGGAGCGCTGGGGTGACGGCCAGGCTCGCGGTGTGCGGCAGGCCGAGGAAGGCGACCGAGGCGGCCTCGGCCACCCGGTCGGCGTCGAAGGGGACGCAGGCCAGGTCGATCCGGCCCCGGAGGCTCGGGTGGAGGTCGGCCACGCTCGGCGACTCGTCCGACCGCGAGGTCGCCAGCGCGATCCGCGCGCCCGGGTGGTTCAGGAGGATCCGGATCAACTCCCGCGAGCCGTAGCCCGAGGCCCCCACGATCGCCACGCCGGTCTTCATGCGTCATTCCCCTCGATGATGGGTCGGGTCGCCCCCAACCGCCAGTAGATCACGAGCCAGACGCCCCACGCCAGGATCGAGATCGCCAGCCCGAGCCGGGCGGCGTGGCCGGGATAATCCAGATGCAGGGTCCATCGCCCGGGTTCGGGGACGGCCACCCCCTGCCAGCCCCCCAGGACCCGGACCACCTCCGCGGGCCGGTCGCCCGAGGGCCCCGACCAGTGGGCCCGCCACTCCGGGTCGAACGTCCGCGAGAGGACCACCATCGCCGGCCCCGACCCGGACACCTCGACCTCGACCTCCGCCCGCTCCGGCGCGTCCGACCGGAGGCGCAGGGGCCTCGCGTCGCGGAGGGCGTCGAGCAGCGGTCTTGGGTCGTCCATCCCGTGCGCGACCGAGAGGCCCCTGGCCCCGGCCAGCCAGGCCAGCCCCGGGTCGGTCGCGGTCCGGGCGACCGCGAAGTCGCGGAGCCCGAGGGCCCGGGCCAGGTCGACCCCGTGGAGCCAGCCCGCCAGCTCGGGGTCGGGGATCAGCTCCGCGCCCGGGGCCACGTCCCGGATGGCTCCCAGGGAGAAACCCCGGGTCTCGACCGGGTCGAGCACCCGGATCGCCACGCCGGCCGCTCGGAGGGCCTCGACGCCCCGGGGGTCGTCGGCCCGCCTCCGGGCGTCCCCGAGCAGGCCGAGGGGCGCGGGGAGGTCGAGCGTCCGGTAGGCCGAGGCGGGGGACGCGCCGGCGAGCATGAATAGGTTCTGCGCGGGGTCGAGGGTCCGCGTCCCCCGGGGCTCGCGGGCGATCCGGGCCAGGACCGGGCTCTGCTCGACCAGGGGACGGCAAGGGCCGAGGTCGAACGGACGATGGCGGGCCAGGATCAGGGCGTCGCCAAGCGTCAGCGCCACCAGGGCCGCCGCGAAGGCCCGAGGGCGGCGCGCCAGGGTCGAGGCGGCCAGGAGCCCGGCGATCAAAAGGGCCGACTCGCCCAGTTCGCTCCGATAGATCGCGAACCGGGATCCCGCCAGGGTCGGGCCGGGCGGCCGGATCGGCTCCTCGCCGGACCGGGCCAGGGCCGACCGGACCCGGAGGTCATCCTGGGGCCGGAACGCCCCGGCCATCACCTCGGCGAACGACTTCTCGCGGGGCTCGCCGGCCCAGGGGAGCGAGTGGATCGCGAACTCGAAGCCCGAGGCGACCGTCGGCCCGCCCGCCCCCCGCGACGAGGCCAGGGCCAGCTCGAACCCCAGGACCACCAACGCCGACGCCCCGACCGCCCCGACCGCGAATCGGACCGCCGAGCGGCCAGGCCGGGGCCAGGTCCGATGGGCGTCGAACCCCCGGGCGGCCAGGATCGCCAGGGCCAGGGTGGTGCCCAGCCCCCACCGCGCGGGGGCCCGGAAGAACGAGAAGCCGGGCCAACGGATCAGCCATTCGAAGCCCGGGGCATAGGGCCCGAAGCTCAGCAAGGTCGTGACCGCCGCCACGATCGCCAGGGCCCGGGTCGCCGGGTCGGCCCGCCAGCCCCCCCGGATCGCCCCGAGGGCCAGGAAGAGCGGGGCCAGGCCGAGGTAAGCCAGGTGCTCTTCGGGCGAGGTGTGGAAGGTGTCCCAGGCCACCGGTCGCCAGAGCGGCGAGCGGTGGAACAGCCCGGGGGCGACGTAGCTCACCAGGTGGAGCGGCGAGGCGGCGAAGCCGGACAGGTACTCGAAGTCGCGCCGGGATTCGGAGAGCCGGGCAAGCTGGTAGGTCGGCCAGAGCTGCAAGGCCGCCAGCGGGACCATCGCCGCCAGGGCGAGCCCGACGACCAGGGCCCCACGGATCCCCCGATCCCCCGACGCCAGCGCCAGGACCAGCGCTCCGACCTCGGTCACGAAGGCGAGCTGGAAGTGTCCCGGCAAAATCTGCAACGCCAGGACGGCCGCCAGGAGCCAGGGCGTCCGCCGCGAACCCTCGCCGCGCGCAGCCTGCCAGGCCAGCCCCCAGGCCCAGGGCATCCAGCTCCCGACCGTGTACGCCCACTGGTGGGGCAGGTGGATCAAGGCGAAGCCCGAGGTCGCGAACGCGAACCCGGCCAGGGCCGAGCCGGCCTCGGAGCAGCCGAACCGCCGGGCGGCCCACCTCGCCCCCAGCGCCCCCCAGAGCGTATGGAGAACCAGGCTCAGGGTGTAGGCGAACTCGGTGGGCAAGGCCCCATAGAGCAAGACGTGGGGCGGGTAGTAGACGCCCATCTGGCTCTCGGCCAGGCCGGGGAACCCGAAGCCCCAGAGGTCGTTCCAGAGCGGGAGCCGCCCGGCCAGGAGCGACGAGCGGAAAAAGGCCATCAGCCCCATCGAGAACTGGGTGGCATCGCCGCCCATGGGCATCGCGCCGCCCGTCCCGATCGGCCAGAGCCAGGCCAGGACCCCGGCGAGCATGATCCCGAGGGACCCGAGCCGCCCCCATCGCCCGCCGTCCGCCTGCTCCGACACGTCCCGATCCTTCCCTTAATCGGCCGATTTCGACCCGCCCAGGAGGGAAATCTGACAATCCATCACCGGACCGATCGGCCCCGCCCATCCCGGCCAGGACCGCTCGCCGCCAATCCTCGCCGGGATCTTCCATAACAGCAACGACTTGCGGGATCACCGGAGCGACGAAAGAGTCGATGGCACGAGGGATGCAATAAACCTCGATCGTCCGGCGGATGGCCGGGTCCCGGATCACCCGACCCCACTCAAGGAGGAGCGAATCATGTTAGTCCTGAGCCGGAAGCTCGGTCAACGGGTCCAGGTCGGCACCGAGATCAAGATCATGGTCGTGAAGATCGACCGGAGTTCGGTCCGGATCGGGATCGAGGCGCCCGACGACATGAAGATCCACCGCGAGGAGATCGCCATCGCCGACCGCGAGCGGCTGGCCGGCTTCGAGTTGGGCGTGGCCTGAGCCGCGCCCGATTGCCCGGGATCAGCCGATCGCCTCGCGGATCCGAAGGCAGGCGCCCAGGAGTCCCGCCAGGTCGTCGAGGCGGAGGGCGTTCGGGCCGTCGGAAAGGGCTTGATCGGGCTCGGGGTGGACTTCCAGGAACAGGGCATCGGCGCCCACGGCGACGGCCGCCCGGGTCAGGTAGGGGACCATCGCCCGCTCGCCGCCGGTGACCTTGCCGCCTTCCCCGGCCGAGGGGAGCTGCACCGAGTGGGTGGCGTCGAAGACCACCGGGGCGCCGGTGGCCTGCATCTGGGGAATCGCGCGGAAGTCGTTGACCAGCCGGCCGTAGCCGAAGGTGGTCCCGCGCTCGGTCAGGAGGATCCCCGCCGGGCTCTCACCAGCGACCTTGGCCACGACCTTGGCCATGTCCCAGGGGGCCATGAACTGCCCCTTCTTGACGTTCAGGGGCCGCCCCGTCGCGGCGCAGGCTTCAAGGAGGTCGGTCTGGCGGGCGAGGAAGGCGGGAACCTGGAGCAGGTCGACCACCTCGGCGATCGGTCCGGCCTGGTGGGTCTCGTGGACGTCGGTCGTCACCGGCAGGCCGGTCTCGGTCTTGATCCGCTCGAAAACCCGCATCCCCTCCTCCAGGCCGGGGCCCCGGTAGCTCGACTTCGAGGTCCGGTTGGCCTTATCGAACGACGCCTTGAAGATCAAAGGGACGCCCAGCCCGGCGCAGATCTCGACCAGCCGGTTGGCGATCACGCGGGTCAGGTCGCCAGGCTCCATCACGCAGGGGCCGCAGATGAGGGCCAGCGGCCGGCCCTGGCCGATGGTCACGGGGCCGACGGTCACGGGGTTCGGTACGGGCATCGGGCATCCTTTCCAGGAAATCGTCGTCCGCTCACGACGCCTTGGTGATCGCGGCTTCGGCGAGGTCGGAAACCACCTTGACGATCCGCTCCCAGGTCCGCTGGCTGGGTGGAGGCCCAGGAGTCTCCGCCGGCCGACGGGACTTGCCAGGCGCTGGAGGTACGTTTTGTCCGCGCCCTGTCCGCCGTCTTGATGGGCGTCGGGGTCGTCGTGCTGTTCCTCCGGAGGCGGCACTTCGAACCGACGGATCCTCCGAAGCCGCGCCTCCCGTTCGAGGGGGGCCGGGTCGGCGACCCGCCCGAGATCCTGTTCGATGAGGGCTCCGGCGGTCACCGCCCCTGCATCATGAACTGGTCGGCGGCCTGGACGGCTTCGCCCCTCCGGCGGTGGGGGAGGGCCTGCCAGTGGCTGGGCCCCCCTTCGGGAGCGTTGGCCGATTCGAGCCACTGGCGGATCACCGAGGGGGACTGGCTGACCATCGCCATCCGGCGGACCACCGGGCCGACCGGCTGCTCGAAGATCACGGCGAAGTAGGGCAAGGCGTCGGACATCTTGAGCCGGGAGAGATACTTGGCGACCCGGCCGTCCATCCGGGATAGGTCGTCGCCGAAGACAGCGCGGAAGTCGGCGAGCTGTTGTGGGGGCGTCCGCTCCTCGAAGGGCTTGAGGCGGCTCATCCGCTTCATGTAGGCGACGAAGCCGTCGACCCGCTCGCGGTCGCTGGCCAGGTAGTGGACCAGGGCCCAGGAGAGGGCGTAGTCGGTCGGGGTCAGGTCCTTCCGGGTGACCAGGTACTCGACCAGCGGCGTCCCCCGGTCGCGTCCGATCGCGAGGGCCTTGGGGCCCTTGACCTGGGTGGCCATCGGGTCGTCGAGGTCGCGGATCGTGGCCATGTGGATCGGGTTGACCTGGCCCAGGCCCGCCCAGTCGGTCCCCTTCCGGGTCACCTTGGGAGGAGAACAATACTCGGCGAACCCCTCGACCAGCCAGAGCGGCCAGTCCGAGAGGCGGGGCTGGATCCCGACGTTGTGGAGGATCTGGTGCGTCCCCTCATGCGCCACGGTCTGCGGCCTCCGGAGGGCCGAGACCTCGGGCGCGTCCTGGTCGCGCCGGGACTTCTCGTAGAAGTAGATCCGATTGGAGAGGATCTCGTAGCAAGCCTGGACGTCGGGGGCGACCCGGCGGCCGGAGCGGAAGTCGTCCTCGGTGGCGTAGATCACCGCGACCAGCGGGAACTCCACCGGCGAGACCGGCAGGCCGTGTTTCCGGAGCGCGGCGGTCAGGCCGTCGTGGAGCCGCTCCAGGAGGTCGGCGCTGGCCTGGGCGAAGGGCTTGGAGCCCTGGTAGAGGACCAGGTAGTGCGCGGTCCGGAGGACCCGGAAGGCGGCGAACTCGGGGTCGGCCAGCAGCGCGTCGCGGAGCTCGTCCATCGTTGCCGGGACGAAGGGGAGCTTGGTGGTCACCAACCCGTCGGTCCAGCCGATCTGGCCGTCGGGCAGGACCACGGCCATCCGGTCCTTGAGCCTCCCGTGCTCCCGGGCGACGACGGCCTGCCCCTTCCGGTCGCGGACCAGGACGCGGACCGGCTCGGCCTCGGGCGCGATCGGTGGAGGGGGCGCCGGGGCCGGGTCGGCGGGGGCCCGGGGCTCGGGGGGCCGGGCCTCGGCGAGGGGGCGGCCCGGACCGTCCTCCTTGGGGCGGCGGGAGATCGAGTCCTCGTCGAGGGCGACCGGCTCGGGCGGCGGATCCGGCTCGACGGGGGGGGTGGTGGCCTCGGGCCGGGCCGAGACGGGGGCCGGAGCGACCCGGGCAACGGCCGAGCCGGGCGAGGGTTCGCGGAAGGCCAGGCTCGCGATCGAGCCGAGCGTGACCAGGACCGCGGCCACGCCCGCGGCCCGGCTCGGGGGCGGCCGGCGACCGGCCGGGGGATTGCCCGCCGCCTCGGACCCGAGCGCCCGGTCGACCGCCGATGCCAGCGGGGCCGAGCATCGGGGGCAGACGCGGGCCCGGGCCTTGGCCGGGTCAGCCGCGCGGATCCGAGCCTTGCATCCCTCGCAGACCAGGACCAAGGGTTCCATCGCCATTGCCCCCTCCAGGCCCACGGCTCCGGCCCGTCCCGGGCTCGTCTCCGAGGATTCCAGGCTAACCGATGGGCCGCCCGGGCGAAAGCCTCCACGCATTATCCGCCGCTCGGAGGCGATCCGGAAACATCTCCTCCACCCGAGAACGAGTGACCACTCAGGGACGATGGTGATGGGAGGGATCCCCGCCATCGGCATCGTATGCCGCCCCGCTGATTGACCATGACTCATCGACCATCAACCACTTTCGATCCCGGTTCGCCTCTCAGGCCATGGCGAAGTCGCCCGACTCCACGATCCGCCGGGTGGCGTCGTGGCGATAATCAAACATCTTCCGGAGCTTAGATCGGACCAGACCGCCGCCGAGGAGGCGGCCGAGAACGCCCATCGGGACCACGTAATCGACCACGTCGCGGAGAATCGTGCCGCCCCGGCCGTCGTCGAGGAACTCGTGGCGGTGATGCCACCGAGCGAAGGGCCCGGAAATCTGGACGTCGGCGAAGAGGTGCGGGGGAGCGTACTCAACGTGCTCGGCGACCCACCGGAGCGGGATCGGCCCCAGCTTCGTCTTCAAGACGACGCGACTGCCGACCTGGATCGATTGACCGCCGGATTCGACCTCGACCTGCTCCCAGGGTGGGGTCAGCCGCGCCAGCGCCCCCGGGCTCTCATGGAAGGCGAAGACCCGGTCCGGGGGGGCGGCGATCCGCGATTCCTTGACGAATTGCATGGACGTCTCGGTGGGGAAGTCGGGACGATCGGACGACTCGATCAAAGATCCAGGGACGGGGCGGGCCACGCGATCAAGGCAATTTCGGGGCCACCATCAGCTCGGCAGCTTGAGGAATGCAAGTTTGTTGGTTTTCGGCCACTCACTTGGTATTTGGTTCCGAATTATCGGAAAATGGAATGTGAGCCGGCCGGAGCGCCGCCGAAGGGGCGTAACGGTCGCGACCTACACTCTCGACCCGCAACATCTCACCACGAAAGCGCGACATCATGATACGCCTCAAGTTCCCCGCGCGTCCCCGCCGCCGCGACCGGACCCGGGCGAAGTGGTCCGGGTCGGTCGAGTCCCTGGAGGGCCGCGCCCTGATGGCGGCGTTCCAGTGGATCAGCCCGACGAATGGCGACTTCGGCGACCCGACGATGTGGGTCGGCCCGGCCGGTGTCCACGCCGTCCCCGGTGCTGGCGATGACGCCTCCACGCCGGCCGGCCGTTATACGATCACGGCATCGAAGTCCGAGCAGGTTGGCAGCTATAACGGGGGCGGGTCGCTCGCGGTGACGGGCGGGACCTTCTCGCTCGGCGGTGCCCAGGATCCGATGACCTCGATCCTCAGCAACTTGACGATCGCCTCCAACGCCACCTTGCAGGCCGGGAGCGGCACGACGCTGGTGGGTTCTCTGGCGGTCGCGGGCTCGCTCGTGGCCGGCCAGGGGACCCGGGTCACCCTGGCGAACGCGCCGGGCTCGGCCAACATCAACACCGGCGGATCGCTGACCGGCGCCGGGGTGTTCGAGGTCGTTTTCTCCGTCAATCTCAATACCGCCATCACGGTGCCCAACCTGGAGGTCATCGGCACGATCACCGGCCCCGGCCCCCTGACGGTCACCGGGAACATTCTGATCAACGGCGGGACACTCTCGATCGGGCGGCTCAACGTCCCCACTGGCGCGAGCTTGACCCTGGACGGCTCGGGGACCGCGACGTTTGACGCGGGCCTCTTCGTCGACGCAGGGGCGACCACGCTCTCCCGGTCCGAGTCATTCCGGCTCACCGGCGGGGCGAGGTTCAGCAGTTACGGCAGGTTCTCGATCCAGGGCGACACGTCCGGGTCCTCGGGGGTCCTCGACCTGGGCGGCTCCGCGTCGTCGTTCGCCAACTACGGGACGCTCGTCAAGACGGGCACGACCGGGACCACCGCGATCAGTAACGGGACGTTCTACAACCAGAGCGGGGCCACCGTGGAGGCCGATACCGGCCAGCTTCTGCTCGACGTCAATGGGGTCAGCGCCGGCAAATTCCGGACGATGTCGGGGGCGGGCCTGTCCTTCGCCTCGGTCTGGGGCCTTTACGCGGGGACCAGCTTCGAAGGTCAGGGGGTGGTGGGGGTGGGCAGCGGCGCGCAGGGCTTCGGCTCGATCGTGGTCCACACCACGGTCTCGGTCCCCAGGTTCGCGCTGCCGGGCGGATACGTGAACCTGGCCGATTCGTCCTACCTGATCGCCGGGGACACGAACTGGACCGGCGGCCGGATCCAGGGAGCCGGGGTCTTCGCGGTCCCCCAGGGCGGGACGATGCAGATCGCGGGCACGTCGGACAAGAGCCTTGACGCGGCCGGCATCGCCATCGCCGGGAACGTGACCTGGTCCGGGGGCAACATCTACCTGTCCGGCGGAGCGCCGGTCGTGATCTACCAGGGCGGGACCCTGCTCGCGACGACCGACAACGCCCTCCCGGCGGCGGCGGACTCCAGCACCATCTACGTCCAGGGGACCTTCACCAAGACCAGCACGACCGGCGGGGCGACCACGACCGGGGCCAACGTCCGGATCGAGCCCGGGGGCGTCCTCAACCTCAGCTCGGGCAACATGGCGACCGGGTCGCTGTTCAACCAGGGGACGATCAACCTGGGGTCGAAGACCCTGCTGTACCTCTCCGGGTTCTATCTCCAGGACAACGTCGGGACTCTCAACCTCGCCATCGGCGGGGCGCCGGGGACCGGGGAGTTCGGCCAGCTCACGGCCTCCGGAACGGCCGGGCTCAACGGGACCCTGGGGATCTACCTGGTCAACAACTTCGCCCCCACCGCCGGGCAGGTCATCCCGTTCGTGACCTACGGCTCGGTCAACGGCGACTTCACGACGAAGGTCTTGCCCAAATCCGGGACCATGGCGCGGTTCACGATCGCCCAGAGGGCCAACGAGTACGACGCGACGGCCACCGGCGGCTGACCCCGGCCTCGGGGCCGGTAATCGGCGGCCCGCGTGAAGATTTGGGTTGCAAGACGCTCCGGATCGGGGAACGATAGGGGCCAGCGGCTGGGCCCCTTTCCGGGGCCGACCCTCCCGCCGACCGCTCGCGCATCACATCCAGGAGAAGGCGATGACCGAGAAGAAGACTGTGTCGCGCCGTGGTTTCATCCAGACCACGGGGGCGGCCACCGGCGCCCTGGTGACCGCCGGGACCTTCGCCCATCCCGCCATCGGGGCGGTCAAGGGGGCCAACGACCGGATCAACTTCGCCGTGCTCGGCCCCGGCGGTCGGGCCCAGGCGCACATCGGAATCTTGCTCAACATGAAGAAGGAGGGCAAGGCCGTCGACATCATCGGCCTGGCCGACGTCTGGGACGGCAACAAGAAGGTCGGCCGCGGCCTTTACCCCTCGGCCGAGCGGTGTGGGATCGACACCGGCGACAAGGCCAAGGTCACCAAGGACTACCGGAAGCTCCTGGCCGACAAGGACGTCGACGCGGTGGTGATCGCCACCCCCGACCACTGGCACGCCAAGATGGCGATCGACGCGATGGACGCCGGCAAGGACGTCTATTGCGAGAAGCCGATGTGTCACACCATCGACGAGGCCCGCCGGATCACCGAGACGCAGAAGCGGACCGGCCAGATCATGACCGTCGGCGTCCAGTCGACCGCCCACCCGATCTGGAAGATGGCGTACGACGTCGTCGCCTCGGGCAAGATCGGCCACGTCATGCAGGTCCAGACCAGTTACTACCGGAACAGTTCGATGGGCCAGTGGCGGTATTACCCACTGACCGAGGACATGAACCCCAAGACGGTCGACTGGAAGATGTTCCTGGGGACCGACTTCGGTCTGGCCCCGGAGCAGCCCTTCAACCGCGCCAAGTACGCCCAGTGGCGCTGCTACTGGGACTTCGGCGGCGGGATGTACACCGACCTCTTCGTCCACCAGCTCACCCACATGCTCCAGGCCAGCGGGATCCGGTTCCCCCGGCGGGTCGTCGGCGGCGGCGGGCTCTACATGGAGTATGACGGCCGCGACGTGCCCGACGTGGCCACCGTGGTCGCCGACTACGACGAGGGTTGCCAGGTCATCATCTCGGCCACCATGTGCAACGACACCCAGCTCGGCGAGGTCATCCGCGGCCACACCGGGACCATCGCCTTCGAGGGCGGCAGCTCGTTCCGGGTCGTCCCCCAGAAGATCGAGGGCCAGCCGGCCCCTCCGGGCTCGAACAAGGCCGAGGGCGGCGAGCTGTTCAAGACCGACTTCAGCAACAAGGGCGACGCAGACACCCGGGCCCTCTGGAACCACTTCATCGAGTGCCTCCGCTCCCGGAATCCCGAGACCCTCTGCCCGGCCGAGACCGGCTACGCCGCGATCGCCACGGTCAACCTCGGCGTCGACTCCTACCGCTACGGCAAGGCCTACTACTTCGACAAGGCCACCGGCAAGGTGTCCGACGCCGACGACAAGTGGGCCAAGAAGTGGGAAGCCGTCAGCCACGACCGCGGCAAGCCCGAGCAGATCCAGGGCTGGAAGGCCGACAAGCTCGAAGGGTCGACCCTCACCCCCAAGGACTACCAGAAGCTCGAAGGCGACTGGGTCAACGGCCAGGATCCGGCCCAGAAGGCCTGAGCCTGAGCCGGAGCCGGATCAGCGAACGACGGCCGCCCCCCCGGGGCGGCCGTTGGCGTTTCGAAACGGGTCAGGCACCCCCGTCGCCGGGTCGATCGGCGAGGTAGAGCGGTAGGACTTGCTCGCGGACCCAGGCCCGGAACCGCTTCGACCAGGAAGTGAGGCCCTCCGTCGGCAGAGGATTGAGGAACTCCTCGAAGGCCGCCATCGGGAGGAAGGGGAAATTGAGGCTGGATTTGCCGATCACGTAAACCCCGTCCGGCCGGAGATGGAGGACTCGCAGGGACTCGCCATCGAATCGCCAGAGTTCCGGCACTCCCAGCGCGGCGTAGATCCCTTCGCGATCGACCGAGCTGCTCGTGATGTCAATCTCGATCGCCAGGTCCGGGGGCGGGTCGACGTCGAGGTCGAGGTCGAGCTTGCCTCGGACCCGGGCTTCGTTCCGGATGTAGAAGGCCTCGTCGGGTTCGAGGCCCTTGTTCACGTCTCCCCGGCGGAGCGTGGTCGAGCCGCATCCATCGATCTGGATGTCAAGCTCTTCGGTGAGTACCGCGATCAACCGGCCGAAACGGTACTTGTATCGATCATGCCGGCCGCCGGGGGACATGAGTTCGAGGTCCTTCCCGTCGTAAGTCAGCCGGACCGAGGGACGGTCGCCGACCCCGGCCAGCAGCGCCTCGTAGGTTTGCCAGCTCACTCCACCGAGGAGGAATCGCCGGTCCGATCCGACGGTCGCCTTGGGCATGCTTCGGCCTCCGGGGATGGGTTCCTCACCGAGCCTCGGACTCCGCCCGGGCCCCCTCGCGACGCCGGAGCGCGGCGGCGACGAAGTCGCGGAACAGGGGGTGGGCCTTGGTCGGCTTGGACTTGAATTCGGGGTGAAACTGGACGGCGAGGAACCAGGGGTGTTCGGCGGTCGGAAGCTCGATGATCTCGACCAGGCCGCCGTCGGGGCTCAGGCCGGTCGGGACGAAGCCGTTGTCCTCGAAAGCCTTGCGGTATTGGTTATTGAACTCGTAGCGGTGGCGGTGCCGCTCGTGGATCAGGTCGGAGCCGTAGGCGGCTCGGGCCAGGGTGTCCGGGGCCAGGGCGCAGGGCCAGGAGCCGAGCCGCATCGTCCCGCCCCGCTCGCGGATCGCGGCCTGGTCGGCCATCAGGGCGATCACCGGATTCTGAGTCATCTGGCTGAACTCGGTGCTGTCGGCGTCGGCCAGCCCCAGGACGCCCCGGGCGTACTCGATGGTGGCGCACTGCATCCCCAGGCAAATCCCGAAGAACGGGATCCCCTTGGTCCGGGCGAACCGGATTGCCTCGATCTTCCCCTCGATCCCGCGCATCCCGAACCCGCCGGGGACCAGGAGCCCGTCGACCCCGGCCAGAGCCGCCGCGGCGCCCCCCTCGCTGCTGATCTCCTCGGCCTCGATCCGCCGGACCACCACCCGGGCCCGGTTGGCGATCCCAGCGTGGTCGAGCGACTCGTAGACCGACTTGTAGGCGTCCCGGTGCTTCATGTACTTGCCGACGACGGCGATGGTGACCTCGGTGTCCGGGTGGATGATCCGGTCGACCAGCTCGCGCCAGTCGGAAATCTCCAGCGGGGCGGCCTTCAGGCCGAGCCGGCGGACGATCAGCTCGTCCAGCCCGTTGTTGACCAGGCTGAGCGGGACCTCGTAAATGCTGAACTCGCGGTCGCGCTCCTCGATCACGGCCCGGCGCTCGATGTTGCAGAACAGGGCGATCTTGTCGCGGTCCTCGGGGCTGATCGGGTGCTCGGTCCGGCAGATCAGGATATCGGGCTGGATCCCGATCTGCCGGAGGGCCCCGACCGAGTGCTGGGTCGGCTTGGTCTTCAGTTCGGCCGCCGCCTTGAGGTAGGGGACCAGGGTCAGGTGAATATAAAGGCAATTCTCCCGTCCCACGTCGAGCGCGAACTGGCGGATCGCCTCCAGGAAAGGGAGCCCCTCGATATCGCCGACGGTCCCGCCGATCTCGGTGATGACCACGTCGACGTCGTCGACCGCCAGCTTCCGGACGGCCGCCTTGATCTCGTCGGTGACGTGGGGGATGACCTGGACGGTCTTCCCCTCGTACGTCTTCCCCTCGCGCTCCTTCTGGATGACCGAGAGGTAGATCTTGCCCGTGGTGTAGTTGCAGTCGCGGGTCAGCGGGGCGTTGGTGAAGCGCTCGTAATGGCCGAGGTCGAGGTCGGTCTCGCCGCCGTCGTCCAGGACGTAGACCTCGCCGTGCTGGTACGGGCTCATGGTCCCGGGGTCGACGTTGATGTACGGGTCGAACTTCTGGAGCCGGACCCGGAGCCCCCGGTGCTCCAGGAGCATCCCGATCGACGCGCAGGTCAGCCCCTTGCCCAGCGAGCTGACCACGCCGCCGGTCACGAAGATGTGCTTGGCCATGAACCCCCCGGTCCGCCGTAGGCATCGATCCGAAAAAGAATTCGGAGGAGTATGGCAAGTAGGACTGAGACGAACGAAGTCAAAAGTTCCTGTGCCCAGAAGGCTCTGTCGCCGATTATTATCAGTTCGTTGCGACCGGGCAGTCTGTCCACGAGATAACTCCGACGCCCTGGAACAGCACCGAAACCGCCAATTGGGACGAAGCAAGGCCACTCATCTGGAATTCTATCAGGCTTTATAAAGGAGACAGATTCGCAAAATTTCGCAATAAACTGCGAACTATTCGGCTTATTTATGTTAAACTGTGAGAGCTTGCGAGATTACTTCATTAAACTTCGGAAATCGAGGAGATAATGGAGGTCTACACGATGCTATCGCGCGTCCCTGGCGTATTTCTCGCAAAGCTCAAAAAGTTTGCCTGTCTTCCGCAAACGTCAAGATCCTTCATTCGGTCCAGTCAATTTGCCGTCTTCACGTTATTGCTTCCTCTCGATAAAGTAAAGTCGCACAATCCGACCTGGCGGGGGCGTGGTCGTTTGCTCATAAACGGAGGGGCGCAAGGGCCGGCTCATGACCACGAGGTGGTGAGGAGTTTTGCGGCTGGAAGTGCCGTCGCTCGTCGGATCGCGGCTAGTCATGGCCTCTCCATCGACGACGAAGTGATTATTATCCGCGAACGAGATTCGATCCTGCTCGGCCGATCGAATGCCCACGCCTCCTTTCTGTCGCGGTCATTCAATCCGGCGTGTTTCCTGAGTTGGAAGAACCGATTCGCCGGAGATCGGGTGTGCCTATCGATGCATCGCCAGGTTTTCCTGAGCGATCCGTGCGGGTGGTGAAAACCCGGGCGATCGGGCGACCGTGACCTCAAGCGGTTCGAGCGGCGGTTAGCTCAACCCGAGTCGGGCTGTTCGTTGTCGATCGACGCGAAGTCCTCTATAGTGGATCGGACCGGGATGACGCCTCCGATCCTTTGATTCTCCAGCGACGAGCCAAGCCATGCCCCCAATCCGCCTGAATCGCCGCCGGTTCCTGGGGTGCTCGGCCGCCGCCGGCTGGGCGCTCTCGCAGGGTCGGGTCGAGGGGGCCTCGCCCGGGGGCCCGGCCCGGATCGGGATGATCGGCCTGGGGACGCGCGGGACGACGCTACTCCGAGCGCTCCTGGAGCTGGATGGGGCCCAGGTGGTCGCCCTGGCGGACGCCGAGCCCCGGCACCTGGCCCGGGCCTCGGGGATTGTCGAGAAGGCCAAGGGAGCCCGGCCCGACGCCTCGGGACGGATTGAGTCGGTCCTGGAGCGGACCGATGTCGACGCCGTGGTGGTCGCCCTGCCTTGCGACTTGCACGCCTCGACGTACCGCGACGCCCTCCGGGCCGGCAAGCACCTGTACGGCGAGAAGCCGCTGGCCCCCACCCTGGCCGAGTGCGACCTCGTCGCGGCCGAGGCCGCCCGGTCGCCCGGCCTGGTGGTCCACGTCGGCTACCAGCGGCGGTCCAACCCCCGGTATCGCGAGGGGGTCGAGCTGGTTCGCCGGGGCGATCTCGGCCCGCTGGTCTCCGGCTCGGCCGCCTGGATCAGCAGCAACGGCCCGATGAACGGCCACGGCCACTGGCTGGCCAGCCGGGCCCGCTCGGGCGACTGGATGGTCGAGCAGGCCGTCCACGTCTGGGACGTCTTCGGCTGGCTCAAGGGCTCGCCCCCGGCCCGCGCCTTCGGCCACGGCCGCCGGGACCTCTTCACCCGGCTCCAGCCCGGCCGCGACGTCACCGACGACTACGCCGCCCACCTGGAATGGGCCGACGGCTTCCGGCTCTCGTTCCAGCAGAGCTGGGTCGCCCCGGCCGACGACGCCTTCACCGGCGCCTCGCAGCGGGTCGTCGGCGAGGGGGGCGGGCTCGACCTGGCCACCGGCTCGGTCACCTACCGCGATAAGTCTCGCCCCCGCCACACGATCCACCCCGGGCCCCAGCCCGATACCCGGCTGGCGTTACAAACCTTCCTCGGAGCCATCCGGGCGGAACGTCCTGGGCCCCCTCCCTTGACACTGGCCGAGGCCCGAGAGGCCACCGCCGTCGGCCTTCTGGTCCGCAAGGCCGTCGACGAGGGCCGGGTCGTCACCTGGGACGAGATTCAGTCGGAGACCTGAGGGGCGGTCAGTACATTTCCAAGATGTGTTCGCCGCCGTGGGCGGGATTCCCGATCAGCCGCTGGCCGACCGGATCGACGACGAAATCTAGCAACTCCAGCGGGATCTGCCCGATCAGAACGGGACATTCATCGGGTCCCTCCGAGACATCGGACGGGCATTCCCGGCCCTGGATCGTCAGCCGGACGGTCCCATATCTCTGGACAGTCACCATCCCAGCGGCGGTCCGGGCCTGGCGGGTCCGGACCGGGCGGAGTCCGAGTTGGTGGATCAGTCGCCTAGGCATCGAGAGGATCGTCGCTCCGGTGTCCACCAGGGCGTCATTCACCTCGATCCGCCGGACCTCGCTCTCGGAGAGGCTGCCCCGGTCCACCTGGAACAGATCTTCCAGGCTCTCGACCTTCGCCGCGACGAGAACCTTGCCCATCGTCTCGATCCCCATAACGACCTCGGCTGACGATTTCCGGAAGGATGTCCTCGGGACGCGAAGGTTATTCTAATATGATCCCCCGGTTCGCTCAGTGCCCCAGGCCCACCACCGGAACCCTGACGGCCTCGGCGGTGTCGGGCTCGCCGGCGGCGGCCGGGGCGTCGTCGCCGATCAGGGCGAAGAGATTTCGCTCGATCGTCGCGCAGATCCGTTCCAGGGGGATGTCGTTCTCGTCGCCGTCGAAGGGGTTCTCGATCTCGACGCCGATCTCCTCGATCCCGAAAAAGATGTAGGCCACCAGGAAGGTTCCGACGATCGAACCCCAGCCGTAGCTGTCGATCAGGGCGAACGGGAGCGTGAAGCAGTACAGGATCAGGGCCCGACGGATGTGGACCATGTAGGCGAACGGCAGCGGCGTGTTCTTGATCCGCTCGCACCCGCCCAGGCTGTCGATGAGCTGCTGGACGTTCCGGTCGAGCCCGACCAGGATGATGTCGGAGATCAGCCCCTTGTCCCTCGCCTCGACCAGCAGCGCGGTGATCCGGCGGGAAACGTCCAGGGCCACTTGCCCCGACCCGAGCGAAGCCTCGACCTCGCGCGCCGGGAGCCTCGCCGCGACCGGGCCGAATCCCGCCCCGCCCCGGAGCCCGTGCATCGCCGCTTGCGACCAGGCCGCCGTCCACCGGACCGTCGCCCGGAGCAATGCGGGGTCGTCCTTGAAATGGACGCTCGCCGATCGCGCCAGGTTCCTCGACTCGTTCACGATCCCGCCCCAGAGCTTCCGCCCCTCCCAGAAGCGGTCGTAGGCGGTGTTGGTCCGGAAAACGAGCAGGAGTCCCAGTGCCACCCCGACCAGGCTGTGGACCGTCGGCGGGATCGACGTGTGGACCATGACCAGGCGGGACATCCAGAACCGGTGTGCCATCAAGACAAGGATCGACCAGCCAACGCACGCGACGACTCGCCCGAAGATCGCGTGCAGCATCGAGTTCCGGACGTCGAAGAGGTGCGAGGTCCAGTGCTTGGAATTGTAGACGACCATGATCGCTCCGGTTGCTCGTTCGGGTTGCCAATTTCCTGGAGGCAAACCCGGGGCCGGCGACCCCCGGAACGACCGACCCCGGGCTCGTCCTCGGGATTCGGGGCGGAAAGGGGGTTATTCCCGACCTCGAATCGGGATAATGAGGGACGGGCGGCGATGGCGGCGGATGGACCGAAGGGGGACCGTGCATGGCGGGGACGGGTGGGGCGGCGATCGAGGCGGGCTCGGCCATCCGGCTCCGAGGGGTCCGTGTCCACAACCTCCGGGACGTCGACGTCGACGTCCCGCGCGATAAGCTCGTCGTCCTGACCGGCGTGAGCGGGTCGGGCAAGAGCTCGCTGGCCTTCGACACCATCCACGCCGAGGGGCGTCGGCGGTACATCGAAGGACTCTCCAGCTACGCCCGGCAGTTCCTCGACCAGATGGAGCGGCCCGACGTCGACCTGATCGAGGGGCTCCCACCGACCGTCGCGATCGACCAGAAATCGGGTTCGGCCAACCCCCGGAGCACGGTCGCCACCGTGACCGAAGCCTGGGATTACCTCCGCCTCCTCTACTCCCGGGTGGGCGTACCACATTGCCCGAAGTGCGCCCGGCCGATCCGCCGCCAGGCCCCCGAGCAAGTCGTCGACACCGTCCTCCAGCTCGGCGAGGGAACCAAGGTCCTCGTCCTCGCCCCCATGATCCGGGGCCGGAAAGGGCAGCACCTGGAGACCTTCCGGGCCATCCGCGAGGCCGGATTGATGCGTGCGAGGGTGGATTCTCAGGTGATCGACGTCTCGGAGGAACCCCCCAAGCTCGCGAAGACGAAGGTCCACGACATCGAGGCCGTCGTCGACCGCCTGGTCATTCGCGAGGGGATCCGACCTCGGGTTGCCGAGAGCATTGACCGGGCCTTGAAACTGGGCGCGGGGACCGTTCTCCTGTCGATCGAGGTGGGGGCCATCTGGGAAGATCGGATCTCTAGCATCCATTACGCATGCTCAGGTTGCGGCACGAGTCTGGGCGAGGTCGAGCCCCGGTCTTTCTCGTTCAACAGCCCGCATGGCGCCTGCCCCTCATGCGGCGGCCTGGGTTCGTTCCGCCAGTTCGACCTCGACCTCGTGATCCCCGACCGGGGGAAGTCGCTGGCCGGAGGGGCGGTCCTCGCCTGGGACGCTCTCGCCGCCGGGGTCCGGCTGGCGGCCCTGGAAGATCCGGCCCTGGGTTCGTTCCGCAGGCGGCACCACCTGGCCGAATCGACCCCGCTGGCCGATTGGCCCCCGGAGGTCCTGGGTTCGTTTGGCCAAGGGGAGCCCCAGGTCTATCCGGGGGTCCTGGTCGGCCTGGAGCAGGCGTATACCGCCGCGAAGACGGATGCCCGTCGGTCCGCCCTGGATGCGTTCCGATCGGAAGTCAGATGCGCGGACTGCGGCGGATCCCGGCTCCGACCCGAGGCCCGGGCGATGCTCGTGGGCGGCCGGGCGATCCATCAGCTGGCCGCCCTGACGATTGGTGCCGCCCGAGCCTTCCTGGCCTCGCTCCGCTTCGAGCCGTCCCAGGATCGGATCGGGCCGCCCCTGGTCGCGGAGGTCGACGCCCGGCTCGCCTTTCTGGATCGGGTCGGCCTGGACTACCTGACCCTGGACCGCGGGGCCGACACCCTCTCGGGCGGCGAACTCCAGCGGGTCCGGCTGGCCACCCAGATCGGCTCGGGGCTGGTGGGAGTCTGCTACGTCCTGGACGAGCCGACCACGGGCCTCCACCCCCGCGACACCGGCCGGCTCCTGGCGAGCCTGGCCGACCTCCGCGACGCGGGGAACAGCGTCGTGGTCGTCGAGCACGACGAGGCCACCATCCGCGCGGCCGACTGGCTGATCGACCTCGGCCCCGGCGCCGGGCCCGACGGCGGCCTCGTCGTCGCGCAGGGGCCGCCCGGAACCCTGATCGAGTCCGGCGAGTCCGCGACGGCCCGGCATCTCCGGGGCGAGACCCCCCCGCCGCTCGGCTCCCCCGGCCGGCTGGCGAACAGCCCGGGGGCCATCACGATCCGGGGGGCGACCGAGCATAATTTGAAGGGCGTGACGGCCAGGATCCCGCTGGGGGCCCTGACCTGCGTGACCGGCGTTAGCGGGTCGGGCAAGAGCACGCTGGTCCACGACATCCTGGCCCGGGCCGCGCTCCGGCGCCTGGAGCAGAAGGGGCCAAGGCCCGGGGCGCATGCGGGGGTCGACGGCCTGGAGGCGGTCGACAAGCTGATCGCGATCGACCAGTCGCCGATCGGCCGAGGGCCCCGATCGACCCCGGCCACGTTCACCGGCGTCTTCGACGAGATCCGGAAGGTCTTCGCCCGGACCCGCGAGGCCAAGGTCCGGGGCTACGCCGCCAGCCGATTCAGCTTCAACGTCAAGGGCGGCCGGTGCGAGACCTGCCAGGGCCAGGGCGTCCGGAAGATCGAGATGAACTTCCTGCCCGACCTTTACGTCCGCTGTGAGACGTGCGAGGGGCTTCGCTACAACCCTCAGACGCTCGAATGTCGCTTCAAGGCCAGGTCCATCGGCCAGGTCCTCCAGATGAGGGTCGACGACGCCCGGGCTCTCTTCGACAACGTTCCCAAAGTCGCCCGCCCCCTGGAATCGCTCCGCGAGGCCGGCCTGGGCTACGTGGCCCTGGGCCAGTCGAGCACCACCCTCTCCGGCGGCGAGGCTCAGCGCGTCAAGCTCGCCGCCGAGCTGGGTCGAGTCGCCACCGGCCGAACTCTCTACATCCTCGACGAGCCGACCACCGGCCTCCACTTCGCCGACGTCGCCGCCCTGCTCGCCGTCCTCCACCGCCTGGCCGACCTGGGCAACACCCTGGTCGTCATCGAGCACAACCTCGACGTGATCCGGACCGCCGACTGGGTGATCGACCTCGGCCCCGAGGGGGGCGACATAGGGGGCCACCTTGTCGCCGAGGGCACTCCCCGGGCGATCACCGAGACCCCGGCGAGCGAGACGGGGAAGTGGCTCTACCCGGAGGGCGTGGCTTGATTTGACTCCGGATCCGAACGATCCTGCTCCTCGTCGCCTGGGTTGCCGCGATCTTCGACTTCCTCCCCTGGCGTGAGGGACAGGAGCAAGGACATCAATCACCTTTCAAGGCGGCATTGCTTTACTCTGTCGCATACTTTTGTGTAACCGTCATCATCGGTGACAGCCGTTATCGATCTTCGGCTCACGCCGTATTCGTCCTCGCCGTGATCTTCGCGGTGTTGACTGTTGCTAGCATTTGATTGATGTCAACATGAGTTCTTGGTCAAGTTAGCGATGGCTTGACCGTGGCTCAGGCCGAGGTCTGCCCCGCAACCCCCGAGAGGCTCCCGCGGTTCGTGGACCGATACAGGACCTCGCCCATCTCCTCGGTCTCCCCTTCCCCGATGAGGTATCCGAGGATCGAGTCGCGCACGTCGAGCCGATTCTTGAAGACCCAGTAAGCCAGGGCGACGACGCGGTAATCCTGGCCGTCGGCCGCGATCCGGAACACGTGCGAGGAGCCGCCTTCGCCCGCCGAGGGCCCGGGGCCGGAAATTTCCAGGCCGGTCCTCATCAACGTCGGGATGTCCAGACTCGCAACCCCGAGGAATACGATGTCGATATTGTAAGACTGGCTGGGCGACGCCGGGCTCCTCAGGAGCATCTTGTTGTGGCTGACGTCGTAATCCCAGAGCTTGAAGTGATGGTCGGATCGGAACGTCATGGCTCTGGCTCCTGCTCGAACGGGTTGGATGTTCGGACGTCCTCATCCCACCACTCGATCCGCGGCCACCAAATTTGATGCTCCCGGATCTGAAGCAACTCCCAATCCGTCGGGGAATGCCTCGGCGTGACGGCCCGAGCGACGCCTCGCCAGACGTCCACCCCGCGTAGGTTGAAGCAGATCGTCGCGACGGGGTCGTCCGCCACTTCGAGGAGATGGAACCTCCAGTTGAGCAAGTCTCCCGCCGCGAACTGCCGCCAGACCTCGGCACCGTGGCGGGCCGCGAATCGATCGAGATAGTCGGTCAGGCCCAGGGCAATTTTCCGACCGACGATCCGACCGCCCTCCTGCTCATTATCCAAAGTCGCTCCCTCCCTGTCATCAGGCCAATTCTCGAGATCAGGCCCGGGCCCCCTGCGGCTCAGCGATTCGCATCGAAGGCGAAGTACATCTTGAACGCGGGGGGGGACTGGGTCCGGTCGTACATCAAGCCCAGATATAGGCCGGGGGCGACCTGGCGGATCTCGTCGCGGTAGTTGCCGTAGATCCGGGAGGTCCCCTCGTAATCGAGGATCATCGAGGGGCCCCCGTCGAGCCAGCTCGCCCCGGAGTAGACCTTGCCCTGGATGGCCCGGACCCCGAAGAAGCGGTTGACGGCGGTGGACGACTCGGGGCGGAAGACCTTGCCCTGCCAGGCGATCCGAGCGGCGTTGGAGCGAGCCCGGGGGAACCTGGCGTCGGGGTAGAGGGCCCGGCCGGTCACTTTGCCGGCTGGGACCGGGCCTGGGCCGGACTGGCGGTAGAGCCCGTCGAGCTGGGGGGCGGAGAGGGCGAGGAGGTCTCCGAGGGTCCGGATCGAGGCGGGGGCTTGCATGGGGGTCGCCTCGGTCGGGGCCGGCTCGCTCCCCGGGGCGGATGGGGGCGGGACCAGCCCCCCGGCGAGCGCCCCGAGGGCGAGGATGACGATGGTCCGAGCGTCGCGATGCATGGCCCGCCCCCGATCCGGATGGGTGGCGGACCACGCACCGGGACCGCCTTATTTCGGGATATCGACGGGGAGTCCTTCGAGGTTCAGGCCGGGCGAGGTCGTCGGATCGCCGGGGGACGGCCTGGCGGGCTCGGGCGGAGTTTCCGGGTCGGGGCCCTCCTCGTCCTCGGGCCGGTCGGGGACTCCGGGGGTGATCCGGCGGGCGGAAACGACCTTCCAGCCGGTGTCGATGGCGTCCATCCGGAACCGGACGAGCTTGAGCCGGAGGGTCGCTGGCGGGTCGCCGCTGGAGGCCAGCTTGTCCATGACCGAGGCGGTGACCTCGGCCTTCTCCAGGGCGAACGGGCCGTCAGCCTTGAGGGTGGGAAAGGGACGCTTGAGCAGGACGTCCCACGATTCGCGGTGGCGGGCGTAGTCCATCGCCAGGGCCAACTCGGCCTCGGGCAGCGGGGGCTTGGCGTTCTGGACGAGCATTTTGTAGCTGGGGATCAGCTTCTTGGGCGAGAGGATCCCCGCCGAGAGCTTGGAGAAGACGCCGCCGAAGTCGATGGCCGCCTGCATCGCCTCTTCAGGGTCGCCGCTGGCCATCTTCTCGTAGGTCTTGTCCTTCTCGGCCTTGGCCTTGGCCTCGTGGAGCGCGTCGAGGGTCTCGGCGGCGGGGCCCAGCGGGTCCTTGGGCGTGAACCGGCCCGAGCCGGGCTCGTAGGCGAATTTCTTTTCGATCGACCGGTGGAGGCGGGCGATCGGCCCGAACGAGCCCTTGGCCTTGCTGTTCCGGGGCAGGTCGCGTTTGAGGTCGCGGAACGACCGGATCGCGGGCGGCTCCTCGACCACGCCGACCCGCTTCTCGGCCTGCTCGTCCCCCTTGGCCAGGGCGGTCAGGTAGTCGTAGGCGGTCCCCTCGACCATCCCCTTGGGCCGGGGGTCGAGCCAGTCCCGGATCGCCGGGAGGGCGACGACCCCGGCCACCACCAGCGCGGGGATCAGGATCAGGGCAGCCCAGAGCCCCTTGCGGGACTTCCTCGGCTCCTTCGGCTCCTTGGCGACGAAGACGTTCCCCCGGTCGGCCGGGGCGGCGGGGCTCGGGGCCTTGGTCCGCCGGAGCGGGGGAGGGTCGGCGACGGCCTCGGCTCCGGCGGGTTGGGACAGGGGAGCGACCTCCTCGGCCCCACACTTGGGGCAGGCGACAGACTGGCCAGCCTGGTCGTCGGAGGTGACGAAGGCGGCCTGGCAGTTCGGGCAGCGGATCCGGAGGCTCATGGGCTCTCCTCGAAGTCGGGCGGGCCCGACGGCGGGACGGGGGAAGGGGCAACGCCGGGGTGGGCGGACCGGCATCGGGGGCAGGTCTCGGGGTTGCCCCGGTGGGGCCGGCCGCAGCTCACGCAGAGGCCCGCCGACCGGCGGAGGTTGGGCAGCGAAGTCCGGAGCGTGGCGCCCTCGGGCGTGTCGGCGAAGCTGTCGACGACCCGGGCCGCCAGCTCCGCCAGATCCGGCCGGATCGGCCCGGTCTTGACCCGGCGGCGGACCTCGCCGACCAGCCACCGGACGAGCTGGCGGTCGAGGGCTCCGAGGTCCTCGCCCCGGAGGTGCTGGGTCAGCTCATCGCGGAGGTCCACCACCCGGAGGGCCTCCCCGGCGACCCGGGCGGCGTCCAGTTGGGCCCGGAAGCCGGAGACGGCCCGCTCCCGGGAGTCGGCCAGCTCGGCCAGGAGGTTCGCGGCCTCGGGGCCAGGGCGGTCCCGGACGATCGCCCCGACCAGCCGGTCGGCCAGCGCCCAGCGGGCCCCGGCGATCGCCCGGCGGGCCTCGGCGATCGGCCGGTCGTCGGGGACGCTCGGGCTCGGCGGCGCCAGGTTCTCCAGCGCCAGGGCGATCCGGCCGAGCGTGGGGACGGCGTGCCGCTCGATCAACTCGACCGCCCGAGTCGCCGCCTCGGCCTGGTCGGCCACCGCGTCGATCAGCCCGGCCGAGGTGCCCAGGAGCTTGCCCGTCACCCAGCCGGCCAGCCCGAACCCGCCCAGGTACGTCAGCCCGACGACCCCGGCGATCCGCCGCTCGGCCCAGGTGAGCTGCATGTCCGAGACCAGCGGCCCGAGCTGCTCCAGGGCCATCGACGCCCCGACGGAGACGATCCCGAACCGGATCCAGGGAGCCGCCCGCGCCAGGGTCCGGCCCGAGGCCCGGAGCGGCTGGTATCGCGCGATGTCCGGGCCGGGTCGGGTCATGACGGCTCGCGAGGGGACGGATGCGGGGGGTGCCAGTCCCCACCATTATGACCGGCCCGGAGGGGCTCTGCCACGGCCTGGGCCGGGGGCCCGGAGTCCGGTCGTCGCCGGGCCTCAGCCCCCTTTCAGGACGACCGGCTCGGTGAACTCGACCCCCCGGACCTGCTCGGCCTTCAGCGTCGGGAGACTCGACTGATCCGCGTTGCACCAGGTCTTCCCGGAAGGGAGGTGGTGGAGGAGATAGAGCTGGTCGCCGTTGTCGAGGAACAGGTCGTCTTTGACGAAGAAGTGGCGGCCGACCAGGAGGAGCAGGGTCCCATCCTTCGACCAGATCAGCCGCTCCGAGCCGTACGGAGACCCCTCGTCGGGGGAACGGAAGATGGTGGTCGTCGTCCGGTCGGCCAGGGATTCGAGCTGGACCTGGAAGTTCCGGTCGATGAATTGCCGCTCCCGCTCGACCAGGCTGGCCCGGATGGTCTCGTCGGGCGAGAGCCGGGAGAGGGTCGTCCGCTCGGCCGAGAACAGGGCGTAGCAGCCCCCGAAGCCGCAGGCCGCGAGCAGCCCGCACACCAGGGTCGCGACGATCAGGGGACCCTTCATCGGCCTCATTCCCCCGAGTCGATCCACCGAGCGACCGCCCCGGGATCGGGCGGCCCCTGCTCGATCCGGAGTTGCTCCGGGGACCCGGCCAGGGCATAGGCCCGGGTTGGCCAGGCGGCGTCGAAGGCTTGGCCCGGCCGGCTGATCCAGAGCGGAGCGGGGGCGGCGAGGGCGGCGGCGGCCTTCAGACCGCCGAACTGGAGGGCGCCGGGAAGGTCGAGGCCGATCGGGACGGGCTTCGATCCGTCGCCGAAGTCGAACTCGCCGAGGTCGATCGCGGTCCTCGCCAGGCCCCCGAGCGCGGGACGGGCCAGGAGGGTGAGCGGGCCGAGCCCGGCTCCGGCAACCAGGCTGACCTCGCGGACTCCGGGGAGCGACCGGGCCCAGGCCAAGACCGTGGCCAGGTCCTGCGCCCGGTCCGCGGCGAGGCTCGGGTTGTAGGTATCGAAGTGGACCGTCGAGGGCCGGGCGACGACCGGGGCGGCGGGGTCGAGCGACTCGCCGATCAGGAGCGGGTCGAAGCCGACGACGGACTGGCCGCGATCGAGCAGGGCCTTCGCCATCGGGGTCGGCTGCCCCCCGGGCGTGGTCAAATCGGCCTTGCCCCGGGCGGTGAACAGGACGGTCAGCTTGCCGCTCGGATGCGCCGGGTCGATCCGGAGGACGGGGATCCGGTCCCCGGCCGCCTTCCGACCGACGACGTGGTGGGCGATCCTCAGGCCATCGCGGGCGAGCCGCCGGACCTCGCGGGACGTCGCCTCGCGGGGCGTCGGCGACTCGATACCGACCCGGACCCGGAGGGCGGTCGAGAGCTTGTCGTGGGCCGCCTCCCAGGCCGCGGCGGAGGTCCCGGGGGCGAGGCCGTCGAGCTGGCGGCCGAGGATCTTGATCAGGTCGGCCTCCAGTTGGTCGGGCGTCCGGGCGTCGGCGGGATAAGGATTCGCGGGGGTGAAGGTGTAAAGATCCTCGGGGGTCTCGACCTTGACCGAGCCCTCGCGGGTCGAGGAGGGGTCGTCGACGCCCAGGAGCCACTTGCCGAGGAAGGCATAGACGGCGTCGCGGCTGGTCCGGTTGTAGTTGTGGGGGAAGTCGAAGACGTCGGCGCTGATCCGATCGGTCGTGCCGACCTGGCCGTAGACGAGCAGGAGGCTGGGGAAGGCGTTGGTCATGGTCCGGGCGGTCCAGTCGCCGGAGGCCCCGACGAGCTTCATCGGCCGGGGGGCGGCGAGGGCGGCGACCTCGACGTTGTCGGTCCCCAGGCGGAGCCCGGCGGCGTTCTCGCAGACGCAGCCGCCCTGGAAGCCGTCGGAGACCATCACCACCGGGGCCGAGACCTTGACCCGGTCGTCGATCGCGGTCAGGAGGAGAGTCTGGGTCGCCCCCCCGGACTCGCCGGTGACGGCCACCCGGGCAGCGTCGACGTCGGATCGGGCGGTCAGGTAGTCGAGGGCCCGGATGCTGTTCCAGGTCTGGAGCCCGGTCAGGCTCAGGCCCCATCGGCGGAGCCGGTCATTCAGGAAGGCGTGGCCAAAGGGCTTGTTATCGGCATATCCCACCATGTCGTAGAGGTAGACCACGCAACCCAGTTGGGCCAGCCGGACGCACCGCGACTGGACGTCGGGTTTGACCCGCCCCTCGGGCCAGTGGCCGTGCGGGCAGAGGACCAGGGGCCGGCGGCCAGCCGGTTGGGTCGGCCGGTAGAGGTTCCCCGAGAGGGTGAAGCCCGGGAAGGTCTCCAGGACGAGCTTGTCGATCGCGTAGCCGTCGCGTTCCAGAGTCCCGGTGATCCGGGGGTGCAGGTCGGTCCTGGGGGGCATCGGCCAGAGCCCGAGGGTGACGAGAAGCTGCTCGCGGACCGCCCGGGAGCGGTCGCGCCAGGCCCCGGGGGAGTCCGGGGGCTGGAAGTCGGCTCCCTCCTGGTTGGTCCGGACCTCGGCGCGTCTCCGGTCGATCGGCGGGGTGGTCGATCCGAGGTTGCCCCGGATCAGTTCGAGGGCCCTGGTGGGGGTGAATCCGGGGTCGGTCGAGAGCGAGACGAAGGCCGGGGAGGACGGCCGGGGGCCCTCCTTGGGGTCCTCGGGCTCGATCACCGCCGGGACGGGGAGGACGACGAGGGTCGCCGGCCGGTCCGCCCCGAGCTGGACCTTGCCCAGGACCTCCCAGCTCGGCTTGCCGTTGCCGCCCATCGGCTGGAGGGTCAGGGTGATCGCCGGTCCCTCGGCTGCCAGAGCCCATCGCCAGGTGTTGCCGCCCCAGACCTTGACCGTGTATTCGCCGTCCCGGGGGACGGCGAAGCCCCGGGCCAGTCCGGGGAGGTCGCTGGCCTCGAAGAGGAGCGACGCGGGGCCCGACGGGTCCTCGGCCCGGGCCATCGTCCCGGGGGCGAGCATCAGCGTGAGGCAGAACAGGGCGGCCTTGGGCATCGGTCGAAAGCTCCGGGACGGTTCTCTTGGGGTCGGACCGCGATCTCTGGCGGTGCCACGTCATCGGCCCCCTCTCCCTAACCCTCCCCCGCGAAGGGGGGAGGGGGCCAGATGGGGCGCCTCAGCTTCCACGGACCACGGACCACGGACCACGGACCACGGACCACGGGACGTTGGGGGAGGGCCAGGATGCCGGGGGATCGTCCACCGACGCGGAGGCTTGCCGGGCGTTATCCGGGATGTTAAGACTGAGGGCCCGGGATTGCGAGCCCCTTCTCGCCCGAGGCCCTGCTTCGGACGCCCCGTCCCGGAGTTGACCTCCTCGCGCGACCTCTCCCCTCGCGGCGCGGGCCCCCTGAATGCAGCCCCTCCGATCCGCACCGCCAATGGCCGGGAGGTCCCCTTTCATGCTGGGCATCGTCCGAACTTCGCCGAGGACCAAGCCCGTGGCCCTGATCCTGGCCACGGCGCTGACCGTCTCGTCCGCCGTCCCGCTGCTCTCGGCCGACCTCCGGCCGGATTATCAACCGGCGGCCCATGCGATCCGGGGGGCCAGGGTCGTCCCCGTCGGGGGCGAGCCGATCGATCCGGGGACCGTGGTCGTCCGCGACGGCGTGATCGTCGCCGTCGGCCCGCTCGACCGGGTCGAGGTGCCCTATGACGCCGAGGTCATCGACGGCAAGGGGCTGATCGTTTACCCCGGCTTCATCGACCTCTACACCACCTCGGGCCAGGCCCCGGGGGCGGTCAAGTCGCAGACCGGGCCAGGTCGGGACGTGAACTACGCCGACTTCGCCCTGCCCCGGACCCCGCCCGACAACCGGAACGGGATCACCCCCGAATATGAGGTCGCCCGGTCCCTGGAGATGGGCGGCCTGGCCGAGGAGCGGCGGAAGCTGGGGTTCACCGACGTCCTGGTCGCTCCCGGCGGGGCCATCGCCACCGGCCAGAGCGCGCTGGTGGGGACCAGCGGACTCCCCCGCCGCGAGTCGGTCCTCAAGGCCCCGGTCGCGCTCCACGTCGCCCTCCGGAACCCCTCCGGGGCGAACTTCGGCACGGGGCACGAGCACGACGACGAGTCCGGGGACCTCGGGGCCGTAGGCGCCTTCCCCGGCCCGACCCAGGCCCCCGGAACCCCGATCACGCCGGTCCCGGCTCCCACCCCGGTGCCCCAGGGACGCCGGGGGAACGCCGGCGGGGTGGCCTACCCGACCTCGCTGATGGGCGTGGTCGCCCACCTCCGCCAGGCGATGCTCGACGCCGAGAACCACCACGAGCGACTGGCCTATTACGACCGGCAGGGCGGCCCCCGCCCCGCCAACGACCCGGCGCTGGACGCCCTCCAGGCCGCCCGGACCCGGGCCCTCCCGGTCTGGTGGGAGGCCAACACCCGCGACGAGATCCACCGGGCGATCGACCTGGCCGAGGAGTTCGGGACCGACGCCGTGATCGTCGGCGGCCGGGAGGCCGGCAAGGTCGTTGCGCGGCTCAGATCCAAGGATCTCCCGGTCGTCCTCCGGCTCGACTTCCCCGAGGAGCCCAAGGTCCCCACCGAGCACGAGTACCGCAAGAAGCCGGCCGAGGAGCGCGACGAGCCCCTGAAAGTCCTGGCCGAGAAGGCCGCCAGTCAGAAGGAGCGGGTCGCCGTCGCCGGGGTCCTGGCCGCCGCCAACGTCCGGTTCGCCTTCATCGCCGAGGGGGCCGCGGGCCAGGCCGTGGGCTTCCACGCCCAGCTCCGCAAGGCGATCGCCGCCGGCCTGTCCCGCGAGGCCGCGCTTGAGGCCCTGACCCGCCGGGCCGCCGAGATCGCCGGCGTGGCTCGGCGGCTCGGGACGATCGAGCCGGGCAAGCTCGGCCACCTCGTCGTCATGACCGGACCCCTCGGCGACGAGGCCGCCAAGGTCCGCTACGTCCTGGCCGACGGGATCAAGTTCGACCTGGACAAGCCCGCCACCGCCAAGGCCAAGGCTCAGTCCTCCGGCGACCCCGCCAAGAAGGGCCGCCGCAAGGAGGCCGAGCCCGGCAAGGTCGCGACCAAGGAGGAAGGCCCCGACTCGAAGAAGGACGTGCCCAAGGCCGAGCCGAAGAAGGACCAAACCAAGAAGGACGAGCCCAAGGCCGAGCCGAAGAAGGACGAGCCCAGGCCGGCCGAGGTCGCCAGGGTCCAGCCCACGCCGGCGGTGGCCACGCCGAAGACCGAGGACGACCAGCCGCCCTTGGAGCCGTTCGTCGACATCGCCTCCGAGTTCGACGCCGACCGCCGACCGACGATCCGGACCGGCGGGACCGTGATCCTCAAGGACGCCACGATCCTGACCGTCGCCCGGGGGACGATCCCCCGGGGCTCGATCCTGATCCGCGACGGCAAGATCGCCGAGATCAGCGCCAGCCCGATCGTGGCCGAGGGGGTGGCGGTGATCGACGCGGCGGGGATGGTGGCGATGCCCGGGATCATCGACACCCACTCGCATCAGACGATCCAGGGGGGCGTCAACGAGATGAGCCTCTCGATCGTCCCCGAGGTCCGGGTCCGGGACGTGGTGACCGGCGACGACCCCGGGATCTACCGGGCCCTGGCCGGCGGGACCACCACGGCCCGGCTCCTTCACGGGTCGGCCAACACGATCGGCGGCCAGGACGCCGTCATCAAGCACAAGCCCGGCCAGCCCGGCCGCGACCTGATCCTCAAGGACAACCCGCAGGGCGTCAAGTTCGCCCTCGGCGAGAACGTGACCCGCCGGACCGGCCGGTTCCCCAACACCCGGATGGGCGTCGAGGCCGTCATCGAACGGGCCTTCGAGGAGGGCCGCGCCTACCGCGACGCTCTCAAGGCCCACGAGGCCGCCCGGGCCCGGGGCGACGCCGGCCCGCCCCCGCGCCGGGACCTCCGGTTGGAGGCGCTGGCGGGGATCCTCGACGGGTCGATCAAGATCCACAGCCATTGCTATCGGAGCGATGAGATCCTGATGCTCCTCCGGGTCGCCTCCCGGCACGGGGTCCGGGTCCAGTCGCTCCAGCACGTCCTGGAGGGGTACAAGGTCGCCGCCGAGATCGCCGCCCACGGGGCCAGCGCCTCGACGTTCTCGGACTGGTGGGCGTACAAGATCGAGGCGTTCGACGCCATCCCCTTCAACGCCGCCTTGATGACCCAGGCCGGGGTCTCCACCGTCATCAAGAGCGACAGCGAGGAGTTGATCCGGCACCTCCACCTCGAAGCCGCCAAGATGGTCAAGTATGGCGGGGTCCCCGAAGATCAGGCGCTGGCGATGATTACCATCAACGCCGCCCGCGAGCTGGGGCTCGACCGCCGGCTCGGGTCGATCGAGGTGGGCAAGGACGGCGACATCGCCCTCTTCAACGCCCATCCCTTCGATGGCTTCGCCCGCTGCGAGCTGGCCCTGATCGACGGCGAGGTCCAGTTTCAGCGCAAATCGAAGGACGGCAAGCTCAGGCCCCGCCCCGGCGACCACTCGGCGATGCCGGCCTCGGCCCTGTCGCCGGAGGTCCGGGCCCGGGGGCTCGACCTGTCGGTCTCCGCCGGCGGGACCTACGCCGTGACCGGGGCCACCCTGCACCCGGTCAGCGGCCCGGACATCGCCGAGGGGACGATCGTGATCGCCGCCGGCCGGATCGCGGCGATCGGCGACTCCAAGACCCCGATCCCGCCGGCCGCCAAGGTGGTCGACGCCCGAGGGCTGGACGTCTGGCCCGGCCTGATCGACGCCGGGACGCCGCTGGGCCTCTACGAGGTCGGGAGCCTCCCGGAGACCCAGGACTCGTCCGACTCGGCCGAGTTCCAGCCCGAGCTCCGCACGAGCGTGGCCCTGCACCCCGACAGCGAGCTGATCCCGGTGGCCCGGGCCAACGGGATCCTGGCGGCGTTCGTCCAGCCCTCCGGCGGGGTGATCTCCGGCCAGGGCTGCGTGATCGGCCTTGACGGCTGGGTTCCCAGCGAGATGGTCGTCCTCGACCGCGCGGGGCTGGTCGTGAATATCCCCCGTTACTCCGCCCCTGGCGGCGGGCGTCGGGGCCGGCTCGCCGCGACGGCGAGCGAGGGGGGCGACGCCGGCCAGGCTCGCAAGGACCGGCTGGAGGCGATCCGCGAGGAGTTCCGCAAGGCCCTGGCCTACGACAAGGTCGTGGTCGCCGCCCGCGACCGGAAGGCTCCGGCTCCGAGCCCCGACCCCAGGCTCGGGGCGCTCGCCCCCTACGCCCGGGGGGAGAAACCCGTGATCTTCCGGGCCGAGAACCGGACCGAGATCCTCGACGCCCTCAAGCTCGGTGCCGACCTCAAGCTCAAGGCCGTGATCTCCGGGGGGGCCGAGGCGTGGAAGGTGGCCGACGCCCTCAAGGCCGCCAACGTCCCGGTCCTGGTTGGCGGCACGCTCCGGCTCCCCACCGAGGCGACCGACCCCTACGACTCCGCCTATGCCAACCCGGCCCGGCTCCACGAAGCCGGCGTGAGCTTCGCCCTCAAGTCGGGCGGCTCGGACGTGGGGACCGCCTCGCGGAACCTGCCTTATGACGCCGCCATGGCCGTCGCCTTCGGCTTGCCCGAGGCCGCCGGGCTCCGGGCCGTGACCCTGGCCCCGGCCGAGATCCTGGGCCTGGCCGACCAGCTCGGCTCGCTCGGGGTAGGCAAGCGGGCCAACCTGGTGATCACCGCCGGCCACGTCCTCCAGCCGACCACCGAGGTCAAGGGCCTCTTCCTCGCCGGCAAGCCCCTCCCGCCCGAGAGCCGCCACACCCGGCTCTACGCCAAGTTCCGCGGTCGACTGGCCGAGGTCAAGGCCGGGACCGCCCCGCTCGGGATCGACGTCGACCCGGGCAGCTCCTCCAGCCCGGGCAACACCCCCGCGCCCGCCTCGGGGGGCCCGGCGGATCGGAAGTGAGATCGGATCCCCTCGGAACCTCGACCGGGGTGGGCCGTCCCTCGCGGCGGCCCGCCCGGACCAATCTCGCTCGGGAGCAGTCGACCACGATCTCGTCCATCGGCCATCTCCATCCTTGGGGGCGGGTCGCAATCGATCAATGATTTCGTCCTTCTTCGATCAATGCCCGGAGCGACTCGCCGTCGATCGGATGAGCCTTGCGAAAATCAAGGAGGGCTCGGACCGCGGCCGCGACGTCGGGTTTCTCCTCGGGGACCGCTGGCACGAGCATGGCGACGGCGACGCCCTCCCTGGTCAGGGTGATGAACTCGCCCCGGGCGACCCGCTCCACAAGTTGAGGGAGGGGGGCCCCCGTTTCGAGGGCAACGACGTTGGGCATGGATCTTCCTCCGAAAGTTGGGCTGGTCGCCGGCGAGTCGAACCTTTGAGGTGCCATTGATCAGCGGTGATCGGGCCCATCTCCCCCAATCATCGCCAGCGCCAGGGCCAGCGAGTTGAGCCGGGTGGCGGCGTCGTCGGCCCGGGACATGAAGGCGACGGGGGCGGTGGTCCCCTGGAGGATCCCGCCGAAGTGGCAGTCAGCGGTGTACATGATTGCCTTGACGGTGAGGTTGGCCGAGAGCAGGTCGGGGAAGACCATGACGTCGGCGAGCCCCACCACCTCGCCCTCGATCCGCTTCCTGCCCCCGGCACCGGCCGAGTAGGCGAGGTCGAACGAGAGCGGACCCCGGATCGCGAGCCCGCCGAACTCGCCGGCCTCGCCCTGGTTCTGCAACTCGGCGGCGTCGAGGGTCTCGGGCATCGCGGCGCTGACGGACTCGGAGGCGGCCATGATCGCCACCCGGGGGCGGGCCAGGCCCAGGGCCCGGGCGACCTCGACGGCCTGACGGACGATCTCCCGCTTGGTCGCCAGCTTCGGCTTGACGTTGATCCCGGTGTCCGCCATCAGGAACCTCCGATCATGCGGGACGACCTCCATCAAGACGACTTGCGCGACCACCCGGCCCGAGCGGATCCCGGATTCGGGGTCGAGCACGGCTTGCATCAGGGCCGGCGTGGCGATCATCCCCTTGGCCAGGACCCGGGCCCGGCCCTGGCGGACCTCCGCCACCGCCGCGACCGCCTGCGCCTCGCCCCCCTCGACATCCAGGATCCGGAAGCCGTCCAGCCCGACTCCGGCCTCCTCGGCCAGCCGGCGGATCTCGGCCTCGGGCCCCACCACGATCGGCTCGGACCACCCCCGGTCGGTCGCGACCCGGAGCGCCTCCAGGACCGTCCGGTCGGCGCCCCCGGCCACGGCCACGCCGACCGGCGAGCGGAGGGCGTCGGACCGCCGGTGGAGCTGCCCGAATCTCGGGAGGCTCATCTCTCGTCTCCCTCCAGGTGGGCCACGATCCGGGTGGCCAGCGCCTCGGTCATCAGCAATTGGCCGTCGGGGTCGGACCGCCGGAGAGCCTCCGTCCGCTCGCCCAGATAGGCGACGAGGTCGCGGGCGACGGTTGGTTCCCCGAGCCGGATATGGTGGAGGGCGAAGTTCTCAACGCAGATCCCCCGGCCGCCGGTCCCGCAAAATTTCCCATAAAGGAGGTGCGCCTTGACGATCAGCCGGGCCCGACGCCGGGGTGAGACTTCGACCTCGATCGGGTCCATCGCGCGGGCCTCCTGGCGGATCCGGCCGAGCTCGGGTTCAGGGCAGGATGTCATTCACGGCGACTGGCCCGACGTCCTGGCCGTCGAGGACGATCGGGACCTGGGCGTCGGCCCCGAAGACGGCGGCCTCGCGGTAGGATCCGGATTTCCCCCGTCCCGCCGGGTCGCGATAAACCTCGATCTGCCGCTTCGGGAGGTTGATGATCCAATAGGCCGGGATCCGAGCCGCGGCGTAGGCCCGCCACTTCTGACCCCGGTCGATGGCATCGGACGACTCGGCGACCTCGATCAGCAGGCCGACGTCCGCCGCCTTCGGGTCCCGGGCCCGGTACAGATCGTTCGGTCCCCGGATGACCGCGACGTCGGGCTCCGGCCGCCAGGACCGCCCGAGGACCAAGGATTTCTCCTCGCGGACGACCCAAGGGGCCGGCAGGAGGAGCCGTAACAGATTGGCGGCCTGGCCCACCGTGAAGTCGTGCGGGGGGTATTTTGTCATCTGTTGGACCAGGATCCCCCCGAGCAATTCGACGTGGGCACCCTCGGGGAAGACGCCCGCCAGAATCATTTTGATATATTGATCGACGGTCAGGCGATAGGGCTTCCATCCGGCCTCGGTCGGCGGGGCCCCGGCCTCGGTCGGCGTCTGGGTGGTCATCTTTCCCCTCTTTCTGCCTGGGCCCATCAGCGGGTCAGGGACTTGTAGCGGATCCGGTGGGGCTGGTCGGCCTCCATCCCGAGGCGTTCCTTGCGCTGGGCCTCGTAGGCCTGGTAGTTGCCGTCGCACCAGACGACCTTGCTGTCGCCCTCGAAGGCGAGGATGTGGGTGGCGATCCGGTCGAGGAACCATCGGTCGTGGCTGATGACCACGGCGCAGCCGCCGAAGTCGAGGATGGCCTCTTCGAGGGCGCGGAGCATGTCGATGTCGAGGTCGTTGGTCGGTTCGTCGAGCAGCAGGAGGTTCCCGCCGCTCTTGAGGAGCTTGGCCAGGTGGACCCGGTTCCGCTCGCCGCCGGAGAGGTTGGCGACCTTCTTTTCCTGGTCGGGCCCCTTGAAATTGAACGAGGCGACGTAGGCCCGCGCCGGGACCTTGCGTTTGCCCAGGGGGATCTGGTCGAGCCCGCCGGTGATCTCCTGGAAGATCGTGTTCTCGGGGTCGAGGGCCTCGCGACTCTGGTCGACGTAGGAGGGGACCACCGTGTCGCCCACGCGGAGGGCTCCGCCGTCGGGCCCCTCCTGACCGACGATCATCCGGAACAGGGTGGTCTTGCCAGCGCCGTTGGGGCCGACGATCCCGATGATCCCGCCGGGCGGGAGGCGGAAGGTCATCTCCTCGATGAGGAGGCGATCGCCGTAGCCCTTCCGGACCCCCTCGGCCGAGACGACGAGGTCGCCGAGGTGCGGGCCGGGGGGGATCTGGAGGACGATCGCCTCGTCGCGGCGCTCGCCGTCCTGGCTGGCAAGCTGCTCGTAGCGGGCCAGGCGCGCGCGGTTCTTGGCGACCCGGGCGCGGGGGGCCATCCGGACCCACTCCAGTTCGCGGGCCAGGGTCTTCCGGCGGCTGCTCTCGTGCTTCTCTTCCTTGGCCAGCCGGTCCTGCTTCTGCTCCAGCCAGGAGGTGTAATTGCCCTCCCAGGGGATCCCCTGGCCGCGATCGAGTTCGAGGATCCAGCCGGCCACGTTGTCCAGGAAGTAGCGGTCGTGCGTGACCGCCACCACGGTCCCCGGGTACTCCGAGAGGTGCCGTTCGAGCCAGGCAACGGACTCGGCGTCGAGGTGGTTCGTCGGCTCGTCGAGCAGGAGGACGTCGGGCCGCTCCAGGAGGATCTGGCAGAGCGCCACCCGGCGTTTCTCGCCGCCGGAGAGGGTCTCGACCCGGGCCTCGCCGGGCGGGAGCCGCATGGCGTCCATGGCGATCTCGATGTTCCGGTCGAGTTCCCAGGCGTCGGCGGCCTCGATGGCGTCCTGGACCCGCCCCTGCTCGTCCAGGAGCTTCTCCATCGCGTCGGGATTCAGCGGCGTGCCGAGCTTGGCGTTGATCTCGTCGTAGCGATTGAGCAGGGCCCGGGTCGGCCGGACGGCCAGCTCCACGTTCCCCCGGACGTCGAGCGAGGCGTCGAGCGTCGGCTCCTGGGCGAGGTAGCCGATCCGGGTCCCCGCCGCGGGCCGGGCGGTCCCGACGAAGTCCTTGTCAACCCCGGCCATGATCCGGAGCAGGGTGCTCTTGCCCGCCCCGTTGCCGCCGAGCACGCCGATCTTGGCCCCGGGGTAGAACGAGAGCCAAATGTTCTTGAGGATCTCGCGCTTGGCGATGATCTTCGACAGATTCTCGATCGTGAAAATGTATTGCGGGGGCATGACCGGAGGGATTCCTGGTGCGGGCGCGACGCGAGGCGGCCTCTGGGCCGCGCGGTCGACGATGTTCCACCACCAGTAGACTCGAAGCGGGCGCGGCGGGAAAGGCCGATCCGGAACCGGACAACCGCCGGCTCTCCCGAACGCCGAGTGGAGGAAGCTACTTCCAGGGGCGAAGCAAATGGAGACCAGTGTCACGTTCGAGTGTCAATGCTTGGTCGTGTCTCAGTTTGAAATTCGAGATTTTCATGGTGTACGTCGGCGCAGTATTTGATAGCAGGGCGCTGCGTTATACTTAGGTCTTCTCGAAGTGGGTCGCGGATGCAGAGGGCCAGAAAGGGGACATTCAACTTTACGATAAAGTTGAATGTCCCGAATGGCACTAAGCTAAGCCCAAAGCTTTGATCCTAAACAGTTTGCGACGAAGTGATTTGTCGATGATTTGGGGTTGATTTTCCGTCGGTGCGGCGAGCAGTGGCCATTTCACGCCAAATGCAAAATTGCCAAGTTCCGACATCTTGAAGTGACCCCCAAGAAATTCGTTGAATTACGACGTAATATCAATGAAGAATGGGACTTCGGCTTCGCTTAGTGCCATTCTTGAATGTCCCCTTTCTGGTTCTCTTTCTGGTTCTCTTTTCCACTTTCGGACGTGCCGGAGGGCCATCCGCATGATACCACAATGTTCGCGGCGGATCGTCCGCCCCACCCATGTCATTCGTCCTTGCCGTCGATGGGGCAGAGCGCGACCTGGCCACCGTAGCAGCCTGCGGCGAGGGTCCGACCGTCGGGCGAGAAGGAGAGGGAGAAGACCACATTCTTGCGGCCCAGATCAAGGCGGCGCGTGCGATGGGTCTTCAACTCGTAAAGCTGGACGATGCCCTTGTCGAGAATGGTCTCCTCGAACGCGAAGGCCAGGAGCGAGGCGTCGGGCGAGAGCGCGGGATGGAGGATCCTCTCCGGGTCGGGGCGGCCCTTGAGGATCGGGGCCAGGTTATTCGCATCGCAGACCGTCACAAGGCCAGACCTGTCCCCGGCCGCGAAGGCCCTCCCGCTGGGGGCGAAGGTCATGAAGTTCGCGCCGGGCTTCCGCACGATGACGGCAAGGTCGTCGAGGCCGAGCAGTTCGATCATCCCTTTGCCCCCCGACCAGCCCCCCCTGATCGCGACGATGCGGCCCTCCGAGTTCATCGCGACCTGGTCGTACCCGTGATCTTTCTCCGCCGTGATGGACCGGATCGGTTTGCCGGTGCCGACGCCCCAGGTCCGCACCGTACTATCAAATTGGTCACCGGCCGAGACCAGCGTCTGGCCGTCGGGCGAGAACGCCAGGGAGGTGATGGCGCCCTTGTGCCCCTCCAGGCAGACCGGACGCCCGAAGCCGGGCACGCCGTAGAGGAAGATCCGGCCGTCGAAGCCACCCGTGGCGAGTCGGCTCCCGTTCGGGTCGAAGGCCACGGTCAGGACCGACCTGTGATCGCCACCCCCCCTCTTGTGATCGTCCAGGATCTTGATCGGCCTCTCCTTCGACCTTTCCCAGACGTTAACGATCCCGTCGTTATCGCCCGTGGCAAGGTACTTGCCATCAGACGAGAAGGCGATGGAGTGAACGGCGGTGCCGTGGACGTGAGTGCCGAGCCAGGTCCATCTCGTCTGCGGGTCGAGCACGGCCACAGGGTCCTCCCGTCGAGTCTGGGCTTGGAACACGAGGAATGACGCGCCCGCAACGGCGACGGCTATCGCGAGAAGGTAGCGGCTCCCGATCGCTCGCGGTGTGCCGATGGCGCCGTGCGGGGGTCGATGGCGCATCGACGCCATCAGCCGATTGCCAACTGTCATGATTCTCTCCCACCGACTTCCATTTCGTTTCGGATGGATGCTCGATCGATCCCGCAGGATGGCGAGGGCTCGCGGGCAACGGCCCTGGGCCGTCGCACCTGTCATCATCGGCGGCGAGGGCTGAACGACTGGTAGGGAAGATCTGCGTTGTACTGAGTGGAACACAGGCCGGGAGTCGCGTAGACCGTCACGTTGAACATGTCGGCGAGAGCCTGCATCGCCTCTCCGTGCATCGTCTGGGAGCAGGCGGCGATGTAGAGTTCACCACCCGGCTTGAGCTTGGCCTTGATCCGGGCCACGTCGTCGGGCGTGAGGCCGCCCTTGTGTTCTGCGGGGCCGAATGGTTCGACCATGCTCACCCCCCCGCCACCATAGCCGTGGCCGCTGACGACGAGCCGGGAGATCGAGTGGTCCGGGTAGTTCGCCAAGGCGTTCGCGATGTCCTCGGGACCGGCGATGTAATTGTAGATCGGCGCCTTGTACCAGTGATCCCAACCCTTCATCCAGCCCCCCAGGTCGGACTTGGTCGTCTTGATGCTGACCATAATCACGGTCGATGGGTTGGCATTATACTTCCCGTTGTAATCGATCCGGACCACGCTGGGCAGCGTCGCTGGCAGCGGGAGCTCGTCGCTGTACCAGGGATAAGTTGTCCCGGTCGAGTAGAGCTGCGACCCCGAGGACGGCTGCGGGTAGGTCGGCGCCGCAGGCGGGGCCGTGCCTGAGGACGTCTTGGTCGGCGTGTCCGTCTCGGACTTGTAGGACGTCGTCGGGTCGCCCGTCTCGACATCTTTCTCACTCCAGGTGTCGCCGTCGGTCTCGCCGTAGTTGTCCGCCGCGTCCGACTCGGTGAGGTTGCGCGTGTCCGACCCGTTCGCCGTGGTCGTCGACGTGGAGCTAGCGACACCGTTGTTCAGGGTCGTCGTGACCGTCTGGTTCACTGAGGTCTTGGCCGTGCCGTTGGCAGTGATGGTGATCGTGTCGGAGGCCCCGCCGCCGTAGGGTGTCACGACTTGGGTATCGGTGGTGTTGTACGTATCATTGGCCGTCGCGGTGGCCGTCATCGTGTCGGTCCCGCTCGTCTCCGACGGGCCGAAGCTCTGGCTCCCCGAGTCGGTGACGGTGAGGCTGTCGCCGCCCGAGTCGCTCCCCGAGTAGGTGTCAGCCCCGCCGGCGTTGGATTCGGTCCCCGAGTCGCCACTGGTGCCGGTGTCGGCCTGGGTCGTGCTGGACGAGTAGGTGACGCTCCCGGAGATATTGCCCCCGGCGTCGACCGAGACGCTGCCCGAATCCGAGTCGCTGTAGCCGTCCGTCTCGGTCGAGCTCGACGTTTCGGAAGCTGACGCGCCGCCACCGCCGATCGAGTCGGAGCCGCCGTCGCCCGCGCTGAAGGTAGCGCTCCCCGTGCCGTCGACGTTCGTCGTGATTGTGGCCGTCTCGTTCCAGTGGTCCGAGTCGGTCTCATCGGATCCGGGCGAGCCAGGCGTGGCGGAGGCGCCGGCCCCCTCGTCGAAGCTGGCGTTGTCCTTGCCGCTGGTGATCGAGGTCATGCTGGCCGAGCCGTCGGCGTTGAGCGTGCCGGAGACCTCGGACTGGTCCGACGAGCCTTCGGACAAATCGAAGCCCATGCCGGCGTCGGACCCGTCGTCCGTCTCGCTCGAGTTGTCTCCGGTCGTGCTGTCGAAGGTAACGCCGCCGGTCGCCGTGGTCGTGCCGTCATCGGCCGTCGTGGTGCTCCACGACCCCTTCTCCTTGCCGGTGTCGGACGTGCTATCATCGGAGGTGAAGCCATCGGAGGCCGCGCCGCCCGATTCGGATCCGGAGTCGGTGAGGTCCGAGTTGTCCGAGTTGCTGTCGTCGACCGAGCCGCCCGAGGTGGACCCGCCCTTGCCGTCATAGGAAGAGGTCGTCGACTCGGTCGAGGACCACTTGCCCTTGGTCGTGTCCGTCGCGTTGAAGCTGTCGGAACTGGTGCCGGAGTCGGTCCCATTGTCGCCGTCGCTCGCCCCGCTCGTGCCGCCCGAGACGATCGTCGATGAGCTCGAGCCGCTCGTCAAGCCGCCGCTCGTCGAGCTGCTCGTGGTGTCCGTCTCGGTATAGTTTTCCGAGGAGCCGCCGCTGTCGTTGAAGGAGTCGGTACCGCTCGACGACGAGCCGTTACCCTTGTCGCTCTCGCCGGACGTGTCCGATCCCGTGTCGGTGTCGGTCGCCGTGCTGCCTCCGGTCGTGTTGCCCGAGTCGTCGGTGCTGGAGTTCGACGACGCCTTGTGTGTCCAACTGTCGGTGACCACATCGCTCGACGTGAAGTTGTCGGATCCTCCCGCGCCCGAGTCGCCGCCATCGTCGCCGGTCGACTCCGAACGGCGTTGTTGCATGAAGCAAGAGGTTGCTCGGACCGGCCGACCTTGACCCTTGCTTGAGGGGCTTTACACCGCAACCCGCTCGCTCACCGGCATCCCCTGCTGGGTCATGATGTTCATCGCACGACA
>JAABUJ010000515.1_pt1 | contig 75311 bp, 78 predicted proteins | sample 5559131 | NCBI WGS metagenome assembly JAABUJ01 (sample SAMN10711875, study PRJNA513366) | rock metagenome | isolation source: Antarctica rocks | place: Antarctica: Victoria Land, Mt New Zealand nord | collected 2016-01-07 | reverse complement strand
TGATGATGCGTTCGGTAAAATGATCCTGCATGGTCGGCCTCCGGTGGTTTGGTGGGTGGTACTTCCATTCTACCAGAGGCTCGACTGTGCGCCCAAACCGCAAAAACCAGAAACGCAACTTAGGTTAGCTTTATGTCTTTCACGTCATAAAAGCTGAAAGGCATAGTGTCCACGTCGGGAACATTAAGCCGCAACCAGTTCCGCAACTCTTCAAGATGTCCTTCAAAGGTTAAAGGAGGGCTAGTTCTCACCTTGCGATTCCTTGATTGAAGAGATCGATAGCTTCAGGCGTTTTCAGCAGAATCTCATTCGAGTTCAGGCCATAGGGGTAGAATCCTGCCTCCGTTCCTAAAGCCCGAGCCGGCCCATTAGCCCGCCCAGCATCCCGCCGGACTGGCCCCCGCCGCCTGCGCCGCCCAAGACAGACCCCAGCAGGCCCTGCGCCTGGGGGAAGCGCTGCGCGATTTGGGCCATGACCTCGGGGTGTGCCCGCGCCAGGGCCAGCGTCGAGCTGACTAGATCGCCGTGCGACATCTGGCTCGGGTCAGTCGTACCTACGCCCGCCTGCCCCAGCAGGCCCTCAACGTCCACGCCCTGTCCGCCCAAATGACTCATCGCCTCGCCCAGCAGGCCCCGGTGCGCGTCCACTTCCTCAGGCGCGGCCTGCCCCACCGCCTGCTCCGCGTCGTCCTGCTGTCCGTCCTGCTCGTCGTAATCGTCCGCCATTGGCCTGATCCTCCCGCGCCGCCACTGCCCCCATTATATCACACCCCGCCCGAAAACCGCTTAACATAGGCCCGGCGGTACATTGCAATGCGCGGAGAGCGCATGAAGACGCTTCGGCCTGGAAGGGCAACACCGAACAGGCCGCGTCCATCTGGATGCACATTAAAGGCGGACACCGCCTGGACAAAATCTGCTGCACCGCGCGGCGTTCTGGCTACGGCTTAGGCGTCCCGGCAGACAGGCCGGGTGACTGGACCGTGGCGATGAAGTTCTTGGCGGCGGCGACGTGCTGGCCCTGGGGGAAGCGCTGGAGGTACTGCTGCCAGGTCGTGACGGCCCGCGCGCTGTCGCCGAGCACGGCGTAGGCGCTGCCCTCGTTGAACAGGCTGTTCTCGTGGCCGGGGTTTTCGCCCTGCGCGCGCGCGTATTGCTCTAGGGCTTTCTGCGGCTGCTGAGACTTGAAGTAGGCGACGCCCAGGTCGGTGCGGATGTCCGGGTTGTCCAGGCCCGCTGCGATGGCCTGGGTGTATGCCTGGATGGCCTCGGGCCACTGCCGGCGGTCTTCGTAGGCGTTCCCTAGATCGCGGGCCGCCTGCGCGGTCGTCGCGCGGCTGATCGTCGCCTGGGCCAGCGCGGGGCGCAGGGCGAGGTATGTCCCGCCTGCCCCCAACCCGGCACAGGCCAATCCCACGGCGGCGTAGGCCGCCCACGGCCCCTTTGCGCCGGTGTGGCTTGCAGCGGGGGCCGCCCTTCGCCCTTTACGCGCCAACTAAGAAGCCGCCCCCGCCGGGATTTTCCCGGCCAGCCGCTCCGCACCGCCCGTCCCCGTGCCGTTGGTCCGAGTGGCGGGGCGGGGCGGCAGCAGGGCCAGGGCACACGAAACCACTCCTTCGGCAGTCAGCCCGACCTGCTCGCGCAGCGTCGAAACGGGGCCATGCTCGATGAACTCATCCGGCAGGCCCACCCGCGCCGTCGGCACGAGGACGCGCGCGTCGGCCAGCGCTTCCAGCACGGCGGAGCCGAAGCCGCCCGTGGTCACGCCGTCCTCGACCGTCACGACCGCCCCGCAGCGCCGGGCGGCCTCGCAGACCGTGGCGGCGTCCAGCGGCTTGCAGAAGCGCGCGTTGATGACGGTCGCCCGGACGCCCTCCATAGCCAGCCGGTCGGCGGCATCCAGCGCGATTTCGACGCCCGCGCCCAGGCCGATGAGTGCCACGTCGTGCCCTTCGCGCAGCGTCTCGGCCCGCCCCAGTTCTATCTCTTCCCTCGGCGTTTCGTGTTCAGGGGAAGGGACACTGCCGCCGCGCGGGTAGCGCACGGCAATCGGCCCGGCCTCGTAGGCCAGGGCGAAACGGGTCATCGCCCGCATCTCGTCGGTGTCCCGAGGGGCCATCAGTACCAGGTTCGGGACGCACCGCAGGTAGGACAGGTCGAAGACGCCGTGGTGTGTCCCGCCGTCGTCGCCGACCAGGCCCGCCCGGTCTAGGAAAAACCGCACCGGCAGGTGCTGCAAGGCGACGTCGTGGATGATCGGGTCATACGCGCGCTGCAAAAATGTCGAGTAGATCGCGCAGACGGGCTTGAAGCCCTCGGCGGCCAGGCCCGCCGCGAACACGACCGCGTGCTGCTCGGCGATGCCGACATCAAAAAACCGCTCCGGGTGGAGTTTGGCGAACTTGTTCAGGCCGGTCCCGTCGGGCATCGCCGCCGTGATGCCGATGATCTTGTCGTCGGTCTCGGCCAGGTCGTTCAGGGCCGAAACGAACGCATCGGTGTAGGTCACGCCCGGTGCCTTCGGCTCGGTCCGGCCGTCGTCCGAGCTGAACCGGCCCAGCCCGTGGTAGGTGCGCGAGTTCGCCTCGGCGAACGGGATGCCCTTGCCCTTGACGGTCAGCACGTGAACGAGCACAGGCCCCTTGAGCCGTTTGACGTGCCGGAAGACGTTAATCAAATTTTCGACGTTGTGGCCGTCGATGGGGCCGATGTAAGTGAAGCCCATCTCCTCGAACAGCAGGCCCGTGTGCGCGGGCGTGGCGAAATGCGTGGCCGTGTGCTTTGCGGCCTTGGCGGCTTTGGTCATCAGCCCGCTGCCGACCGGCAGCCCGGCGATGACGCGCTTGGCCGTGTTCTCGCCCGCCTGGTACAGCGGCTCCATGCGGAGCTTGGACAGATAAGTCGCCAGTGCGCCGACGTTCTCGGCGATGGACATCTCGTTGTCGTTGAGCACGATGGTGATGTCGGTCCCGTCAGCGGCGGCGTTGTTCAGTCCTTCCAGTGCCAGTCCGCCGGTCAGCGCTCCGTCGCCGATCAGCGCGAGCACGGAAGACCTGCCGCCCCGGAAGTCCCGCGCCTTGGCGAACCCCATCGCCGCCGAGATGGACGTCGAAGCGTGGCCCGCCCCGAACAGGTCGAATTCCGACTCGTCGCGCCGCAGAAAGCCCGACAGCCCGCCGTGCTGGCGGATCGTCGGCAGCCGCTCGCGCCGGCCCGTCAGTATCTTGTGGACGTAGCCCTGGTGGCCGACGTCCCAGATGAGCTTGTCTTGGGGGATGTCGTAGACCTTGTGCAGGGCCAGCGTCAGTTCGACCACGCCCAGCGACGGGGCCAGATGCCCGCCCGTCTTGGCGACCGTCTCCGTCAGGTAGGTGCGGATCTCGCCCGCCAGTTGGCGGAGACGGTCGGGGGACAGGCGCTTGATGTCGGCGGGGCTGTTGATGCCCTCAAGCAGCGTGGTCTGGCTCTCCATGCGCGATGTTTCTTTCTCTGCGTCTCGTTCCGGGTAGTCTTCTGCGTCTTTGGATGTCACTATCTTACCCCGCTTGTCACTTTATTTCACAAAGTAGTTTGCGGAGTATGACACGCGGGGGAGGGAATGTCAAGGGCAGGGGAGTCCACCCGGCACACTGGGGTGCGCCGGGTGGACGCCGCTTACCGCCGGGCCGTGGCCGCGCCGGGGCGCAGCCAGGCATGGGTGGCCGAGGGCAGGCGCAGATTCGGGTTGGCGCGGTCGCGGACGCCGCCCGCCGTCAGCGTGTACTGGACGCCGGGGAGCAGCGGAGTCGTCGCCAGGTACACCGTCTTCTTGTCCCCGTCCAGCGATGCCCGCAGGACGCGCGCGCCGTTGTCCAGGGCGTAGTTCGCGGGCCGCGCCGCCGAAACGGGGTCCACGGGCTTCTTGTAGCGGATGACGACATGTTTGGCCGTGGCCGAGACGCTGTCCAGGGCGGGCAGGATGCCGTCGAGCAGGCCGTACACCTGGAGCTGGTTCGAGAACGTCGAGACGTACACCCGGCCGTTGACGACCGTTGGGGCGCAGAACTTGGCGAACATGCCCACGTCGTCCCGGCCTGCGTTCATTTTCGAGTCCCAGATCTCATGGGTCAGGTCCGAGGCATCGTAGGCGCGGATGACGCCCGGCACCGTCACCCAGTTGGCGTTCTGGTCGAACGGCAGGCAGGCCCAGACGATGCCCGTGCCGGCCTTGCCGCCGTCCGCCGAGACCGACAGGAAGCCGCCCGGCATCCCCGTCGGCGCGGCGATGGCGGACTGCATCTCGGGCACGGTGCGGAACACGCCCTGGACCAGCCGGAATGCCTTGAGGTGGTCGAACTCCGCCCAGATGTAGGCGCGCGGTCCGGCCGGGCCATCCCAGAAGACCGGCGAGCCGTGGATATTCTCCGCCCCCTCCAGGTGGAACGACTGCGAGATTTGCGAGTCCGAGTCGGCCTTGAAGTGGCCCAGCTTGCCCTGGTGGGTCACGTACAGGACGCCCGCCTTGCCGCCGCCCATGATCAGGTCGGTATCCGGGACCAGCAGTGGCCCCGAGCCGCCGACGTCCGTGTCGTGGGCGTTCAGGTCGTCCTGGTTGAACGGCGTGAAATAGTCCCGCACGGCCAGGGTCCCGCCCGACGGCCGCAGGCGCAGGAACGAGTTCCCGTAGTCCGTGCCACCCGTACTGGCCGTGAACGAGCCGTTGCCGGTCATCGCGAATATGTCGCCGGCCTCGTCGGCGGCCATGCCCATGCCGGCCTGCCAGATGGACCCCTCCGCGCCGTTCGGGGTCGTGTTGAACACGCACACCTGCTTCATCGTCCGCGCGTCGTAGCCCAGAATCCAGCCGTGGAATGGGGTTGCGTCCGCGTGGCTGCCGAACGCCAGGTAGACCACGCCGTTTGTCAGCAGCAGTCCAGGGCGCTGGAGCTGCTTGACGGGGTCGAACGCCAAGACGCCGTTCACGCTGGCCTCGCCGGTCCCGCGCACCGTGGCCTGAATCAGGACCGGACTGCCCGGCTTCTCCTGCCCCGTCGCCAGGTCCAGCGCGTGCAGCCGCTGCGTGTATGTCCCGTTTTCTTTGTTCTTGGTCTCGACGAAGATCGTCCTGCCCGGCAGGTCGATCACGGGCGTGCTGGTGATGCCGATCTCGTTCACCATATCGGTCCACTGGGTCGTGTAGACCTCGGCGGCGGGGACGCTCGGCCCCAGGTTGATCTTCCAGAGCGGCGCGGCGGCCTTCGGGTCGTCTGCGTCGAACGCATACACGCTATTGTGGGCCGTGGCGCAGAAGACGACGTTGTGCAGGCCCTGGCCGGGCAGTGCCAGGTTCTGGACGTACAACGGCTGCGCGTACAAGTATCCGTCCACGTCCCGCGTCCAGAGCTTGCCGAACGTCTGCGGCTTGACATCGGCAGTGTTCAGGGCCGTCTCGCGCAGGTTCGCCCCCGTCCGGGCGTTGTTGCCGTGCTGCGTCAGCATGTCCAGCGGCCCGGCGAGCGCGGACGGCGCGGCGAGCGTGGCAGCCGCCAGGGCCAGGCCGGTCGTCAAACCTGCTTCGTGCCACCAAGACAGACTTCGTCTCACGTGCTTGCTCCTTGCTGATTCGGGTGCGGCGTGTCGCATTCTGACTCTAACAGAGATGGGGGCGGCAGGGTTCCGAAGCCCCCGCACCCAAATCCCTCACACCTCCGCCAGTATCTCCCGCCGCCGTGTGTCGAACTCCGCCTGCGTCACAATGCCGTCGTCCAAAAGCCCCTTCAGCTCCACCAGCCGCTCCCGCAGCGTCCGCGTCGGGGCCGCCGCCCCGTTTCCCTCAGCGATGGTAGGGATAATGGCCGGCGTTAGGTTCGGCCCGTCCCCTCCGCCTCCCCCTTCCTTCTTAGGGAAGGGGGCCGGGGGGTTAGGTTCTTTGGAGGCCGGGGGGTTAGGTTCACTCCCCCCGTAATTGATCTCTTCCAAGTACCCCGACAGCACCTTGTAGTAGGCGTCATAGAACGCCGGGGGCCAGTTCATCTTCTGGGCGTTCGCGTGGGCCACCAGGCGGTTCCCCAGCGTCTTCGGGCCTTCCGCCCGGAGCCGCTCGTCGGTCGCATGGGCCACCTGCGCCTGCATCCGCCGGTCGTCGCACAAATGCTGCACGATGTCGCGCGCCTCAAGCGGCGGCCGGTCCGCCCCGCCCGCCTCCGGCTTGAAACCAACCACGGGGGACTCGACCCGGTTGAAGCCGCCCAGCGCGTCGGACTTCGGCATCCCGAACCTGTCCACGTAGCTCGCCGTGAAGCGCGTCTCGGTCCGTGTGCCGACGCTGGTGTACCGCGTCTCGCGCTCCTCGCCGATGACGCCCGACGCCCAGCCGACCACGAACGCCCGCCAGGCCGCCTTCTGGTCCTCGGACGACGGCGGCGAAATCCGCACCCAGTCGGCAACGTCGGTGCGCGTGTGGATGGGGTTCGCCGCCGCGCCCTGCGCCTTCACCTGGTCGTAGGCGTAGCGGTACGAGTCCATGCCCTGCAAGAGTCTCAGGGGGAAGGCCGCCCGCTCGCGCAGAAACAGCACCTGCTCCGGCTCGTTGGAGTTGGTGATCTGCTGGTCCTTGACGTTCTGCACCGACTCGGTCAGCATGGCCGCGAACCGCTGCTCGCTCTCGGTCCGGGGGGCCGCGCCGTGCAGGACGCCGACGATGGTCTGCTCCTTGTTCAGGTTATGCGCGTAGTTCGGCGCGTTCTCCTGGAGGTGCAGGAACGGCTGTGACAGCGCGGCCACGCGGCGCAGGGTCTGGACGGTGCGGTCGGACTCTAAGCCGTACTTGGCGTAGAACTTGTCCAACACGCTTTCCTCGGCGATGGGCGCGAACACGCCGCGCGCGTGGTCGTAGATGACCTGGCTCAGACGCGCCATGTCGCCGTCGCGGACGCCCCACAAATCGCCCTGGGTGCCCAATGTCCGCAGGATGTCGGCGACAAGATTGTTGACGACGGGGTTGGCCGGGTCCGCTGCCGCCCCGACGTAGAAGCCGTAGCGGTCGTCGATGTCGCCGCCGACGTAGCGGTCCTGCCCCGTGTGCGGGTCCGTCTCGCGCCGGCCCGGATCGAACAGCACCTCGCCGTTGACATCGGTGGGTTCCTGCACGGCCAGACGCTCAGCCCGCTCGAAGCGCGCCCGCAGCGCCTCCATGCGCTCGACGTAGCGGTCCATCTCGGCCCGCAGAACGGCCACGGCGTCGAGCATCTGCCGATAAAAGACGATGGCCGCGCCCGCCGCCTTGAGGTCCAAAGCCTCGGCGTCCTGCCGCCGGGCGGCGGCCAGATACGCGTCCTTCTGCTCGTCGATCTCCCGCCGCTTGGCCGTGGCGATCAGGCCCAGCATGAAGTCCCCGGCGTGCCGCCCGATCTGCTGCAAGGCCTCGTCGCGCGCCTTGCCCAAGGGCAGCGACCCGCCCAAAAGCTCGTCCTGCCGCTTCTCCATCTGGGCGACGTAGCCCCGGAACCGCTCCGCCATCGTGTCTAAAGCGCCCGCCGCGACCGTGTGCCGGTGATTCGGGTCGTTGACCCGCGCCGACACCCATTCGCGCAAGGCCTTTTCTTTGGCCCGGATCGCCGCGCCCAGATTCTGCTGAATCTGATAGACCGACTCGCCCACGTTCGCCCGCCGCTTGGCGAGCAGGTCCGGGTTCGGGTCCGTGTCCGCGACCTTCGCCTCGGCCTCGCGCTGGCGGGTCAACAGATAGGCGACGACGTTGCCGTGGCCGGGGTAGGCGGTCAGATACTGCCGGTCCACGGCCTGCCAGAAGGCCATCGCGCCGTCGCGCAGCGTCTCGCCCGTCTCGGAGTTGCCGGTCAAGACCTGCCGCTGCACGGCCTCGGGCGTCAGGCCCAGCCGCCCCAGCTCTTGATCCGTGAACGCGCCCAGGTTGACGGTCCGCTCCAGCGGCGTGGTCCAGCGCCGGACGATGTCGCCCGCCAGACGGTTCGCGCAGGCCGTCATCACTTTATCTTTGGGGAATGCGATGGCGGACAGCCCGAAGCCCATGTAGTTCTGCGGGCAGCCCAGCCCGTCGGTCGTGATCAAAAACTGGTCGAAGTTGTTCCGGTTGGACTTCTTCTGCCGCTGGAACTCGGACGTCAAATCCAGAAAGATCGAGTGCCCGATCATCTCGACCAAATCTTTCACCGAGTCGAGCTGCGCGGCGGGCGAGGACGTGTCGGCGAGGTAGGTGTAGCGGAACGGCGGGTCGGCGTCCTCCATCGGCGGGATGTCGGCCTGGTACTGGGCCGAGAACGTCGTCGTGGCGTCGGTGTAGTGGTTGAGTTCGAGCAGGGCGGCGTAGGCGTTGGGCCGGTTGTCCACGGCCACGGCCTCGGAGTTCGGCGGGATCGAGAACATGCCCACGGTTTCGAGCATCCGCTGAGACTTGAACTTGTTCCGCACGGTGTAGGCGAGGTCCAAGAACATCCCCGAGCCGGTGCCCCCGAGCAGCGACCCGACGATGTAGACCGTGATGCCCTCGCCGACCTGTAGCCCGTTGCGGATGGCCGTCTCTTTGCTCGAATCCTTGGTGATCTGCAACATCTGCTCTTCCAGACGCCGCGCGATCTGCGCGTAGTTCCAGAAGTAGGCCAGCCGCCCGCGCGCCCGGACCGCGCCCGCGCCCTGGTCGATGTCGCCGGTCAGCACGCGCGGGTCGAGCCACGTCCGCAGGTGCGGGTGCTCGCGCAGGTTCTTGCGGAGCGAATCGACGCCGTGGACCGACGTGTGTATCTTGTCCGCCGTGTCCAAATTGACTTCGTCGTCGTAATCGGGGTTCTTGCCGAAGATGGCCTGGTCGGTGTCCAGCAAGAGAAACGAGACGATGGGCAGCTTGTCCAGCGCCCCGTACTTGTCTACGAGCCGCTTGCGGATGTCCAGCATGATCTGGTGCCCGGTCCCGCCGACGCCGACGATCAGCGACCGCGAGATGCCCCGCAGCCGCCCGTCCTCGGCCTGCGCCCCGGTCGTGGACGCCGCTGCCGCGCCGTTTGTGCTTGCTTGTGTGTTGTCTGCCATGGGTGTTCTGTTCGTCCTGAGCGCGTTATCATTATCCACGAGTTGTGGGCGGGGGCGGCCAAACCCCCTCTTCTTGGAAAGTCATCTCTTGTTTCAACTTGTCCGTTCTTGGCGACCGCCGATGCCCACCGGCTGCGCCTCCGAACCCACCGCGCCGGGCTGGCTGAGGAGGGCGTCTACCTCGGCGCGGGCGACCGTGACGGCGTTGGCCTCCAGGGCGACGCGCTGGATGCTGGCGGCAAGGCCAGCCAATTCGGGGGCGGACTGACGGCCACCGACCTGGAGCGCGTTCAGGCTGGTCTGCAAGGCGCGCACCTGCTCCCCGACCTCCTCGCGCAGCGCCTGGTTGCGCCGCAGCAGCAGGATCGTCCGCGCCGCCGTGTCCGCCCGGCGGGCCAGGGACTCGGTGCGCCGCCGTCGGCTGGCAGCGATCACAGAGTCGGCTTCGGTCGCGGCGGCGATTTCCTGCGCCTGGGCCTCGGCGCGCAGTGCGTCCGGGTCGTCCATCGCCACGGGCGGCTCCGGCGGCAGGGCCACGATGGCCGCGCCCAGGGCCGAAACAGCGTCGGCGACTTCGCGCTCCGCCTGGGCGTCGTGCGTCGCGGGCAGGGCCAGCACGCTCCGCGCGAGGTTGATGTACTCCCGCGCCAGCGGGTCGGTCTCTCGCTTCCACAAGTCGCAAAGTTCGTAGTCGAGCAGCGGCGACTTGAGCAGCCGCGCCGCCTCGCGTCCCTTGACCGTCAGCACCAGGCACGTCCCTCCGAAGCAGAAGGCAGTCACGGAAGCGATAGAGGCTAAGAAGCTCTGATCGAACGCCCACAGCGGTACGGCAGCAAGCAGGCTTAATGCGAAGCCGACCGCCGTGCGCGTGTTGTCCATCCCCGCCGCCCCCTTGGAGCCATAGACGACGCGCCCGCGCTCCTGCCGGACTTCCTGGTTCAGCCGCGCGCCTAGGTTGTGCGGGTGCAGGTGCATAATCTCGCGTGTATCAGACAGCCCGCCGCCGGTTGAGCATGACGACCAGGAACGCGCCGACAGCGAGGGCTTCAATGATGATGCCGAGTGTCTTGGAGGCCGGGTCCTGGTTGTCGTTCAGGAACAGATACCAGGCCAGGCCGCAGAAAGACAGCAGGCCGATCAGCAGCGCGATCCGGGCGGCGGCGGCGGGGTCGCTCCGCTTGTTGGCTGATCGCGCCAGCAGGTAGACGACGAACGGCAGGAACAGCAGCGCGATGACCAGGCCCACCGCCAGCACCAGGTACTTCACAAGGGGACTGGGTGACTCGAACCCCAATTCGCCGCTGCCCGCTGGGTAGCGCGCGACGCCGCCGGTTGCGGATGCCGCCTGGAAGTGATACTGGTATTGGCCGCTCCGCTCAGGCGTGAACACCCAGCTCACGTCCTCCCCGGCGACCGGGTCGCCAGCGGGCGTGGCGGCCTTCTGGCTGACCTGGCCGTAAGGGGTGTCTATGATCATCTGGAGCGTCTGTGGCGGATCCCCCTCGGGCTGTTTGTAAGTTAGGTGGAACGTGTATGTGTGGCTTGGCAGAACTGTGCTAGGGAAGTCACCCGCTGGTTCCAGCGTGGGCGGCTTGGCGGATACGCTGACGGTCAGAGCCGCGAAGAGGAGAATGCAGACGAGAACAAGGCGGACGGACAGAGATTTCAAGGGCGGCGGGCCTCCTCGGAGCGACCGGATGAAGGGCGGCTTTGAGAGCGCCTCTTCTCCATTATTCTGACACATCTACGGAGAAAAGGTTGCAGAAGGTTCGCGGCCCGCAGCGCGGTATCACTCTCAAAAACCGGCGCGGCGGGGGCGTTTGTGCGGCCCTATCATGCTTTATTGTACATCGCGTTAGCGCTGTGGCACCGAAGGCATTGACGCCACGTTAGCCAGCCGCCAAGTTAGCCCAGACGCCCGGCCTCCGCCTGCTCGAACAGGGCGGACAGGACGGCGCGGGCGGCGGCCTGTGCGGGCGCGGGAAGGGCGCGGTACTGGGCGAGCAGCGCCTCGTCGGCCATCTCCGCCTCAGTGACCTCGCCCAGCAGGTGCCCCGCGCTCGTGCCCAAAGCGCGGGCGACGGCCACGAGGTCGAGGCTGCTGATGACGTTGTGGCCGCCGTCCCAGCGGTTGACCGTCCCCAGCGGCTCGCCGAGGCGCTCGGCGAGGTCCTGCTGCGTCAGGCGCAAGTGGCGGCGGCGGTCCTGGATGCGGCGGCTGATGGCTTGGGCCGCCGCGAACCGGGGGTCGGCGTCCGTCAGGTGGGGCATAGTGCGGGTTTCCTTTTCGGGGGGGGGCGTCACGGGCATGGTCACCGGCATGGTCACGGGCATGGTCACGGGCATGGTCACGGGCATGGTCACCGGCATGGTCACGGGCATGGTCACGGGCATGGTCACGGGCATGGTCACGAGGGCCACGCGCCGCGCCCTTTGAGCCGGATATAGCCCTCAACCACGCCCAGTATCTCGAAGTCGGCGCTGATGCGGACGCGCGGACCGTCGCCTCCCTCTGCCGTGAGAAGGTCGCCCGCGTCCGTGTGCTGGAACACCTTGCAGCTCACCGTCTCGCTGCCGACGCGCGCGACCACGGCGTCGCCCGTGTGGGCGGTGGACGCGGGACGCACCAGCAGCACGTCGCCGTCCCGGAACAGCGGCTCCATGCACCCTCCCCGGACGCGAATGGCCCGGATGCCGCCCGGCAGGAACTCGGAAAGCGGCTGGCGGGCCGACTCGATGGCCGCCGTCGTCAGCGGCTCGCCCGCGCTCGCGTAGGCGTCCGAGAGGGGGGCGTCCAGGGCGGACAGGGCCACCTCGTCCCCCGCCGCGAGCAGGGGGTCGCGGCGCACGGGTCCCGTGATGGCGGCGCTCACGTCGTCGGGCGTCAGCCGCCCAGCGAGGTTCAGCAGCCGCCGGGGGTCTTCGCCCAGGCCCGCCGCGAACTGCACGATGGAGGTCTCGCGGACCTTTTCCCCGTGGGCCATGAGGGCGATGGTCGAGCCGCTGACGCCCGTGCGGCGCTCGGCGGCTTTGAGTGAGAGGTAGGGGCGGGACGCGCCGGGCGTCGCCCCGAGCAGGCGTCGCACCTCGGCCCCGAACTCGCGGTACGGACCGTAGATGGGGCGGTCGAGCTGGCGCTTGGTGAGGGGCCGCCGAACCGTTTCCGGTTGCCCGTTCCGGCCCGGTCTATCGGCCCCGTGGTCGTCGGGTGGCACATAGTCGTCGGGTGGCACATAGTCGTCGGGTGGCACATAGTCGTCGGGTGGCACATAGTCGTCGGGTGGCATGGGCGTCAATCTCCTAGAGAGCAGGCGGGAGGCGCTCGCGGCAAAGTCGCCCCCTGGGTGGACGCTCGCAGGGAGGCCGCTCACCGGGCGAGTGTGCATATCCATAATCATGTTGACACGCGACCTATTGGTTTGGTTACAGTTCTACGCGGCGTCCGAATAAATAAACGAGTTATTTATTCGGACGATGCTTGACAGGGGAAGCGGGTCGTGCTACAATAATCCGTCCGGTTTTCTAGGACGTTTGAGTTTCTAGGACGCATTGGCCGGACGAGGAAGGTACATATGTCAACAGCGACGGCGCAGAGGGCGGGACCGCGAACGGGCAGACGGAAGGACGCGGCGGGGCAGTCAAGGCCGGTGGCCCCGCCGGTTTTCACCTCGGACGAACTCACGGGGCTTGCCCATCGCACGGTATGGGGCGAGTCGATAACGTCCCTCGCGGCGGAGCTTGGCATGAACCTCCCGGCCATGAACAGGCGGCTATTGCAGAGTGGGGCGTATCCGGTTACGGCGCTCTGCCCGAGCGGCTCCACCTTGGCCGCATCGCTGTACGCGCGATGGACGGCCATCGTGCTGCGCGCGCACCGGGCAGGGAGGCTGATTGACCTCCTGCCGGCACTCGACGCGACCCTGACGTCGTGGGAAGCAGAACTCGGGGGGCAACCATGAGCGGCCCTACAGCCCCCGTGGGCAGGCGAATAGCTCCAATGAACGGCGTCATCGAGGCGGCCACGGTGGATGAGGCCAGGGGCGCGCTGCCCAGCCCCCCGCCCGACCGGCCCCACCCGGACTGGGTGCGCGGGGTGTGCCCCCAGTGCGGCGGCGAACTGGTCTCCAATATCTACTACGTGGGCGGGAAGGGCTACCTGCGCCGAATCGAGTGCTGGGAGAGCCTAGGGACGGCCCCCACCTGCGCCTACCACCGAGTCGGATGAGGCCGCCGCCCTCGCGGCCCCGCACGGGCGGGGCCGTTAATTCCGCCGGGTCATACTCGCCATGCGAGGAATATCACTCGCCGATACACACGACCACAGAGGATGCGAACGCACAGAGGATGCGAATGAACAGAGGATGCGAATGAACAGAGGATGCGAATGAGCGGAATGCGCCCCAACAGCACCCAGGTCCCGGACGTTATCCTGGACGACTGGATGCCCTTCCTGTCCGGCTCCGAACTCGCCGTCGTGATGATGGTCGCCCGTAAGACGTTCGGCTGGCGCAAGGACGCCGACCGGATAGGGATTTCGCAGATGATGGCCGGAACCGGCCTGTCGCGGCGCACGATACAGGTGGCCTGCGACTCACTGGCCGCCGCCGGTATGCTGGCGGTAAGGCCGTCTGGGGACGGCGTGACGGCCAGCGAATACGAACTCAACGTGGACGATGGTGCCTCCGTGACGGACACCCTCCGCGCCCGCTCCACCGGGGTAGGGGGCGCAAAAATTGCGCCGGTAGGGGGCGCAAAAATTGCGCCCACAACAGACACTATACAACATACCCCCTTACCCCCCAAAGGAGGGGGTGAGGGGGGCGTCGGGAACACTGAGGAAAGCCCGGCAGAATCGGACGGCCCGGCCCCGGTCCTTGCCGTCCAGAGCAAAGACCGGGGCCGGGGAAAGCCGGGGCGGGCGTGTGACCATGACCCCGCCGGGTTCACGGCGTTCTGGGAGGTCTACCCCCGCCGAGTCGCCCGCCTCGCCGCCGTCCGCGCCTGGAATGTCCTGCAAGCCGAACCCGCCCTGCAAGCTGAACTCTGCGCCGCCGTGGGCCGCCTGGCGCTCACCGAGTCCTGGGTGCGGGATGAGGGACGGTTTATCCCGCACCCCGCGACGTTTCTGAACGGTCGCCGGTGGGAGGACGCCCCGCCCGCCCCGTCATCTGCTCCGCCGCCCGTTGCCGCATCGGACGCCCCCCCTGCCTACTCCTTCGCTGCCGACCCCGGTTTCGTGCGGAACTTCGGCCTCGACCACGCCCTGCGTCTGGACGCAAACTTGGGTGCGAAGCAGTCGCCCTCTGAGAGGATGACATCGTGAACAACTCTGCCCCCGGTGATGCCCGCGCCTCTGATAGCCCCCGCCCGACGCGCCCGCCCTCCCTGCGGATGCAGGACTGCCGGACTCAGGACTACGGCCCGGTGGACTACGGCCCGCTCGCGGCCTACTCCCCGCCCTCGGCCCTGGAATCCGAGGCCGCCCTGCTCGCCTGCATGGTCGTCTGGCCCGAGGAGCGCGAGCGGTGGGCGCAGGAGATGGTGCCGGGAGACTTCGCCCGCCCCCACCACGCGGCCCTGTTCTCACTGCTGGCCGAGTCGTCGTCACGCGGGCCGCTGCTGGACTGGCTTGTGCTGATTGAAGACGCCGAAACGTCGGGCCGCCTCGCCGACTGCGGGGGCCGGGCCTATGTGCTCTCCGTCGTCACGTTCGACGCCGCGCAGGTCATGGCCCCCGAGTATGCCCGGCGGGTCCGGGCGGCGGCGGAGCGGCGGCGCATGGCCGAGGGCGCGGTGTCCGTGGTGGAGGCGTCGGCGCGGGGCGCGGGCGTCGAGGACCTAGCGGCGATGCTCGACGCCCTGACGGCGCGCGCACCGCTCCCTGACTCGCCGCAGTCCCGCTCGGCCCGCGACATCCTGTGGGAGCTGACGGAGAAAATCGAGCGCCGGGCCGAGGACCCGCGCGCGATGCTCGGGCTGACGACGGGGCTTGCCGCCGTGGACCGGATGACCAACGGACTCCAGGCCCCGAACTTCCTGGTCATCGGCGCGAGGCCGGGCGTGGGGAAGTCGGCCCTGCTGACGGGCATCTGCGCCCACGTCGCGCGTCAGGGCGTCCCCGTCCTGCTGTTCTCGATGGAGATGAGCCAGGAGGAGGTCATGCTGCGCGTCGTCTGCTCCGAGGCGCGGCTCGACAACCACCGGCTCCGGTCCGGCAGGATGCAGCCGGACGAGTACGACCGCTACATCCACACGGCGTCGTGGCTTTACGGCATCCCGCTGGAGGTGAACGACCGGAGCGGCGCGACCCCGGCCTATATGCGCGCTGAGGCCCGCAAGTTCGCCCGCCGTCACGGGGGGCTGGGCCTGATTGGCGTGGACTATTTGCAGCTCATGCGCGCCGACCGGCCCACGCGGGACCGTTTGCAGGAGCTGACCGAGGTGAGCATCGAGCTGAAGGGGCTGGCGCGGGAGTTCGACGTGCCGCTCATCGCCCTCTCGCAGCTCAACCGCGCGAGCACCCTGCGCGCCGACAAACGCCCGGACCTCGCCGACATCCGTGAGACGGGGCAGATAGAGCAGGACGCGGACATCGTGGCCTTCCTCTACCGCGAGGATGTGTTCGGCGACAAGTCCGCGCCCTTCGAGACGGACGGCTTCGCCCCCCTGCCCGTTCCGGTGCCCGCCGAACTCATCTTCCGCAAGCACCGGAACGGCCCCCAGGGCACCGTTCGCCTCGACTTCATGGAGCGTTTCGCCCTGTTCCTGGACAAGCCGTGACGCTTTCTTGACGAGCCGTGACGCCCTTTTTCTTCGACCGATTGTGACCGTGACCCCTGTGAGGAGGGAATCGACCATGACCACCATCAGCGCCGCCGCCGCCAAGCGTCCCAAGCCCCGTGAGGGTGACAAGCCCCGTGAGGGGGGTCCATCCCCAGAAAGTACGCGCGTCTACCGGCAGGACTCTCGACTCTACGGCTACATCTCTGGCCGCGTCCTCCACAAGCGCGTCCGGCGTTCGGTCCATTTCCTGCACACGCCGCCCGCCATCGCGTTCCAGGCGTGGGTGCTCGATACCTACGCCGGTAAGTTCGATTTTTTGCAGGTGTATGATTCGGACTGCCGCGACACCTACCGCGTGAGCCGCGCGGACGCGCTGCTCTACGGGTTCGACCCCCGGCGAGGCTTTGAGCCGCAGGTGGCGGTGCCGCTGGGCCGCTGGGCGAAGAACGGCGTCCCGCCCTACGAAGCCCCGCAATGCCCCCTAGACGCCCCGCACACGCCCGCCACGGCCACCGCGCGGGGCGCGGCAGGGACGGGCAGCCTGTTCGACCTGTGACCGGGGTTTTCGCCGCGCCCGTGGGCGGTTGCGCCGCCCGCAGAAACGTGTTAGAATGGGCCGTAAAATCGTCCTAGAAAAACGGACAATCGCTTGACATCCGGTTCCGGGGTTTGCTATAATAGATACGTTAGCAATAAACCGGGCCGAAACGACGGGAGGGGACGCATGGAAAACGGACAGGACGGCAAAAACGGACAGGACGGCGGGAAGACGGGGGCGGGCATGGGCGCGGCGGCGGCGATGCTGACGGGCGACGACTCGCTCTCCCACGGCGGTTTTGCCGACGCCGCGACGGACGCCCAGTGGGTCACGGTGCCGGGGAGTGTCTACGACGCGGCGACCGGGTTGGGCTTAATCCTACTGACGGTGAACGCCGAGGCGTGGGTGCTGCCCGAGGGGGGCGTGGCGGGGCGTGTGCCGCCGCCGGCCCGGCTGGTCGTTTGTGTCCGTGGGCCGGGAACCGTACCCGCGTCGGAAGCCGAGTGGGAACCCCTGCGCGTCGCGGTCATGGACGCCTGCCAAGCGGTCTACGGATGCGCGCCGGAGGCGATAGGCGTTTGCCCCTGCCTCGGTTGTTCCGAGGCGGCGATGACGGGCGGCTGCCCCATGCTCATCCCGTGCGTGGCGGGCAGGACGCGCTGGGAGGTGGCGAATACCGTCGTCAAGGCCATGCTGATAGCCACGGCAATACAAGGCGGCCTGACAATAGAAGACGCGCAGCGGAGAGTGCGGGACACGCTGGGTGGCCGTGCGAATCGCCGTTCGGTGCGGCGCGGGCGGGGGGCCTGGAATTGAGTCGCCCACCCGCCGCGAGTCGGCCTCCGGCCCGCCCGCCCGCCCGTCCGGGTTCCCCGCGCCCCGGCCATCCCGCGCCCCGTGCCCCGCGCCCCGCGCGAGCAATATCCCCGAAGGCGGCGGCGGGGCCGGACGAGAGCGACCACCAGCAGCGCCTCATGCGCGAGGTCCGCGCCCACGCCGCCGCCATGCCCGAGCTGGCCTTTTTCCACAGCGTCCCGAACTCCACCCGGACGACGGCGGCCACGGCAGCCAGGATGGCGCGGGAGGGGGCGACGCGGGGCGTCCACGACCTGCACTGGGACCTGTGCCGTGGCGGGTGGACCGGGCTGACCATTGAAATGAAGGCGGCGGGCAAGACGCTGGAAGAGCCTCAGAAGCGGTTCGCCGCTTTCTATGCCTCGCAGGGCGTTCTGGCGCTGCGCTGCACGACTGACGCCGAGGCGTGGGCCGCCGTGCTCTGGTACTACCGCCTGCTGCCCACGCCAGCCGCGCCGCGCGCCCCGCTGCCCGCGATGCTCGCGCACACGGCAGCGCCCACCGCGCACAGGCGTCAGGGCGACGCCGCGCGGCTGGCGGCGAACGCCAAGCGTCGGGCGACGGTGGCGGCGAACGCCAAGCGTCGCCCGACGGCGGCGGCGATGCTGACGGGTGGCCCGGTTCCCGCGCCCAAGCCGAGGGCCGTCAAGTACCCCGTTCGGGGCTAGAAGACTGGACGTGAACATGAAACTGGACGAGATGATGACGGATGAGATGACGGATGAGGGGCTGGCCGTGCCTGACGAGCCGACACTTGCCGGGCACTACCTCTTCCTCGTGACGGGGTCGGGCCTGCTGGCCTTGGGGGCGTGGCTGTATGCGGCCCTGCCGCCGTGGTGGTCGGGCCTCTCGACGGGGCTGCTGGGCCTGGCCGCCGCCGCCTCGTTTTACTTCGCCCATGATGAGCTGTCCTGGCACGACGACGCCCTCCGCCGGGCCTCCGCGCGCCACAGGGCGGAAGCCGGAAGCGACGTTTCTCTGCGCCGGGAAACACTCGCCGGGCGAGCGGACAAATCCGCCCAGCGAGGCGATGAAGACGCCAAGGGAGAGTACTGGGCATGAGCGTCGTCTACACGCAGGAATGGGAGGGCTACACCATCAGCCTCCTGCCGGTCGAGAAATATCAGGTCGTCGTGACGGCACCTGACGGTGGACGTCTCTACGAGTTCGATGCCGAGACGACCGAGCGCGAGGCCTTTGCGCGGGGCCAGGGGGTCGCGGAGGAGCACTGGGACGACTTCTGTAACCCCGCGAACCCGTCCTTCGTCCCCGACCGAGAGTACGACGAGGCATTGTCCGAATCGCGGCATTGTCAGCGATGAAGACAAAGACTTGATACACGCCCTTGCCCTCGCCGCCCTTTTGTCCCGCCCCCTGCGCCCTTCGGTGACGTGGTACGCGCCCGACGGCAGGGCCGCGAACGGGAGAACCTACGGACAGAACGCCCGGCGCGGCTTCTTCTGCGCCTCGAACCGCTATCCGCTGGGGACGCGGCTGCTGCTGACCTCGCGCGGCGGGCGGCGCGTGGTCGTGACCGTCTGTGACCGCATTGGGCACGGCTCCGACTGTGACCTGTCGGAGCCGGCGGCGGCGCGGCTTATGGGCGACCGTTTTAGGCGCGTGGGGCGCGTCTCGGCGCGCGTCCGGGTTCTGGGGAGCGTCCGGGTTCTGAGACGGTCGGGGAGGCGCAGCCGGTGATGCTCTGCCCGGCTAAAGCCATAGGCTTCGGGCGTCTCCCTCCGTCCCTTCGCCCGCCGAGTCATCGAAAAACAGAATGGGTGTGGATTCGCCCTGTGACGAGAGGCTAGATTGGAAACACGATGCAACATACTGACGAAACCTTCCGCGTGACCGTGGACGGGCAGGAATACGGACTCCGCGCCTTCTCTGTCGGAGACAGCCTGCGTCTCGTCGTCGCACAGGAGAGTGTAGACATTCATCCCGCGCTTTTCCCCGAGGTCGTGAACCTGATGGCGGGCCTGAGGGACGGGGAACGCCATTTGCAAGAGATGAACGATACAAATGCACAGGCGATTGAGATTGCCGATAAAATCCGCCGCCAGCACAACGGGATATTTCGGGTTGACATCTACCTCGGGCACGACGGCGATAACGTCGTCACGTTCGGCAGTTACGAAAACAACATCGGCAAGGGCGAGAGTGGGACAAGCCTTCTGGAAGCCGTCGAGCGCGCCTGGGCCGACTGGCGATGGCGAAAACTGGTCGGCACGGACTTCGGCAAAGAGGCCGTTATGGACGCGGTGCAGGTGGCGATTACAGAATTCGGCGGCCCCGAACAGGTTTTCAACTCCGCTGGATTTTATCAGGCAATCAATACGCCTGACGCTTACGCGAAAATCGGAACATCTCACTGTCAAGACATTCTCGAAAACCACCCGCGCATCGTGCGCCTCTCTGGCGGAGCGCACTGGCTCTTGTTGCCATGCGAGCATACACGCTTCGTTTCTAACGTTACCGCCGGTGAAACGGAGGCCAGCGGTTCCTCCCCCGGTTAAAACCGGCGGGTTTCCACCGCTGAGACATATTATGACTCCCGCCCGCCCGGTTCCTCCCGTTCTTGCGGTCCACCCCGCCCTCTGGCGGCTGACGTGGCAGGACGACGCCTGCCTGCCGCGCCACTTGGGTTTGGCCGCCCGCCGCTCCTACTCCCTCGTGTGCCCCGGCGACCCGGCCCGCGCCCTTTTCATGTACGCCTCGCGCACGGCGGGCGATAAGCCGGTGGATACGGTGCTGTACGGCCTGTCCGCCCAGGCCGTACCCGACGTGACCGCCCTCTGGGAGGAGACGGACGGCACCCTGGACGGGCCGACGCGGCGCGCGCCGCGCCCCCATAACTTGGTGCCCGCCTTGGCCCGCGCCTTCCGCGACGCCCGCCGGTCCCACGTCGCCAAGGTGCTGGCCGAGGCTGATGTTGTGACCGACCAGCGGATTGATTATCTGCGGACTGATAATTCAAGGAGAGAATATGCCACGCGCTGAACCCGTGACCGAACCCGTGACCGAACCTGGCAATGTACCCGATGACTTTCCGGCGGCCCCGGCTCTCCGCGCCGCCTTTGTGGACCGCGTGGACGTCACCGACCTCGCCGCCGACCCCCGTAACGCCAACGAGGGCACGGCGCGGGGCGCGTCCATGCTCGAAGACAGCTTGCAGGCGTTCGGCGCGGGCCGCTCGCTGCTGGTGGACAAGAATAACGTTCTCATTGCGGGCAACAAGACCTGGGAGAAGGCGGGCGAACTCGGCTTCCGAAACGTCATCGTCGTGGACTCCGACGGCACGGACCTCGTGGCCGTCCGCCGCACCGACCTCGACATGGCGGACCCCGCTACCCGCGCCCGTGAGCTGGCCCTCGCCGACAACGCCGTGGGCGAGGCGTCCCTGTCCTGGTCGCCCGAGGTCCTGCGCGCACTCGCTGACGACGGCGTGGACATGACGCAGTTCTTCAGCGACGAGGAGTTCGAGGGCCACATGGCGCGGCTCGCGGCGAGCGCCGAGGACGCCCAGCCGGGAGACGGTTCCGACCCCGACGACGTACCCCTTGACCCCGAGACGCGGGTGCAGGCGGGCGACGTCTGGCAGTGCGGGCGGCACCGGGTCGCCTGCCTGAGCGCCCTGTCACGCGAGCACGTCTTGGCTCTGACGGGGGGCGAGATGCCGCAGATGGTGTGGGCGGACCCGCCTTACGGCATCGGCATCGTGGCCGTCAACGGCTACGTCGGGAACGGAGCGGCGCTGAACATCCCGTTCGGCGGCGTGGGCGGCGAGACGCCCGAGACCCGTGAGCGGCGGCTGGCCGGTGCGCCGGGGAAGACGACCGAACGGCTTGGCTCCACCGATAGAGCCAAGCCGTTCGGTCGTGACGCGGTTCGAGGCTCCGTCGGAGCCTCGAACCGCGTCGAGGTGGGCCGGTACGCGCCGGTCATCGGGGACGACACGACGGACACGGCCACGGACGCCTACGACCTCGCCGCCGATATGTTCCCCGGCGCGGTCCACGTCTGGTGGGGCGGCAACTACTACGCCCACGCCCTGCCCCCGTCGCCCTGCTGGCTGGTCTGGGACAAGGAGAACACGGGCAATTTCGCCGACGCCGAACTCGCTTGGACCAACCAGGGGAGCGCCGTCCGCATTTTCAGGCATATGTGGAACGGGATGCTGCGCGCCTCGGAGCGGGGCGAGGCGCGCGTCCACCCGACCCAGAAGCCGGTGGCCCTGGCCGAGTGGGCGTTCGAGAGGTACGGCGCACCGGATGACCTCATCCTCGACCCTTTCCTCGGCAGCGGCATGAGCCTCGTCGCCGCCGAGCGCACGGGCAGGCGCGTCTACGGGCTGGAACTGAGCGAGGCGTATTGCGACGTGGTTCTCGCCCGCTGGGAGGCCGTGACGGGCGAGGTGGCCGTGCTGCTGGTGCCTGGGCCGGGGCGCGCGACCGAGGCACAGAAGGCGACCGAGGCGGGAGGTTCACGATGAGACCCACGGTGATAGCCGCGCCACAACTCCTCAATCTCGGCTCGGACCTGGCCCTGCGCCACCGCTACTTCGTCAAGGGCAGTTTCGCGCACCCTGCCAAGCTCCACTGCGGTCTGTACCAGTGGATGGTCTGGCGGTACACCCTGCCCGGCGACACCATCGCTGACTGCATGGCCGGGGTCGAGAGCTTTCGCACCGGGGAGACGGCGCAATGACCGACCAAGAAGCCGACGCAATGCGAATGGTCACTCTGGCCCTTTCCAATGCCTGTAAAGACCTGAACAATCTACAGGCTTCGCCGTGCATGGAGGATGCCGCCCTGCTGTATGACAAGTATCTTCAGGGAGCCATCGCTTTGACCGCCGGGGGACTCTGCCCCATGCCCGACACGCCCGCAGTCAGCCCTCTGGATACGCTCACGGGGGAATCCCTGCCATGACGGATTCGGGCGACGGGCAGGCTAAACCCACGCGGGACGGAGCGGGCCTCCCGGCCCCCCGCCGCCGCGACCAGGCGGGGGCGTTCCTGACGACGGAGCCGTCGCCCGAGGCGGTCCTCCACCGACAGGCGCAGGCGTACAAGATGCGCCTTGCGGGTGCCCCCTACGACGGCATCGCGTCCGCCTTGGGTATCTCCTCCTCCACCGCCGCCCGCGACGTCAAGGCCGCGCACGAGGCGTTCCGGCGCGAGACGGCGGAGGAGTTGGCCCTGATGCGCCAGCAACAGCTCGACCGGCTGAACCTGGCCCTGTTCGCCGTGATGCCCCTCGTGAAGAAGGGCGACCTTCCCGCCGTAGACCGGATGCTCGCCATCGAGAAGCGGCGCTCGAACCTGATGGGCCTGGACGCCCCCCGCCGCGTGGAGCTGACGGGCAAGGACGGCAGCCCTATCGAGCAGGACATCAACATCCGCGAGCACTGGACGCCCCAGGAGGCGCGCGAGAGGGCCATTGAGATAGGCAGGCGCATCGGCGTCGCCGTGCGCGAGACGGGGCGGCTCCAGGGACAGGACGGGGGCGCAGATGGAGGAGTACCGGGCTTACCTGGACCTGTTCGAGCGCGTGGGCAGGCCGATGGAGAAGAAAGATGATGTGTCCGCCGCAACAGCGACAGCAGGCGGTTCTGGGTCTGCGGAGGAAGCGCGGTGATGCCCTGCGACTACAAAAACTACCCGCCGAACTTTCGTGAGGTCGCGCAGGCCTGCCGGGAGCGCGCCGGGTTCCGCTGCGAGTGGTGCGGTGCGCCCCACGGCGTCGTCGTCACGCGGGCCACGGGCGGCTTCTCGCGGCGACCGAGAAATAGGGTATGCGGAACAGGAGATGAACAGGAGATGAACAGGAGATGAGCGATTGGGTGACGCTGAAAGATGCGCTGGGGCTGACTCTGCGCCCGATTGACGCCTGGCCGGGCAACGCCCGCCATGACCGCATACCGGGGCCGTTCTCGGCGGGACTGAAGGACACGCTGGCGACGCTGAAGAGGGAACTCGCGGCCCTGAACGCCAGGCGGATAGTCCTGCAAATCGCCTTCCGCGAGGGTGACTTCCGCGCCGACGGGCTGCCGCGCGCGAACGCCGTGGCGACCCACCCCGGCGTCATTTTGGCCTTCGAGAGCCGCCACGGGACGCTTCGACTGTCCTTCGACGGGTTCACGAAATGGCAGAACAATCTCAGGGCCGTGGCGATGCACCTGGAACACCTGCGGCTTGCAAGCTTGTACGGGGTCGGCACGGACGGCCAGCAATACAAGGGCTGCCTCGCCCTACCCGCGCCCCCGGAGTCGGGATTCGGCTGCGTGGAGGATGCGGCGGCGTGGCTCAGGGAAGCGAGCGGCGTCGAGGGAAACTATGACAACCCGGACGTGCTGGCGGCGGCCTTCCGCGCCGCCGCCAAGCGGCTGCACCCGGACCCCCAGGGCGGCGATGCCGACGGCGAGGAGTTCGTGCGGCTCACGGCAGTGCGGCGGATGCTGGCGGAAGCTGGCGCGCGAAAATCGGCATGACGGACACCGGCTCAACGGACACCGGCATCGACCCCAAGCTGGTCGACCTCTACGACGTGTGCGACCAGGCCCAGGACGCCCTGAACGCCTTCCCCGTCGGCGACTGGACGCGCTGGACGGGCTGCGGGCTGCTCGACTTCTGGTTCGGCCTGCGGTTCCCCCGCAAGGTCGCCCGCCTCATCGACCGCGTGTATGACGGCTCCTGCACCCGCGCCATCTGGGTCGGACCCAGGGGCGGCGGCAAGAGCATGACCGATGCCCTCATCGAGTTCATCCTCTGGTTCTTCAAGGACTACGACGTGGTGAACGTGGGCGGGAGCGAGGAACAGGCGGCCAACGTCTACTCCTACCTGCAAGGCTTCATGCAGCAGTACCGGGACGCCTACGCGGACCTGGGGCGCGGGCTGCCCGCCTTGGGGGGCCGGGCAACGCCGCTCTCGCTGACCCGCGACACCATGCGCCGGACTGAGCGCGCCCTGTCCCCCCGGCTGCACTCGCCCACGCTGCTCGGCGAGGACGGCCAGCCCCTCGCCTTCACCGCGCCCCCGATGGCGAAGGACTCCAAGGCGTTCGTCGCGGTCCTGGCCGCCTCCCAGAAGCAGGTGCGCGGCCCCCACGCGGGCAGCGAGCGCCGGGGCGGGGCGCTCATCATCGATGAGGAGGCCGAGGTCGCCGCCGACATCAGCGCCGCGTCTCGCTACATGGTGAACACCGCCGTCCCCTCCGTCATCATCCGCACCAGCACAAACCACAACGCCGTGGGCACCTTCGCCGAGGACGTGGAGGACCCCGAGACCAAGGGCCTGGAACTCTACCGCACCTCCATCTTCGACATCTGTTACCGCTGCCCCTTCGCCGTGACGACGCCCGCCCAGTGGGACGGGATAAACGCCGGAACCCTGCGCGCGCCCGGCGACGAGCACGCGCTCGTCCGGCACCTGCCGATGGCCGCGCCGGACTGCGACGCCTGCCCCCGCCCGCGCGCGTTCCGCGACCGGCGCGAGCGGCTGGACCCGGCGGGCGCGTTGAAGGAAATCCGTCCCCCCCTGTGCGGCGGCGCGGCGGCGTTTGCCGAGAACGGCTGGATACCGTTCGAGGGGCCGGGCGGCCTGCTCACCCAGTACGACGAATCCCCCTCGGACGAGGAGTTCGAGGTCGAGCTGACGGGCGGCTCGCCCAGCGTGTCCGGCCTGGTCATCAAGGACCGGGCGGCCCTGAGCCGGGCGGTCGTGGACGACGAGATGTGTACGTTCCTGCCGCAAAACCGGGGCGGCGGCGGCGTCATCGGCATGATTGACTGGGGCCTCGCCGGGACGTGCGCGGTCATGCTCCTTCAGGACCGGCGCGACATGAACAGCCCCGTCGGGCGGCGCGTCATCCTCGAAGTGGAGGATTTGGGTAAGCAGAGCGATTCGGTCGTGTACGCGCAGATGGCGGCCTGGCGGGACGAGTACGGCATGACCGAAATCTGGGCCGACTCGAACGCCAACTACTGCAACTATAACCTGGTCTTACAGGGCTTCAACCTGACGCCCGTGGAGTTCGCCAAGCAGAAGGGGATGGGGGTGGGGTGCATCAACGGCCACCTCGAACACGGGGCGCTCTGGATACCCCGCGACAAGGGCCGCCTGCTGATAAAGCAGCTCAAGGGTTGGCGCAAGTCGCCGACGGGGCAGATAGTCAAGAAGGACGACCACTTCCCGGACTCGCTCCTGTGCGGGCTGCTCCCGTTCTATCAGCTCGTCCTCGCCCGCGTGACGCCCGCCTCCGCCGCCGCGCCCCGCGAGTCGGGCGTCGTCAACCGCGAGGCCGCCGCCTTCCTCCCGGCGGGCGAGCGCGCCAGCCACCCCGAGCGCGCGCCGGAGGGCCGGGGTATGCGGGCACAGGGCGGTCAAGGCATACGGGGGGGGCAAGGCATACGGGTAGGTCAAGGCAGAGGGGGGGGCGACGACCGGCGCGCACCGGCCCTCCTGCCCCGCGCGCGGCTGCTGGGCCAGACGACCGCCCTGGGTGGCCGCGCGCCGGGAGGCCCGCAGTTCACCGTCCCACCCGCCCCGGCCCCCATACAGGCCCTGCCGCCCATACAGGCCCCGCCGCTGCCCGCGCCGAGGCCGTCCGCGCCCGACCCCCCGCCGCCGGGCGAGACGACCATGCAGCGCATCATGCGGGAGGCGAGGGAGAAGGCGGACGGGATGGGCAGGTGAATGATGCTCCACCCCAATAAATTGGGGGGCTTCGGCCCTCCCCCTCCCTCTGTGCCTCCACAGCCAGAGGGAGAGAGTTATAGCGGCTTCGCCCTGTTCACGCCCGACGAGACTGGCTACCCACAGGTTTCCGAACACTGGTATCTGACTAGGGACGGCAACCGGGAATGCTTCGCCATGTACCGACGCCACTACAGCTCGCGCAAAAACAATCACCCGAAACAGCGTCAGTTTGTTGGGCCGGGAGACCCAATGGTGCTTATCAGCTCGTGTGGCCTTGCGATGTTCGTGTGGATTAAACAGGCGTTTCGGCGGGACGGTCAACCCGGCGTCAACTGCGCTGTCTTCCGAAACGAGGGACGGGTACTGAGTTCCCGGCTCATCACAGAGGCCGCAACCCTGGCGCGACTCCGCTGGCCCGGTGAACGGCTTTTTACTTTCGTTGACGCTCGGCAGGTTCGGCATAAGCGCGACCCCGGCAGGTGCTTTGCCCGCGCGGGCTGGCAACGCGACGGCGAAAGCAAACGGGGTTTACTCATCTTCGCGGACCGTCCGATTAACGCAGACCCGCCGCTCCTCCGCCCTGCTGAAGCAGGGGGTTTCCGCGCCGGAGGCATACTATGATGATGCCAAGCGCGCAACCGTTTGACAAACTCGGACGGTTATGATATAACAGGGACATGACCCGTGACCGCCCGTTATCGCCCGTTCTTCCGCCCCTCCTCCTGGATATGACGCTGGGGGAATACGTGGGCGCGAAACACCGCGAGACCGTGCTGCGATATGCGGTCAAGGCCGCGATACTGACCGTCCTCAGACGCGCGGCCTCCCACGGCTTCGTCGGCCTCGCCCGGCCCGTCTGGGACGGCTGGGCCTCGCCGCCCTCGATTCAGTGGCGTCTCGCGCCGGGGCTGGCCGAATGCCAATTCGCCCAAGCAGAGCCGGGGGACCTCGACCACGAGGCAGGCTGCTACGTCGCGGAGATGTGCCTCGAACTCGCCGCCCAGGGGGAACTCGAAAAGCGGCTGCACCGGCCCCTGAAGCACAACGAGGACCCGGACGTCGCGGGGCGGCAGGAGTGGCAGTTCCGTCTCCCCGGCTTCGGCGGCTTCTGCCACTGGGGGCCGTCGCGCCCGGCGGCGCTCTCACCCGATTCGGACTGGCAGTCGCTGGTGAATAAGCGGCACCTGGCCCTGCTGCTCGACGTGCTGGAATCGCCGTCCGACGTGCCGCCCTATGTGTTGGCCCGGATTGAGCAGTACCGCCTCCAGAAGACGGGCCGGGCCAGCCCCCGCCGCGTCCTTCTCTTTTGATACTCCGTTTTCACACCCGGTTTTCACACCCGTTTAGGAAACGTCACCAGGAACCGTCACCAGGAAACGCCCATGACTACAGACATTGAGACGACGCTGCTTCCCGAAGAGGCCAGCGCCTTGGCCCACTACGAAGAGGTCATCCGTCGCGGGCTTCAGACAACCCTTGAGGTCGGAGAGGCCTTCCACCTCATCAAGCGGGACCGCCTCTACCGGGCGGAGTTCGCCACGTTCGATGACTACTGCCTGACCCGCTGGGATATCAAGCCGAGGCGGGCGCATCAGGTCGCCGCCGGGGCGTCCGTCGCGGCCAACCTGGCCGTCGCCGCCGCCGAGGTCGTCTCGAACCTGGCCGGGAGCGCCGCCCAAATGTGCACAATTGTGCACATTCTGCCCCAGAACGAGGCTCAGGTGCGCCCCCTGACCTCCCTGCCCGCCGAGGCCCAGGTGGAGGCGTGGGAGAGCGCCGTGAGGGCGTCGGGCGGCGGCCAGCCGACCGCAAAGGTCGTCTCCCAAGCCGCCCAGTCAGTGACCCAGGCCGTGCGGGGATTCCTGCCGGAAGCCGCCCCGGACGAGGCCCCGGAGCCGGATGCCCCGGACGAGGGCGCGTGGCGCGACCAGATGGAGGCCGCCCTGCGCTCCGTCCAGGGAGGCGGGATTTATGCGGCGGAGGCCGGGATGCAGTGCATCGCCGGGTGCCGGGTGAGGCTTAACGAGTCCGGCAACGAGTCCGGGGCCGGGTGGGACGGCCACGGCGGCTGGGAGCACGACGCGGGGTGTGACCTGGGCATCGCCCTGGCCTGGCTGGATTTGCGGTGAGGGACGGGAAACCGTTTGAGGAGGGGAGGGGCATCGCTTGGCGGGGCGCAAAGACAAGATAAAGAGGCGGGCGGCGGCTCTGGCCCGCCGCAAGCGGCGCGGGTGGCACCGCCTCCCGGCCAGTACCCCGGCCCTCGCCGACCCCGCGCGGGCGTCCTTCCGCGCCCTCGGCCCCTTCCATCCGTGCACGTACTGCCCGCCCTATCGGGGATGGACGGCGCGGGAGATGGTTGAGAGCGCCTACCGCCGGTCGCTATTGAGAGGCTTTTGAGAGGGGCAAACCTCTGTGGCTCTTGCGTCACGCGCCCCCGACGTTCCACACTGAGCCAACGACTTTCGCGCCTGGGCCGACGCCTCTTTCGCGGCGGCCCAGGACGCACGGGCGGCTCAGGAGGCACCGATGGCGAGCAACAACAACCCTTTCACCGGACGGCAGGCGGACCCGGCGACGGCCCTGGAGACCCCCGGCGGCTACATCTTCATGGACGCGGAGGACGGACTCGCCTGGGGCGACTGCCAGTTCGGGCCGGGCGTCTCCGCCGACAAGGTTTTCGAGTCCCTGTACGGGTTCCCGCGCCCCGACAAGTACAAGGAGTACCTCTCCGGTCTCAAGGCTCCCCAGGGCGGCCACGCCGACGGACTCGAAGCCGGGGCCGCCGCCGCCGTCCTGGACGACGCCCAGGAGGACAACCAAGTCGTCGTGACCCGCACCTACGCCCTGGACTACGCCGCCATCGCGGGCTTCCCGAACTCTGTCGGCGTGAACACCCTCGAAAACGGCGGCGAAAAGCTGGTCGCGCAGGACCGCACGGGGACCGCCCGCGTCCCGGTCAACCTCGGCACCCTGGGCGCGGGCGCGTCGAAGCCCCAAGCCCCGCCCCAGACCCAGGGGGACACGCCCGAGACCGCCGCCGCCCGTGCCAAGTCCGATGCTACGGTCCCACCCAAGCCGGGCGGATGAGGGCGGAGACGTGCGCGTCGGATGAGGGCGGAGACGAATGCGAATTAGGCTGTACTTGCTGACGGTGGTGGAGGATGAGGCCGGGCGCGTGGTGGCGGAGGGCCGGATGCACCTGCCGCAGACGCAGCAGCCGGTGGAAACGGCGCAGCAGGTGGAAACGGCGACGACCGCCTCCGCCCCACTCTCCCCGGACCTCCCCTTATCTCTGAGTCGGACCGTGCCAAGTCCGACCGTGCCGTCCTTCCCGCTGACCGAGACGGACGCGGATGTTCTCTCCATGTTCGGCACCGACGCGGGCAAGTACCGTCCGCAGCGCAACTACGCCGCCGCCTCGGACGACGACCCCCCGCACGTGTCCTCCGCCGCGCCGCGCGCCGCGCCCGCCTTCGACCTGTCCCGGACGATGATGACCGACGCCGACGAATGACGGCTGTTCTAGGCAAAATGACGGCTGTTCTAGGCAAAATGATGACCTGCCTCGGACGATGCTGACCTGTCCTGGCAATCCCGCCCGACGGTAAACCGAGACCCCCTACTGAAACCCTATGGCGAAGCGCACCACACGACCGGGCACCGGCACCCCGCCGCCCGCGCGGGCGGTCACCGCCGCCGCGGTGCCCGCCGCCGCCGTGATGGCCGGGGGCCGCCCCCCCACGAACGCCCGCGCCCCGAAGGATGCCCGCCCTGTCCTGGCCGCCGACGCCCTGAGCATCCTGTCCACCTCGGACGCGGGCCGGTTCACGCAGTTCCCCCAGTTCGGCCAGGTCGGGCGCACCGGCCTCCTGTCCCAGACCGGCTCGTTCTTCGGCGGCGGCAGCGGCGGCGGCGCGTCGCGCGTCTACAACCCCGACCGCGTCTCGCTCGCCGAGTACGACGAGATGGCGCTCTACCCGGTCATCCGCTCCTGCCTGCTGGGCTACGCGCTGGTCATGCAGACCGCCGACCTGTCCGTCTCGTGCCCCGACTCGTCCATGAAGGCCCTCATTGAGTCCGTCCTGCTCCCCCGCCTGCCCCAGCTCATGCGCGAGACGGTCATGCCCGCCCAGACGTTCGGCTGGGCCGACGCCGAAGTCGTCTGGGAGACGCGCTACAACGTCCCCGTGGACCTGGCCCCCACGACCAACGACCCCGCCGCCGCCCTGGCCGCCCAGGGCCTCTCACCCGCAGACGCGCCTCAGCGGGTCATCCCCTACGTCACGGCCATCCGCGACTTCGTGCCCCTGCCGAACGACACGCTGACGCTGCGGCAGTCGGCTCAGGGGCAGTTCGCCGGGGCCGTTCAGTGGGCGTGGGGCCAGTCGTTCCTGCCCCCGTCGCGCCTGTTCCACTACCCGCTGGGCGGGATGTTCCGAAACCCCTACGGCCAGCCGCTCACCAAGAGCCTGTACCCGTTCTGGGTGTGGGCGCGGTTTCTGTGGGAGACCACGATGGTCGCCGTCGAGCGCGGGGCCGTGCCGCCGCTCATCGGGCGCTACCCCGCCGGGCTGCGCGTCTCGCAGGGCGTGGACGCCACGGGCGCGGCGGTCCAGCAGGACGCGGGCGACTTCCTGATGAGCCAGCTCGGCCAGCTCCGTTCGTTCGCCACCGCCGTCTTCCCCCGCCAGCTCGACCCGAACGGCAACGACCTGTACTCGGTCGAGGAGCTGCCGCTGGACGCGCACGTCGATTGGATGACGCAGGTGATTGACCTGTGCCACCGGCAGATGATGCTCGGGCTGTTCTTCCCCGATAAGCTGATGCAGTCGGGCGACGTCGGCTCCTACGCACTCGCCAAGGAGCACACGGACCTGTTCTCGCTCGCCGTCAAGAGCCGCCTGGACGAGTTCCTGTACCACGTCAACGAGGGGCCGGTGAAACAGTTCGTTCGGTTCAACGACCGGACGTGCCCCGACGCCGCCATCACGTATGCGGCCCCCAACATCGAGGCCATGCAGGCGTTCGCGATGGCCGCCGTGCAGGCCATGACGAGTGGGCAGTGCCTCGTCGGGCCGAACCAAGACCGCATCCTGGTCCCGGACTGGCAGGGGTGGGCGGACGACCTCGGCCTGAAGTACGAGATGGTCAGGCGGACGGACGGGCTGGACGCCTTCGGGCGTCCCCTCGCCCCCGGCGCGGACCCCGACCAGCAGGACCAGCAGGGCGCGCAGGCGCTGGGCCTGGCTCCGGGCGCTGACCAGGGCGGGGCGCAGGGCGGACAGGCCGCCGCCCAAGGCGCTGGCGGGCCACAGGCGGGCGCACAGGCGGCGCGGACGGCACCCGAGGGTCAAGCGCCCGAGAGCCAAGCACCGGCCCCTGCCGTGCGCGACCCGCAGTTCGAGCAGGACTCAAAGGCGCTCCTCTCCGAGTCCGTCCCTGGCCCGAGCCTGACTGGCCCGAGCCTGACTGAACTGCCACAGGGCGTCGTCGCGCTGGACGACGCCGGTGCGGTCGTTCCCCACCTCACACCCGTATCGGCGAACCTGCTGGGGGCGATGGCCGGGAAGCCGTCGGCGGACATGGACGAGCTGACGGCGGCGCACGGCGGGACACAAGCCCTCGCCGCCGCCGACACGGCCCACCTCGCCTACACGGGGCTTGCGAAACAGGCCACGCCGCCCGGTCCGGGACAATCCGCCGCCTATTCCGTGACGCCGCTCGGGGGGCAGGCGCTTGCCCAACACAACGCGCTAAAGGCCCACATCCTGTCCGCGCTCCACGCGGGCGGGCCACAGGACTACTACGCGCTCACCGCCTCCGCCAAGTCCACCGTCCACCCCGGCGCCAACATCTCGGGCGCGGCACTGCACCTGATGGGCGAGGGGCATCTCGCCGAAACGCCGCAGCCCAGTTTCCCATTCACGAATCAGTATTCCCTGACGCCCCAGGGCCAGGCGGCGGCGCAGAAGGCCCCGCCCGTGGGGAATGAAGCGGAGGGGCCAGTGGCGGCGGGGACGGCGAAACCGGGGCTGCTAAACGATGACCACGCCGCCGTCCTGAAACACCTCCAAGACAATCAGGACGCGCTGGGGGCGAAGGTGGCCGGACAGTTCCCGGACGCCGCAATCCAGTCCGGCCTCTCGTCCGGCCACATCGTGCCGGTGGCGGGCAATTCCAGCGAACACTTCCTCACGGCCTCGGGGCAGAGGGCGCTGGCGGCTCACGAAGCCGCAACGGTCCCGTCCGCCCCCGGCCACGTCACGCCGGATGCTCACGTCACGCTTAACGGCCAGAAGTTCCCCCTGTCGGGGGGGCAGGCGGACCAGCCGGCCACGCCCGAGCACACCGCCGCCCTGCTGGCGGGCCAGAACGCCCACCCTGACGTCAAGAAGAAGATAGCTTCCCTGGTCGCGGGCGGCGGTGTCACGCAGGGCCAGCTCGCGGCGACGGCGGCGATGGCGTCGGCGGCCAAGAACGCGGACGGCCACAACAAGCTGCTGATGAAGCACCTGAACGCCGCCCTGCCCTACGGCCACGACCTCGCCGCGTTCCAGGCGGGCGAGCCGGGGATGGCCTCGCACCTGGGCGACCACGCGCTGCCCCAGAAGGCTGAGGCTGAGGCACAGGCAGGGGAGGCTGACGCTGCCAAGCCCACCGCCCCGCTTTGGGATGGGAAGTCGGTTGCGCCGGGCTGGGAGGAATCGCTTTATAACAGCTTCCCGCACTACGCCACCAAGAATACCGACGGCAAGATGGCTCACGTTTACCAGAAGGCCGACGGAACCTTCCACGCGGCCACGAAAGAGGGCGACGGCTACTGGAATCAGACGGTGCACGGCTCCCTCGCGGACGCCTACGCCCATGCCTCGCAGGAATTAGGGGTAGACGCGCCCCAGGTGCCCGCGCCGGCCACGGACCAGGCCGCCCTCCCCGCCGCGCCTCAGCAGCCCGACCCCTTCAAGGACGACGCCGACTACGGGGCGGCCAAGCCGCCGCCCGCCACTCAGGCGAACCCACCTGCCACTCAGGCGGACGTGGACGCGGCGGTGAAGGGCAAGGGCCTCCACCCGGACGCCAAGAAGAAAATGGCGGACGCGCTCGGCCAGGGCATGACGAAGGCCCAGGCCGAGGCCGTCGTCACCCAGGCCGTTCAGAACCAGCAGGCGGCAGGGACGGGCAAGGTCAACCCGGCCCACGTCCAGGCCGCCCTGCTCACGCACGGGCCGGGTTCCGCGCCCTCTCCGCCTCAGCCCGCTGCGCCCCAACCTGTTGCGCCTCCCGCCGCCGAAGTGACGCCTCCCGGCGCTGGCACGCCCCCCGCCGCTGGCACGGCCCCCGGCGGACCGGTGACCTCGGACGGCAAGCCCGCCTACGTCACCGTCCACAAGGGCGGCCAGGCGGTCAAGGCGACCCTCGCCGCCGCGCCCGTGAAGCCCGCCGAACTCGGGAAGGCCAAGGCCGACTACGGGCTGTCGAACAAGGGTTCGGACGCACTCGCGGCGGCGGCCAAGGCGGGCACGGTCAAGACGCAGGGCGACCTCGCGCAGGTCATGGCCGCCGCCCACGCCGTCAACCAGTCCGGCCCCCATCAGGCGGTCACGGGCTACTCCGTCGACAAGGCGCTCGCCTACGGTCAGCACCCGATGGGCACACTCGCCGGCATGAAGGCGGCGGCGGAGGGCGGGGACGCCCAGGCGCAGGCCCACGCCGCCGCGCTCGGCCCGCACAACGTCCTGTCGCCCCAGGAGCATGAGGACGCCGCGCAGGAGGCCCACCACGCGGACCTGACCGGCGACGACATCATGCACCATCCGCTCGGGATGCCGCCCGGCAGCGGGGCGGGCAGCAACCCCGGCGGGCTGTACCAGGCCAAAGACGGCGGCAAGTGGTACGTCAAGGAAAACAAAGGCGGCAAGGACCAGAACGCGACCGAGGCGCTGGCGAACCGCATCTACTCCGACCTGGGACTCAGCGCGCCCCGCTCCAAGCTGTTCTCCCAGGGCGGCAAGGACTACCACGCGACGCCCTGGGTGGACGGCGCGGAACTCGGCCAGCACGGGCTGACCCCGGCGCTGGCCCAGGAGGCGCTGCGCGGGCACGTCGCCGACGTCCTGACCCAGAACCGCGACGCCGCCGGAACCGGGCTGAACAACATGAAGGTCGGGGCGGACGGCAAGGGCATCCACCGCATCGACCAAGGCGGCGCGCTGCTCTACCGCGCCCAGGGCCAGAAGAAAAACGCCGACGCCCTCCACCGGACGTCGGAGTGGGATACGCTCTCCGACCCCGCCGTCGCGCCCGACTATGCCAAACTGTTCCACGCGGCGGGCGTCGGGTCGGCGGACGAGCTGCCCGGCGTCGAGAAACAGATTCAGGCCGTCCAGGACCTCTCAGCCAAACACGGCGGCTGGCAGGCGTATGTGGACAAACACGCGCCCGAGATGAGCGCGGGCGGGCGCGCCTCCACGGCGGCCATGCTGACGGCGCGCACGGCGGCCCTCGGGGCGAAGAAGGACGAACTCGTCGCGCAGAAAACCGAGATGCTGCCGCGCGACTATCAGCCGCAGGACTACCACGAGCTGAAGGCCCACGCGCAGGGCGTCCACAAGACGCCGCTCCCCGCCCCTGAGAGGGCAGGCATCACCGCCTTCAAGGGCGGAGGCTATTCTGACATCAACGCCGCCGTGCGGGGCGGCAACATCGCCGGGGCGAGCGCGGAAGTGCAGGCCCACGTCAAGAACCTGGACAAGCTGTTCGCCCGGCCCGAAACGACGCTCGGCAAAGACATGATACTCAGCCGCAAAGTCAGCGCCTCTTCCTATGACGACGAAACCAAGCACATTGCGGCGGCGCAGCCAGGCAAGGTGCTCATCGACCCCGGTTACGGTTCGACCAGTACAGACTCCGGCACCTGGCACGGGAACCACCACCTCCAGCTCCACGTCCCCGCCGAGGCGAAGGCGGTCCTGCCGGGCGTGTATACGAAAAGTAACGAGGATGAGCAAGAGGTGACTTTGCCCCGCAATCACGAATACCGCGTCCTCTCCGTCCACGAGCCGGGCCAGGACAAACTCGAAGGCGACCCGGACGGCTGGAAGTGGCAGCCGGGCGCGAAGCGCATCAAGGCGGAGGTCGTGGTGCCCGGCGTGAATGACGACGCCGCGCTCGCCAAGAAACTCGCCGCCAAGAAACTCGCCTCGAAAAATGCGACGGGCTAAAAGTCGGCGGCGGGCGGCCAAAGGGGTGGGCTGACGCGCGGCGGGGTATAATCACGGGCGTGGGACGCGACGCAGGGTAGGGGAGTGAAAGGAAACTGAGATGCCACAGGAAACGACGGACGCCGCCAAGTACATGACCGTCCGTGACCCAGACGGGACCGTTATCGCCTACAACGGGGTGACGCTGCCCGACGGGACGCACCTGACGCCCGCCGAGTACGAAGCCTGGAAGGACAAGGAGGCCGCGCTGAAAAAAGAAGACGCCGAAGACACGCGCCAGGAGCTGGCCCGTAACGGATAAAGCATAACGGTTGACCCGCCTCACGGCTTGACACCCGCCCCGCTTGACACCCGCGCCCCGGTTATGCTATAATAGTCACGTTAGCAAACGGGCTGGCGGCGGCAGGAATGCCCACGGGTGAACGTGACTATCACGGGCGGGGGATACGGATATGTGGCTGATGACGACGGACGGGTTTTACAGCGTGGTGCGGGACAAGGACGGGAGCGGCAACTTCCAAGTGCGCTCGCGGGCGGCGAAGGACCTGGAGAACCTGCGGGCGCGGGTTGGGCTGGCCCAGCCGGTGATTATGACCCCTGACGGGGACTACCCGGCGCGGCTGGTCATCGGCCCCGAGGAGCTGGGGGCGGTGGTGTCGGCGCTCGCGGGCACCGTCACCTACGAGAACTTCAAGTCGGCCATCCACGCCACGCCGGGGCAGGGCGACAAAGACGCGGCTTACATGGACGTGTGGGCGACGATGCGGAGGACGGAGGCGGGATTCCTCGGCGGACGGGCGCTCTACGCGCTGCCCACGCGGAAGAACCCCCTTCTGCCGTTCGGGCCGGTCGGAAAAGAGGGCATATTTGACGACGCCGAAACACAAGACTGTGACGCCAAGTCCGACTGAACCCGTCCCAACGACTGAACCCGTCCCAACGACTGAACCCGTCCCAACGACTGAACTCATCTCGACGCCTGAACTTATCCCGACCGCGACGCCAGGGGCATCGCCTTCGGCTGCTTCGGTTCACTCGCCAGGTGAGCGTAAGGACGCGCAAGGCGGGTCTCAAGCCTCGCCCGAGGGCAGGGCGGCGGACATCGCCGGGCGCGCGGCGCGGGGGGACGGGAACCACCTCCGCGCCGTGTTCCTGCTCGCCTGCGCCGACCGGATGCACCGGCTGGCGGGCCAGTACCGCGCGCAGGAGGCCGCCGTGCGGGCGGCGGGCGGGCCGCGCACGGGCATCCGCCTGACTCACATCGTCCAAGCCGCCCAGCGCGCGGAGCGGGCGCGGGATGCCTATCACGCCGAGGCCGAGGCCGCCTTGGACGCCGGCACGGCTCCTATCCCGCCCGCCTCCTATCCCGCCCGCCTCCTATCCCGCCCGCCTCCTATCCCGCCCGCCTCGCCCGCTAACCACCCATGAACCCTCCCCCGGTGAACTTCACCCCCACGACCGCGCAGAAGGCGCTCTACACGCGCGCCGAGAGCCGCCTGCGCCGAACGCTGGGGTCGGTCGCGCAGCGCCTGGATGCGGGCGAAATCCTGCCCCACGTCGCCTTCTTCAAGGCCGCCCTGCCGCTCCGCGACGCGACGCGCGAGTGCTTCCTGCTGGGCAAGCGGGTCGGGATGGGCGGCCTGCCCGTCCTGCTCACGCCCGCCGAGGAGGCCCGCGCCGCGCTGCTGTACGATACCCAAGCGGCCCACCTGCGCGCGTGGCTCATGGGAGGCGGGCCGGTGACGAAGGCCGGGGGCGCGGGCGTCGGCCCCCGCATGGATATGTACGCCCTGTCCGTCCACGCCGCCTACCAGGCGGGCCTCGCGTTCGGGCTGCTCCAATCGGCTTCCAATCTCTCTTCGGCTTCTCACGGGATGGGGGTGAAGGGGACCGCGCTCCACCAGGACGACCCCCTGTGGCTGTGGGAGCGGTCGCGCGCGCCCGGCCTGGCCTCCTGCGCCGACTGCACGGCGCGCGAGGTGGCGTCGCGCACGGTGCCCTACTCGCTGACGCAGCTCCTCGCCATCGGATTCCCGGCGGGCGGCAAGACCCGGTGCCTGAGCCGGTGCCGGTGCCGCGTCCGACTCCGCGACGGATTCCTGACGCCGAGCTTTAATTCATCGGGCGGTGAAGCGGGCGGCATGGGGGCCGTGCTGCGCGCCCGCGCCCACGGCAGGGCGAAGCCCACGGCCTACCACGGGGTCGCAAGCCCGGACGCGCTGGCCGCCGCCCACGGCGCAACCGTCGGCCCCGGCAGGCCCCCCAAGTAGCCCGCCCTGTACCCCCCCCGCCTCTATGACGCAAGCGCCCGGCACGGGAGAGACGAACATGGCCTCCTTCATCATCAGCCCGGCGGCGAACGTCGGCGACCGTGTGCGGCTTCGTTTGCAGGACAGGAAAGGGACGGTCAAGGCCGTCGCCGTGAACAAAGAGGCCAGGCCCGATTTGGCAGAGGTCTACTCGTTTGTTGGCAGAGGTCTACTCGTTTGAGTACGCCGTACTGTGGGACGACGGCGACCTGGCGACCAGCCTGTACTACGGGACCACTATCGTCAAGATAGAGCAGGGATAACCCTAAGACGACGCATCTTTCACGGAGTCATCGTTACAGGGCGGTACTTGACCCTATAGCCCCTCGTCCCTACAACGCAGAGCGCCCCGGACTCAATGAGTCCGGGGCGCTCTTTCATGTGGGCCGCTATGCAGGCGCGGGGACCTGTCCGGTACGGCGGCCTTTGTTGGGTTGTCCTTTTTTACGGCTATCCGTAAGATGGTTTAGACGGCCAATTCGCCCGCCCCTGTCAAAGCGTTGACAATGCTCCGAAACAACACATCCTTGTACCGCTGCGGTGTTTTCAGTTCCCAGTAAGGGACAAGGCAGGGGTGCTCTTTCTTGTCGGCATCCTTGACAGGCCCAAACTTCCACCCGTCGGCGATTTTCGCCTCGCTCCATTTCTCATGGAGCTGCTCAGGCGTGATGTTCGGGTTTTCGATGGCAGCCAGAACGCCCTTCCTGGCCGACTCTTTTTGCCACTCGGGGGCGTCTTCCCAGAGAGGCTGACTGTCATCCCCGGTAACGCGGCAAATGGCGCGGTTGGCGTCGTGGCAGATGTGCGCCACTTCTGTCACGGATAAGAATGGTTTCAAGTCAGCGCCTCTTTCTGTTAGGCCGTTCCTGTCGGCTAGGGGTGCTGACCCGCACCCTCAGCCTTCCCGCCATTATAGAACCCCGCGCCGTGAATGTCAAGACCCGCGAGGCGACTTTTTGCGCCTTCGCCGCTTCTCCCCTCGGCCTCTCTTGCGTCACGCCCCCGCCCCCCCCCATCATGGGTGTCATAGGCCACGGGCGTCACGGTCACGGGCCGTGCTCAGTCCGTGCCGCACAGGGACCCGCCCGACCCAGGACTCACGCCCAGGCTTTCCGCACCGAGGATTCACGCCATGTCTTTCCGCGATTCCGCCCGCCGTCAGAGCGGCGACAGCCGCCCGGTTCGCCTGAACCTGGACCCCAGGAACTTCCTGGCCGCCAACACCATGCGCCTGCGGGCCGTGGGCGTCAAGGCGGGCGCGGCCCCCACGACCGTCGACGTCCAGGTCAACGGCGTCAGCGTCCTGGCGAAGTCGAACCCATCAAGCGGCGCGGTCCCGGCGAGCGGCTTCGTCCAGTTCAATTTCGGCGGCGGCGTCGTGATGAACCGGGGCGACGTGCTGCTCGTGACCTCCACCGACCCCGCCGCGCTGGCGACGGCGGACTTCATGGCGGCCTGAGATTTCGGCTTGACGGAGAGATAGCCCCTGATGCCGCCCGTGTCCCTCATCGTCGCACTCTCGGAAGCCGGACCCGCACCCAAGGGGAGGCTGACGCTCGAACACACCATCCTCCGGGAAGGCGAGTGGGCGCACCCGAAGGCCCCCGGCGGGCGGCTCGTCATTGACCGCGCGATGCTGGGCGAGCTGGAAAAGAACTTCAAGGCGGGCGTGGGCATGGCGAAAGACGCCGTGCCCTTCCATGTGGGCCACACCGAGCACCAGGACGACCGCGCGGCGGCGTGGGCGGGCGTCTCCGTCATCCCAGACGCCGAGCGGCCCGGCAAGAGCAAGATGGTCGCGCTGGCCCGCTACACCACCCCGGACGACTACGAGCGGGTCAGGACGGGCCAGTACGCCTTCGTCTCGCCCACCATCGACTACGGCTACCAGGACCGCGAGAGCGGCAAGAGCCACAAAGCGGTTCTGCGGAACGTGGCCCTGACCAACTACCCCTTCATCAAGCAGATGGGGCCGGCGCGGGTCGTGAATCTGTCGGAGCTGGCGGCGGAGCGTGGCGACGAGGCGACCGTCGTGCTGGCGGACGGATTCGCGGCGAAAGGGGCCTCTAATAAAGGGGCCTCTAAAACGTCCGGCGCAAACCCGAACTCGGATGGGGCGGGAAACCCGAACGTGGCGGGGCTGCCGGACGGCTACGACCCGACCGACCTGCCGAACCAGTGCCGGACGTGCGCGCGGCTCGGCAACGACTGCCCCTTCGCCGACGATTCGGCGGACCGCGACCTCGGGCTGAAGACGGCGGCGGCGGGGAGCGGCAACTGCCCCCAGTACGTCGAGGCAGACGGGCAGACGCCGGGCGGCGGGGGGCAAGCGGATGCGGCCTCAGCATCGCCCGCTGCGGGCCGGGCGGGCGACAGGGTGCCGATGAGCGAAAATCTAACAGCCGTGAATCTGACAACCGCGAGGGCGACAGCGGCGAAAACAGCAACCGCGAGGGCGACGACCAAAGGAAAAATGGCGATGACACCGGACAAAATCAGGAAACTTCAGGACCAGGTGGAGGCCGCCCGCGCCGAGAAGCAGGACGCCTTCGTGGTGCAGCTCGCCGAAACCTTTAAGCTGCCCGCCGACTCGCTGAAGGCGGTCAAGGCGGCCTTCGAGGGGGGGCACGCGGCTTCCGTCGCCCTGTCCGAGCTGGTGGACGGGCAGAGCGTGGCCCTGTCCGAGAACGAGGCGCTGTACGACGCGCCCGCCGCCGTGGTCGCCCAGGTGGGCCGCGTGGACCTGTCCGACTCGGTCCTCATCGGGCGCGGGGCGCTGCGGGAGCTGCTGACGGACGTGGCCTCGGCGGGGCGCACGGCACTCACCGAGGCGGACACGCATGAGGTTCCGGGTCGCCCCCCCGCCAAGGGCGAGGGCGGAGGGGTCGCTCTCTCCGAGTTCGAGGGCCTGACGCCCGCCGAGACCGTCGCGAAGGTCAACGCCGCCGCCGCCGCCGGCAGGATTTAGCCGGCAGGATTTAGCCGGCAGGATTTAGCCGGCAGGATTTAGCCGGCAGGATTTAGCCGGCAGGCTTCAGTCGGCAGGCTTCAGTCGGCAGGCTTCAGTCGGCAGGCTTCAGTCGGTAGGCTTCAGTCGGTAGGATTTTAGCCGGCAGGGATTTACAGGAGGAAGACACGATGGGAAACTTCGCGCGCACGAACCACCTCTCCCGCTGGCAGGAGAAGGCGAACCCGCAGCTCGCCATCCAGGTGGACGACGTGGTGGCGGTCGCTACGTCCGGCCCGCAAGCGGGCCTTTGCGGCCCCTTCGACCTGTCGGCGACGGACGGGCGGCAGACGCTCGCCAACATCAAGGGCGTGTCCTGCCACCGCACGAGCGTCCAGGACGCGGCGGGCATCCAGGAGCGCTTCTTCCCGAACCAGGACACGGACCGCTTCAGCCTCTACATCCACGTCTCGGGCTGCGACGGCAACTTCGGGTTCATCCGAAACGCTCAGGGCCAGCGCATTACGCTGAACGCCGAGCCGGGCCAGCCGACCAAGGCGTACCTCGCCACCATCGGATTCGTGTTCATCGACCCCATCAGCGACTAGCCGCGGTGACTCGCCACCTCCCGCCGAGGGCGGGGGAGCGCGAGGCAAAAGAAATCAAGAAAGACATCAGGAAAGAAATCAGGAAGGACGGCAGGCCGAAGTGAGGAGCGGGCTGGCGGACGTGGACGCAGGAGACAACCATGACACAGTTTCGCTACGACAACATCACGGAACTGGCGAACTCGCCCTACTTCCTCCCCCAGTACCTCTCGGGCATCACCGCCGAGGTCATCCGGGAGTTCAAGGGGCTGACGGACCTGCTCTCCGTCCTGCCCGTCAGGGCGGGCACCGTGCCGTTCACCTTCAAGGACGAGGTGCGGCAGAACATCCTCACCATCGCCCCGAAGGTGGCCGAGGCGCAGGACACCCCGACGGACCAGATGAGCTGGGCCGACCAGGTGTTCGAGGCGTATGAGGCCCGGTTCGGCTACGTGTTCAGCAGCCGCAACATCGCCAAGGCCCCCGTAGACCTCGCGGCCCGCGCCGCCCGGCGCATCGGCCAGGCGACGGCGAACCGCTGCTTCTTCGAGTGCTTCAAGACGTTCCGGCAGTTCGACTCGATGTACGGGGGCGGGCGGTTCCCGGCCCCGGCGACGAAGTGGAGCCAGGCCGGGTCGGACCCCTTGGGCGACATCGAGCGGGTGCGCGTCTACATCGCAAACCTGACGGGCCAGGGCGTCACGTTCATGATTATGAGCGCGAGCATCAACGCCCAGCTCTCCATCCACCCCGACGTCACGGACACCAACCGCAAGACCGGGGCGGAGTTCGGCGAGGACGGCTACCTGACGAAGCTGAAGGGGATGAAGATAATCACCATCCCGGAGGTGACGTTCGTGGACCCGTTCGGCAACGCGGTCCCGCTCTACGCGAACGTGACGACGCTGGACAGCACGGTGTACTCGAACTACGTCATCTTCGGCGTGGGCGGGCCGAACCTCGGCTACACGGCTGTCGTGACGGGCGGCGGCGGGGACGACCGGCTGGCCCCGCTCATCGAGAAGGAGACGGACCTCTTCAACCGGCGCATGGGCATCATGGGCTACCTGGAGATGGTCCACGTCATCCAGGACTGGTACGTGATGGGCGTTCTGAACGGGGTCCTATAGAACCGGGCTGTAGGACTCCTGGGTCCTGAAGGCGGGCGGCGCGGGGGCCGGGGCAGGGAAGCAGTCCCGCCCCGGCTCTTTCGTTGTCGGCTCTTTCGTTGTCGGCTCTTTCGCTGTCAGAGGTGCTTATGCTCTCGCTCGTGTCGGCCACCGAGGACGCCAACAAGCGCGCCGTGCTGTCGTTCCAGTGGGCCGCGTTCGCCCCCGCGTCGGGGCGCGCCCCGGCGGGCTACGCGGCGGCCCTCTGGGCGGACGACGCCCGCACGGCCACGGTCACGGGCGGCGACCGGCAGGCGGTCGCGGGCACGGGCGTGACGTTCTCGGGCGTCCCGCGCGGCCTGCCCGCCCTGCTCGACGTGTCCGCCGTGGACGACCAGGGCGCGTCCGGCCCCACGCTGTCGCTGCTCATCACGTCCCCCTCGGCGGCCCCGCCCGGCCTGCCTGTGCCCTCCGACGGCATCGGGGCGGGGGGCGGCGAGGGGGAGGCGGATTCGGAGGGCGTGATGGCCCTGCTGCGGCCCGTGTACGGAACGGCGGACGGCGTGAAGCGGTGGGCGCGCGTGGTCTCGTTCGGGGACCGGCCCGGCCAGGTGTCGGCGCTCGACGTGCTCTATTTCCTGATGGTCGCCTCGGACGACGCGGACGGCGAGTTCATGGCCCGCTGGGCGGTCCCGCTGACGCGCTACCGGGACCCGGCGACGGGCCTGTTCCGCTACCCGCCCCCCCTGCCCGGACTCATCGAGCGCAAGGCGGCGGGGCTGCTGCTGTACTCGCGCAAGGCGGCCCTGACCGAGACGGAGAGCGGCACGGCGACGGGCCTGATGGCCTACGCCGACAAGAAGATTGCGGCGCTCGCCGGGGGCCTGTCGCTGCCGGGGCAGACGTGCGGGCGGGGCGTCCTCCCGCGCGTGTCAAGCCCGGTTCCGCGCCAGTTCTCCATGCCGGGCGACCCCGCCGGGCTGGCCTTCAATCCCGTAGTCGGCTCGTCGGACGTGCGCTTCTTGCGGCCTCACGCGCTGTCCTACGCGGGTGCGAGCTGGCGCGCCGGGGCGTTCGCCGGCTTCGCGGGCGGGTCCGGCGCGGGCAGCGGATACGGGGGTTAGGGTGGCACACGCGGAGTCGGACGCGCCCCCTTCCCAGCCCCCCTCCCAGTCCTCCGCGCCCTCCTGGGCACCCTCGCTGACGATGGAGACGGACAGCCGGGGGCGGGCGCTGGCGCGATTCTCGGTGGACGCGCCGCGTGAGACGGACATCACGCCGCTGCTGCTATCCGTTTCGCGCGTCCTGCGGGCCGCGTTCGCCGCCAACATCGACGCTGGGGGCCACCCGCCCTTTGCCGACCTGTCGCCGCGCACGGTGCGGCGCAAGATGCTGAAGGGCTACCCCTTGCAGCCGCTCGTGGCGACGCGGCTCCTGCGGAACAGCCTCGCGCGCCGGGGGGGCGGGGGGAATGTCACCTACGTCTCGGCCAAGGGGACGCTGGTGGTGGGCAGCAGCCTCGCCTACGCCGCCGTCCACCAGACGGGCGGCGGGAGGGGCATCCCGGCTCGGCCCTATCTGACGCTCTCGGAGGGCGATTGGGGGCGCATCGGCGCGCTCATCGCCGAGTACGCCGCTGCCCACCCGCCCGAATGAGAAGGTTCCGCAGGCGGAACCGGAGAAAAAGGAGATGGGCGATGAAGGGGCCGCCGGACTTAGTTTTCATCGTGCTCGCCGAGGCCGCCCTCGACCTGATGCACCGGCTCATCACCGGGAAAGGTGCAGCCTCGGTGTTCGACGCCGCCTTCCTGATAGGCTTCCCGCTGCTGGTGGTCACACTGCTCGTCTTTACGACGGGCGCGGCCTTCGGACACTGGCTCCGCAGGCTCTAGCCTTCCGGTTCGGGCAACTGCCGCAGCGCGACGGGCGGGGGAGGGGGGTCTTTGTCTATTCCGGTTCCATCTCCTGTTCGGGGGGTCTTTGCCATGCAGTTCGCGTCACAGCCAGTTAACATAGAGGGGGGTGGCGGCCCCGCCCTCCGCGTCTCCGTATCCCTATCCGGTGCGCCGCCCGCCGCCGGTGCCGGGTTCGCCCTGTGGGCCGCGCGCCTACCGGACGCCCTGGACCCGGCCACGCTTCAGGCCCTCGCCGCCGGGACGTTCTCCCTCGAACGGTTTGCGCCCGTGCGGCAGGACGGCCCCCGCCACGGACTGCGCCGCGCCCAGTCCCTGTCCGCCGTCTACGGGCCGGGCGGGGTGGTGACGCTGGAAGGGTCCCTGTACGCGCCCGGCACGGACCAGGCACCCCGCACGGCGACCTCGCCCTCCTGGGACGTGGCGGAGCACCAGGCGGCCACCCTGGAGCGCAGCGACGGGCCTTGGCTCGTCGCCGCCACCGCCCTGCTCCCGGACGGGACGGTGCTGCTCGCGCGGGGCGGACTTTCGCAGGCGGCGGGGCAGGAGCACCTCGCGGGCGTCTGCCTGTCCCCGTCCGACCTCGCGCCCGAGGTGGAGGCGGGCCAGTGGCTCCAGGAGACTCTGGCCTCGCTGAAGCCCGTCTTCGACGCGCGCATGGCGGCCCTCGGAGGCGGGGCGGACCTGTCGCTGAAGGGGGTGGAGTTCACGGACGAGAGGCAGCGCGACGACTGGCCGGTGCTGTACGTCATCCCCGAGGCCGAGCGGGACGCGCCGGACGGGCTTTCCGCCCCGGACCGCTCCGAGGTGCGCCTGTCGTTCACCATCCGCGCCGTCGCCTACGGGGACCGCGCGGACGTGAAAAGCCGGGCGCTGGCGCAGCTTTTGGGGAGCGCCCGGCAGATGCTCAACACGCGCAAACTCCGGCGGACCGTCCTGCCCTCGGGCCGGCTCCTGGACCTCGCGCGGGCGACCGACGTGACGTTCGGGCGGACGGAGGACGGATGGGACGAGGCGGGCGAGATAACCTGGTCCTGCACGATGGTGGAGACGGGCATCTTCTGACCCTTATGACTTTTGTGACGGGCATTTTCTGACGGGCATCTTCTGAGCGGCGGCTGAAGTATCCGCTTTCTTGCGTCACGGGCGGGGCCGGCCCCATCATGGCCTTTGGGAGACTACCTATCGTCAGATACCGCCCCCTAAAGAGGGCGGCTTGTCCCTAGACCGATAGCGACTGCGCTTGGCAATCGCGTGTCTGAGACGATACGGCTTCTGACGGAGCCGCGTCGGAAGGTGAAGACCAACCGACAAGGTGTTTATCACGAATGTTCACCGCCGCGTTCTTGTCAGCATTGGCACGATGACCACACGAACGACACACAAACCGAGACTGGGACGGGCGATTGCCTCGGTAGATATGCCCGCAAGCCGCGCACCGCTGGCTTGTGTGGCGCGGGTCTATTCCCTGCACTCGGCAACCGAGGGCTTCGCCCTTGTATTCCAAGAACGAGCGGAGTTGGGCGAACGACCACGAATGGAGCCGCCGTTTCGCCGCGCCGCGCCGCGCTTTAACTCGCGCCCGAATGTTTGTGAGGTTTTCAACAACGACGGTTGTGCCCGCCGCGATGCCTTGCAGAATGCTCTTGCTGAGAACGTGGTCGCAATCCCGTCGGAAACGCATCTCGCGTCCCGCGAGGCTTCTAAGATGCCGTCTGGCACTCTTAGAGCCATTGGATTGGAGTTTCCTTTTGAGGCGGAAACGCCTTTTGCTGACTTCGCGCCAGCGTTTTTGACCGTGCAGCCGCCCGTCGCTGGTGACAGCAGGGCGGCACACGCCGAGGTCAACTCCGATGGCTTGCCTCGTGTCCATGAACTCCACGTCGTCAAGTTTCAGAACGACGTGGAGCGTGAACCTGCCTTTGCGGTACATAAGGTCAGCCGTGGCAACCCTATTGTCAATAAGTTCACGCGCATAAGCAGGAACAGTGAACGCTATCTTCTGCCGTCCGCAGACAGTGGCAAGGTTAGCCAAGCCCTTCTGCCAGTCCACGGAGAAGGAGTTACAGTTGTAGCGCGGCGGGCAGAGCGAGGAATTAGGAGAGCCTACCTTACGCCCCTTCTTGGCAAGCGAGATAGCAGACTTGACGGCTTCGGCGCCTTTTTGCCGTGCCTGAACGTGCAGGTCAGAGACGAGTTTGGGGCAAAGGGCTTTGCTATCACGGTAGGTCAGGCGGTGCAGAGTATAGGCGTTGCCTTCTTTGAGACGCCAGCCCTCGGCACAGACAAGATTGAACGATTGCGTAAATTGACGCATCGTTTCCAGTAGGTATTCAGCCTGCTCCGTTGTGGGATTTAGAGGCAGCCGCAACGTTCTGTCCATGCTTCTATTATACCATATGTTTGCGCGTTTTTGCAAGCATTATTCTAAACGAAAGGTGGGGATACAGAGCCTTCGGCAGACAGGAAGCAATTCACCTGTCAGCTAAAGCAAACAGTCCCCTTGCTTGATTTTATGGCAGACACGTCGGGCAACATCTACGGGCTGTACCGCTCGGACCGGGGCTACTTCACCACCGGGAATACGGCGAACACCAACCTGCTCGTCTACCCCATCCAGGAGGGCGCGGGCGTCCAGTTCCCGGACAAGTACCTCGACGTGCCGGGCGCGGCCAACAACGTCTACGACTACTCTTATTACGACGGCCTGTACTACCCGACCGTGCGGATGCCTGTGGACGTGATGGCGTCCTGGTTCACCGCCGCCAACCTGAACTCCCTGTTCCTCTACCGCGACCCGACGCGCGGCGAGCGCGGCTACGACGACCTGAACCAGATAGCTGGCGACCCGGTGTTCTCCGACGGCTTCCGGGCGATTCAGCTCACGAAGGCGAAAGGGGCGATGCTGTCCGTGTCCACGCGGCAGGGAGACATCATCCGGGCGAACCTCGGCATCATGGGGGCGGGCTACCTGCCCGTGCCCTGGGCGGCGGTCACGCCGCCCCCCGGCAAGCGCGCCTCCTGGTCGAACCTCGTGGTCATCTCGGGCGTCTCGGGCGTCGTGGACCTCTCCCTGTCCGTCGACACCGCCTGCCAGCCCACCCCCATTTGCGGCGACGGAACGGGCACGGGGGTCGTTGAGATAAACGCGGGCAAGCCGCGGTTCACGCTCACGCTGGTCGTGGACGCGGCGGGCACTTACCCCCAGATGGGCGTCCCGATTGTCTTCACCATCACGCCCCCCACGGTCTCGGGTGCGCCCGGCGTCCCCGTCACGTTCACGCTGCCGAACCCACGCATCAACCAGCCCGACAACCTTGAGAAACGTCCCCGGCGCGCGTCTCAGTCGTTCACCGTCATCGGCCAGAGCGTCGATGGGGTTACGCCCGGACTCACCGTTCAGTAGTTGGGCCGCCTCCCGAAAAGAAAAAGCCCCCAAACTGTATTCACCAGTTTGGGGGCGAGGACCGACTGTGCACACACACTATACCAAACTCGCGCGGCGATGTCAAGTCATCGCTAGGCGATTTATCCCTAATCTTGCGTCTCCCTTTTCTTGCGTCACGCACCCCGCCCGGCCCACAATCCCCCACCCATGAGGAGGGAACACCATGTCCGCCAAACCCCCGACGCCGCCCGGCGTCCCCGACACCGCGCAGCCCGTCACCACCGACGAGTTCGCCGTCCCGGTCCGCCTTCTGCGCGGCCCGGCCCGCTCGCTGCTCATCGAGACCGAAACCGAGACGCGCGCCCGCTACGCCGAGCGCCGCGACGCCGCCTACGTCGCCTATGCCGCCGACGACCCGAAGCAGGGGGAGGACGCCCTCGCGCGCCTGGCCGCCGCCGAAGAGCAGGAGGTCGCCCTGTTCCAGCAGCTCGAAGCGAAGCGGGGCGGCGAGTACGTGACCTACGAGTTCCGCTTCCGGGTGGCGACCGTCGCCGACCACGAGGCGGCGGAGGCCGAGGCGGTCAAGTCCCTGCCCCGCAGCGAACTCGTGTATGCGCGCGAACTGGCGACGCGGACGCTGCTCAAAACCGACTACCCCGGTTTCGCGTCGTTTTCCGAGCTGTGGACGGCGGCGGCGCTCTACGTCATGCGGGCGGTCGTGGACCGCGTGACGCTGACCCAGGACGTGAGGGCTTTTTTGTAGGGGCCGGGCGCAGGCTCGGCGGCGGCCTGGGCCTGCGCCCGGAGACGGTGCCCTACGTGCCGTGGCGGGAGGCGGCGGCCTGGCTCGACCACCACGCCCTGCCTTGCGCGGGCGGACTGCGCGACCAGCCCCTCCTGCTGTGGATGGCGGTCGAGGCCGTCGCGTCGGGCATCCGGGGGGAGCGCAACGACCGGCAGCGCGACCAGGAGGAGGCGTTCCTCGCGCGACTGTCGGCGCAGTAGGCCCTGCTGCCGACGCAGTAGGCGGCATAAGTTTCGCCATTTTAAGTTTCGCCATTTTCTGGTTCCTTTGCGGGGGCTGGGAAGGGCGTGGAGTCGTGCCGCCAAGCTGTCTCCACGCCAACCTTTATTCGGGGTGGTTGTAGGACAAGCATAGAGGCGTCGCGGGGTTTACAAAAGCGGGGCGGGGCAGCGAACACCCGCCGTTTCAGCCCCCGCACTGCGAACCGATTTCATCGCCCGGCCTACGAAGCCCCGTAAAGGCCCCTAGACGCCCCGCACAGGCCGCCTATGGCCCTCGCGCGGGAATGGGTGAGAGAAGGCCGTTTGCGGCCCCTGTGCGGGGCATTTAACGCAGGGGCGTCCGGGGCGCAGGGCGTTCCAGGCGCGGACAGCGGCGAGGCGGGCGACTCGGCGGGGGTAGACCTCCCAGAACGCCGTGAACCCGGCGGGGGCGTGGTCACACGCCCGCCCCGGCTTTCCCCGGCTCCGGTCCCTGCTCAGGTCTTCGCTAAAGTCTTTGCTCTGGACGGCAAGGACTTCTGACAGGCGCTACCGCGCCTTCCTTGCTTTCCTCGGGATGAATGACTTCCCCCCCACCACACCCCCTTTGGGGGTTAGGGGGGTCTGTATTGTATTTGTTTGTTGTGGGCGCAGCGGTTGCGCCCCCTCAATTTCTGAGGGGGCGCAACCGCTGCGCCCCCTACAGGCGCAATTTCTGCGCCCCCTACTCCCGCCCCGCCGGGGTTGGGGGGAGAGGATACAGTCGGCGCTCGGCCCCCCACTTGTAAACCTCCCTTCTAATCAAGCCGCCCCGTTCGAGAGTGCCAATGAGGGCTGACATATACGTCGGCTCAGACCCCAAGCACTCGCCCAGATAGGCGTTCGTCTCCCAGCAGCAGCCCGTTTCCTCGGATAGGGCCAGCACCAGCCCGTAGAGCAGTTTGGCGGTGGACGACAAGTCCTTGCGGGCAAGGACGCTCATTGGCACTCGAATAGACTTCTCAGACATTCTCGACTTCCTTTCAGACATTCCCGACCTCCTTCTCGGCTCGCCGCCTCTTCCAGTCGCCCCGCCCGCCCTGGGAGAAGGCGCTTCCCCGCAGCGCCTTCTTGTTCCCGTGGCCGTCCGCGCAGGCCATCGCCCGCCACGCGCCCCAATCCTCGCGGAAGCGGAACAGGAGCACCTGCCGCCTTCCCCGGCAGTGCGGCCCGTCCCAATAATTAACGCCGATAAAGTCGTTCGGGGAGCCGCCTGTGCAGGCGCGGAGTCGGGTCATAGTGAAACCTCCTTCTCGGTCCGCATCCGCTCGGTGGCCCCCAGCGCCGCCGACACGCGCCGCCAGATGTAGTGGTCCACCATCGCCGCCAGTTCCGCGACGGCCTCGTCCCTCCGGCATTCCAGAGGCCGGTAGGCGGGGTCGCACGGGCCGAACGCGGCCAGATACGTCTCGGCTTCCGATAAGGCGGCGACTGCCTCCATGAAGCCGACATTTGCGATGATGCTGCCGGGGACGGGGAGGGGCAAAGGCTCCGGCTGGGTGTCCTCGGGGGGAGTATTTTTGGAGGTGGGCATCAGCTCCCCTCCCGGCACATAAAGCCGCAGCCGAGGTAGCCGGTGCCTGCGTCGCCCTGGCAGAGCCGATAGGTCTTGTAGCCTCTACCGCCCACGTACAGGTTGACGTAGGCAATGGAGCAGCCGCAGTTGGGGCAGGTTCCGGGGGGAGTGTCGGTTTCGGCGCAGGGCGGGAGCGCGGCAGCCCTTTCGGGGGCCGCTTGGGGTAGAATGTTCATACTTCGCCGCCTCCTAAGCGGCTTGGTCACGACGGGCGCGGGAGGGAAGGTCAGATTTCTCTCCCGCGTCGCTTCTCTGTTTACATATTCACTTTACCCCATAAAACCATCGTTTCAACTACTTTCCGACATCTTAAACCGTTTTATTTACTCGGATAAAGTCATCGTTTAGGCAACTTTCCTGGTACTATGGTGTCAGAAACTACGGAGGGGCTTATGGAAGACTTGTTGACGGTTCGGGAAGCCGCAGGAGAACTTGGAATTAGCCAGGGGTCAGTAAGGATTGCTATCTATGAGGGGAGGTTGCCCTGCACGGTCAAATATGGGAAACGGCTGATAGCCCGGTCTGACTTGGAAGCCTACAAGACGCGGACGCAACCAATGGGAGAGAAGCGGACCGGAAGACCGTTGCGCTCTAAAAGCCGGAAGGCCCGTGAGGAGTGAACTATGGGAGTTAGATTGGAACAATCCCCATATGTTTGCTCTATGTTCGCTATTCAGCGCGGAAATTGCTTGGTATACTCGTGTCAGAGGAAGTGAACAGGAAAGAAGTATGGACATGGCGCAGACACCCAGCCCCTTCAGCGACCGCGCTTGGTCGTGGGCGTTCGCCCTCATCTGTGGACTCGGGGTTCTCGTCCTCCTGACGATGGCGTGGGTGCTCCTGGACGCCTCCGTCGTCAATGCCCCCCGTGCGAACTGACGCGGGCGGTTTCTCAATCAAAAAGCCGGAGCAAAAAGGAGGAACCATACCTTTGTACCGATTCATCATTGTCATTGCTCTTATCTGCTCCGTCGCGCTCTGCCCTAGCGCGGAGGCTGCCCGCCGCCATGCCGACAAGCACCACCGGGCGTTGCGGCAGGCGAAGAAGCTTGCGAATAAGTCTGCAAACAAGCCTGCGGTGGCTGTCGTTCTGCCCTCCACCCTGCTGGCCGCGCCGCCAGTGATTGCCACAGCGGCTCCGCCCACTTCCGTCTCCATCCCCGTCGTTCCTACTCCTGTCACCATTGTCCCAGATGCGCCCTCGGCAGACCTGAAAGCGAGGGTGATGGACTACAACAACAAAATCGGTGAGGCCCAGGACGCGGCAGACGCCTTTGACGCGAATGCAGAACTGGCGAGGGGCTATAAGAAGCAGGCGAAGGAAGTCCAGACCGTCGGCTACTGGCGGAACGGGGCGATTGCCGCGATGCCCGGCTCGCCAGCGGCGGAAGAGGTCGCAGTCGAGCTGCTCGACAAGGCAGGGGCGGCGGCCATCCAGGCCCGCGCCGGGCTGGACAACTGCAACGTCTACTTATACCAAGCGCTCAAACTCTGGAATGGGCTGCTGGACGACCCGGCCACAAAGGCGGGCATGGAGCACTTCTACATTCGCGGCCCCCATGCTGTTGACGTTTCCTATATCAAGAAGGACTATCAGGGATTCGGTCTGGAAAACCTGCGCGTCCTGACAACACACGCGGAACGGCCCGCCGAACCCTAAACCCTCGGCCCTAAACCCTTGGTCTTGTCAAAGGGCGCTGCACGATGCAGCGCCCTTTTCTTGCGTCACGCCCCCCGCCCCGCACACTATGAGGCGGGGTGTTTTCATGGCAATCAGCGACGACCTCGTGAAGAAAATCACAGCCTTGCAGCGGCAGGTGGACTCCACCATCCTGCCCGAGTACGAGGCCGCCAAGAAGGCCGTTGACGACATCTCGGCGGAACTGAAGAAGCTCGAATCGCTGGGGAAGATGACGGCGGCGCAGGGCCAGTCCTACGCGGCCATCAAGGGCGGGGCGGGCACCCCCGGCACGCTCGCCCTGGCGGTCGAAGACCTCAAAAACCGCGAGTCCCCCGCCCAGGTCCAGCAGAAGACGCAGGCGTCGCTGCAAGGGCTGATGGACCACCTCGCCGCCCAGGCCCCGCACATGAAGGCGGCCACCGCCGCCCAGTACGACAGCCTCAAAGCCGCTGCCTTCACCGGCAGCGACCCCCAGGCGCAGGAAGACTTCAAGCGGTTCGTCGGCAACCTCCAGACCGTCCCCTCCAAAGACATCCACAAGGATTTGCGGAAGTGGGTCTCGGAACAGCTCAAAACCGGCGTCAAGGTCTCGATGGACGACTTCGCCCAGAAGCGGAAGACGCTCCAAGAGGGCGAGACGGTCATGCCCGGCGAGAACCCGCAGCTCAAACAGGAGTACGAGCGGGCGACGGCGACGGGCGTGGGGCGTCTCCGTGCGAACTTCAAGGGGCACCTGTCCAGCGGGGGGGCGGAGGCGCTCGGCTTCGCCGCCCTGAACTTGGGGCACGAGGGGGGCGAATACCTGTCCCAGCCCTTGACCGGCGACCGCTACACGGCGGAGGCCCGCTACCGCTCCGGCCTCGGCCTGATACCGGGGGCGGCGGGCCTGGTCGGCGGCGTCGTGGGCGCGTTCACCCCGGCGGGGCCGTTCGCCGGGGCGGCCATCGCGGGGGGCGTCGCCTCTGCCGTCGTCGCGCCCCTCTCCGCGCTCTCCGAGAAGCACGAGGATTTGCGGCTGGCGGGCGAGGGTTTCTCGCAGGTGATGGGCCTGGGTACGAAGGCGGCGGGTCAGTTTGCCGACGCCATCGAGAAGACGGCGGGGCGCATGGGCACCCCGGCGGCGGAGCTTGCCCAGTCCCTCCGCTCCCTCTCGTCCTCCGTCGTCGGCTTCAACCCCGTCAAGGCGGCGGGGCTACAGGCCACCCTTCAGCGGGGCGCGGGCGACCTGTACCCGGAACTCGTCGCAGCCCAGGCGAAGGCGGCCCAGCAGATACCCATGTCCGACTCCTTCCAGGACATGATAGCCGGCAACCGGCCCCCCGACAAGAAATCCTACGCCGATGCCGCCAACTACTACGCCCTGCACGGCGACCTGGACACGGCGCACAAGCTCCTGATTGCGAACGGCCAGTTCGACTACACGCCCGCAATGCAGAAGGCGCAGGCGTGGAAGGGCGAGATGGAGAACGAGGGCGGCTTCTCCGGCTGGATGCACCACATCGCGGAGAAAATCCCCCACACCGCCGCCTGGAACCAGCGCCGGGAGAACGACGCCGACATCAAGAAGCTCGTGGACACGGGCCAGGACAAAGTAGCGTCCGGCTCGGCCAAGGACCTCACCGACTCGCTCGCACGAGGACTCCGGGACGCGATGGAGGCCACGGAGCCGGCGGGCTACGACGCCGCCCGCGCGGGCGTGGGCGTTTCGCTCGCCCAGGCGACGGGCCGGGGCGCGGCGGGCATGAGGCCGTTCGTTGAGCAGCAGGTGTCGTCGCTCACCGAGCGGGGGACGCAGCTCCAGGCCGCCGAGGCGCAGTACGTCAAGGCGGTGGACGCAGCCAGCCCCGACGACAAGGGGATGTACCGCGCCGACCTCGCCCACGTCCGGCTGGAACTCGCCCAGAACAACGCCCAGCTCAAAGAGGCCCAGGTCGGCCTGTGGCGTCAGGGCCAGTCGGAACACCAGGCAGCCTTCGAGGGGGGACTTTCCCGCACCCAGACGCAGGGCCAGGCCCTGACGCTCGGCGGCCTAAACTCCTACGACCCCGCCGTCGCCGCGAACCTGGCCGCCCAGCAGGCCCGCCTCGCGGCCCAGGCGAAGTACGACCTGTCCCTGGCGAACGACAAGTCGAACTTCCTCTCCCCGGAGGAGCGGGAGCAGCGGCGGACGGCGGCGGCCCGCGAGGCGCTCGAAATCAAGGAGATAAAGAACCGGCAAGCCGTGGACCGCATCCAGGACGCCGTGCAGGGCAGCGGGGCGCGGCAGGCGGGGCTGCGCGTGGGCGTGGCGCGCGGCGAGGTGTCCGGCGACATCGCCTCCACGCTGACCGCCCAGAACGCGCTCGTCGGCGAACAGCTCCGCCTGCACGGCGAGCTGAACACCCGGCTCGCGGCGGGGAACCTGACGTACCAGCAGCGGATGCAGCTCACCTCGCAGATAAAGGACCTCGAAGCCCAGACGGTCGTCGCCCAGCGGCAGGCGCTCGACACGGCCATCACGGGATTCCAGGGCCGGGCGGAGGCCCGCTCGTCGTCGGCCTACTCGCGGGAGGAGCGGGGTGTCCGGCTCAGGGGGACGGGCGACGAGACGCGGGCGGAGGCGGGGCGGGGCTACGACGAAGCCCTCTCGGGCGTGGCGCTCGCCAAATACCGGCGGGACACGGCCCTCTCGCCCGACCAGCGGGCGCTCTACGACGCGGACTACCAGCGCGCGAAGAACTCCGCCGAGCAGCAGGGCATCGAGGCGTTCAGCCGGGTGGAGATGGCCCCCGACTTCGACACGAAGCGGATTCGGGCGGAGGCGCGGCTGTCGCGGCAGGAGCGGTCGCCGTTCGAGCCGGGGAGCGTCTTGCAGTCGAACGCCGCGCTCGCCAAGATGGACGGGGAGAAGCTGAAGCAGATTGACGCGCAGATGCGGGCGGTGATGGCGCGGCAGGACCTGACCGGGGAGCAGAAGTCGGTCATCCGCCGGAACCTGACGGGCCAGCAGGAGGAGACGCGCAACGACATCTTCGAGCGGCAGCAGAGCGTGGACGTGGGCTGGGTGGACCGGCTGACGGCGATGAGCGTGTCTGCCCCGTCGTTCGCGTCTCGGCTGATGCCGCCCGCCGACCGCGTGGCGTCCATCGCCGAGAAGCGGGGGCTGGGTCAGATGAGCGCGCGGGTGTTCGGGTACACGGACAGGCAATCCTACCGGGACGCGGAGACGATGGGGGTGTTGCCCTCTGAAGTGGGCAAGATGGCGTTCGGAATGCGGGCGGGCGACTTCCCGTCCGCCGACGGCCCGGACGCGCCTGTCGTGGGCGGGACGGGTCAGACGATAGACTCCATCGACAAGGGCGGGGTGGGGGCGGGCGTCATGCCCGAGGTGCTGGGGGGGCTGAACACGACGCTGGCCGCGCTGGTGTCCCTGATGGGGAAGGGGTTCACGGTCAACGTCGTGCAAATGAACGAGAGCACGGGCCAGTCGGCGGCGCACACGCAGAACACGCAGGGGGTGAACGGGGCGGCCCAGGTGATGCGGGGCGGGGCCGCCCATCCGCCCGGTGCCCCCGCCGTAGGATGGTACGGGTAGGCTTTTCGGATAGGCTTTTCGGATAGGCTTTTCAGATAGGCTTTTCAGATAGCCTCGGCGGAGTGAGCGCATCCGGCAGCTTTCGGACGGGGCCGCCGCTGAGGCCGTATCCCAGGGGCCGACGCGCTGATTGCCCCGTGCTTTAGTCACTCGGCAATGTTGCCGGGTTGTCGGGCGGAAACCAGCGGCCACTGTGGGCCATGTTGACCGCAAAGTAGTGGGCGCACCGCAACCCGCAGAAGAACCCGTCATCTTCGGTGCCCAAGCGAACCGCCCCGGTCTTTACCGCGACCGTGGTGTACCCCATGCCGTTCGGCGACGAGACCCGCTCGGATTCCGTCACGGCATGGCGCGGGAGTCGGCTGCCGCACCAGAAGCAGGTGCCCGACTCGTTTGTTGCCCCGAAGTCTTTGTAGTTTGGCGCTGGCATCTCTTTATTCCTTTTTCGCTGCCTGGGGCGGCTCTCACGCGGCGACCAGCGCCCGCACGTCCGTCGCGGGCAGGGCCAGGAGGCTCCCGCCCAGCGCCTCCATCTCGCTCGCCCGGTCGTAAGAGGGCACCTCCTGCGCCATCGCCGTGACCGCGTTCGCCAGCCCCCACAGGGACAGGTCGCCGCCCGAGACAAGGTGGCGCAGCGACGACGTGCGCTCGGTCTCCGTCAGCCGGTGCCGCGCCGCCAGCACCTCCACCGCCCGCACCGGGTCGCCCTCAATGCGGACGCCCGCCGCCTCCCTCATGCTCGCCAGGATGTGCCCGAACGTCTCCTGCGTCAGCGCGGCCCGTACCACGTCCCGCACCTTCAGGAAGAAGGCCCCGTCGTCGGCGCGCAGCGTCTCGTCGGCGAACACCCGGAACGCCTCGCCCTCGCCGCTGTCGCTGATGAGCCGCCCGACGTGGCTCTTGCGGGTGCCGAAGTCCTGGTGCGTAGCCCCGTTCCGGCAAACCAGTCGCAGGCTCATTGGCTGGACGCTGACCGCGCCGCCCCCGACCTCGCTGTTCGAGACGACCAGACCCGCCTGCACCACATCACCCACGCCGACCTCGCCCTGGATGCGGTCGGTCGTGACCTTCAGGTACAGCCGCCTGTCCGTGACCTCGCAGGACGCGACGGACAGGCCCGGCGTCTCCATCAGCGTAGGCAGCACGGCCTCCATCAGCTCGAAGTTGTCTAGGCGGCGGTAGCGGTCGGACAGGAACGCCCGCGCGCCGCCGTCCATCGTCCGCACGAGCCGCCTGGCGGGGCGCTCGCGGAGCCAGTGGTTCACGTTGCCGTCCAGTAGGGCGGGGGCCTCGACCCGCATCCGGTCGTAGTAGCCCTTCGGGATGCCCGCGTGTTCCGCAATCTGCCCGTGCGCCATGTCCGTGATGCCGAAGTCGCCCGCCCCCGCGACCGCCAAGCGGCTCGTGCCGTTCGAGCGGAGCGTGATTTCGCGCGTGTCGGCCATCAGGTCCATTTTGGCCCCCGCTTGGCGCTCAATCTCCGCCGCCAGTTCCGTCAGCGTTCTTCCCTGTTTCATCTCTTTGTCTCCTGTATCCGCCGCCCTGCGGCGGCTGCGCGTGGAAGGTGCGCGCCCCCTCACTTTTGCTAACATACCCATTATACCAAACTCGCTCGGCGATGTCAAGTCCCCGCGAGGCGATTTATGCCTCTCCTATACGGCGTATTTTGATGAGGTGATGCCTGTAAAATAAAAAGTGGAATAAGTTGTGCAAAAAAATGAGGACCGTGCTCTAACAGCACTTGGCGTGTCCTTAATCTTGCGTCACGCGCCCCCCGCCCTCCACAATCCGACTAGGCCGACGCCTGGGCGGAGGTTATCCTCGCACCCCGCCCCGGCGTCGGCTCACCCGGTATCGGCTCACCCGGTATCGGCTCACCCGGTATCGGCTCACCAGTATCTTCTCACCAGTATCTTCTCACCCGGTATCTGCTTCGGTCAGGGGTACGCCACTTGGAAATCACCGGGCGCGCGGTCATCGCCGACCCCACCACCGTCTACGGGCTGATGCGGGTTCCCAATATGCAGCGGTACGACGAGATGGACGCCGTGTTCTGGTCGTCCGCCTTCGCCTCTCAGGGCGTCGTCATCGAGCCGTTCACCCGCTGCCTCATCCTCCAGCCCTACCCGCTCCAGAGTCCCACCCTGCCCGGCCAGTGGCAGTTCGGCAGGACGGGTTCGGGCGCGGGCGGCGCGGGGCCGGACGACACGGGCGGCGCGTGGCGGCAGGCGCTCGACGCCGCCACCGCCCTGCCCGTCATCGAGATGCCCGATTCGACGCCGGGGCGCAGGTTCTCGGCCACCAGCGCATGGGACGTGGACGAGTCCTCCTCGTTCTACCTAAACCTCTACCGCGAGGAGCAGGCGCGCGACGCCGCGCGGTCGCCCGACTCGCTCTACACGCAGGTCTCCCTCGCCGACGGCGTTCCCGGCGGGCTGCGGCTGACGCTCGCGTTCGGCCAGCCGCCCGTCCTGGAACTGAACACGGGGCCGAACGCGGACGGGACGACGCGGTGGGCCGAGGTCTCCCGCGCGCGGGACGTGGACGACTGCGCCAAGTACCTCGCGCTGCGGGCAGACAAGACCTACCGCCTGCGCGTCCTGTGCTTGCCCTCCGAGGGGGCGGTCGTGCTGACGCTGGGGCAGGGGGACGCGACGCTGGCCCTGCGCCTCGACGGATACACCCTGCCGGCGGGGCCGCTCACCGTCTCGGGCATGAACGGGGCCGTCCGCGTCCAGTTCCTCCCGCTCCGGTTCGTCCCGCTCGGGAGCATCATCAGCGACGTCCGCGACAACGGCCTCGCCATCGTCAACGCGCCCCAGGCCCAGGCGGACGCGGTGCAGGGGCCGGGGGCGACCGTGACGGTGGAGGGCGAGATACTGCTCGGTAACTCCTACCGTTACGCCGTCACCCTGGACGGCTCGGCCAGCGCGGACGCCTCGGGCCTCGCCACGGCGACCCCGCTGGTCCGCAGCGTCACGATTTTCTTTCCGGGCCAGTCCTACACCGGGACCAGCGTGCGCGAAACCTACCTGAACCTGCGCCGGGTGCGGGAGCAGCTCACGTTCCCGCTGGAGACGCTCTGCTACGAGCAGATGGCGTGGCTGACGTGCGACAACCGGGACGCGCGCTGGACGGGCGCGAGCGGCTACCGCGCCTGCTACCTCGAAGCCGGGATTGACGGGGACAACTGGCGGCGGCTGACGGGCTGGATAGGGGGCGTCCAGCAGTCGCGGCAGGACCCCGTGCGCGAGACGACGTTCCTGCTGTACGGCAAAGAACACTGGCTGCGGCGCAAGTCGGTGGGCGTCATCCCGCCGTTCGACGGCTGGGACATCTACGGGGCCATCCGGTTCCTGGCGCAGCTCGGCGGCGTCACCGACGACTTCCTCATCGGCCTGCCCTACGCGCCGCCGGGCCGGGGGAGCGACACGCCGTATTTCCACCTGCCGCTCGGCACCGGGGCGCTCGGGGCGAGGTTCCAGTTCGACCCCCGAACCCGCATCTGGGACGCCATGCGCCAGCTCGCCCGGCTCGTGCAGGGCTACCTCGCCTTCGACGTGTTCGGGTTTTTGGTGTTCCGGCGCTGGGCACCCACCGCCCTCGGGGGCTACTATCAGGCGTTCGACGTGGTGCCGGACGACTACGGCGGGGTGCCTCTGCTGAACCAGGTGAAGGGCACCCTGGCGGCCACGGTGGACCTGTCGGACGTGCGCTCGGACATCGTGCTCGGGTCCATCGACCCCTTCACGTTTCTGCCCGTGTTCGCCCACTGGCACAACGAGTCGGTCGTCACGGACACGTCGGACCCGGCGTTCCTCGGCAACACGGACGCCGAGATTGAGATAAACAGCCTGCTGTTCGACCCCGGCCTCCAGGACGAGGTGATTGGGGCGCTGTCCTACCAGGCGTCCCTGCCGACGCTGACGGCGGGGCTTGAGGGGTACTTCCAGCGTCAGCTCCTGCCGCTGAACGTCATCACGGCGACGGACGGCTTCTGCCTGGGCGGGCTGTACCCGTTCTACGTCACGGCCATGATGAGCGAGTATGGCGTCGACCGGCGCGCGTCCTTCGGGGCGTCCCGCATCAACGGGCGCTGGCTCGAAAACCTGTAGGCCTAGGGTTTGTAGGAGGCGAGAATGGGCGGGGAGGGCGAGTCCTGGTGCCGCGACCACGGCGGCGGTGTGGGCGGATGGGTGGCGACACCGCTCATGTACCACAGGCCGGGCCACGGCGGCCCGAAAATCTGCCGCGCCTGCCGCGCCCGCGCGCGCCGGAACCGGCCCGTCGGGGAGGCGGAGAGGGCCAAGAACGCGGCCCGCAAGGCGGCCTCTGTCCGGGCGCACACGCGGGCGAAACAGGCGCGGGAACGCGCGCGCGCAACGAACCTCGGGTACGTGCTGTCCGTTACGGGTCAGCGCGCCGTCGTCCTGATGACAGACGGGAGCCGGGAGAGGTGCGTCGCCCGCACGAGCCTCAAACGGAACGGCAAGGGCAGGGTCGTCGGGCCGGGTGAAATCGTCCGCGTCAAGACGCTCTACCCGGACTTCTCGGGGAGCGCCCCAAGGGGTGACTCGGGGGACGGCAGGCGGGCGACGCTGAGTTTCGCCCGCACGGCCACGTCGTTTTTCGAGGACGCGCACCATGCAGAGGCCCTGATGGAAATGGCGTGGGCGGTCGAGTCCTGCGACGGAGTCAAGGCCGACGGGGCCGGAACCGAGGAAACGGACCGGCAACGTTTCCGTTTGTGTTTCGCGCGGATGTTCAGCAGGGTGCGTAAGGCCGAGCGGGAGGCGCTGGCCGAGGCACAACGGCTCGAACGGGGGGCAACATGACTTTTCTGACGACGGCGCAAATCCTGACGCGGACGGACCGGCTGGCGGGCGAGTACGAGGCGCAGGCGGCGGCCCTGCCCGCCCTGGTCGCCAAACTGGCCGCCGACGTCACGGCCATCTACGGGGATGGCACGGCGGCCATCCCCTCGCTCGGCGACCCCGTCGCCATCGGTACGCTCGGCCCCGCCGCGCTGGCCGCCTACCGCGCGGCCACGTCGCCCGCGCCGTTCGCGCTGGCCCTGAGCGGGGGCGTGTCCGCCCTGTCATCCTATCTGAAACAGTCGGGGGGCGCGGCGGCGGGACTGCCCCCCGCCGTGGGGGACGTGGCCTCGTGCCTGCGCTACGCCAACGGCTGCCCCGACCCGTCCCCGGCGGGGAAGGGCGCGGGGTCGTCCTACGCTTCCCTCGCCCACCCGTCCTACGCCGCCCTGGTGTCGCTGCTGACGGGCGGGGGGAGCGCCCTGCCCCCGGACGCCGTGTTCGCCCCCACGGGTCTGGTGCTGGCGTCCTACGCGCTGCCCGCCACGAACCCCGGATACGCGGCGGGCCTGGCCCTGCTGACGGCGGGGTCGGCCCCCTACGCCCCCGCCGGGCCGGGCCTCTTCGCCGTCCGGTGCGGGCGCGCCCCATCCCGTGCCGCGCCCGCGCCGGGCCAGCCGCCGCCCCCGCTCGCGGGCCAGGTGCCGGACGGGAGCCTGTTCGTCGTGCTCACCGGGGTCAACCAGGCCGGGCGGTCGGTGACGTGGCGCGGAGACATCGGGACGGGCCTTGCCGCGCTGGGACAGGTGCTCCCGGCGTCCGCCCTGGTGGGCGCGGCGGGTGGCGCAAACGGGGGCACGGCGGCGCAGTCCGACCGGCTGGCGGGCGTCACCGGCATCGCGCCCGACCCGGCACGAGCGTCGTCCGCCACCAAGGGCGACTTCGACGTCATCACGCTGGCCGCGCGGTCGGCGCTTTAGTCCGACGCTTTAGTCCGACGCTTTAGTCCGGTCGACGCTGTAAGGGGGGAGAGATTCCTGCCATGCCCTGTCTGGGGATGTCCTTCTATCTGAAAAATGCGGTGCTGAACGCGGCGCTCCACGGGACGCCGTTCACCCTGCCGTCCCGGCTGCTGCTCGCGGCCTTCGTTTCGGTCCCGAGCGACATAGGCGGGGCCGAGCCGGATTCGGCTTACGGATACCAGCGCGCGCCCGTCACGTTCGGCCCCGTGACGGGCGGGACAGCCGCCAGCACCTCTAACGCCTCGTTCCCACTAGCGGCCCACGACTGGGGCGGCGTCGCGGGGTTCGGCATCTATGACGACGGCGGGAACCTGCTCTTCTACGGCCTGGTCCCGTCCCCGCTCCCCGTCATAGCCGGGGACCTCATTGGGTGCAACGCCGGGGACATAACCGTCGCCCTGGTTTAGCAGCCGCCCTGGTTTAGCAGCCGCCCCGGTTTATTCCGGGTCAGCCCTGGGGGACGGCAGGGTGGCACTCAGGAAACGGACAATACATGGCAAACGCCAATGCCGCCGCGTTTTATTCAGACAGGGCACCGATTTTAAACGACCGTCTCCGGCTGGGCGAGACGGCAAAGGTCACTTGGCTCCCTAACTCGGCGTCGGACCCCAGCTACGGCGAACCCCCCGGCAACCCCTGGCTCAACCCCGCGCAGGTCGCGGCCTATCTGCTCGGGGACGACGGCAGCCAAGTACCGATGCCGACCGGGGGCGGCGACGTTACGGTCACGTTCGCCTACGACATCGTCTACTCGCTGATGATGACCGGCGCGACGGCGGCGGGCACCGGCACCATCCGGGCCTACAACTATCCGCCCGGACAGTACGGCCCTTGGGCCGTCAGCCTCTACCGCCGGGTTCCCGAGTTGGGGATAAACATCCGGGCGGGCGCAGGCGGCCCCGGCGGGGCCGTCCAGCTTATCGCGCCGGGCGAGTCCGTCACGATAAGCTGGACGGTTTCGGGCACGGACGACCCCGTCGTGCTTGTCCACGTCCCCTACAATCCCCAGAATTACTATTACCAACTCTATTACGAGAGCGGAACGGTAGTTTTTATCGATGGGACGGACACGCCCGCCTCCCCCACCGGAACGCAATCGAATCAGGTGACGCTGACCCCAGCCCAGAGCGGCTACTACTATCTCGCCACGCGGCGCGGCCAGAATGGCGGCCCCGGCTCTCCGCTCCAGCCTGCCATCGCGGGGCTGAACTACCCGACCCGTTACGGACGGGCCGTGTTTAACAGAACCGACAACCTGAGCGACAACGTGTTTGACGGGCAGTTCGCAAGGTATTCCACTGCGGGCGTCCGTGTAAACGTCGGGCCACTCCGACTCACCGGAACCGCCGGGGGCAGCGCGGCCATGACCGTCAAGGCGCTTGTCGGGTACGACCCGACGAGCGCCGCGCCCGTCCTCGTCACGCGCGACCGCCGCCTGCTCGTGCCCGCGATGGACTGCGACCCGGTGACGGGCCGCGTCTCGCTCGCCCTCGGGGCGGCGGACTACCGGCAGGTGTGGTCGGTCCAGCCGCTCGGCTTCTCCGCCGCGCGCCCCTACGGCGACGGCACGGGCCATGCGGCGTACTACAACCTCGCCTGGGTCAAGGGTCTGCCGCTCCGGTACATGGAGTCGGGCGTCGAGCCTGCCGGCACCCGCCTCCCGTGGACGACCGGCGCGGACGTCGGGTCCGTGCCGCTCGCCGCCGGCTACTTCTGCCTGCCCGCGCGCGTCTACGCGCTGCCCGAGGAGGGGCTGACCCGAATCGAGGTCGAGCACAATTTCCGCACGGCCCGCGCCGACGTGGCGTGGGACCGGGAGTCGCAGCGCGGGGGCGACGCGGCGGTCAGCCGGCTCCGGTGGCGGGACACGCCCGACCACGGGCGGACGTGGCGGGACGGGACGCCCCCGCTGCGGGCGGACGCCGAGGCGCTCCTCGGCGGCCCACTGACGCCGCCGGTCTACACGCCCGGCGCTTTCGGCGACGTCCAGACGGGCGGCACCCTCCCGTCCCCGGTGTTCCTCGTCGTGGCCGATGCGCGGGGCGTCGTCTACGGGCGGGTTTCTATCTACCCCGTGGCCGGCGACCCGCCCTACGCCCTGTTCCGGGTGCCCGACGTGCCCCCCGGCGTCCAGTTCGTCGCGGGCACGGGCCGCAGCGAGAAGGCGCTGCTCGCCGACGCGGCGGGCTACCGGGTACCCCTGCCCGCTGCGTTCGCGGCCTTCGCGGCGTCGGGCAGGACGCCGCCCTGGGCGGTCAGCCGGGAGGTGGGCGCGCTCTACTACCCCGCCGGGACCTACCCCGGCTACTCGCCGCCCGCCGGGTCGGTGTCCTACGCGGACGCGGTGCCCCCCTACGGGGCGGGCTACGCCTTTTCTCATGGGATGTGGGTCGGCGCGAACCGGCTCCCGGCCTACGCCGAGCGGGGCGACCTCGGCCCCTACGGCGCGGTCGTCGCCCCGTTCGCCACCCTGAGCCTCGCCCTGGTCTACGCCTCGAAGGACCGCGCGCTCTCGTTCCAAGAGTCTTACGCGAACGTCAACCGGGCGCAGGGCGCGGGGGCGACGCTGGGGACGTACCGGGAAGACCTCCTCCACGTTCCGGGCTACCCGTTCGCGGACGGCGCGCGCGGCGGGGGCTTTAATGGGGGCGACCCGCCCCAGGCGTTCGGCTCGGGCGGCGGCATCTGCTGGGCGCGGGGGGCGGACCAGGAGGGGACGCTGACGCTGTTCCAGGTGCTGCTGACGGGCCTGCCCAGCCCCCGCGACTCGTTCGCCTTCGACGGCAGGACGCTCGCGGGCGCGTTCCACTCGGACGCCGACCCCGAGTACGCCGGGGTGAACAGCGCCTACGCCTACCCCTACGGCGCGCGCAGCCCGACGGGGCGGGACTGGGGGCAGCGGACCGGCATCGGCTGGGCGGCGACGCCGGACGCGGGCCGGACATGGGGCGACCTGGGGTGCGTCACCGTGGGGGGCCAGCCGCTTCTGGTGGACCGGGAGACGTGCCGCATCGCCGCCGCCACGGCGCGCGGGGGCCGCCTCCTGCTCTGCGTCTGCGCGGACGGCGCGGCAACGCTCTACGCCTCGGACAGCGCGGGCACGGACTTCGCCGCCCTGGGTCACTCCCTCGACGCCGGGGCGACATGGCAGCCGGGGGCGAGGGAGTAGCCACATGACCGATACCGTTAAAACCGAATCTCCAATTAAGACCGAGTACGCGACCCTGCCGCCCGCGACGCCGTCGTCGGGCCTGGCCCCGGACATCCTGGACCGGCTCGCGCGGCGCGGGACGCCCAATCAGCCCGCCCCCACGGCCTTCACCGAGGCCATCATGGCGCGGGCCGCGCGCCCGCCCGCCGCCCAGGGGCAGGGGGGCGGGCCGCGCGGCTACAGCACGGGCAGGGCGACGGACAGGGCGACGGGCGTACTGCGCGGCGCACCCGACCCGAACGGCGTGGGCGCGCGCACGACCCCGTTTTTCCCAGGCTCGGGCGTCTACAGGCCACCCTCCTTCCCGCCCGGCGGCGGCTTCCCGCCCGCGCCCCAGGCCGGGGCCGCGCCCGCCGACGGGCCGTACCTGCTGACGGCGCTCGACGGGCGGCTGCCGAACGGGCGGACCTACGCGGCGACCTACAGCGGGGCGCAGCCGCCCGCCGATTTGGGGCGGCTGTGGGTGGACACGTCCCAGACCCCCGCCGTGCCCCGCTACTGGGACGGGCACGAGTGGGCGGACGCGACCGGCGCGCAGGGGCCGCAGGGGGGCCAGGGCGTCCAGGGCCAGCCGGGGCCGCAGGGGCCGGGCGGGGCGCAGGGGCCGCAGGGCCAGCAGGGCGTCCGGGGGCAGGGCTTCACGCTGCGGGGCGCGTGGGCGGCGGCGACGGCCTATGTTGCCTTCGACGTGGCCTCCTACGGCGGCTCGGTGTACGGGGCGCTGGCCGCGTCCACGGGTGTTCAGCCCGGCACGGACGCGGCCTCGTGGACCCTGCTCGCCTCGAAGGGCGACCAAGGGGTGCAGGGAGCGGCGGGGCCGGGCGGGGTGCAGGGAGTGCAAGGCCCCGCCGGGGCGGCGGGCGCAAGCGGCACGAACGGGACGGCGGCGACGGTTTCGGTCGGCACCACGGCGACCCTCGCGGCGGGGGCGGCGGCGACCGTCACCAACGGCGGCACGGCGTCAGCGGCGGTCCTGAACTTCGGCATCCCGCAGGGCGCGGCGGGGCAACCCGTCAGCGTCGTCACGCTGGCACATTTCGCGGCCTCGTTCCCCTCGGCGGGGAACTACACCGTCGCCGCCGATTTCAGCGTGGCGGGCGTTTTCGCGGACATCGGCTTCCAGCCCGTGCTCATCCCCGACCGGCGGGGCCTGGTCGTCGCCCCCGACTACGCCCTCTGGGCGCTCGGGGTTGCCGCTTGGACTGTCTACGTCCCGGCGGGCCTGGCCGGGTATCCGCCCTATTCGGTGACTCTGGCGGTGACGCTGGTGGGGCGCGGCTGGACCGGCGCGGCCAGCACGGGCGTGGCCGCGACGTGGACGGGGCCGACCCCCGTCGGGTGAGTGATGGGGGCAGTTTATCCCAGGAGCAGTTTATGGTCATCCTTCCCGCCGCCCGCCCCGAAGTCGTGCCCTTTGACCCCGAGTGCGACACGCCCCCCGCGCTCAGGGCCAGGATGCGCCGGATGACCTCGGCGGACGTCGGCGAGCGCGTCCGGGCCTTCTCGGGCCTCCGGGCCGTGCCGGACGGCCTGGTCGAGCAGGCGTGGCGCGAGGAGCGGATGCGCCAGCCCCCGCTCGGGTGGGAGGCGGACTGCTTGGAGCGCCTGTTCGTGCAGGCACCGGCAGAGCCGATTGCCTGCAAGCGGGCCGTCGTCACGGTCGCCTCTCCGGGTTTTGAGCCGATGCTGGACACCCTGCTCCAGAGCCTGTACAGATGGGGCGGCGCGGGGCTGGGCGAGGAGACGGAGACGAAGGATACGGAAACGAAGGTCATCGTCTTCGCCGTGGGCGACACCTACGACTGGGTGCGGCGTCACCACCCGAGCGCGAGCGTGATACGCTGCGAGGCGGCGGCCCCCCTCTCGGCGGCGGTGAAGGGCGTCCTCTACTCATGCGCGCGGTGGGTGGACGCGGAGCGGATACTGGCCTTGGAATGCGACATGCTCGTCCTGTCGCCGCTGGCCCCGCTGTGGCGCACCTCCGAGGGCTTGCGCCCGGAGGTGATGGCGGGCTGCCGCTCGCAGGTGGAGGCCGAGCGGTTCCGCCTGGCCGAGGTTTTCGGGCACATGGGCTGCCCGCTCTCCGACTGGGAGTGGCTGACTGGGCGGGTCGGCTTCCCGACCGGGCACTTCTGTTTCAACGGGGGGTTGCTGGTCGGGGGCAGGGCCGCCTGGCAGGGCCTCGACGCCGCCATCCGGCGGATGGGGCGGCGCGCGGTCCTGTGGGTGGAGGGCGCGTTCCAGGAGGGCTTCAAGGACGAGCTGCTGATGAACCTGTGCCTGTCGGACGGCGGGGACACGGCGGAGATGGCGGCGGGATGGAACATACAATCCTACGATGGGAAACGGGGCCACTGGTTTCAGACGGAGCGCCGGTCCGACGGGGTGTACTACTCGCGGCTCGGGGAGCCGGCGAAGGTGCTGCACTTCGTCGGAGCACAGCGGAACCTCCTGCCGGAGGTGTGGGAAGAGATTCGGGCGCACGGACTGTCGGCGGCGCAGGCCGGGTGAATCAGTTCAATCAGGTCAATCAGGGCGGAAAAGGAAAAACATGGCACACACTACCGAGCGGACAGCGGGGCAGACAGCGGGGCGGACAGCGGGGGGGATGGTCATCGTGGGCGGCGCGCTGGACGGGCTGTGGGGCGAGCCGGTGGTGTCCGTGGCCGGGACCTGCCGGGTCAGGGGCCTCGCGGACAGCGGCATGGCGGTTGACGCGCAGGGGCCGCACGGGATGGCGATGCTGCTGGTGCCGGGGGTGGGGCTGGTGCAGGTGCCCGCCGCGCGTCTCTCGCCCGTGCGCCCCGCGCCTTGCGACGGGCGGGAGGATGACGCCCGCCCCGCGCCCCCTCTTGCGTCACACCCGCCCCATCCCCCACAATCCCCGTAGCTCCTACCGGGGCCTGTCTTTCGCGGGTTTTGACGAATTCGCGGGTTTTGAGGAAACCTTATGCCTGTCCTGCGCCCATCCGGCCCCCCCTACCCGCACGACCCCGCGCACGGACCCCTGCGCGGCTCCTGGCGCTGGCTTCTGTGGCGGATGGGCGGGGAGCGGGCGAACTACGGACGCCTGTTCCTGTACGGCCACTGGCTGACGTGGGTGGACCGGCACCGCCGGCTGCGCGACCGGGACAGCGTGGAGAACCTCCAGCGGCCCCTGGCGGTCCTGTCGGTCATCATCGGCCTGGTCCTGCTCTGGGGCCGGACGACGGCCTACTCGTCCGCCTTCGAGCGGGCGGTGGACGCGCAGATGCCGTGGACGGCGCTGGGCCTGTCGGTCCACCGCTGGTCGGGCCTGCTGCTCGTCGTGGGAGGGACGGCGACGTTCGTTTCCATCATGGAGTGGCCCGTGCGGGCTGACCGGGAGGCGGCGGCGGGGTCGGAGTTCGAGCGCAACCGGCTGTCGGTTCTCATGCGGATGCAGATAGCCGGGACCATCCTGTCGGGGACATACTGGGCCGTCTCGTTCGCCGTGACGCTCTACCCGCTGACGGACCCGCTGCGCGTCCCGGTCCTCGCGTCGCTCGCGTTCGCCTACGTCCACTACTGGCTCGTCATGCGGGTCAACCGGCTCTACGTGCAGGCGCGGCTCCAGGCGGCCTACGCGCACGAGGACCGGGAGGAGGCCAGCCGCAAGAACGAGCGGCGGCGGACGGCAGAGGCGCTGCGCCGACTCCTCGCCGCCGTCGGCGGGGGGAGGGATTAGGCCGCCAAGACGCGAGGGGGGGGTGGTATGTGCCGGGGCAAATCGTCGGGCTGACATACAAAGACCTCTCGCCCTACGTGCTCTGGGCGGTGGGCACGGTTTACGCGGCCTGGACGTTCTTGCGCGGCGAGCGGGTGAAGCGGGACGAGGTGCGGCGTGTTGAGGCGCACCGGGCGGAGGACCTAGCGCGCGCGGCGGCGCTTGACGCCCGCAAGGACGAGCGGGAGGACATCCGGGACGAGGCGGCGCGGGCCGACCGATGGAAAGCCGACGCGCTGCTCTGGGAGGCAAAAGCGCGGGAACTGATGGCGTCCAAGGAGAAGGATGCCCAGGAGAAGGACGCCCAGGAGAGGGATGCCAAGGAAGAAGAAGCCACGGAGAAGGGCGGCATCTGGGCGACGGACGCGACGGTTCGGGACGCGGACACGAAAGGCCAACCACAATGAGCAAAATCAACATGAACTTCGCGCTGCACCTCATCCCCATGCTGGCGGGCGTCGCCATCATGGCCTACCCCGACCTGGAAGGGCCGGACCTCGAAGCCAAGGTCGAGGACCACGCCTGGGCGGGACTGAAGCACGTCATGGGCGACCGAGGCTACCTGGTGGACCTGCTGCGCGGCCTGCCGATGGTCGGCGAACTGGTCCACCTCGCCGTCTCCAAGGAGGTGGCTGCGGCCCAAGAAGAACTTCAGGACCAAGTGGACAAGGGCGCGGGCGTCGTGGGGGATAAGGGGGAGGGCACCGGCTCCCCCGTGACCGAGTCGGGGACTGGCGTGGCGGGGCTGACCTTTTGACGCCCTCCGGTGACGCCTCGGACTCCCAGGCCCAGGCATCCCAAGCGCCGGATTCGCAGGCCCAGGCCCGAGATGAGGCGGCCCCGGCCCCCGCGCGGCCCCGGCCCGTCAGCGGGGGCGGGGCCGTCGTGCGGCTCGTCCTGGGGGCGCTCATCACGTTCGGCGTCGCCATCCAGACGGCGCACGGGCAGGGGATGCCCATCAACGGCTGGGTGCTGCTGGGGGCGGTCGTGCTGACGCTGAAGGACGCCCAGTCCTACCTCTCGCAGACGTGGGGGCAGGCGTTCCACGGGGAACCCGGACCCGACGCTGCCCAGAGGTAGGGTTGGGGCCGCACGGCGGCGATTGACTGAGGGAACACGAGGGAACACGAGGGAACACGAATGAACCTTTTGACAGGCGACGCCACCGCCGTGCCCGGCTTCACCTCCATGCCGTTCGACGTAGGCAAGGCGGTGAGCATTTTCCACCTGTTCAACGCGATGGGCGTCGTGTACGGCCTCGGCAGCAAGGCCGCCGACATTCACGCGCCCACCGACGCGGACTTCCGGTTCCTGCCCGGCCCCAACAAACCGGAACTCTCCATCGACTGCTCGGGCTTCAGCCGCCTGCTGACCTTCAAGTGCTCCGGCGCGGACGCGGGGCCAAACGCGCCGGGCGGCGGCGTGGTCCTGCCGGACGGCTCGGTGAACCAGAACGACTGGCTGGCCGCGCACGGCTTCAAGCACGACCCCATCGCGGCCCCCGAATCGCCCGCCTACCTGTACGGGCTGGACCGGCGCTTTGTTTACGAGTGTTTCTGCCGGGCGGGGACGCGCGGGGAGCACATCGGGCACGTCTGGCTGTGCGTGTTCTGGCTCGGGCGGTGGTGGACGCTGGAGTCGTGCGGCGGCGTCGGCCCCACCATGCGCCCCCACGACACGCCCATCCTCGCCCACATCGTCACCGACGTCTACCCCATCGCCTCTGCGCTCTGAGTCACTTGCTTCAGTCACTTGCGCTCTCATTGCCCTTCCCTCACGGGGGGGCACAGGAAAAGAATCACAGGAAAAGGACAACAGCAATGGCCTACCAGCCCGACCCGGCCCTGATTAACCCGGCCCTGCTGCGGGCGCTCCAAGCCTGCGAGCGACCGCTGACGCCGGAGGAGGCGTCGCTCTTGCGGCAGGAACTCTCGTCCGACCCCGAGGGGGCGGGCTACAAGGCGGACGGCGGGGGCTATCGGCCCGCGCACGAGCTGGCCGCCCTGCTGAACCTGTCTGGCCGCTGCCGCGCCGTCCTGGGCGACCTGATAGCCGAGACGGGCGACGTCGTGCAGGCGCTCTCGTCCCCAAACCCGCCCCCGGCGGGGCCAACCGTGCCCCCGGCGGGGCCAACCGCGCACCCCGCCGCCAAGCCCCCCCAGGCCCAGGACAAGGCTCCCGTCTGACAGCAGATACCCGGTAGCAGATACCCGGCCAAGGCCGTTCCAATAGGCTTCCCTCGGGCCGGGGGTTTCAGCCCCGGCCTTCTTTTTGCCCTAGTGCCGATTATGAGTAACCCGCCCATGTCCCCAACACCCCGCGCAAGGCTCTCCCTGTCCCTGCTGCCGTCCCTGCTGACGGCCCTGCTCCCGGTTTTGCTGCTGGGGGTGACGGCGGGGAGGGCGGAGGCACAGGCACCCTACAGCCAGAACTTTGACGGGCTGACCGCCGGGGCGTCCGTCGCGGGGTGGAGCAACGGCAGCCCGGCGGGGGCGGGCGTGGCTGCTGGCAGCTACGTCGTAACTACCAACTCGCCGGTTTCAGCTCCAAACGCCTTCGGCGATCCGATAGACGGCCACATTTCGCTCTATACCGCGCTTGCCAGTGACAGCCTTCAGTTCGACACAATCACCCACGGGACAACCAGCGCGAACTACAGCGCCATTGCCCCCATCCTGTGCAGCGACAGCAGCGGCACGAACTTTTACCTCGCCAACTACACGCCCGAGTCAGGCGGGCTGACGTGGTACCGGCACAGCAGCGGCGGCGGGTTTACTCAGATAGGCAATCAGGTCGGCACCTCTTTTACGGCGGAAGGCACGGCTCTCAGCATCAAGTTCATTCACTCGGGGAGCATCCTCAGCCTCTACGTCTGGCCGCAAGGGACGACCGCACCGTCCTCGCCGACGTACACCGTGACGGACCCGTCCGCGCCGCTGCCTTCAGGCTATGCGGGGCTACGAACTTCGGCAGTAGGTTCCCCCTCGCCGCCCTCGGTGGATAACCTCGTCATCGGATCGCCCCCGGCAGCGTATGCCTACCCGGACAGCGCCGCGTGGGTCGTCTCGCCCTACAACCACAACCAGACAGGCTCCGGCGCGTCCGCCACCGATATTTCGGTCAACCCCGGCTACTACCGGCGCATCTATGTGACCGGCGCGACAACCGCCGCACTCCTCTTTAACACGGCGACCGGCTCGGCTGATGTCATCGCGTACCGGTGGGACGGCGGGCCGTGGACGCGGGCGGCTGTTTCCAGCAGCATCGCCCTAAGCCCCCCGGCAAGCACAACCGTCAGCCACCTGCTGGAATGGGCCTTCGTCGCCTGCCCGGTCACGAGCGACCTGTGGGCGAGTTCCCCGCCCGTAAACGCCCTTCAGTTCACGGGGCTGCAACTCTCGGCGGGGGCCGCCGTTTCCTCGCCTCCGGTGCGTCCGAGGAGAGTTATCTGCTACGGCGACAGTATTCTGAACGGTATTCGCACCTTGTCCGCGACGGCGGGCTACCCGGTCGGTGATAGCGACGCCACGCTGTCCGCCTATTTTCACCTACAAGACGCTTTGAACGCCGAGGTGGGGATGGTGGGATTTGCAGGGCAGGGCGTTGTCAGCCCAAGTAACAGCGCGCCTGAGAACGTGCCCGTGCTGCCGAGCACCTACAACCTGATTTATTCGGGCGTCTCTCGCTCGTTTGCCATCCAGCCTGAACTGTGCGTCATCTGCGAGGGACAGAACGATGGCGGCCAGTCGGCCACGACGTTCCTGTCCGGGCTGAACACGGTCGTCGCGGGCGTGGGAGCGAAGAAGACGCTCATTATGGGCGATGAGAACGGCTATTTCACGACCCAGGAACAGTCCGTGACGGGGGCGACTTACGCCGCGCCCGCCGCTCTCGCCCTGTCCACGAGCGGAGCCACGGTGGACAGTTATGACGGCATCCACCCGAGTGCCGCCGCGCACCGGGCGAAGATGCAGCCGGTCATCAGCGCGGCGTCCTACCCCCTGCTCTACGGCGCGGGCGGCGTGACCGATGCCAGCGTTTTGGCGGACGTGCAGGCGGCTCTGACCGCCCAGGGATACGTGTCGACGCTTCCGGGCCTAATCACCGCCAAAACCAACCTCATCGGCACACCCGCCGGGGACAGCCCGCTTGCCCAGGCCGCGCAGACGCAGACGACGGCGAACGGCACGGCGCTTCTTACCGCGAACGCCATCCTCGCCAAGTTCCTGTTCGACACCAGCAGCTTCGTCAAGGCGAATACCCAGGTTCTCCCCTCACCGGCCCCCGCCGGGTACGGGGGCGGGGCGGCCCTTGACCCGTGGGGGACGCTCCTCCCCGCCTTCTACCCGGTCGGCTCGGCGGGGTGGTGGCTGGGGCACGGACAGGTCCGGGTCGTCACGCCCGTCTCGCCCGGCGACGCCCAGAATCGCATCAACCAGACGAACGCCCAGGGTCCGGCCCACCCGTAGGCCGGGAACCCTCTTCGCAGCCGAGGAATTGCGCTGTTCGCAGCCGAGGAAACGCTTTGCCCTCAGACGCCATCACCCTGACGGGGACGCTGCTGACGCTCTCGGGCCAGCCCGCGCCGAATGTGCGCCTGCACCTGGGCGTGTCGGCCTCAGTCCGCCCCCTGCTCGGCGGCTCGCCCTCGGGCACCCCTCAGCCGTACCCGCCGCCGCCCTCGCTCCCCGCCCCGCCCCCGGCCCCCGTGCCGCTCTACGCGCCCGGCCAGGCCCCCGCCCCCCCCGCCGGGCTGTCCGAGTCCGGGGTGTCCCTCGTGGCCGTGACTGTAGGGGCGGACGGCACGTTCACCTGCTCGCTGCCCTCCCCGCGCGCCCTCTGTTACGCGGCGGGGGCGCGCACGGACGCCGACACGGACCCGGCGCGCGGCGGGCGGTGGGCGGCAGTCTACCTCGCCGTGCTGCCCACGGGCCGCGTCGTGCCCCTCGCCCTGGACCCGGCGGCGTCGGGGACGCTGGACATCACCGCGCTGCTGTGCGGCCCCGGACTGTAACTCCGTAGTATCGGCTCTCCGTAGTATCGTCACCCCGTCACCCCGTCACCCCGTCCTCCCGCTACCCTCCCTTATGCCCTCGACGCTCGCTGCGCGGGGGCTTCACTTTGCCGGGCGGATAAGCTATAATAGGTACGTTAGCAATAGGTACGTAGCATAAGTGGGAAGGGATTGACGCCAGTGGTACAATCACGCCGTATGGCACTCACAGACAAAGCCAGGTCGGATAAAGCCAGGCCGGACAGCAGCCCCAAGGGCGACTCCCCCGCCGCCCGTGTGGAGCGGCGCGGGGGCGACCACGGCGGGCGTAGGCCAGTCATCATCAGCAAGGTCATCGGGGTGGGGTTCGGGCCGGGGCAGTGGGAGTGGCTCTGCCGGGCCGCCGGAGCGAAGCGGGGTTCCCGGCTCGTCCGCACCTTGGTCACCGCCGCGACGGGCCTGGACCTGACGCCCGCTGAGTGGGAGGACGTCGCCCGAAACCCCGAGCCGTTCCGCGACGCACTCCGCGAGGTCATGTCTCGGCCATAAACAAGCGGGGCGGGATGTCCGACGCCCACGCACCTGAACGCCCACCAGCCTCCGCTTACACCAGCCTCCGCTTACACCAGCCTTTTGCGCCTTGCCTTCTCCGACCGGCTGTTGACCATCAGGCGGCCCAAGGGCGCGGCCTGCTCCATGACCGCCTTCAAGTGGGCTTGGTTGTGCGACAGGTACACGTCCGTCGTCCGCCCGTCCCGGTGCCCAGCTATCTGCTGGGCCGCCCACTTGTTCGTCTCGGCGAGGCACGTCAGCGAGAAGTGGCGCAGGCTGTGGAGCGTGTAGCGGGGCAGCCCGGCGAACGCGAGGTCGGCGTACCACTGCCGGCGAAAGTTGTTCACCACCATCTGTTCCCCGGCATCCGTGACGAACAGGAAGTCCGTGGGCGAGCGTTTGGGCCGGACGGCGAGGTAGGAGTCCACCATGCCCACCCAGGCCGCCTCCAGGGGCACCTCGCGCGGGCGCTTGCCTTTGCTCTCCCGGATGACGATACGCCCCCGCTCCGGCTGGTAGTCGGTGAGCGTGAGTGCCAGCAGCTCCGAGATGCGCGCGCCGGTCTGGATAAGTCCGCCGATGAGTGCGGCGTTCCGGCGCGAGAAGAACGCGCGGCGCTTGGGCGGACACAGGCGCGCGTTCGGGTTCTTGGCCGGGAGCCATCGCTCCACCGTGGCCGCGAGGATGCGCGCCCCCTCGGCCTCGCTGGGGACGGGGACATACGCCTGCACCGCCTTCAGGATGCGGTAGTCGGCGAGCGGGTCGCGCGGGACGTGGCCCTCCTGAGCGCAGAACCGGAAGAAGACCTTCGCCCCCATCGCGTCCATGCGGCGCGTCCCGACGGCAAGCGGCCTGCCGCTGCGGGGGTTGACGTGGCGCGCGCGCATCTCCATGTACGCCCTCATGTGCGCTGCGCGGAAGTCCCCCAGGGCGACGCCCTCCGAGGCCGCCCACGCGCGCAGGACGCCAAGCCGGTCCCCGTAGAACCGCGCCGTGCTCGCCGCCAGCGTCCCCCGAACTGACCGCAGCCAGTCGTCGGACGCGAGTGCCCAGGTTTTGCCCGCCCCGCTGCTTACCCCTCTGTCTTTGCCTATCCCCTGGTTTTCCATTTTCCCCTGGTTTTCGTCTGCCTTATGAGTCATGCTTACCTCCGTATCTTGCGTAGTGATTAACTAAAATCGCCAAGCGAGTGTATGATTAGTTTCACTCTCAGGCGTAACCATCCGTATTACACGGACGGACGGATTATACCACAGCGGGGCAGTCTTAACGGAGAAAAGGTTGCAGAAGGTTCGCGGCGGGGGCCGGGGGCGTCACAAAACGCTGGGCTGTTCAGAATGCCGGGGCGCGGGGGTCCTCGACGCGGATGCGGTGCTCGCGCCCGGCGTCGACGTCGGACGGGGGGACGGAAACGCGCACCTCGTCGCCCGCGCGCAGCGGGGCGGGCTGCTGCACGGGAAGGCCGTTGTGGAACACGGAAGGAGCGGCAATGCCCGCGGGGGGCGGCGGGGCGGGAACGAGCGAGAGGCCGCCGGGCATGGCCAAGACAAAGGCGGCGGGGGCGGATAGGCCGGCAATCGGGAACGTGTCCTGGCTGCCCACGGTCGCCGCCGGTGCGCCGCCCAGCGCGAGCTTCGCGCCCGGCAGGAGCCGGTAGTCGCGCGGCAGCCCCGTGTCGCCCAGCCGCAGGCGGACGGGGACGGGG
>JAABUJ010000513.1_pt1 | contig 75432 bp, 82 predicted proteins | sample 5559131 | NCBI WGS metagenome assembly JAABUJ01 (sample SAMN10711875, study PRJNA513366) | rock metagenome | isolation source: Antarctica rocks | place: Antarctica: Victoria Land, Mt New Zealand nord | collected 2016-01-07 | reverse complement strand
CGACCATAACGTCCGGAACAAGCCTGGCAGGCCAGGCGATTCTCGCTGCCTCGCAGGCCAACGCCATTCGTCGGTGGATCGCCGCCTCCGCGGTCCTTACATCTGCCGACACCGCTCCAGTATGGCGGCCACACTGAGGTACCAGCCCAGGAGCCAGTGTCTCTGATCTGCTGATCTTGTTCCGCAAGCCGAACGCCCTACGGTCACCGGAACCGCGCTCCGCCTAGTGACACGAGGAAGATCAACACCGTCACCGCAACGGGATCCCTGAACGGGGATCGCGCGGTCTTAGTCGGGGCAGCGACGGAGGGTTGAAAGGTTCTACTGTCGACCGGGTTGGTCGTCCGCGTTGTGCCGGTATTTCACGAAGGCGGGCAGTGTGAGGGCTATCAGCGAGGCACCGGCGATCGCGGCCAGCCCGCCAAGGACAGCACTGATGTTGGGTGTGGTGGCGGTGGCGACCAGTCCGGCGCGGAAGTTGCCCACTTCCGGGAATGCTGCGCCGACGACGAACTCGGTGGAGCTGGTCCGGCCTCGCATGGCGTCCGGGGTGGCGAGCTGGACGATGGTGGTGCGGAACACGACGGCGAGCACTCGCGATATGCATTGGACACCGCGGTGAGGGGTCGACATAGTCGGGCCATGACGAGCAGCGAAGTCTGGGACCAGGACACCGCCGACCGGTACGACGCCGACTCCTCCGAGATGTTCAGCGCGGACGTCTTGGACCCGGCGGTGGACTTTCTGGCCGCACTCGCCGGCGACGGTCCAGCCTTGGAGTTCGCGGTAGGAACCGGTCGAGTTGCCGTGCCGCTGGCTGCCCGCGGGGTTCCGGTGTCTGGCATCGAACTGTCCGCGCCGATGGCTGAGCAACTTCGTAGGAAGTCCGGTGGAGAGCAGATTCCCGTCGTTGTCGGCGACATGGCAACCAGCACCGTGGCGGGCCAGTTTTCGCTGGTGTTCCTGGTCTGGAACAGCCTTTCGAACCTACTCACCCAGGACGAGCAGGTGCAGTGCTTCGCCAACGCGGCCCGACATCTCAGTTCGGGTGGGCGCTTCGTCGTCGAGTTGTGGGTGCCCGAGCTGCGACGGCTCCCCGAGGGACAGCAGGTGGCGCCTGCTTCCATCAGCCCGGAGCATCTGGTCTTCGACGAGTTCGACGTCGCCGCTCAGCGGTGCATCTCCCACCACTACCGTCACGACCCGGACGGCACCGTCCGGTACACCTCAGGTCACTTTCGTTATGTGTGGCCCGCAGAGCTGGATCTGATGGCCCGACTGGCCGGGATGCGGCTGGAAAGCCGACATGCGGACTGGTCGCGCAGCCCGTTCGGTTCGGAAAGCGCCAGTCACGTCTCCGTGTGGCGCAAGGAGTAGACCGAGGCGGTGCCCCGGAGGGCCTCAGACCGCAGATCGCTGCGACAAACGGGCGGGGCCCCGAGCGAGTGATCGCCCGCAGAGTGCCAAGTCCGGATCGGTGACCGATTGCCGATCGCTATCCGGGCTGCGCATGTACTACTCGCGCATGGTCGGACGCTGGTGCGCGACAGCGGCATGGCCGGACATCAAAAGGAGCGACGGCTGAGCGCGGATGGTGCCGATCCGTCTCAGCAAGTGACGAACAACGAGCGTCCCGACCGTGGGCCGTCTACGCCGCCTCGATCAAGGCTGTCGGGCTCAACAGCAGGACGGCGGACTCCTCTTCCCCCTCTAAGGGATCAAGTTCGACCCGCACCTGGGTGGGGGCGGTCGGGTTGCCCCAGACTTCAAGAACGGTCGCTGCTCGTGGTTCGTCCAGACCCCAGAGAACACGCACTCGGAGGCCGGGCCGCAGCTTGGTCGCAGTGCTCATGCCCAGGGCTCCTTTCCGGTCGCTCTTACCAGATGGTCCCACACCAGCATGTCGAGTGCCTTGACGTAGCGATTGAGCAGCGGGATACGGGCCCGGGCCCAGGTGACTGTGTCATTGACAGCTCCGCTTGCTAGCAACGTTCGCAGCCCTGTCGCGTTGCCGTGTCCGAGTGCATTACGCAGTTGCACCAGCTTGTCAAACTGCCCCGAGTCGCCGTTCGACCAACGACTGTTGTGAACCCCGAGGTTAATGGGACATGTCCAGATGTCATACGCGTCTCGAAAGCCGATCCGTGACCGGTCAGCGATCGATCAATGACACAGGGGCGCCGCTACCGCAGGGTTCAGCGCTGCTGGGTGATGGTGGTTGAGGCAGGGTTGATCACGACATGCGTGAGTGCGCCATTGATCAGCGCAAGATGCGGCGGTAGGTGGCCGCAATCGACGTTCACCACGACCGGTAGATCCAACCCCATCAACGCACTCCTGACCGCGTCGAGTTGACCGAAAGCTGGCGGGTCGGGCGCCCCGGTTCGCCCGAACAAGACCGCGTTTGCGGAATCGAACCAACCGGCCAGCCGCATCCGCCACAGATTGCGAGCAATATTGAACGGGGTGTCCTCGGCTGCTTCGAGATACAGGATCAGTCCCTCGTCGCCGGCATGATCGCGGGCGAACGCTGGCAGGTCGCCGTATCGGGTACCGGCCAGAGTTGACACCGTCTCGATGCACCCACCGATCAGCCGCCCTGAAACCTCCAGACCATCGGGCCTGGGTTCGAGCAACGACCAGGTGCCAGGGGAATCCAAGGTGTATTCGACGATGCCCGGATCGTCCTGCCACCGGTCGAAACCAGTGGCCCGATGGGTGGTCGAGGGGCCTTGGACAATGGTGGTGCCCGGCTGGGCGCCAGCCACAGTGAGCCAGGACCGCAGCGGCTTGGGTACCCGATAGGGAGTGTCCATCAAGTTCTGTCCGTAGAGCGTCGCCACCCCGGCCAACGTGGTCAAGGGCAACAGCAGGGTCGACAGGTCGGAAAAGCCCACCAGCCAAGTCGGCGCCGCACCGGCAATCTCGGCAAAGTCCAGATACGGAAGGATTTCCACCGCCAGCTCACCGCCCCATGGTGGTACCACCGCTGTGATGTTCGGATCCAGCAGCATCGAGGTCAACTCGGCTGCGCGTTCCTTCGCTGTCGCACTGACCGGGCCGCGCCCGTCCATGCAGTCGCCGACCACGACGTCATACCCAGCGCGGCGGAGCCACTCCAGGCAAAACTCGAACCGCGGCAGAAGTTCGGCCGTTACGCCGGCGGAGGGCGACGTGACGCCGATTCGGTCGCCACGACGGAGCGGGGCAGGAAATCTGATAGTCATGCCCCTCATCCTCGCCGAGACCCTCAACCAGGCTGCACTCACGTTCCGCTAGCCGAACGTCCTACGGGAACGCTGCAGGTGGCCGGGGTACATGTTGCCGAACCGTCCCGTAACACCCGCCCGGTGAAAATTCCCGCAGAGGTACCGCCTACGGGACGACTGCGCCCGGTCTCGTTGGCCTGCGCAGGCCTCTCTGCCGGCGGTCAACTGATCGCACCCGTCACAAAACGTAGCCGAGTTGGAGGAGTCCATCGCCGCGCTGACCACGCGCGAAAACCCTGGATCCGGGGCGCCGACACCGTCAGCCTGCCTGCTGGCAAGTCGGCATCGTCGGCAGCGAGAGCGGCGATTTCATCGTCATACACCGTGACGGTCAACACTTGGCCTGGTAACGCTCCGCACGAAATGCTGCGGCAGCAAGCTCCAGGTCGGCGGCCGCTTCGCGGGCACGCTGGTCGATGGCCTCACGCGCAGCGGGGTTCGCGTTAGAACCTTCGGACAGGGTTTCCTGCTGCGCCGCGGCGACGGAATTGGTGACGATGGCCCGCTCGTACCACTGCGCAGCTGGCTCATTCGGGCGGCGGGTCATTCCTACATCATTGCGCAACCGCCGCCTCGACGAGGTTCCACTCGGGTCGGCGCCACGTCCAGCCGGTTGCCTGCCTGCACGCGCGAGGAGACCAGCAGCGGCCGCAGCCCGGCCAGCAAGGATCGCTCGGCGGCACGGGCGGCACGAGTCCCTCCATCTGATCGTGCACAGGAACCCGGGTCTACCTGCCGGGAGAGATGGATGGCCAGACTGTCCACTCGGGGTTGCGGGAACACGCCGGCCGCGTCATGCATGCATCGCATGCGGTGCACCGCCAGGTCCGGTGCGCCGTGGCCGGAGGGTGACACAGGCAGGGCAAAGCGCCGACGAGCACGGTGTTCGGACCCAGCGGGTGTCCGTTGGGGCATCTGATCGGCGCGGATTCCTTCATGTTGCCGGCCTCATTGAACTGGTAGAACTCCGGCATCTGCTCGCTACTTTGACCTGAGTGTGTCCTGAAGGTGGGGAAGAGGTGGTTCGACGCTGGCCTGTTCGAGCTGTGGACGTTGGTCATAATCAATCCTTTCCAGCCCTGCGGCACTCCCAGCGCGCAATCGTCCCTTGTGGCTCATCCTCCTCGGAGTCGGGCTGTGGCGGGGAGAGCCGATTATTCGGGCCACGGGTACAGGCTGGCGTGCCGGGTGATGCTCGGTATTCCGGTGATCGGGTCAATTTCGATGCCGCTGGATTGGTGGCTGCCGTTGGCGTGGGCGATGCCGGCTAGGACCAGGGTGAGCTGTTCCCGGCCCAGGGCCGGGATGGTGTCGCTGAGGTTGATCGCCGGTCCGTCCGTGCCGCCCAGGCCGATGGATGCGGTGATCAGCAGGTAGGCCCGTTCGCCGCCCGGCAGCGCGCCGATGTTCCCGGGGATTGCTTCCAGGTCTGCCCAGTGGCCGATGTGTTCCCGCGGCTGGATCCAGGGGTTGCCGGGTGCTGCGAACCGGCCGTCGAAGCCGCGGATGAGCAGCTCCACCGCGGCCGAGGTGGTGGCGACTCCTTTGGCCCAGGCCCGTAGGTCCCGGTTGATGGCCGGCGCGGTGACTTTTCTGGTGCGGGCGGCGGCCAGCTCGGTGACGCCGGTCGGTGGCAGCTCGGTCACGATCCCCTCCAAAATTGCGCGTTCGCCGTACGAACGACCACGGGTTCGAGTATGACCGGGGCCGGGCACGGGGCAGGCCAACTGTCAGCCTGCGCGGCCACCGTCGTGGTGGGTGTGCTGCTGATGTTGGTCGGTGCGCCGGTCCAGAAAGTTTGGTGCACACAATCATCGGGGTGGTGGGTCAGTGTCCGGCGCGGCGACCGCGACGCACACTGGAACAACAGACCTGGATCCGTTCATTCGGTCCCCGCCACGCACGCCTGACACCAAGCCGCAGCTGCGAGGAGGACCACGATGGAAGCTGGATGATCCGGACGGCGCTGGCGGGCAGGCGCAGCTGGTCGGGGTGACGCCGGCGGCGTTCACCGCCCGAATGGATCGGGTCCGCTCGCAGCTGACCGCCGGCGCGGTGCAGGCGCAGCAGAGCACCCGGATCGCGCCGTGTCACCGCCGGGTGCGGTTTGTGGTGCCGCCGTGGAGGCGGGTGGATTACACCGTGCACCTGGACGAACCGGACCCGCAGCTGAGCGCTGTGGGTGTGGTCCAGCCGGGCCGCCGTGACCTTCAAGGGTTGGCCGATACGCACGATGAACTGCCCGTCGCCGCCCGGGCCGCGTTGACCGGCGCCGCCGGAGTGGCCGCCGGCATCGCGGTGGCCGGTGACCTGCAATGGCCGGGGTTGCTCGAGGCGCTGTTGACGGTTGGGTTGGGCGGCGCCGGAGTCGCCGCGCAGGTCAGTTGGTGCCGCTCCCGGATCCGCCGCCGTCAAGACTCCCGCCGGCTGATCCCCACCGATGAGATGTTCTTGCCGGCTTGTAACGTGCTGGCGGCGTTGATGCGCGCCCAGATGCTGCTGGCCGCCTACCCGGTGCAGATGAAGCGGGAGGCGAAGCTGTACGGCCTGCAACCGGTCCCGCGGCCCACCCGGCACAACCAGGTCCCCGCCGCGATGCACCAGGCGCTGTGGGACCTTTTGACCGGCACCGGCGCGGAACCACCCGATCAGGTCCAACATGCTGCCCCGGTGGCCGATGCGGTGCGGCGTGACATCTGGTCGGCCTGGAACGAGTTCGACTCCTTCCACCCGACCCGGGCGCCGAAGCGGCGCAGTTGGCCGCCCGGACCACGCCAGCCGCCGAAGCGGCGCAGTTGGCCGCCCGGACCACGCCAGCCGCCGACCTACGAGATATCGCCCGGCGACCTGGCCCAGGACCGCGCTGTCCGGGAACGCGCCGTTCAGGACGTCCGCGACATCAACGACAACACCAACCTCTGAACCTGACTCCGCAACACCAACGCCACCACGAAACTAGGGCTCCCTCGTTTGCACTACGGGGTCGAGTCGTCGCCAGCCTGGACGTCGGTGGTCAGCGCGTCGGGATGCAGCGTCCGGCCCTTCGATTCCGCCCACGCGGTCACATCATCCATCGCCCAGACCAGGCCCATAGTCAAGGAATCCAGCGGGGCGGGGAAGTCCGGTTGTTCGGTGATCTGAACAGTTCGCGTGGCGCTGACCCCGAACAGCTTCCGCAGCTCCGCACGCCCGGCCAGCTTCCGGGTAGGAGTCATCGGGCCAGTCATAACCGCACTGTACATGATCACTCTTTTCTTTTGCACACTGTTGTCTAATGCACTGTGATCTGATACAGTAAAGATACGCAAGGAGGTCGGGCGGTCCGGCCAAGCGGGAGGAATTGAAAATGTCGCACGAGTTGGAAGTTTGGGAAGACGGATCGGCGTCGTTCGTGTCCGCTCGACAGCACGCGTGGCACCGGTTGGGTACGGTGTTGCCGTCCGAGTTCGATGCGGCGCAGGCGATGTCGTATGCGAGGTTGGGTGGTTGGAATGTTCGGACGATGGCGTTGCAGACCGCGCCGGTGCTGTCCGAGGGTGGTGTGTTCGGGGCGTTGCCGGTGCCGGATCAGTTCGCGACGGTCCGCACCAACCCGGTGAGCGGCAGCGTTGATGTGTTGGGTGTGGTGGGTCGCGGTTACACCGTCATCCAGAACGAGGAACACGCGGATCTGCTCAACCGGGTGGTGGATGAATCGGGCGGCGCGCATTTCGAGACGGCCGGATCGCTTCGGGGTGGCCGTTCGGTGTTCCTGTCGATGAAGCTCCCCCGCACCATGAACATCGGCGGGATCGACCCGGTCGACCTGTACCTCATCGCGTTGAACAGCCACGACGGGACCAGCGCGTTTCGCCTGCTGGTGTCGCCGGTGCGGGTTGTCTGCGCCAACACGCAGGCCCTGGCGCTACGCCGCGCGCAGTCCTCATTCTCGATCCGGCACACGTCCGGCGCGCGGGGCAACATCGCGCAGGCCCGCGAGGCCCTTGGTCTGACGTTCAAGTACGCGGAAGTGTTCGAGCGTGAGGCCGAGCAGATGATCGCGCAGTCGCTGACCGATACGCAGTTCGCGCAGATCATCGGCAAGCTGTGGACCACCGAATCCGAGTCGAAGCGGTCAGCGACGATCACCGCCAACCGCGCCGATGTGCTGACCGGTTTGTTCTCCGACGCGGCGACCAACGCCAACATTCGCGGCACCAGGTGGGCCGGTTACCAGGCGATCACCGAATACCTCGATCACTTCGCCCCGGTAGCAGGCGGCACCGACACCGCCCGCGCGGAGCGGGTCGCCACGGGCGGAACGGTGACCACCGTGAAGGCCCGCGCGTTCGAGATGCTCGCCGCGCTGTAGCGAGTAGGTGGCGGGCCAGGAAAGCCGAACAGCTTTCCTGGTCCGCCCGGTCGCTGGCCCAGGTCTCGACAACCTGGCCCAGCAGATGCACTCCCCAACCCTGCCAAGAGATGAAAGAGGCAACACTCATGATCCCCACTCAGCACGCCCCCGGCAACACCACCCCCACGCCCGCGCCCGCGCCCGCGCCTGCATCTGTGGGGGCCGGTGCCAGCGTCGCGGACCTGTACGCCGCGACCGCCGCCGAGCCGTACCACTCCCACCGGGCCAGCAGCGGCCGTCTGGTCGATGCGTTCTACCTGCTGCCCGGCCACACCCAGCACGCCGAGGGTGACTACCTCGACGCCGCCGAGTTGTCGATCTGGCACCACAAGGACGCCAAGTGCTACCGCGCCACCCTCTCGGCGAGCAGCATCCGGTTACACGGCGGCATGTTCGCGCAGCGGTTCTCACTGTTCGCCGCCCGCACCACCACGCAGGTACTGAGCATCCCAGCGGCCAGGTTCCACGCCGCTACGTTCGCCCAGTTCACCACCGACGTGCACGCCGAGCTCGCCGCCCGCAGCACCGCCGAAGGTGACCAGTCATGACCGCCGCCGCCGCGCGCAGCGGGAATGGTTCGTCGTTCACCCGGCTGCACGAGGTGCCCCGGTTCGATCTGTACTGCCGGGCCGACGCGATCGGGAACCGGTCCCTGGTCGAGGTGCCCGGCCTGTTGGCGTCGGCGTTCCGGTTGCCGTGGCCGGTGGCGGTCACCGCGCAGGCGTGGGATGAGGTGATCGGCTGGCCGACCGAGGGCACCGACCTGATCACCGCCGAACAGTTGGTGATCGACGTACCGACCGAATCGGGCCGGATCGCGGAGGTGCTGCACGCCGCCGCCCACGCCTACTACGCCGACGTGGCCCGCGCCCACGTGCAGAGGTTCACCATCTGGCGGGTGTCCCCGGAGCATCCGACGACCAGGGCCACCCCGGTGCGGATGACGTTCACCCTGCACCCAGGTGATTTCGGCGAAACCGTCGCCACCATCGCCCGCGCCGCCACCGTGCGGGCCGGGTGGTTTCACCTGACCCGGCAACCGTGGGTCCGTTACGAGGCGGCAGCGTTCACCCGCCGGGCCGGGCGGCTGTCCCCGGTGGTCACCCCCGAGGTGCTGGACGAAATCTTGGCCCACGCCACCGACATCACCGAACCTCCCGGAGTGGAGATCCACCCGGTGGCTGACGGAGTGATCCACCTGAGCAACGGCGGTACCACCTACTGCGCCACCCTGGCCCCCAACAGTGCCGGGCTGTACGAGCTGGCCGGGCTCGGCTGGCCGACCGTCAGCACCCCCGACGAGCCGCAGCCGGTGAGGTGGTGACCGCCGCACCGATCACCGCGCAGCCCGCCGCGCCGCCGCTGGACGCGGCCGTGTTGGACGCCATCGCCTGGACGTTGGCGGTGTCCCCGGATTGGTCGGCCGATGAGTTGACCGTCATTGCCGACCTGATCGGCACCGTCCGCCCGCATCCCGGCGAACTGGACCCCGACGCACCCGACTGGGTCGGTCAGCTCGCCGCCTACCGCCTGCACCTCACCCACCGCACCAGTACCGAAGGGATTCCCCGATGACCACCACACTGACCACTGACCACACCACCAGCGCCGCCGCACCGGACACCACCGCCCCGGACAGCGCCGCCGAACCCGCCAGCATCGAAGCGACCACCGCCGCCGCGCAGGTCGAGCAGGCCGAGCCGGGCGGTCCGGTCGCGGTGGTGATCGAATTGCACCCCGACGCCGTGGCCCAGCACCCCGACAACATCCGCGACCCATCACGGGGCATCAAGGAGCTGACCGCCTCCGTCGCAGAGGTCGGTGTCCTGGTTCCGCTGATCGTCGTTCCGGTCGCCCTGGTCCCCGGTTATGACTGGCCCGACACGGTGACCCACGTTGCGGTGGACGGGAACCGCCGCCAGGCCGCAGCGGCAGCCGCCGGCCTTTTTCTGCCGTGCATCGTCCGCGCCGACCTCGCCGCCGCGAAGGCGACCGCACAGACGATGGCGGTCACCGGTTTGGTCCGCGACGGCCTCACCGCCACCGAGGAAGCGCACGCCGTCGCCACACTGTTCGACGCGAAAATGTCGGGCGCGGCGATCGGCCGCGCCATCGGCCGCAGCACCGCCCAGGTGAAAACGGCGCGCCGCGCCGCGCAGGTGACCGCCGACATCGCGGCGCAGGCAGCGGACTATCCGCTCACCCTGGATCAGCTCGCGGTCCTGGCCGATCATCAGGACAACCCCGCCGATGTCGCCGCGCTGCTGGACGCCGCGCCCCGAGGCCGGATGGACCACGTCGTGGCGCAGCTCGCCGCCCGCCGCGCCGAGAACGCCGCCATCTCCGCAGCGGTCGGCCCGGTGTGTGTGGAGCTGGCGACCCGCAGCATCACCGTGTTGGAGGACGAGCCGAACACCTACGCACCCGGTGGTGCCCGTTCCGTTGAAGACCTCACCATCGACGACGGGAACGGCGACCAGGTGCAGCTCACCGCCGAGTCCCACGCCGCGTGTCCGGGTCACGCCGCCTATGTCGCCGCCGAGTACTACCCCGCCGACCCGGACGACGACGAGCAGCCCGAAGAAGTGGAAGTGTCGGTGCTGTATGTGTGCCTCGACCCGGCGCAGTTCGGGCACACGTCGCGGCGGTGGGCCGACCGCAACCCCACACCCGGCCCCGGCAGTTCCACTGCCGAACCGGCCGAGGGGGACACCGCCAGCGACGCTGCCGCCCGCCTCGCCCGCGAGCAGGAAGCAGAAGCCGAAGCGAAGAAGGCGCAGCGGCGGGAGTTGATCGCCCGCAACAAGCAGGTCCCTGTTGACTGCACCAACCTGGGCGTGTCGCCCGGCCGCTGGGCTGGCCGGCGATCAGGATGTGAGCGGAGGTGCCGCGGTGGATTCGTTGTCCGGACCAAGGGATGTTGCTCACCTCCGGGTTCCGTCGATCGGCGAGGTCTGCAGAGTTGGGTCCGGGCCGTGGGAGGTGCTGGGCGCCGACGGTCAGCCGGTCGTGGCCTGGGTGAGCTTTCGGAGTGAGCTTGTCGCCTGCGGTTGTTCAGCCTCGACGTGCCGCTCGTATGCACATGACGTGCTCCGGTGGCTCCGATTTCTTGCGGCGTTGGGGATTTCATGGCAGCAGGCGAGCCGGGTCGAGGTGCGTGATTTCGTGCGGTGGTTGCGGGTCGCCGACAATCCCGCTCGTTGCCGTGGGCTGAGGTCCGGCGGCCGGCCGGCGCCGGGGTCGCTGAATGCGGCTACCGGCAAGGCGTATCTGGCTGCCGGTTACGCACCTAGGACCATCAACCACGCGTTGTCGGTCTTGGGTGAGTTCTATCAGCATGCTGTCGATGCCGGCTTGGGCCCGTTGCACAGCCCCGTTCCCCTACGGCGGAGCGCTTCGACAGTACTCGGGCCGTCGGGATCGCGGTCGGCCGTCGGCGGATCGATGTATCGACAGCGGGAGCCGGTCGCTCAGCCCAGGGCAGTACCGGAGTCGTTGCTGCAACAGGTGTTCGCCGCGCTCCGGCACGATCGGGATCGGGCCCTGATTGCTGTGGCGTTGAGCTCCGGAGCTCGGGCGAGCGAACTGCTGTCGATGGTGCGCAACGGGATCGACATCGGTCTTGGTGTCGTCTCCGTCGTCCCCAAGGGTCGCCCCGGGCGGGTGTGGATACCTGTTGCCCCAGAAGCTTTGGTGTTGATGGGGCGCTACCTGGCATCGCGGCCACCGGGATCGCCGCACGACCCGGTGTGGGTGACCGTCCGGCGGCCGGCGCGGCCGTTGACGTATTTCGCGTTGCGGCAGGTCTTGGAGCGGGTGAATGTTCAGCTCGGTTCGAATATCACCTGGCACGACTTCCGTCACACCTTCGCCCATCGGCTGCTGGCCGATGACCGGCTGTCGTTGACCGATGTGCAAACCCTGATGCGACACCGCAGCCTGACAACTTTGACGGACTACTCTGCGGTGCGCTTGGAGGAGCTGGTGTCCCGGCTGCACGAGCACCTGTCCCGCCCGGTCCCGAGGCCAACACCCGCCGTCGGGTATGACCACGGTGATCTGCAGGTGCTGTTTCCTGGGTTGGCGTTGTGAGCAGCAATTCGGAGGTCAGGGCGCGGGTGCAGACGTGGCTGGCCTGTCGGCCGCTGGAGTCCGTGCAGTCGGCGGTGTCCGTCGGTGGGGTCGATCGACTGGATCGGAGCGGCCTGGAAGTACTGCTGACTGCGCTGGTCACGGATGGTCTACCGCCGTCCCAGGCCGGTCTCGGCGGCATTTGTGCCCGTGGGTGTCGGCGCGTCTTGGACTGGTTGGAGCTCCAGGAAGGCGCTACCTGGCGGCAGCGGTGGGACGCGGCCGGAGGGGACGACGGAGCGGGGTGGAACAGCTGGCTTCGGTCGATGAATGCGACTATCCGCGGTGCCTGCCGCATGGTGATCGATGCACTTGTTGTCATGCAGGCGATCCAGCCAAGCTCTGCGTGGTTGCTTCACGACAAACGCGCGCGCCTGTTGAGCTGGTGGACGACCTATCACGATGCCGAACTGTTGAGCCACCTTCCTGCTTACCAACATTCGGCCGACCACGACCACGACCTCGGCGATGACGACCACCACCACGACCACGACCTCGATGATCAATCCGCACACGATGAAGACCATCCGCACGATCACAGTCACGGCGGATCCAGGTGGTCGAAGGTGTCCCACTGGCTGTCCGAGCTGCTCGGTGGGCACTCGCACGACACCGCCGATCAGATCGACGACGCATTGGAAGCCGACAGCGCCGGCCGGCGCGCTTTGGTGATCAGCCTCGTCGGACTGGCGGTCACCGCCCTCATCCAGGGGCTGGTCGTGGTGCTGTCCGGGTCGATTGCCCTGCTGGGTGACACCCTGCACAACGTCGCCGATGCTCTCACCGCAGTGCCGCTGCTGATCGCATTCACCCTTGTTCGCCGTCCTCCGAACAAGCGCTACACCTACGGATACGGCCGCGCCGAAGACATCGGTGGTCTGTTCGTCATCGCCATGATGGTTCTCTCCAGCGTCCTCGCCGGTTACGAAGCGATCAGCCGGCTTATCCACCCCCAAGCTGTTTCTCACCTCTGGGCCGTCGCCGGCGCCGGCGTTGTCGGTTTCCTCGGCAACGAAATAGTCGCCCGCTACCGGATACGCGTTGGACGGCAAATCGGCTCCGCGGCCCTTGTCGCCGACGGTCTGCATGCCCGCACCGACGGATTCACCAGCCTCGCCGTCCTCATCGGCGCAGGCGGCGTCGCCCTCGGCTGGAAGTGGGCCGACCCCGTCGTCGGACTACTCATTACCGTGGCGATCCTGGGAGTGCTCCGCTCCGCGATCCGCCAGGTCGGGGCCCGACTGATGGACGCCGTCGACCCCGACGTCGTGGACAAAGCTACCGCAGCCATCACCACCGTCGACGGCATCGCCGAAATCCGCGACCTCAAAATCCGCTGGATCGGACACACTCTCCGCGCCGAAGCAGACATCACCGTCGACCCGGCGCTGACCGTGAGTCAAGCCCACGACATCGCCGACCACACCGAAGCCCACCTACTCGCCGCCGTCCGCCGACTCACCGCCGCGACCATCCACGTCAGCCCCCAAGGTGCCCATCCCGCCCGCACCTGAGCTCAGCCTCATCGACTGGTGCGAGATCTCGCCGCCACCGCGGGTTATCCAATACAACATGGTGAGGACCCATCTGGTCATTGACGAACTGTGGGGTCGTGGCAAGGCGCCACCCGGTGCTAGCCGGTTGACAAGTGCAGAGAACCGACGCAGCCGCCGAAGTACGACACGCATTCGTCCGGCAGTGCCTGGCCGTGAAGTCCAGACACAAGGCGATGACCGGGTGGGCGCTGCACCAGGTGATCCAACGTGACCCGACGTTCTGCCGGTGGGCCGGTGAGTACTACTCCCGCCCCGCGGTCCTGGCCGAACTTTTGGGCGGCGACCCCCGACAGGTCACCGCCGAAACACCCGCCGCGCGGCACGGACTCCTCCTCTGGGCGCAGGTCGCAACCGCCAACGAGGAGGACCTACCGCGAGACGCGCACCGGGAGCGTTCCCCGTCTCGCGCCCGATACCTGCAGCACCTGCAAACACTGGGTTACGTCCTGGCCGAGGTGGAGCAGATGATTCTCGACAACGCCGCCGACGAGCGGCCGGGCGGAAACAGCTCCGGCGACCAGACCGCCGCCGAGCAGGACCCGGAGGTGACCGCCGCCTGACCAACCCGCAGGGACCGACCAGGGCCAGCAACTCGACCGCCGAGTTGCTGGCCCTGGTCGCGTTCCGGCACTGCGCCGTTCAGGTTTCCAGGTCGAACAGCGACAGCGTGTGCACCGTGGAAACCTCGCGGATCGGCGCGGCCCGTGCGTCGAACAGATCGACCGGGAAATCGTCCGGCCAGGCGACGGTGACCGGGAGTGGCGCGTCGAACAGCGGCACCAAATGCCGCAGCGGATCACCAGCCGCGACCGCCGCCGCCAGCACCGCCGCCAGCTTCGCCTTGCCGATCCCGGGATCGGCTTGGACCGCCGAGACGATGGCCGCCTGAATCGCGCGGGACGCGCCGACCACACCACGAGTGTCGACCAAACCGGGACGGGGGCCACGGGAGCGGCCCCGCGCCACCGCCTGCCGCATGTTCTCCTGCTGGGTGGCGATCCGGACATGACCGGGCGCGGAAGAACAGCACAACCGGACCTCGCAGTCATGCATCAACGTGCAGTCCACCGGCAACGGCCCAAACCCCAACCGCGCGCCGACCTGATGCGGAGTCAGCATCCGGGCGCCGTCCTCCGGGTTGGTGATGGAGAACCGGCCGTACCCGTCCGACCCGATCGCCCCCGCCCAAATATCGCACGCGGCGGTGCCGATGACCTGCCGGTGATACCGGTTCAGGTCCCGGTTGCTCAACCGCAGACCACGACCCAACGACTTACTCACCGCTGCACCGCCGCCCGCCCCGGTCTAGACCTCTGGTTATCCGGCCAGCGCCGCAGCGTCAGCCGGAACACCGTCCACCGCAACCGTCGCCGCCGCAGCACCGGCCGGTACCGGAGCCGACGCTGTAGTGGCGGCAGGTGCCGACTTGAGTAGCCGTCTCACTTCCGCGCTCGGCAGGTCCGTCAACGCCGCCACATCGGCGGGTGACAGCTTCTCGGCGGTCAGCTCGACCAGCCCGGCCGCTACTGCCGGTTCCGCCTTGCCCACCGCCGCCGCGTAGGTCGCGTCGATCTTGGACAGCGCCGCCTCATACCCGGTCCGGGCCTCAGCCCGCGCCGCATCGGCCGCCGCCGTGGCATCGGTGAGCTTCCCGGCCGTGGTGATCACCTTCGCCGCCGCCGCTTCGATCCGGGCATCCCGAGCCGCCCGGTCCGCGTTCAACGCCAACAGCCGCTTCCGCGCAGTCTCCCGCGCCGTCACCGCCTCATTCGTCGTCTTTCCCATCCCAACAACTCCCCACGCCCACCGGTAACCACGTTGACCAGCTCAGCCTATCCGCCACCCTGACCAAAACCCGGCACCACCGCTCCGACCCGTCATCCACCTGTCCCCGCCCCAACTACCCACAGCCCCGGCCACCGCCACCGGCACCGCCACCGCCACCGCCACCGCCACCGCCACCGCCAGAAACAACCGCCACTGCCAAAGCCAAAATCCACCGCCACTACCAAAGCAAAAACCCAAGGCCCGACACACCTCATGCACTGATTAGGAAAGACTGCTATGATTCCACCATGCCTCACCCGCCGCTTAGCGAGCAGGTGGCGCACAGGTTGCGGATAGTTGATACATCATCCGGAATGATCATGGCGGTTGACCTCTGATGATGAGCTTGCACAAACTGACCGCCGGGGATGGCTACACCTATCTGACCCGGTCGGTGGCGGCGCTGGATGCCACGGAAGGTTTCACCTCACTGGCGGACTACTACGCAGCGAAGGGTGAGGCCCCCGGCATCTGGATGGGCGCCGGCCTGGACAGCCTGGGCCTGTCCGGCCGGGTCAGCGAAGAGCAGATGCTCAACCTTTTCGGGCAGGGCCTGCACCCCGACGCGCAGCGGATCGTCGAGGAGGGCTTGGCTGCGGGGTTGAGCCCAGACGATGCCTACGCGGCGTCGAAGCTGGGCAGGAAGTTCCCGGTCATCGAGGGCGACGAGCGGTGGCGGGAGGGTCTGCGGGATGCCTATCAGCGGTACAACACCGACCGAGGCAACAAGGCAGCGGCCAAAATACCGCCGGAAGAGAAGTCGCGAATCCGGTCCGAGCTGGCCCACACCTTGTTCGTGGAAATGCATCGGCGGGAGCCGGCCGAGCAGGAGTTGACGGCGTTCGTGGCGCAGGTGTCCCGGCCGTTGTCCTCGGCGGTGGCCGGGTTCGACGCCACCTTCTCCCCCGTCAAAGCGATCTCCACATTGTGGGCGGTGGCGCCGCTAGAGGTGGCGCAGCAGATCGAGGCGGCGCACCTGGCTGCGGTGACCCGCACTCTGGAATGGATGCAGACCGAGGCCGCGTACACCCGGGTCGGCCCGGCCGGGGTCGCCCAGGTCGACACCAAAGGGTTGGTGATGGCCGCGTTCACGCACCGCGATTCCCGCGCTGGCGACCCCGATCTGCACACCCACGTCGCCATCTCCAACAAGGTGGAAACGTTGGACGGCCGCTGGCTGGCCCTGGACGCCCGGATGTTGTACCGGCTGAACGTGGCCGCCTCCGAGCACTACAACACTGTCCTGGAAGCCGAATACACAACCCGGTTGGGCGGCCGGTTCGAGGAACGATCGATGGGCCCGGGGAAACGACCGGTCCGCGAATTGGCCGGTGTGGACCTGGGATTGAACACGCGCTGGTCCAGCCGCCGGGCGGCGATGGACGCGCACCGCCCGTCCCTGGTGGACAAGTTTGTGGCCGATCACGGCCGGCTGCCGACCGTGATCGAGATGATCGATGTGAACCAGCAGGCCAATCTGGACACCCGGCAGGCCAAACACGAACCGCGGTCTCTGGCCGAGCAGCGGCAGCAGTGGCGGGCCCAGGCGCTGGACTACCTGGGTTCGCCGGAGGCGTTGGCGCAGATGCTGGCCGCGGTGAATACCCCCGGGCAGACCCGGCAGCTCTCACCGCAGCTGGTATCCGAATTGATCGCCGACACCATGACGGTGGTGTCCGGAGCCCGGGCGCAGTGGCGTTGGTCCAACGTCATCGCCGAGGCGTTCCGGCAGGTCCGCTACGCCGACATCGACCCGGCCGCCGCCGTCCACGTCGCCCACCAGGTCGCGGAGGCGGTGCTGTCCCCGGAACATTCCACCGCCATCGGCATGACCGCCACGCTCCGGTCGGCCACCCCGGAACCGCTGCTGCGCGCGGACCGGACCGGGCAGTTCACCGTGGCCAAGGGCCAGCTGTACACCTCCGCCGAGATCCTGGACGCGGAGACCCGGATCGTCACCGCGGCCGGCCGGGGTGGCGGTCGCGCCCTGGAACCGGTGGATGTGCAGATCGGTTTGTTGGAATGGTCGGCCAACACCGGCCGCACGTTGAACACGGGTCAGGAGACGGCGCTGCTGGACATTGCCACTTCGGGGGCGCGGGTTCAGCTGCTCACCGCAGCGGCCGGCACCGGGAAGTCGACGTTGATGAGCGCGGTCGCGCGGGTCGCGTTGGCCAACGGGATGAACATCGTCGGGCTGTCTCCGGAGGCCTCCGGTGCGCAGCAGTTGGCGTTGGAGCTGGGCGGCATAGACACCGATACCGTGGACAAGTTGGTGTTCGACCTCCGCGAGGTTGACCCAGGGTCGTGGCAGCCGTGGATGGCCGGCATCAACGCCGACACCCTGGTCATCGTCGACGAGGCGGGCCTGGCCTCGACCCGCAACCTGGATGTGCTGATCCGGTTCGTCGGTGACCGGGGTGGCCGGGTGCTGCTGGTCGGTGATGATCAGCAACGCGCCGCCGCCGGGGCAGGCGGGGTGCTCCGGGACATCGAGGTCACCCACGGCGCGTCGACCCTGAACGAGGTGATGCGGTTCGCCAACGAACTGGAAGGCGAAGCATCGCTCGCGTTGCGGGCCGGGGATCCCTCCGCCGCCGGTTTCTACCACGACCGGGGCCGGCTGCACGCCGTCACACCCGACACCGCCGTCGACCAGGTGTACCGGGCGTGGGCCGCCGACACCGCCGCCGGGCTGGACTCGCTGATGATCGCGAAACAGCTGGACGTGGTGGCCCAGCTGAACTTGCGGGCCCGCACCGACCGGCTCGCCGCCGTCGGCGGCCCGGTCGGGACGGAGCTGACCCTGGCGAACGGGGAAACGGTGTCAGCGGGCGACATCATTGTGACGAAGAAGAACCAGCGGACCCTGTCCCTGGGGGGCACCGACTTCGTCCGGAACAACTACCGCTGGCAGGTCCAGGAAATCCTGGGCGACGGGTCGATCCTGGCCACCCGGCTGGGCCGCAACACCAGCCGGGTCCTGCCCGCCTGGTATCTGGAAAAAGGAGAAGTACGCCTGGGCTACGCCCACACGTTGGCCTCCGTGCAGGGGTTGACCGCCGACACCGCCAAGCTGCTCGGTGACGCCGCCCTGACCCGAAACGAGTTCTACCCCGGAATGACCCGCGGCCGCCACGGCAACGATTTCTACCTGCAGATCGGCGGTCAGGGCGACACCCACGACGTCACCAAACCCGAGGCGATCTCCCCGCAGACGATGGTGGAAACCGTCGAGCAGATCATCCTGACCGACGGATCCGCCCGCTCGGCGACCACCGAGATCCGGGAAGCCCGCGATCCCCGGCTGCAGTTGGGCCACGCCGGCAACGCCTACAGCCACGCCGTCGTGACCGCCGCCGAAACGATGATCGGCCCGAAACAGGTCGCCCAAATCACCGCCGACGCCGAACAAGCCGTCCCCGGGGTGACTTCTGCCGCGGCGTGGAACACCCTGCGCGGGCACCTGGTGCTGCTAGCCGCCGGGGGCCGCGACCCCGCCCCCTTGCTGGCGGGGGCCGCCGCGCAACGGGAACTGGGCACCGCCCGGGACGTGGCCGCGGTACTGGACTACCGGATGGACCCCACCGGGAACCACTCCCAAGGGGCTGGGCCGCTGCCCTGGCTTCCCGCCACCCCACCCAACCTGCTCACCTTGGCGGGGTGGGAACAGTACCTACCCGAGCACGCGGCCCGGGTCACCGGGCACGCCGACGGGGTCCGCGCCGCAGCGCTGGCCTGGACCGCGGAAACCGCGCCGACCTGGGCGGCGCCGTACCTGCAGAACCCGCAACTCACCGCGGACCTGGCGATCTGGCGCGCGAGCCAAGGCGTGCCCGAATCCGATCTGCGGCCCGCCGGTGACCGGCCTGCCCCGCTCACCCTGGCCAAGTGGCACCACACCATGACGGTCCGGGCCGTCGGGGAAGCGGGTAACCCCGCCGACGGCGCCGACCGGTGGGCCGCCATCCTGGTCCGGCGCGGCGTGAACCTGTCCACCGACACGTTCTGGCCGGTCCTGGCCGCCCGGCTCACCCTGGCCGACGCGGCCGGACTGAACGTACCCGCCCTGCTCGACGCGGCCATGGCAGCCGGGCCGGTCGACGGGCGGCCCGCTCTGCCCGCCGAAACCACCGCATCCTCCCTGTGGTGGCGGCTCGCGCAGAACCGCCAACTGGGTTCCTTGGCCACCGGCCCGGCCGCCGCCGGGCACCACCTACGACCAGCGTGGACGCCCCGCCTGAGCGACGCGGTCGGCCCGGACGCGGCCGACCGGATCATGACCGACCGGCTCTGGCCCGTCATCGTCACCCACCTAGACATCGCCGCTCGGGACGGCCTGGACGTCGAGCACACCATCACCGCCGCCGCGCAGCTGCTCACCGGACACGGCGACACCATCGGTCCCCACGAACTCGCCGCCATGCTGCTCTGGCACATCGGAATCGTCACCGACCCGCGACCCGCGACCGGCCCGAACCTAGACGAGCCGGCCTACCCCGATCCGTTGGACCTCGAAACCCACGCCGCCGCCGACGCCCACACCCTGCCCGACCACATCCACACCGACGGCGTCGCTGTGGATGTGGTGGCCGCCGCGCCGTCGGAGGCCGAACCTGAGCTTGCCGCCGACCCGTTCAACCCTGATGCCTTCGCCGAAGCAGCGGCCGCGTTCGACCGGGAACACCCCGCGGCGCAGACCGAACCCGCCGATGCGCAACCGGACGACCCGGAACCGCGACCCGTCGACCAGCTACCCGACTGGCTCCCCGCAGCTGCCCCCGCCGACCCGGCCGTCTCCACAGCGGTCGACCCGGTGGAAGCGGCCGCAGCGTCGGCCGACGACCCCGATCCCGACGCCGACCTCCGCAGCCGCCTGTATGCCGCCAACGCCGCCGCCCACCAGTACTACCTGCAGCAAGCCCGGCAGGTCGGCGCGTGGGTGCCCCGCTATGTCACCGACCGTGGCCTGGACCCCGCCGACATCGGCCAGGCCACGAACCGGTTCGACGCCCTCTACAACCACCTGCGAAAGGAAGGGTTCACCGACACCGAGCTGCAAACCGCCGGACTGGTCACAGTGGGCCGCCGCGGCAACCTGATCGACCGGTTCCGGGACCGGGCCATGCTGCCCTACTACACCCCGACCGGGGACATCGCCGGCTTCACCGGCCGCATCAACCCCGACCACAACCACCACGATCCGGCCAACCCCGACGCCAAATACATCAACGGCCCCGGCACCCCCGTGTTCAGCAAACGAGAACTACCGTTCGGCCTATCTCCGGACGTGGTGCAAGCACTGCGCGACGGCGCCGACATCGTGCTGGTCGAAGGCCCGTTCGACGCCCACGCCGTCAACACCGCCGCCGCCACCGCAGGACGACCGCTGGTCGCCATTGCGCCCAACGGAACCGCACTCACCGCCGCGCAGCTCACCGCACTGGATGACATCGCACCACTGGCCGACCGCACCATCATCGAAGCGTTCGACACCGACCCAGCCGGCCGGTCCGCCGCCTTCAAAGCCCACGACACCCTGGCCAAAGTCGGTGTTCACAACGCCCGCACCACCACCGGCCTCACCGGCAAAGACCCCGCCCAAATGCTGGGCGACACCACATCCGCGGAGCTTCTCACCGCGCTGCGTCAACACCAACCACTCACCGACCTCGTCGTCGATGCCATCGTGGCCCGCTGGCCCACCAACAACGGCACCGTCGAATCCCGGGTCCTGGCCCTGAAAGAAGCAGCACCCCACATCGCGGCCATGACCACAGCCGAACAACACCGGCAAGCCGGCCGCCTCGCCGACCACATCCACATCGACCCATTCCGGATCCTGGACACCATCTACACCACCGACCCGATCCGCACCCCCGCCCCCAACCCGACAGCCGACCTCGGCCCCCTGGGCCTCCCGCTCCCGCCGCGGCTGACCACACCCGCAACGACCCCGGAGCAGCAACGCCAATTCCAGGAAACCGTGAACCGGCTGCTGCACCCCCAGCCCGCCGCAGCCCGACCATCGGCCACCGACCGCGCAGCACAGGCAGCCCAATTCGACGAACAGATTCGACTGATTGATGCCCAAAAGCAGGCCGCTGAGCTCCGCGGCCGTGACCAGGTCGCCGAGGAAGCCGCCCAAATTGACCTAGGCATGGAGCGGGAAATCGATGACTAGATCATTGACAGGCCCCAGATATGGGCAGGTCAGCCGGTTCCGGTGGGACGGCGGGAAAGAGACCTACAGATGGCCGGGCCAGATAATCGCATCCAGGACCGATGATTACTGCGGTCCTGGGTCGTCGGGGGTCAGTAAGTAGGCGTCGTCACATTCCAGGAAGGCGCGGCCGGTCAGTTCGTCGACCGTGGTGTTGAGCATTGCTCCGATGGTCGCGGCTTTCTCGTCGCTGCCCCACAGGTGCAGCACGCCGATGGACCGGATCCAGGTGGCGTAGGCCCAGGAGGCGGCAGGGGAGGTGAACTGCGGTCCGTGGATCCACTGCCAGGCCCGCTGCGGATCGGTCCACTGGGTCGCCCCGGTGTAGGACAGCAGGGCGGCGTCGGTCATCCGGCACCGGTCGGATCCCAGCAACTCGACGGTCCGCCGGTGCAGCCCCAGCACCGCGGTGTGGGCGCGGCGGCTCGCCGACTCGACATCGCTCAGTGCGCCCGGCGTGGTGATCATGGCCGGTGTCAGCGGCGGGAGTGACCGCAGCTGGGCGGCCACCTCGGGTAGGCCGGCGGCTTGCAGTGCTCCCGGGGTCACCTCACGGATCAGACTGTCACCCAAAATGGACACCAGCAGCGGCGACTCACGCACACGCAACCGCAAACTAGTCGTCATCTACAAGTCCTTCGAACACACGTCAAGCCCGGAAGCGCGATGTCCTCACGATAAGCGTGCTGCCGACCCCGTCTCACCAGCGTGACCCGTCATCGGTGGGGGTACCAGCCCGCATCGGGAAAATTGCTGTGCTGCGGATCGGCCATAGCGGTTCTCCTGCCGGCTGGCCCGTGAGGGCGTCGAAATATTCAAAGGGAAGTATGGCGCCATTGACTGCTCTGGGTGCCTGACTCAGTACTGTCTGGCATCGACGCGCCACCCGGTCGGGGTGTGCAGCAGCGTCAGGGTGGCGGCCAGCGGTTCGTCGGGTGGCGGTGGGCCGGCGGCGCAGGTGTTGTGCAGGGTGCCCCCGACTTGCACGAACACCTGGCCGGCGCTGTGTGGGGCTTCCGGGGGGATGACACCGCCGACCTTGCCCGGAGTGGCGGTGCATTTGCCGGCGACGAAGGTGCGCCAGTCCGCGCCGCCACCTTTACCGGCCAGCGGCAGGTAGCTGCGGTAGAGCTTGTCGGTGACATAGGGCCGGACCCTGGCGATCCAGGCGGTGACCGGCTGGGTCCAGCTGGCCTGCCGGTAGGCGACCAGCCAGGCGGTGGCCACCGCGACCGGGGTCATCGCGGCGGCGGGGGGCAGCATCGTGGCCGAACCTCTGGCCGGGATGGGTGCCGGTTTCGGGGTGGTGGACACCGGCGGCGGCTTGACTACGGGCGGCGCGGTGGTGGGTGGTGTCACCAGCGTTGTGGTTGCGGTGGTGACCGGTGCGGTGGTTTCGTCGGCGGGGCTGGGATATCCGGTGGGCGGCAACGATAACGGCGGGACACCCGAGGGCAACGTCTCCGCTGCCGGGGTTTGCGGTCGCGGCGTGGTGGTGGTCAGTGGGCTGAGCCGGACCACCGGTCCGCTGACGGCCGACGAAATGGCGGCGCTTCGGGGGGCGGCCACGGCGACCGGGGTCGGCGCGGCGGAACACGCGGCGACGACGCCCAGCGCAGTCGCTAGAACGGCTACTTGAGACGCACGGGCGAACATGGGCCGTCGTGGAGCGGCGGGTCTGGGTGTCATCGGGGGAATCCTTTCCGGTGGAGCGCGTTAGACGGTGCGGGTGGCGCCGGGGCGGACCGCGCCGGGGCGGACCGCGCCGATGAAATGGGCGCCGTTGCCGGATTCCCAGAAGTTGTCGACGGTGCGGACCAGCACCCCGGAGTACGGGGCCTCCACCACCCGGTCACCGCCGAGGAACATCGCCACGTGGTGGATGCCGGTGGCGGTGCCGTCGGAGGAGACCAGCAGCAGATCCCCGGGCAGCAGCTTGGACCGGTCGGTGATGTGCGGGAACGCGTTCCAGATCTCCAGGGTTTGGTGGGGCACGGCGACACCGATCCCGGCGTAGGCGTATTCGACGAGCCCGGAGCAGTCGAAACCGGTGATGTGGCAGTCGTTCTGGGCGCCGTTCGGTCCGCAGATCCCCAACGTCGGGCCGGCCGTGTCGCCGCCGCCCCACGCATACGGGACGCCGACTTCGGTCAGCGCCCGGTTGATCACCGTCTGGGCCTGCGGGTTGCCGGCCACGGCGACCTGTCCGGTGCTGCCGCCGGTGGCGCCGGTAGCGCCGTTGCCGGTCGCCCCAGTGCAGGTGCGGCCTTCGACTTTGCCGACCACCTGCCGGGCCGGGTCCTGCCATTTGGTGTAGGCGTCGGGTAGCCCGGACTGTTGCACCGATTCGGCGGCTTGGGCCACGCTCATCTGCTGCCAGCCGGGGATCTGCATCAACCCGGCCTGACCTTGGGGGCCGCCGGTGTAGAACATTTTGGCCGCGGCGGCTGGATCCGTGCGGGTCGGTCCATAGGTTTGCAGCTGTTGGAAAAGGCCACGGCTGCTAGACATCTGGCCGTTGGACATGGTGTCGCCGTAGTTGATGTTGTGCAGCGTCGCTTCCTGCATCGAGGTGGCCACCGCGATGACCCAGCCCTGCTGTGGAACGCCGAGTCGGCGGCCCACGGCCACGATGGTGGCGGCGTCGTCCAGCTGGTCCCCGGTGAACCCGGCCACGGTGGTCGCGGCCGCGTTGGTTGCGCAGATCACGCCGCCCTGCCCGGGGTAGGAGGCCAGAGCGATCCCGGCCGCCGGCGGGTCGGGGTCGCTCAGCAGCGTGGCCATGATCGCCGAGCAGGCCAACATGGCCGCGGCGACCACGGCCACGACTGCGCTCACCGCTTTCATCATCGGCTCAGCAATCCGGTTCGCAGTCCAGCTCCGCCTGGGCCTGCACGCTCGGGTCGGTCAGCTCGATGTGGTGGTCCTGCTGCACGATCAGCGCGGCGGCCAGTTCGGTTTCGGCTTCCTGCCGCCGGTCTTGGTTCTCGTCGTTGTCTACGGCGCGGTCGGCGATGTAGTTGGTGTAGTTGTTCGGGTACATCTATGGGGTCCTTTCCTGCTGTTACGGGTGGGCTGGGGCGGCGCCGCCGGCGCTGGTTGGGTTGTTGGGTTTGTCGGCTTTGGGTGGCGCGGCGGGGATCGGGGCGGGCAGGACGAGGCGGGCCCGGGTCAACCGGTACTGATCCACGGTCGTCCCGTCGTGGGTGTTGGCGTTGCTCAACAGCCATCGGTCCAGCCGTTGGGTGTTGTCGGTGGTGTCCAGTCCGCAGGCCTGTTCGTGGCAGAGCACCCCGCGGGCCCACGTCGGGGGGCGGCTGCGGAACCGGTCGAGGCGTTCGTGCCACACCAGCGGCCCGGACAGGTCGTTGTCGGTGCTCCACGCGCCGACCCAGCTCAAATACAGCCCAGCCAGTTCCTCGAACAACGCGTCGTGGCGTGGCCAGCACGGCGGTATCAGGTCCTCGAGGCGGTACACGGTGACCAGCCACGGCACCCAGGCCGCCAGCTCGTTCTGCGCCGCCGCGGCCACCTTTGGTTCGACTCGTTCGTACCGGAACCGCTGCAGGTGAGGCGTTTTCGACTTTTCCTTCGGCGCGGCCAGGTCGGCGAGCTGTTGGCCCATGGCATCGAGGCGGCCGGCGTGCTCGACCAGTCCCGCGGCGTCGACAGCGATCTGCTCGCCGTGCTCCCGCAGCTGTACGTCCACCGCAGCCAGGATTTGTCTGAGCCACTCGGGTAGCTCCGCCATCTCCGGCATTTGGTCCCCGGCCCGGTCGTGGCGCTCCGGCGGTCCTGGCTGCGCCGCCTCATGATCGGCGGCGTCCGGTGTCATGGCCCATGATCCGACCATGAAGTCGGCGTCCTGGTCGTCGAGGTCGGGCGGCGGGCTGTCCCAGTGCTGGTCGTGGTCGTTCATCAGGTACGGGCCCAGGGCGTCATGGTGGAACCGCCCGCCCCGCCGGAACTGCCGCGTCGCTGCTGGCGGTACTCGGTGAGCCGAACCAACCCGCCGACGACCACCAGGGCGAGCGCCAGCGTCAGGGGCGGCGCAACGGTCCAGTTGTAGAAGCCCGGCAGGACCCCGTAACACGTGGTCGGCATCAGCTTGCCGCTGCCGGGCGGCGGGCAGACCGATGACACGTACACCGGGTGGCGGCCGGTGAGGTAGCGCACCGAGTGCACCACGAACGGCACGAACGGCACCACCACCCCCAGAAACAGCAGCAACACCGCACGTCGCCGGCGCCGACTGAATCCGTAGGGCGCTGCCTGGTCGGTGCCGTTCATCGGGCGGTCCCCAGAGTGTGAGCGGTGATCAGCGTGGACTGCTCAATACGGGCCTGGTCGTAGCGGCTGCCGCAGCCGGTGATCGCGTCGGCGTCGGGTCGTTCCCACCATGGCCGCAGCTCCAGTTCGATGGGCGGGGTTTGCGCGGCCCGCATGATCGCCCGCCCAGGTGGCAGGTTCAGGATGTTCGCTTCTGTGCGGACCGCTTTGTCCCGGGAGCCGACGGTGACACCGCCGCCGCTTTGCCGGCTGTAGGTGGCCACCTCTTCCTCACCGAACGCGGCGGCCAACTCCTTGCTGTCGTTGCCGCCTTCCCCACCGCCGATCATCAGTCGGGTGTTCGCCGCGGACCAGATGGCATCACCGATCTCCCGGCCGTAGGTGCTGCGCAGCAACGCCCGGCTCTGGATCGCCAATTTCGCGCTGATCCCCCACCCGCGGGAATCGGCCAGCACGGTTTCCCAGGAGGCCAATTGGCAGGCGTTGGTGGCCTCGTCGGCCCACAGCGACAACATCGGATCCAGCCGTCCGGCCGGCGACCCGGCGGCCAAGGTGCGGGCATCGTCCAAGATGGTGTCGATCAGGAACGTGACGATCCGTTCCGCCCCGGCCAACGTCGTCTTGTGGGAAATCAGGTACAGAGTGCCGCTTCCGCTGCCCAACCATTGCCGAATGTGCAGACAGCTGGACGGCCGATGGTTGATGCCGGTCAGGATCAGCGGAGTCGACAGCGGGTCCACCGCGGCCCGCACCGACAAGTAGGCCCCTTCCCGCTGCTTCTCGGGTTGTTTACGGGCCGCGTCGAGCTGATCGGCGTACATGTTGTAGCCGCGGCCGGCCCGCCGGATGATGCTGGCCGGCTGTTCACTGAGCGGGTTGTAAACCCAGCCCAGCAACTTCTCGAACGGCAGATCATCCAGGGCCGCAGCGTGCATCAAGCCCCGCAGGATCGTCTTGCCCTGAGCGGTGAACTGGGCGTTGTTGTCCGAGGAATTGGCCGGGGTGTCGATCATGGCGCGGCTACGGGAGGCGGCGACGTCGGGGTCATCGCATTCGGCCAGTGGGGAGACCCGCAGCGCAGGGAACATCCCGCCGGACAATCCCCGCAGGTCGAACACTTCCAGCCCACCGCGGTCGGCGGCGAACTGCCACGTACTGCGCAGAATGTCGGTCTTGGTGGAGGACACCACCTGTGGACCGTCCCAGTCGATCACCGATGGGATCACCTTGCTGGTGGTTTTCCCCGACCCGGTCAACCCGCAGACGATCTCCGAGTCCTGCCCGGGCTGGTAGATGTGCTGCCCAGTGGCCACCGACCGGCCTTGGTAGCTGCCCAGCTGCTCCGGGCGCAGCTCCCGCCCCCTGGTGGTCGCCGAGAGCACCGGCCGAAGATTCGCTGCGCTGTTCCGCAAAGCCGTCTCCGTGTGGCTGCGCTGCTCCTCTTTCCGGGTGGCCATGCCCCCGACCGTGCGGCGCCCCCGCCCGACCTTCACCACCACCGCCACCAGAGCGACGACCAGGGCCAGCGCCACCGTGACGAGTGCGGCGGTGATCAGGTAGACCAGCCAGGTCGCCGGGCGCCCGGCGGGCGCGGGCCAGTCTTGCAGCGGGCCGCCGGGGTGCGCCCAGGTGTGCCAGATCGCCCAGCCCACTGTCCGCAGCCGCGGCCAGGGGCGCCCGGTCAGCGGGTAGGCCAGGTGCCCCGCCACCACCGGAGCGAGGGCCAACCCGGCCGAAAGGAGCAGCAGCACCACTGCGGCGGCGGCGCAGCCGGCGCGCTGCGCCACGCTGGGCTGACCTCCAGCTGTAGTCGGGCGGGTCCCGGCCATCACGGTGCACCGGCACCGACGGCACCAGCGCCCGCGGTGGGAGAGGCGGATTGGGCGACCCAGGTTTCCATGATGTCTTCCCAGTCGCCGTCGTCGATGTCGTCGATGCCGCGGACGATTTTCATCTTCGAGTCGGTGTAGGTCAGTTGGTGTTCCGTCGCGGTCATCAAATGTTTGACCACGAAGGTGCGTTTGCCGACCTTCCACATGGCCACGCCCCGTTTGAGGTAGCGCAGCAGGTCGGTTTCCACGTTGGACAGTTCCATCAGGTCCTGGGTGGCCGGTAGCGCGTCGGCTTCCTGCCGGTAGGAGATCTTCACCCCGGAGTCTTTGAGCAGCCCGTGCGCCAGGGCCCGGGCCTCGGATCCCGATTCGCCGACGGCGTCGAGGTCGGAGAACCGGTGGAAGGCCAGCAGGTTCGCGATGCCGTACATCCGGGCCAATTTCCACTGCTCCTGCATGCGGCGCAGCAGGTCCAGGAACTGCATCGCTTTCCATGCTTCGTCGTAGCCGACCAGGCGGCGGCCGGCGTCGGGGTGCATGAGTTCGGCTTCCATGGCCGACTGGCCGCAGACCATGGCCAACACGGTCAGGTCGTTGTTGGAGCGCACCGCCGACAAATCCAGCAGGGTGCCCGGGGCCTGCAGATCGAAGGCGGTGTTACGGGCCTCGGTGGAATCGAACATGCCCCGCAGCGAGCCGTTGACCAACGCATCCAGCCGCAGCCTGGCTTGGCGGGAGCCTTCCATTGCCGTGGCGATGGTTTCGCCGGCCGCTTCGGCGCGGTCGGCCCACCGCTCGGGATTGACCATGGCGGCCAGCAGGGTGGGCAGGGACACCGGGGCCAGCTGCTCCCGGGTGGGGTCGTCCTGCCCGGTGACCGAGTCCAACGCCCACCCGATCACCGATTCGTCCATGTCGGACAGCGGTCTGCCCGAGCTGGCCCGCAGCAGCCCCTGGGTCAGGGTAATCCGGCGCACCCGGTTGGAATTGACCCACTCGGCGTAGGTCTGGTCGGGGTGTCGGCGGATCTCGGCCAGCGGGTTGAGCCGGACCAGCTGCCCAGGTCCGATCCGCAACGGCAGTACCCCGATCGCCGCGCACAGCTCGTCGTATTCGGGTTTGAGCTGCACCCAGGAGAACCGGATCCCGAACACCAACATTCGCAGGATCAGGCATTTCTGCAATGCAGATTTACCCGCCCCCAGGACCCCCATCAGGAACATGTTCGGTGAGGTGATGATGCTGGGATACAGCTCCCAGATGTCGAACAGGAACGAGGACATGGAGAACAGGTCGACACCGATGTAGGCGCCGTTGATGCCCAGGCCGGGGTCGGTGATCCACGGGTAGATCGATTTGAGCATCCGGGACGGCGCGGTGTGCACGGGCAGCCGCATCGGCGAACGGATCCGGCCCGACCCGACCCCGCGGGCGCCTTTCCGGTTGGCCACAAAGGCGCCCGCACCCGGCGGGGCCTGCCGCGCCAGGACCGCCTGCAACTCCCGGGTCTGCCGTTCCGCGGCCACCCCGGCCGCCGCGGCGGCGTCACGTAGCTGCATCCGCCGGACGATTTCCTCACCCACCGCCGGGCGGGCCGGCCCGGCGTCCCGGGCCCACTGCGGCACCCACAGATCTTTCTTTTTCTGGAACATCACTGCTGCCCCCTGCCGGCCGTGCCGGACATCGCAAGTCGTGGTTGAGCTGGGTAGGAAAGGAAGGTCATGGTGGGCATCAGAATTTGCCGCCGCCCCGTAGTGGGGCCAAACCGCGGGCCAGGGGTAGGGCGCCGGCGAAGAACGCCTGGTCCTGTTCGCCGTAGAGCACCACCGATTGGCAGTAGGCCTTGGTCAGTCGGCGCTGCACCGACAACACGTCTTTGTGCAGGGCCGCCTCGGTGGCCGCGGTGACGGTGACGAACATCTGGTAGCGGAAGAATCCGTCGCCGCCGGCCAACGCCTGGTCCTGTTCGGCGGCTGCGTGGACCTCTTTGCGTTTACGGGCCGAGACGAACATGCCCTTCTGCTGTCTGAGTTCCACGTCGGAGCCGGTGGTTTGGCTTTGCCGCTGGACCTGCCGCTGCGCGACCAGCGCGTCCAGCGGTTGGGCGACCAGGCTGACGGTGCGTTGCACCCCGGTTTGCCCCAGAACCGGCCGTAGCCACCCGGTGCGGACTGGCCGTCCGGGCATCTCGTGTACCCAGATGGTTTGCGACAACGCCGAATCGTGGCGGTAGTACTTCCAGGACCGTTCGGTCGCCGAGGGGCCGGCCAGTCGCGGGTCGAGGTCCTTGTGGACGGCGCCGAGCATGTCGTACAGCGGCATCGAGTCCGGGTCGAATTGGGTGTGGATCAGCGCCGCGTACTGCCCGGGCCGAAGCCACCCGTCGGATTTGATCCGTTCCTCGTTCAGCGATGTTTCGATGTCCAGCAGCAGGTCCCGTACCGCGCCGCCGATGGCCTCGTCCCCCCAATTCTTGTCGACCTGTTCGATCTGTTTGGACAGCGCGGACAGGTCGAATTCGATGACCACGTAAATTTCCTGCCGCACCGCGGACGCCGCCGGGCCGGTGACCAGTTCCCGGGTGTTCTCCCAGACCGGGCCGCTGGTGATCGGGGCCCGCAGGTATACGTGCCGGGCCGCCTGGTTGATCACATCCGGTGCGGTACGCACCATCACCTGGTAGCGGCCGATGCCGGATTTGCGTTGGCACCAGGACTCAAGCACCGCCTCGTACCCGTCCAGGCTGATCGCGGCGGATGCTTCGTCGGCGGTGATCAGCGACTGCCCCGAGGTCAGCATCGTCGCGGCCGCGGTCCGATGTTTCGGATGGGCCTCGTTGACCATCAACCCGATCCGGGACACCCCGTCCCGGGCGGGCACCGAGATCATCCGGTACCCGGCCAGATCTGCCGGCAGATCCATCCGGTACTTGAGCGAGTCGGGGGCAAATACGGCGCCCCGATACACATTCCGGCCGGTCAGCTTGTCCCACACCGTGCCAACGGCTGGGCCAAGATAGTCGGTGAACGGTCGGCCTCCGGCCGGGCGGGGCAGCGGCAGCAACAGTAAAATCAGCGCCGGGATGCCCAACGCGATCAGCCAACCCCACGCCGGCAGCAGATTCAGTGCCACCACCAGCAGCACGATCGCGGCGGCGAACATGGCCAGATCGACGGCGCCGAAGCGGCCCAGCAACCGTGATGTCTGACGCGGCGGGAAGGAAAACTCCCGCGCCTGCTCGGGCGTTTGTGTCTGACTCACGATTGTCCTTCCGAAGGTCCACCGCGGCGGTCACTCCGGACCGTTGACGATGCGGGATTGGCTGCGGGACTGGCCGGGATTGACCTGCCGGTCGGAACGGGCAGCGACACCGGTGCTGAGCTGGTCGCCGCCGCCGGATCGGTGGGCCGGGCAGGTGCCGGTGGTGGTGGTGGTGGTGGTTCCGGCGGATCGCTGATCCAGTCCGGCGCCGCCGCGTCCTGACCCCGGCTGGCCGCCATCTGCGCGCTGGTCGGTGCCAGCGGATCGAACCAGGACGTGTGCAACCGACTGCTGCGCTCCGCCGCCAACCCCGGCGCCGGATCCACCGCATCTGGTCCAGGCGATGAAGCCCCGGATCCTGTTTGGCCTGCTGGTCCAGAGCCGGCCGTTATCTCTGGTCCCGACTGCGCGTCCGGGGTCTGCGGGCTGCTCACACCCGCCCTGATGCCCGGTCCGGCGCTAACTCCGGCCGAATCGTCCGATACACCCATCGGTGTTGAACCACCCACCGTCGAGCCAGGTGACGCTGACGATTCACCCGAGCCCAGACCGGTTCCAGCGCCGCCCACCTCTGCGGCTGCGGGTTCGACTGCTGCGCTGCCGCCGACACCCTGGTCGGCGTGGTGGCGGCCGCCGACGTCCTCACCCAACCCGGCGGTGTCACCCCCCGCCGCAACGGTCGCCGGCTCCTGCTCCATACCCGCCTGTCCGATACCCGCTTGCTCGACACCGGCACTGGTGGCGGTGCGTTCGTCACTGCCACCCGGCAGGGCCGGTGTCTGCTCGCCGCCCTCGGCCGACTGGGTGGCTGACGGCTCCTGCTCCATACCCGCCTGTCCGATACCCGCTTGCTCGACACCGGCACTGGTGGCGGTGCGTTCGTCACCGCCACCCGGCAGGGCCGGTGTCTGCTCGCCGCCCTCCCCGCCCTGTTCCTCGGCTTGCCCAACACCCGGCAGCGCCACGCCACCCGCCGCCGCTTCGGTGCCTGGGGCGGCGTCGCCCAAGGCCCCGGTCACCCCGAGGGCCGCGGCTCCGGTCCCTCCTTCTACCGCCGTCTCACCCGCCGCTGAGCTGTCCCCGTCGTTGGGCTGCGCCATCTTTGCGGCGCCCCCGATCAGTGCGGACGCGGCGGCGGCGACCGCCCCGACAGGGCCGCCGGCGGCGGCGCCCTGAGCGACATCTCCGGCCAACGATGAAGTGTCTCCCCCCGGCCGGCCCACGCCGGCTCCGGCGGCGCTACCCGACCCGGCTCCGGCGGCGCTACCCGACCCGGCTCCGGCGGTGTTCCCGCCGCCGCGGCCCGCCCCGCCGCCGCTTTCACCGGTGCCAGCGGCGTTGCTCATCTGGTCCAGCAGCATCAGGTTGGATCCCATGGACGCCAACGCACCCCAGGTTTCCGAACCGCCGGCGGCGGCGGCCCGGCCGGCCGATTCCATCCCGGACCGGCCGGCCTCGCCCGCAGCGGACATCATGTCGCCGCCGACCTTTTCCCCGATCGCATCAGCGGCGGCGGACACCCGCCCGGCGGTGACCGACATGATCCCGGACAACAGCCACGGGGTGGTGGGTAGCAGCAGCATGATCAGCAGCCCGCCGAGCACGGTGGCCATCTGCTGGCCCACGTTTTGTTGGGTGTTTGAGTCCAACCCGGCGATCAGGTCCTGGCCCAGGATGGACAGACCGACCATGAAAAACGGTGTCCAACACAGGGACAGGAACGTGAAGAACCATTTGAGCAGCCAGCCGGACGTGGCGGGGTTGGCCTGCCCGGCCCCGGCGATCACCCCGAACAGGGCGTGCCCGAATACCAGCGGGATCTGGAAGATCAGAATCAGCAGGGCCACGAGGAGCCCGATGATGCCGAACACCGCGGCGAGCAGGCCGACGACCGGGTTCACCGCTACTAGTGAGGTGGCAAATTTGGCGGAGCCGATGGAATCGACATGCCCCGCGATCAGCAGTTTGGTGCATTCCCGGGCCAGGGTGAGCATGGAGACGGCGATGATCGGGATGAGTTGGATGGCCAGCACCGCCCGGACTCCACCCAGCAGGGACCGGCCGAGTTTCCCGCGCCGCCACGCCACCGTCAACGCCAGCAGCCAACCCAAAAACGCCAGCCCGTACATGATCCCGGCGATCAGGTCGTAGATCGCCATGAACCCGCCGGTGGCCAGGTTAGGTGTGGTGAAGTTGACCATCCAGGAGGTGAAAGCCCCCCACATGGTGATCAACCCGCTGGTGAAGAACGCGACGACCTGGTCCATACCTTTTTTCGCGGCGTAGTCGGCGACGGCCTGCAGACCCTTGCCGACCAGGCCCAGCACGAAACCGGCGCCGACCATCACCCAGGCCGGGGCGGTGAACACCCCGAAGCCGACCATCTTGACGAACAGCCCGACATTGGACCAGAAGCTGGCGTGCGCGACCTTCCACTGGTCGGTGCCCACGATCAGGTTCTGCACCCCGTAGTTCCAGTTCTGGCACTGCCGTCCAGCTTTCGTGTTTACCCCTGCTGGGTCGCAGTTCAGGTAAAAGGCGCGACTCTTCAAATACGCGGTGTCGGAGTTGTTGCCCCATTTGGCGACGTTGTGCGGATCCAGGTCGTCGCCGGTCGGCGTACCTATCTGCATCATCTTGGTCATCGACGGCTCGTCGGGGGTGTCGACCCATTTGAACCCCCACACCGAGGTCGCATCGGGAGTGCCCCAGGCTTTCAACGTGTCCGCGCACGTCCCTTTGGTGGGCATCCCGTAGGTGGCGATACCGGCTGCGCCGGGCCAGGTGTTGAAGCCGGAAGCGCCGCCGGCGGCGTCGATGAATTTCTGTGCGTCGCCGGCGTTGCTGCCCTGATTGGTGGACTTGGCCAGCTGCAACCAGAAGTCCTTCTCGTGCGCCAGGTAGGTGTTGATGTAGATCCCGACATTGCCGCCGTGGCCTTTGCAGCCGGGATCGGTGTACCAGGGCCCGGTCCGAAACGCCGCCGTCCCCGCGACCAGCTGCTGCAAGGCCTGCGGCCAGTCCCCGATCGCTGAGGCGTTCGCGGCCACCGGTGGGCCACCGGTGTCCGCCGCCGCCACTCCGGACAGGGTCACCAGCACGGTCAGCACCAGACCCAGGACCGCGCCTAACCGCCACCGCGTCTTCACGGCTGTTCCACGGTCAGCAGCGTGAACACCCCGGCCAGCAGGTGGTAACCCTGGGTCCGCACCAGGGTGGTCATGGTGGTGCCAGCCGGTGGCTGTTGGGTCTGGTAGTCCGCCACCTTCCAATCCCCCCGTTCCCAGGACAGCGCCACATTTTCTATGCTGCAGCCCGTCGTGGCCAGCACCGGCTGCCCTGCGATCGTGGAGTCTCCACCGGTGAAGCAGGCCCAGAAACTCAGCTGCACGGCGTTTTTCGTGGCCGAGATAACTTTCACCGCCAGCGGGTTGTCGATGTACTCCTGCTCAAACCCGGCCTGCGGTATCGAACCTGGATCTTGGGTCAAGGCCTTGACCGCGGCCGCGGACGGGTTGCCCGCCAACACCTGAGTGGAGGCGGCCACGGTGGTCACCAGACCGGAATCGGCCATCGCGATGGTCTGCAGGAATCCGACAGCGGCGCTGATCGCGCCCTGCCGGTCGTCGGTGTATCCCGATGCGATCCCGCCGACGATCCGGGCGGGGCCGCCCTTGCTGACCGGTACCACCGCCGACCCGCCGGCGGCGACCCCACCGGGGATGGCCGCGGCGGCCGCCGTTTGGGCGGCCGCGGCCTGATCGGCGCTGTGGTGACCCCACAGGTAGCCGCCGCCCAAGCCCGCCACCAACAGCAGCACCACGACCGCTACCGCGATAGCGCGTCTGGCACCGGGATTGCCCTGAACCTGGCTGTAGCTCATCGTGCGGCGGTCAGGTGATCAGCCAGGACCAGATGGTCCCGGCCAAGCCCAGAAACACCGCGGCCGCCCCGGCCCGGATGATGACCTGTTTCGCCGAGGTGGTGGCGTGCTGGCCCAGGAAGTAGTGGCCGAACCCCCACACCACGATCCCGCACAAGAACGCCAGGAACGTGAGCCCATAGCCGACGTATTTGATGATCGAGGCAAACGTGATCCAGATGTTGAGCTTCTTGATCCCGCCGTCACTGGCCGGCACGTTGTAGTCCTGCGTCTGGGGTGCACCGGGCGGGACCGTGGGAACCATCAACCACGGGTGCTGTTGATGGACGTCCAGTAGGTGAGTGGTGAGCGTGTGGATGATCATGCGGTTTCCTCCTGAAGAGACGACGACGGGGTGAACGGTTGGGTGGGGTGAACGGTTGCGGCGCCGCCGGACGGCGCCAGATCGGCGTTGCTGGCAGTAGCGGCGCCGCGGCGCCAGGTCCGGTCGGCGATGTGGTGCGCGATCCTGGCTATCGCTGCCGCAGTCGGCTTTTCCAGCTGGTCGATGCGAAGGGGTGTGCGCCGCAACGCCTCCGACTGGCCGACGGTGACGACCTGGGCGACCGACCCGGCCAGTTGGGCGCCCGCTTTGACCGCGACCCGGCCGTAACCGCCGGCGTCGACCAGCACCACCAGCACCTCGGGTGGTCGGCCGCGCACGGCGGACTTCAAGACAGCCAACGCGGTGAGCGCCGCGTCGACACCGCTGCCATCCGCGCGGGCCACCATCACCGCGACCGGGCCTCCCTGGGCCAGCAGCCCCGGCAACTGAGGATTGCTGTCGAAGGACCCGGCGTCGAGGAACACCGCTACTGGCGCCGGGATGGTCGCCCACCACCAGGGCAGCTGGTCGGCGGCCGCGCCCAGCACCCGCAGACCGGACGGCCCGGCCGCGGCCAGTTTCAAGGCGGCCACCGGATCGGCGGAGACGGCGGGATCTTGCCGCCACTGCACCACCGACAACGACTGCGGTCCCCCGGCCACCCGACGCGAGAGCCCGGCCCACGGCCGATCCGCCAACTCCAACGCCACCACCGGGTCGGTGGACAACGCGGCGACGAACCCACCGATGGCCGCGGTCACCGTCGATACCCCGACCCCGCCGCCGACGGAGAACACCGTGGCCCGAAGCCCCGGCAACGCCGGGTCCACGCACCACCGCGCTACGGCGGCGGCGTCGCTGCTGCGGAACCCCTTGGGCAGCACCTTGGAAGCCACCCGCGGCGGCGGCTCTGTCGTGTGTGTGGCGGCCGGTTCGGCCAGGGGCGCCGTTGGCGGAGCCGGTGGCTGCGGATGATTCCGTTTCTCTTGCCGGCCGGATGGCCGCAGGAAAGGGTTGGGCGGGTTATTCTCTGCCGCGTCCCCGGGCACCCGCGTCCCCGGATGTGTTGGTGCGGAAGGTCTCTCGACACCAGGCTTGTGCCCGGCGGTGCGGAACGGTGCCATCTTCAACTCGGCGGCGTTGTCCGCGTCGCCGCCACGCCGGATCATCGGGCCACCGTCACCGAAGACGGGGTGATCACCGGTCGGCGCGTGGTCGCCGGGTGAGATATGGGCAGGATGGTCACCGGCACTTTCGTCACGCTCACTTTCGTCACGGTGATCCGCACGGTGATCCGCACCGTCGTGGTGGGGATCGGTTCAGATGAGGTGGTGGCCATCGGGGTCGGGGTCGCGTGGCCGGCTAGGGTTGATTCGGCCAGGGTGGCGGCCAGCGTCGGTACGGACGGGGGTGGGGTGTGGTGGCCGATGAGCAGCACCGCCCCGGCTGCGGTGACCACCAGGACCGCCGCAGCGCCGCCGGTAACCAACGCCAGCCGGCGCCGTTTGCGGGACCGGCTCCGCCGACGCGTTTCGGCGTCGATCTGTTCCGGGGTGAACAACGGCACCCCCCAGTCGCGGCCCTTGCCGCCGTCGGTGCTGCTCATGACGCCGATTCGGTTTCCGCGGGCGGTACCGCCCGCAGCGGCCACCGGTCCGGCGGCGCCTCAGCCGGCCCGGCCGAGTCGATGGTTGTTGACGCGGTGTTGCGGCGGGTGCGGGTGAACACCTCGGTGATGTGTTCGGCCATCTCGAGATAGGCCAGCTGCGTCGCCGGCTTCAACCCCTCGACCCGGACTTGGCCGACGGAGCCGGCGCCGTGGTCATAGGGCACCAACACGACCCGGCCGACGCCTTCCCGGAATTGGGCGATGCCGTCCTGCAGCAGCGGGGTCAGTTTCTGTTGCGCGTCGGTGGTGGTGATGACCATGGTCGAGGTGGCGACCAGGTCCTCGAATCCCGCCTGCGTCAGCTCTGCCAGGCCTTCCGCGGTGGGGTTAAACACCGTCGGATCCAGTCGCATGCAGAACACGAAGTGGTCGACCTGGCTCAGGACCGCTTTCGCCGCCGGGGAAACCTGCGAGGTGCCCCCGTCGACCGTGATCAGCTGCGCGTAGCCGGTGAGCTTGGCGATCACCGCTGTCCATTGGGCCTGGGTGATCGCGGCGACCGCGTCGGTGTGGATTCCGTCTTTGTGCAGCAGATGCAGTCGGCCCACCGAATCCAGATAGCCGGCCAGGTCCATCGGGGTGTGGATGCGGTCCAGATCGGCGATGAACTCCAGCAGCCGGCCACGACCCACCCCGCCCAGCACCCGTTGCCGCAGCAACGCCTTGTCGGGGTTGGCGTCCAGCGCGTCCACCGGCGCAGCCAGCATGTCCGAGAACAGCTGCGTCGCTGCCGCCGCCGCTGTTGTCTTACCTACCCCGCCGATCCAGCCGCCGAATCCGACCACCCGCGACCCAGCGCCCCCCAGACGGTCACAATCGGCCTGCATCGCCGCCATCCGGGCCTGCACCGCACCCCGCGCTCCGAACAACTTCATCTCCACCGCCGCCTTTCTGGTCCATCCGTGTATCGGGTGATGCGGGTCTGCATGGGCCGCGCCGCAGGCAGTTTCGTCATCGTCATGACGTGGGTTCCGGGCGGAGCAGCCGCATCGTGGAACCGATGGCCCGGCACAAAAAGGCCGCCGACACCACGACCAGGGCCGCCGAAAGGAGCAGCACCACGACCGTCAGGAAGTGGCCCGCAAATACCTGCGACAACGTGGGCACCGCGGCCGCCCCGCCCAAGGTGGCCGCCACCCAGTCCTGGTGGGAGGCGATGAAGTCCTGCACGACGGTGAGCGCCGCGCACAGGCCCACCCCGGTCAGCGCGAAATGCGCCCACTTGATCTGCGCGACCCGGGATGTCACCGAGGCGCGGGACACGGTCGCGTCGCGGTGCAGCCGGGTGATCATCACGGCGATCACCACTGCCGTCCCGGCCAGCACGCAAATGCCGACCACGGCCCCGACATCCAGCAGCAGCGTCCCCACCGCCACCAGTCGGCTGGCATACCCGTGCCCGGCCGGGACATCGGTCGCAGACAGCTGGCTCTGACCGACCTTTTGCCGCGCCGCCACCGCCGCCAGGTGCGCGAAGGAGTTCACCGCGGCTCACCGACCAACTCCCGGGCCGCGACCACCGACAGCCGCACACACGCCGCCACCAACGCGCCGTCGATCCCTACCGGCCCGGTGCCCATCAGGCCCCGACCCGGCGTTGCGCAGGTGCCCGCACCGGCAACGGCCATGCCGTCCGTGCGCCGGCCGGCAGCTCGGCCGGGAGGCCGACGTCGGCGGGGTGGGACAGCTGCCAATGGGCCACATCCTGTTGCAGGTCAAGGAAACTGACCTGCGCGGCATCCCGCAGCCGCCGGATCTCCCCCGAGTGGGCGCCATGACGAAGATGCAACAGTTGCACCCCCACCGTGGCGGTGTAGTAGGCGTGCTGCCCGATCTGATGCGGCAACACTGCGATCCGCGCATCATCCGCGGCGTCCAAGACTTCCGGGCCCAGGCCTTCCCGCAACACCTGATAGGTCGGTGGCAGAGCACCTGGGCGCCCCTGGTGCTCGGCCAGAAACATTTCCAGCAACACCGCCCCCGCGCCGGTCACGATGCGACTGGCCCGCTCCAACAACCCAGGCCATTGAAAACTCACCGGGGTGATTTCGGGTAGCTGTGCGAGGTCGGCGGCGTCGTCGGTCAACCCCGCGGCCACCAACACACACGGGGCCAGGGTGCGGACCGACCAGTCCGCGATCATCGCCGGGTACGTGGTGATCTCCCGCCGGTCAGGGTGGAGTGCTGGATTGCTCATTCGGCTATCTCCTTGCCTGTGCTGCAGTGCTGGGAAGAGTGAAGTGAGATCTGCGCGGCCGGCGTCCAAGTGGGCGTTTACGATCATCACAGTAGCACACGGCTACCTTCTAACACCGCCAATTTACATTCAGCTACCTAGCTTTGGGAGTTCGATTTTCATGCCCGCTGCGCCCCCGCACCCAGCCTGGATCCGCGATGGCGACCGGGATGTCAGGAGCTTCGTCGGATCCGCCCTTCGGCGAGTCCGACAGCGTCGCGAGCTCAGCTCCGATGATCTTGCGGCACGGTTGAACGTCAGCGTGAGCACTCTTCTTCGGTGGGAGACCAACGCTGCTCGCCCTTCGCCGCGGCATCTTCGCGCGCTGAGCGAAGTCCTAGGTCTTCTCCCAACCGAACTTGTTCGGGGGTCCGGTAGCCCCACCCTTAGGCAGCTACGGCAAGACATTCACGCATTGACAATCACCGAGGCAGCTGAGAAATCCGGTCTCACTGCAAGCGCGCTTGACCGCCTAGAGCGAGGACAGACCCACATCCTCAAGGCAGCGACTCTGGCCGGACTGAGCTGCGCATACTCCTGCGCTCCCCGGCTAATTCAGGACGCTCACGCTCTCACCATGCAACACCGCCGCCAGCAAGCTGTGACGATCCAGTAGAGCCGTGACCTTCTCCACCGACTACCCTCAGTTAGGCTCGTCGGATTGCCCAGGTTTCATGTCACGGGCGTAGTGGATGGAGTCTTCCTGTTGTCGGTACCGTCAGAGGGCGGAACGGTCCCGCGCGAGGGGGCCCGTTTTGCTGACCGGCTGAATTACCTTATGAGCACGATTCCGGGTCCAGACGGTGGCGAGTGGACAAGTGCTAACCTTCACAACGCACTCGACGGTTTAGGTATCAAGATCAGCCTGCCCTACATCAGTCAGCTGCGTGGAGGCATCAGAGGGCGGCCGTCCGGACGGTACGTCGAAGCTATTGCCCAGGTCTTCAAGATGCCGATTGGCTACTTCTACGATGACCAGCTGGCGCGAACTCTCGATCAAGAGCTCGCGCAGTTAGCCGATCTCCGACGATCCGGAGTGCTTAAGTTGGCCATCATGACGCGCGGTCTAGAATCGCCAGACATCGAGGAAGTCCAGCGCATAGTTGAGTACTTGCGCACTATGCGCGGTCTACCTCCGGCACCAACCGACTCCGGCGACTCCTGACATATCGCCGTCCGGGTTTCAACGCAGACCCGTGAAGACGGCCATCATGACCGTCAAGCCCACCGACGCACCCACTGTAACCTGTGCCCAGGTGTGGGCATCCAGCACCGTTCTCGACCACATCACTAAGGCCAGGGCGAGTAAGCCAGGCAACGCCCAGGCTCCGTAGAGGGCCAGTAGCAGCCCCACCAATGCACCTGACGACGCCGCATGCACGGAGACTTTCCAAAACCGAGTAATGACGATTATGACCGTTAGGCCTGCAATATGCGCCACAATGAGCGAAGTCAGTTCCGACGGAGCCTTCTCCGCCAGCAACAATATTAGCGCCGCCGCCATGGAACCGAATCCTACGAGTAACGGCACGCTACGATTGTCGCGATCGGGGATGTGATGGTCGACCCACTTTCCTGCCCGCACACCGCGCACCACGTACGCCATTGGAAGGCACGCGCATAACAGGACCGCCACGGCACCCCACGTCACTGCTGCAGCGTTCACGGCATTTCGCCAGGTCACCACAACGATTCCGGCGATCACCACTACAGCTGGCCCGCTAACCTCAGTGACTATCCGGGCGAACAACTTCTTCCTCATCGTGACTTTCTTGCTGCGGTATCTATCGGCCAGGGCCAGCATTTGCTCGCGCCACGTCGAGTCTGTGGTGGCGCTGGGAAGCAAAGAGCTTGCTTGTACTCCGGTCTGCGTTGTTGCCCACGACGAACGCGTTTCGGCCATCACTTCGGCCAGACGACTAATCGGATCTGCTGCGTGCTTGACACTGTCGGCAGTCTCGGGCGCGATACGGGCAATCCGCAAGGCTTGACCGCTCTCTACGACGCGCCTCTCCAACCGGTACGTTGCCAGCGCCGGAGTCAAAGCAGGCAGCGTGCTCAAGGAGGCACGGGGCAGAACAACCCGCAGGTCACGCCAGATCGGAGTCTGACGACGCAGACCGCGGGCCGCGGCCAGCCACCTTTCTAACCAGGGTGCAGACCTCGGCGCCGTCATACCGAGGGCAATCAGCGTCAAACTCACCACAGCAGCCGCGGATCCTCCGGGCTCCAGGACGGCCCATTGCCGATCGAAGACCGACCGACCCACGGTATAAATCAGGTGGGCGACGGCATATGCCGCGCCGAACAGCACACCCCACTCCAGCAGCCGAAAACTGACCTGGCTGCCCAGATCGACCTCATTTGTGCCTGCGGTATTCGCGTTACGTCGATAAAAGAAGAAATTGTCTATCAATACGTAGGCCAGGTAGCTATTGAACAGAAGAATGTTTAGTGCCACGGCTGGAATGTGTGAAACCTGCTCGAGATCCACGGCATTTTTAATGTGGTGAATCGGCGCGACTACGAAGGTGACGATCAGACCTGCAGTCACCAGACCTGCCAGTCCCAGCCGGGCGAGCAGGAATCGTCTGGAGACGGTTGCTTTTCGCAGCGCCTTGACCATCAACTCCAGAGCAACGCAGACCCCAACCACCAGGACAGTTTTCAGCAGATCGCCGATGTACGGACCCCACGCGGCGCTGATCCACGCCTCGAACACCCTGACGGTGGCCGCCGCCGCTACCAGTGCGGCGGCGGTGAAGTAAGTAGCCGTCACGAAATCCCGAGTCCGTACCATCACGTAGCCGCAGTACAAGGCACCCATCCACAGTAGGACCGCCGTGTAGGCCCACATCATCGAAGCGAGTTCAGGAGTCGGCCCAGCTCCGTCTCCGACGACATCGGCCGCCGCCGCAGTGTTGCACCCAAACGAACTTTCGTCGCGGTGCTTTCGGCCGCCTGTTCCTCGGGATCGCCGTGGTAGGTCACGCGAGCCCGACAGAACCCGACCCGCACCTCCTCAGGCAAGTTGGGATAACGTTGCCGCAGCGTCTCCATCGGCACCGCGTCAACTGGGATGTGCCCCAGCAGCATGTGACAGAGCTCGTGCAGGATGATCTGTACCCGTTCGACCGGATCTGCGTCCTCAGCGAAGAGGAGATTATTCCAGCGACCGTCCGACTGACGAATCCACATGCCGGAACACTTGCCTGGCTTTCGTTCGAGCGGTGTAGAAGCGATCGAGATCTCGACACCGAGGTACGCCGCGACCGCCTCCACCAAGCCCTCAATGCTCCAGGGCGTCGGCGACAACGCCACAAGTAGCCTAATCACCTCGCGTATCTTGCGCCGCTCAGCTCCAATGCTCGTACGGGGCCCCCCGCCGGCGGCGTGCACATTCAACTTCGTAGCTCCTGACTAAATGGACGTGGCGGCCCCCGCTGAACACCGACAGTCGGTACGTGGAGCGTAACCTGACATGCCACTTCTAACACATCAAGACGACAGGACCGCCTGGCAGACATCCCATGCCGATTCATGTCAAGCTGCAACGGTCTGAATGTCGGGGCGGCGATGCTGCCAAGCGGTGTCCTCGTCGTATTTTGTGGCGGTTTTGAGGCATCCGTGCAGGATGCCGACGAGCCGGTTCGCGAGTTGGCGCAGGGCCGCGTGGTGGCCGATTTTTCTGGCACGCAACTCGTCATAGTAGGCGCGCGCACCGGGTGATCCCGTCAGCGCGGAGAAGGCCTGCAGGTGCAGCGCTGCACCGAGTCGCCGGTTGGTGGCATACCGCGCCATGACGACGCTCTTCTTCCCGGACGCCCTGGTGATGGGGCTCTGCCCGGAGTAGTTCTTCCGTCCGCGGGCGTCGGTGAACCGGTCTGCGTCGTCTCCGAATTCTCCCAAGACACGTGCGGCCAGAATCGGCCCGCAACCCGGCTGGCTGAGATAGATCTCAGCTGCTGGGTGACGAGAAAAATGGTCGGCCACCACCAACTGCAACTCCGCGATCTGCATGTTCAAAGCAGTGAGGATCCGGACCTCGCCCAGAACAACAGCGGCGAATGCCCCGTCGATAGTTGGCGGCTGCTGCAACGCCGGAGCCCGGAGCAGCGCCATGAGCGCGGGTGTCTTCGTCTCGATGTGGTGCCGGCGCGCGGCACGCAATGCCGAATCGATCTGCGCTCGCGTCAATTTCGCGGCCCGCATCGGCGACGGTGCCCGGCCAAGCAGTATCAGCGAGTCTGTCGCGGCCAGATCCTCAAACGCCTCCACAGCTGCCGGAAAGTATTGCAGCAGAGTGGATCTGAGGCGCAGAACGTGTCGTGTTCGCTCCCAGATCGCCGTCTGGTGCGCACGGGCCACCAGCTTCACCGCCTCGGCCAGATCGGTGTCACCGGCAATCAGTCGGTGGTGATCACGATCAAGCCGCACAATCTCGGCCAGTACATGCGCATCCCCGGCATCACTCTTAGCTCCGGAAGTGGAATGCCGTTCCCGATACCGCGCCGACGACAGCGGGTTGATCGCGAAGACCTGATAGCCAGCCGCCCAGCATGCCCCGCCACCCAAGGGCCACGGTCAGTTTCAATGCCAACGAGCGCCTGACCAGCGACCTGATGGGGGTCCAAATCAACCCAGGCCGGCGGGGCATGCTGGGCGACCAAAGCGTGCAGGGCAGCGATACCCTGAAGTCCCTCCGGCAACCTGGCCTTGCATAGCCGCCGCCCGTCTGCGTCTTCGATCTCGATGTCGTGGTGATCTTCGGCCCAGTCATCTCCGATGAACAGCATCCTGGCAACAACCTTCCTTGGTGTCCGGACAGAACAACGTCACAGCAACCCGGGAACCTCTGCAACCTAATGATCAAGTGCTCACGCCGAAGCGGGCACGACATCCCATCAGCAGTTCGGTCGCCGGCGAACCGGCGGGCGCACGATCTGCCAGTAGACCTCCCCGAAAGGGTGGTCTGGTAGGACGAGTGCTGACCCGCCGGCCGCTGCTGCGGCTGAGCCTTTCACAAGGGAAGCAAGTGGCCCGGCTTCTCTCATTAGGTAGGGGTGTGGCTGAACGCATGAACGTCTGCCCACACACGACACAACTTCACCCACCGATTCGCACCTGTGCTGCCCCGACAGCAGCAACCCTACCTCTCCGCTGCTATCTTTGAAATGGCAGTGAAGAGATGAGGCCGAAGTGGACAAGCTGGTTGCGGCAGGATGTGGCTGTGTCGAACTCTGCCCACCCCGTCATTGCGCTGCCAACAGCCGTGGGTGAGGCATACGAGCTGGTCAAGTCCCCGGTCCGACTGACACTCGTCCGCTGGTTGACTGACTACCCGAACTCCCTGGTCTCCGAGATCGTTGTAGGGATCGGAGGGCACCGAGGACCTGTCGCCGTCCACCTCGCGGCCCTTGAAGCCATCGGTGCTGTGCAGACGGGTCACGCGCTCGGAGATCGCGAACGTAGGCATGTCCGTTATCGAGTGAACGCCCACCGAGTCAAGGCGCTCCTCGACACGCTTGCCCGCTTCCTCACTGACCCTCCAGTCGATACATTCAGCTAATTCAGCGGCCCACCAGAGTTGCAGTCGGCGTGTCGTCGCGAGCCTCCCCTTTTTTTGCGGCCACTAAAGCAAGATTCTGGGTATGAGTACAGGAGGAAGACGAGGCCGCCCCAGCCTCGGTCCTAGGGAATGCTTCTCGTGGCGGGCCGAGGAGAGCCTCATCGCAGCCGCTGCTGCTCAGGGCAAGGCTCTTGGGTTCACGAGCCTCAACGACTACCTGACTCATCTAGCGGCCCAGGCCGTTGGCTACACACCAAAGCGCGAGATCCAGGAGGGATTGCCATTCGCTCATGTCGCATAGATGAGCTGAGGGATGTACTCGGCTAAGCACCAACTCCATAAACGACGAAAGCCGCCCCTGCAAGGGCGGCTGTGTCGTCAAGATGACCGGATCCAGTTAGCCGCTGGTTCGGTCTGACCCCTTAAGGACCTGCTTTGGTTGGCAGCTCTGAGGGTAGCGCATACCCATCGACCTGGCAAGGGTTCGTCGGGTGTGTCGCCGCACCCTCTTCCCAGATCGCCCGAAGTTTTCATTCCACCGACCGGATGACCGGTCCGGCGGGGTCCCCTGCTGTGTCTGCGGCTCGGGATCGAGCGCTGGCCGCCACTGTTTGGGTTGCGTTGGCTCCGTTGTTGGCCGGCCGGCTGGAGGTGCGGGAGTCCCGCAACGGGGGCGGGTCGTATCGCGGTGGGTGGCGGCGGTCGTTCGCCTCGCATGTGCCGGGGTCGGTGCCGGCGGCGGTGCCGATTTACAGCAACGCCGGCGATACCCGCCTTCTGGTGGTGGATTTGGACGTGAAGCTCGGCGGCCGCGAACAGGTGCTGACCGACGCGGCCGCGGTTGCAGCGGTGGTTCACCGCTGCGGTGGTGAACTGATCAGCGACGAGTCACCGTCGGGCGGCATTCACCTCTACATTCCGTTGGCCCGGCCGGTTGCTTTCGACGCTGCGCGGGAGGTGGCGCGGGCTTTGGCGTCGCGGACGCCGAGCATGGATGTGTCGCCGATGTTGGGTTTGACGGACGGCTTGATCCGGCCGCCTGGCGCCCGGCACCGCTCCGGCGGTTTCCAGGTTTTGCACGGGCCGCTGGAGGAGGCGGTGGCTTTCGCGCGGATCGGTAACCCGCCGCGGGTGTGGCAGCGCCTCACCGAGGCCCTGGCCGTCGAGCTCGCCGCGCTGACCACTGCTCCCCCGCTGTCGCCGGCGGCCGCGCCGATCATCGACGACGTCCAGGCGGCGGGGGCTGCTGGTGTTTCTCGCCGCGGCGGTCCGCGGGAGCTGGCCGGGAACTATCTGCAGATCGCTCACACCGGCGTGTATGACACCGCTCGGTACGGCTCCCCGTCGCAGGCGCGGCAGGCGGTGATCACCGCGGCGGTGTGGGCCGGCCTGACGCTGGTCGACGTGCTGGCCCGGATCTCCGACGGCCGGTGGCGCGGCCTGGCGTCGTTCTACGCCCGGTACAGCAATCCCACCTCCCGGCGCGAGGCGCTGAGCAAATTCGACTGGCCCAACGCCGTCGCCTACGTCACCGCGCAGAAGGGCAAAAACCCAGGGTCGGGCCTTGTCCGTCAATCACTCACAAGCGAGTCAACATCACACCGGGGGGCTCCCGAGCAGGCAAGATTAAACAGGAACACCCAAGGTGAGTTTCGTTTTCTGCGGACGTGGTGGTCGGCGATGGCGATCGCGGAGCAGAACCAGCACCAGCTCGCCGATAAGCCGTCGGGGTGGATGAGTCGGCGGATGGTGCTCCGCGCGTTGGGTGAGGCCGGAATGAAGTCCGGTTCCCGGTATGTCCACTTCGGCACCCGGTCGTTGAGTATTGCGGCCGGGATGGATCAGTCGACCGTCGCGGCGCAGCTGCGGGCGTTGCGGGACGAGCCTGACGGGTTGGTGGTGTTGATCGACGGTGACCGCGGTGGTGATGGTGACCTGTACGAGCTGGTGATCCCCGCTGCCTTGGCGCGGCGGGCCGGGCGGCAGGACTGGCGCGGCGGGAAACTGCACGCGCTGCGGCCGGTGTTCCTGGAGCTGGGGATCCCGGCGGCGCTGGTGTACGAGACGTTGGAGCAGGCCAGAGCCCCGCTGTCCAGCTTCGAGCTGATCACCGCGTCGGGGCTGTCCCGATCGGCGGTGTACGCGGCGTTGGAAACTTTGGCCGCGTTTAACCTCGCGGATCAGCGCGGCGGCCGGTGGAGCGTCGTGGCCGCGACCAGTCTGACTGTGTTGGCCGAGCAGTTCGGCGTCCTGGAGACCATCCGAAAAACGGTGCAACGTCACCGTGACGAAAGAGCCGCGTACCGACGAGTCTTGCAAATGGTGGAGGCGAAGCCGCTCCTGTCCCCCGACCCCGCAGACTGGTACTGGCCGCCGCCGGACCCGCCACCACCAGACGGCGTCACCGCGTTGGATCTGCTCGAGCGGATACTCGGCGCACACCCCGTTCCGGCGTGAGCTGATGTGACCGCGGATCGCCGCGGGTTGTACCGTTGGCGCTGCCCGCTACCTCGAATGGTTGCAGAAACCACGCGACCCCCCTCGCGCCAGGTGACGGGCCCGCTGGCCGCCTCAACCCCCGCAGGCGGCCAGCCCCCATATCCGAAAGCCGGCTGCATCATTTCGCTGGGCGTGGCGACAGTTCCGGCCGTCTGGGCTGACTACTGTCGAAGGGGTGGTTTGCACGTGAGTACGCGATCATCGCAACGTAACCGGATGCTCCCGGCTGGTGCGCCGGCGCCGTCGCACCGTCAATCACCAGCGGCCCCGGTTGGCGGCGGCGGCAAGCCCTCCAAGAAGACCCAGCCCGGATCTGATCGACGCACCGTCCGGACCCGGCCCGCGCCGCGGCCGCCGGCAAGCCCGGCCAAGACCGCGAAAGCCGCTGCCGCCGCCCACAAGCTCGACGATGAGTGCATCGCGCCGCTGGCCGCCCTGATCGGCGTCACCCGGGCCTGGCTCACCCCGTTGACGATCAGCCAGGTGGGCCCGCGGATCGCGATCGCCTGGATGTTGCTGCACCGCCGCGACGGCAACGTCCCCACCGCCCGCGACGTGTACGAGCGCGCCGGCGTACTCGGGTTGCACCCGCACATCACCCGACCACCCGTGCCAGCCGACGGGCGGAACCTCGCTGAGACCTGGCGGCAAATAATCCTCACCGAAACCACCACAGCGCTCTTGGTCGCCGGCTGGTTGACGCCGATCTACCACCCCGAAAACCTCGCCCTCGGGGAAACAGCCCACACCTACCTCCGGCGCCAAAACATTCGCCTCTAACGTTTCCAGTGCAACGGAACCGCAACCTCGGAGTCCGGCGTGCAATCAAAATCGAGCGATGACTTCCCGAAATCAGCCAGGCTCACCGAGACTGACCATCATTTCGGGCTGGCGTTGCACGCTGGCGCGTCGATGATGGAGATCAGGGCCATGCGGTTGGAGTACCGCTGCGACATGAAGAAGGCAGCGAAACAGCATGGTTTGCAACCGATCCCGTTGCCGGTAGAGCATGACGGCGTCGAGACGTTGATCCATCGGGGGATCTGGGAGCTGGTCAGCGGTGGAACGGACGAATCCGACGCCGACATTCTTCAAGGCATTCAGGATCTCGCGGATGGGGTCAGCGATGACATCGACACCGCGTGGGAGAGCTTTGCCAGCTTCCTGTCTGCACCGTTGCCGACCGTCGCTGCGCCGACTGACCCGCGGCTGAAACCCCCTCCCTCATCCTTCCTTCCTTCCGGCCCACCATCGAGGACCGCTACTTTGCCCCCGGTGACACGTTCCCGAGTCCTGGGCCTACCCCGACGAGGGACCGGGGTGCTGGTCTTTCGCAGTGTCGGCTGCTTCCATTTGCCGCACCACCTGCAACATGTCCCGGTAGGCCTGCGCCATCGGAGTGCCTTCCCGAACGGCTTGGCCGTTCCCCAGTCGACCGATAAGCGCCGGTGTCGGCCCAGGACTCGGGAACGCCCGACGAGGGGCAAAGTAGCTGTTCGTCACAGAGCACTACGGATGGTTAACATGTTGATAGGCAGGTCTGAGTTGCGGCAAGAGGTCGCCCCCTGAGCGGATGACTCTGGTGCGTTATTCGGCGTTGAGGTGTCGGTACACGCTGGCCCGGGAGATGCCGAGGGCCTTGGCAATTTGGGTGGGTGTTCTCCGTTGGCCCTGTGGGCGCAGGCGGCGGCGAGCTTGTCAGGGCCCGTGACAGTCGGGCGGCCGCCGCTCGATGACGATGCCGACGGCTTCGCTCACCCACGGCGGGATCGGAAGGTAGCGCCGGTGAGTATCAGGCGCAGGCCCGACACGGCCTTGTTCGCGGGCCGCGGCAACGCTGGCGAAGGTGCGTTCGGCCAGCATGTCTCGTTCAGCTAGGTGGTCGTGCTCGGTTGCCCAGTGGTGCAGGAACGGCCGCGCAGCGGCGTAGTACGTGTAGAGGGTGGATGGTGACCGTGGCCGAGCGCGGTCGTCGCCATCGAGCAGCATCCCTTGCGACCGCCGGGATGGTTCGGCGAATCCGGCTGGCAGGTGGCTGGTTGCGGGGTGATCCAGGAGTGGATCGCTGAGGTGGTGTCGTCATCGAGCAGGTCGAGGTCGGCGAGCACTTCGGTCAGTCGTGGCCTGGAGACCCCGAGGATCGGCAGGTGCGAACCTCGCTCAGGGGGCCGCGGTGGCCAGCCGTTCGCCCGGTCGGCACCGTCGACAGCTCGTCGTAGATAGTGGTCGACGGGCTCACTCGCGTGCTTGGCCGAGCTGGTGGGCGCGGGCGGGGGCGGCGCGCACAACCGGGTTGTTGGAGGTCGACCCGGGATCCTGCCAACGCTGGGGTACAACCGGTTGACGAGCGGTATGCCGCTGCGCCGGGAGATCAAGTGGCAGACCACGGGCCAACCAATTTGAAAGGGTTTGTGAACAACAGGTTTTCCTTCTTGCGCGCTGACGCGCCCTCCTCGCAGACTCTGTTGAGTCCATCCGGATAGCAGAGTATTGCAAGATATGGCCGGATGGTCGTCCAAGGTTGGACAGTGTGATCAGTTGGGCAGAGTGGTCAGCGGGATCTTGGCCCGGCCAGTGCTGGCCAGAACGTCGAGAACAGTTGCTCGGCGTAGGCCCGGCTGATGGGTGTGTGGGAGACCAACAGTTTGTAGTAGACGGCTCCCCAAATCGCGTCCATGACGGTGTCGGCGTCCAGGCCGTCGCGGATCTCGCCAGTTGTCATGCCGTCGGCGATGATGTCGGCGGTTTCTTTGCGGCGGTCCATGATGAACAGCTCCCGCAGAGCATCTGCGAGCGCAGGATCGAATCTGCTTTCCACGATGAGGTCGAGGAAGGAGCGGCCTGCCGCGCTGTTGTAGAAGTCGATGACTCCGCGCAGTTCGTTGACGAGCTGGCGGCGTGTACTGCCGCGCCGGTTGAACTTGGGGTAGCCGCCGGCTTCGCCTTGGTCGCGCAGCGCCTCGAGCACTACTGCTGCTTTGGATGGCCACCACCGGTAGATCGTGGCCTTGCTGACGTTGGCACGCTGGGCGATTCCTTCCATTGACACCTGCTGGAACCTGGATTCGGCCATTGTCGCGCGCGTTGCGGCGAGGATAGCCAAGCGGGAGCGCTCGCTGCGGGGGCGCCCGCGCGGCGCTGATGAAACTGCTGATGACATGTGAGAAGCCTATCACTTGACAAATACAACCCGGCCCGTTTCTATAGTCAGGTACGACAGGTCAGGGGTGACGACGAGACCGGGCGGCGGCACCCCTGAAGTAGTAGCGGCCCAGGTGGTCGCACGGGCTGCGTGAAGACCTCGGGATCCGCAAGTAGAAGGCGCGCACCATCACGGTAGGAGCGGACTGCGCACCGGCGCCGACAGTCGGGCGACACCCCGCTCCGTGCAGCTACATCACGACAAGACAGCCGGTGTCGCACCGCTGTCACTGAAATCGAGCCACTCGAGCTGGAGGTTCTCATGCCTGATGCCGACACCAGATCCGAAGTGGGATCTGTCGAAACGCTACGTTCGTCGTCCACTACTGGTGATCATCAGATGATTCGTATCGACGCTCGCGACGCCGATATCGCTGCCATCAACTCGTTGTCCCGGCGCGGCGTTCGGGTCGGCAACGAGAACACCGAGCTCGACACCCATCTGCACGAGCTGATCCTGAAGCCGTGGGGGCAGGAGTACCGCGCTTACGTTGATGACTTCCTGGACGTGTGGCAGCTGCAGATCAACCCGGGCCATTCAACGTCGATGCATGCGCACCCACGCAAGACCACCTACCTGCTCTGTCTGGCAGGTGCCGGGGCTACCCACACTCTGAACGGTTCGCACTCCTTCGCAGCTGGTGCGGTGCTGCGGATCGGTAGGGGCGCATTCCATTCGACCGAAAACTGCGGCCGCGATCCGCTGATGATCGTGGAGGTCGAGACCCCGCGGAACAAGTACGACCTGATTCGACTACGCGATGCCTACAATCGCGCCGGCAAGGGCTACGAGCAGACGGCAGCCGATCTCAACATCACCGCGAAGACCGTGCCTTACTTGCCGAACGCACGTATGTGCAAGTCCTCGCCGTGCGGTTCCTACGCGTTCGACATCCTCTCCGGCATGGACGTGCACTACCGACGTCACTCGGCGGGTACCTACCTGGTGCCACTGGGATTCGCCGAGTTGATCTCCGACCGGATGGACATCCTGACCAACCATCCCGAAGACAAACGCAAACCAAATCTCGATTGCTACTACCTCGGGATCCGACAGGTCGCCTGAGCGCAAAACCCGCCCGCCCGCAGCTATCCGATCAATACCAACCGAAAGGAACAGTCACCATGACCTACAGCGCCGTTATCATCACCGGTCCCGGCTTCCAGGACCACGACGTGATCTACACCTACTACCGGCTGATCGAAGAAGGCTGGGACGTCGACGTGGCCACCAAGGGCGGTCAGGACGTCACCGGCAAATACGGTGTGCCGCTGCCGCTGGACAAAACCGCCCGGCCGCTCATCTCATTCAATGACCTCGACATCAGCAGCTACGACGCCGTCATCCTCACCGGCGGCCACGAGGCACCCGACCGAGTACGCCAGGACGCAACGGTGATGGCATTCCTTCAGGACATGGCAGCGGCGGGCAAGGTCGTCGCCGGGCTGTGCCACGGACCGTGGATCATGGTCAGCGCCGGTGTGCTACGCGGCAAGCAGGCGTGCGCCTACATCGGCCTGCGCGACGACGTCGTCAACGCCGGCGCGCACGTGGTCGACGCGGACGTGATCGTTGACGGCAACATCATCACCTGCTCCTACTACGCCTACGTCGGCAAGTTCATGCGGACGGTCTTTGAGACGGTGCACGCGCTGTCCACCAGCAGAGACGTCGTCGGTGCTAGCGCTTGACTTCGACGGGGTCATGTGCGACGCGCTGGCGGAGTGCGCCGCAGTCACATGGCACGCCGGGAGCGGACCGCACATCGCCGACGTCCCCCGCGTCGGCCGTGCCGTGGCCGAGGTGCCGCCGGCGTTCCTGACCACGTTCGCGTCGGTGCGGCCGTACTGCCGGACCCTGGAGGACTTCATGGTCACCAACGCGGTGCCGGCGGGCCGCAAGGTTGATCGGGTGGTCTTTGAGCAGTACCGCGACCAGCTCGGCCGAGCGCGGCTTGCTGCTCAAGCCGAGTTCGGTGAGCAACTGCGGGCCCGCTGGCGGACCAACGAGTTCCAGGAGTGGGTCGCTCTGCACACCGTTTACCCTGGCATCTCAGAGCTGATCCACTCCAGCCAGCAGCCGGTCGCGATCGTGTCGGCCAAGGACGCCGAGTCGATCTGGGCGATCCTGGAGCACCACGGGCTCGCCGAGCATGTGCACACCGTCGTGGGCTCATGCACCGACAAGCGCCCGGCACTGACCGCCCTGCCCGATCGCAGTGGCGAGCCGGTCACGTTCGTCGATGACAATCTGGCCAACGCGATCGCCGCCGATGCCCTGCCCCGCGTCCAGGCGTGGTGGGCAACGTGGGGCTACCACAGTCCGGAAGACATGGCCGCGGCCGCAAGGCAAGGCATCCGCACGATCAGCCTGGACCGGCTCGCCGAACTCCAGCCGCTAGCTGCCCCGTCGCTGCCCGTTCGCCCTGAGCGAGCAGACACCCACCAGCAACTGTCGAAAGCTTAGAAGGGATCTCCCGATGACCAGCAACACGGTTCTGTTCGCCCTCACCTCTCACGACAAACTCGGCGACACCGGCCGACACACCGGCGCCTACGTGCCCGAGATGGCGCACCCCGCCCAGGTGTTCTCCGACGCCGGTTGGGACATCGAGTTCGTCTCGGTCGCCGGCGGCCAACCACCGGTCGACGGCGTCAAGCCCGACGACGCCGTGACCCAGGCCTTCCTCGCCGACCAGGACGTCGCCAGCAAGCTCGCCACCACCAGGACGGCCGATCAGCTCAACCCGGCCGACTACCGCGTCATCTACTTCGTCGGCGGCCACGGCACCATGTGGGACTTCCCCGACTCGGCAGAACTTGCCCAGTTGGCCGCCGACGTCTACGCCCACGGCGGCGTCGTCGCCGCCGTCTGCCACGGCCCGGCCGGACTCCTTGGAATCAAGAACCCCGACGGCACCCCGCTGGTGGCCGGGAAGACCGTCGCGTCCTTCACCGATGAGGAAGAGGCCGCCGTCGGGCTCAGCGACATCGTCCCGTTCCTGCTCGAGTCCGCGCTGGTCGACCTCGACGCCAAACACCGCAAGGCAGCCAACTTCGCCGAGTTCGCCGTTGCAGACGGACGCCTGGTGACCGGCCAGAACCCCGCCTCGGCCGCCAAGGTCGCCCGGCTTGCGCTCGACGTCCTCACTGCCAACCAGGACTAAGGAGCGCCTCCCATGCCTATGCGCACGCTCACCTCAACCCCTTCCGGATTGGCCCCCGCACCGGTCGAGGATTCACCACTGATCCGTTCGATCGGGGTCCTGGCCTACGACAAGGTCAGCGAACAGGACTGCCTCACCCCACTGGAGATCTTCAAAGGCGCGGCCCTGGTCTTGCGCGGTGACATCTCGCCGTGGGAACGGGACACCTCACCAGAGACGTTGGACGTGCAGCTGGTTTCGGTCAACCGGGGCGTCGTCACGATGCAGATGGGCACCCAAGTCATCCCCGATGCCGAGCTCGATGACGATGTCCGCTACGACATCCTCTACATCCCCGGGGGCGTCGGGTCGGGCGAACTGGCCAAGGACGAGCGGATCCTGGAGCTGATCCGTCGCCACCACCAGGACGGCCGGGTCATCGCCGCGAACTGCTCCGGGGTCGGCGTGATCGCCCGCGCCGGAATCCTGGACGCCGCACCGGTCACCTGCGTGGCCGCGGTGGCACGAGGACTTCGCAACGAAGGCTTCAACGTCCCCACCGCCCGACGAATGTGGATCGGCAACCCAGCCGAGCGGATCTGGACGGCCACCGGCTCCTACGGCGTCAACGGCAGCGCCGTCGCACTGGTCGCCCACTACCTGGGGCGCGAGGTCGGCACCATCGTGTCGATGATGTTCGACACGCTGGCCGGCCTCGGCGAGGTGATCTTCGAACCGCTCGGCCCGCAGTTCTACGAGCACCCCGCCCTGGAGGCGTCCTTCCAGGACTTCTTCGAAGACATGCTGCTGCCCGCATCCTGACCAGCACCCGAAACGCCCTGCCCACCGAGCAAGGAGGCGAAAAAACCCATGACCCAACCGTTATCGGTTCGCGGCCGACAGATTCCCGAGCCGGCTCGCGACATCCAGTGGATCCGCGGGGCGCTGCAGAGCGCCATCGCGATCGAGCACGCGACCATGCCGCTGTACGCGGCGGCCATGTACTCACTGGAAGTGCAGAACTACCCGGCGTACAACACGCTGCGGGCCGTTCTCATGGAAGAGATGCTGCACATGGCAGCGGCCTGCAACGCACTTGCCGCGATCGGCGGAGCACCCCGGATCAAACAACTCGAGCCGGCCGCGATCCTGAGCGGGCTGCCCGCCAAGGTTGCGCCAGCGCTCACCCCACGCTTCGCGCAACTATCCCGACGCCAGCTGGACGTGTTCATGCGCATCGAGTCACCGGCCGAGCTGCTACCCGAGGCCGACCGCGGCGGCCGGTACCCGACCATCGGCAGCTTCTACCAGATGATCAAGACCGCGATCGAGAAGAACCCGGCCCCCGTGCGGGCCGCGGTCCGAGGACGGCAGGTGGCCAACCAGGTGGGCGGCAACCTGGGCTACGCGGTCATCGACCCGGCCGCGAAAGACCCCGTCGAACAGATTCTGGCGAGCCTGGACCTGATCACCGACCAGGGCGAGGGGTTGAAATCCACCACGCTGTCCTCGGGCAGCACGTCCCAGCACGAGCTGTCGCACTACGCGCGGTTCGCCGAACTAAGGTTCGGGCGAACGTTCACCGGAGCGGATGAGGCGAGCCCGGGACTGATGCGCGCCGAGGGCCAGCGCCGCTATTTCCGGGGTGAGGCCATCACCTGGCCCAAAGTGATCAACAGCTTGGCCGTCCCACGCGACGGCTACGCCGCCGTCCTGCGGCTGGACCCCAACGGTGTCGAGGTGCTGCGCGACCTCCGCGCCTTCGACGCGGCCTACACCCGCATGCTCGCCGCCCTGGACGACAGCTGGAACGGTCCCGCCGAGCAGTCCTGGCCCAGCCTGGGTCGGGCCGTGTTCGAGATGAACGAACTTCGGGTGCTCTCGTGCTTCAGCATCCTGCGGCAACCGATCCCCGCCGCCGCGGTCGCCCGCATCGGCGAGCTCTACCCGGGCGAAGTCCAGTCACTAACCGCGCTGTCCAGATTTGACAGCCCGTTGTTCTACGGCCCCCGCTTCGCCAATACGAGCCTCACGCGTCGCGACTAACCCGCGCAACGCACACTACTGAAGGAGCAGACGTGATAACTGTGACCGCGGAACAGCAGGTGCGCCCCGGATACGAGGCCAGAGTCGATGAACTCATGGCACGCCTGACCGAGGACATCCTGCACAACGAACCGGGCTGCGTGCGCTTCGACTACGTCATCGACGCCGCCGACCCGAGCCGGCGGCTGGTGATCGAGAGCTACCTCGACGAGATCGCCTTCGCCCAGCACACGCAGACTACCTACCTCGCCGCTTTCATCCCCCACCTGCTGGAATGTCTGATCCAACCGCCGAAGGTCGCCCGGTTCGCTGACGTGTTCGCCCCGACCGGCGCCGCGCCGTTCTTTCACACCGGCATCGTCGTGCCGGATCTGGACAAGGCGGTGGGCTACTACTCCGACGTGTTCGGGATGCAGTTCACCGAACCCGGCGTATTCATGGTCCCGCGCCTGGAGGACCCGGATCCGCATCCCTTCGAACTCACCGCCGTGCTGTCGCGGACCGAGGCACCCTACCTCGAGCTGATCCAGGCCGCAGGGGACGGGATCGTCTCGGGCGACAAATGCGGCCATATCCTTTATCACGCCTATTGGGAGCCGGACATGGCCGGTCGCTGGGAGTGGCTCAAGACCGACGGCCCCGGCGTGGACGCAGTGTTTCGGATGGATGAGCACAGCACTCCGTTCTCGATGATCACTTCCGCAGATCCCTTCGGGAACCGGATCGAGTACATCGGCATCGAAAACCGCGACTCGCTCGTCGAGTGGGCGCGAAGCGGCGTACTTCCCGCTGGGATCGGTGCCTGATGACCGCCAGCTCGGTGCGCCCCAGCCCCGCTGACATACAAGTCAGCCGCCGGGCGCGGATCTTGTTCCTCGGCGTGTGTGCCGGTAACTTCCTCGTCCTGCTCGACACGTCGATCCTGAACGTGGCGCTACCGGACGTCCAGAAGAACCTGCACGCCAGCGTCGCCCTACTGCCGTGGACGTCGGTCGCCTACACGGTCGTCTTCGGTGCCCTGCTGCTGGCCTCCGGCGCGGTCGCTGACCGATTCGGCCCGCGGCGGCTCTACCGCGGCGCGCTGATCGCCTTCGCAGCGATGTCACTGCTGTGTGCCGCGGCCCCCACCATCGGCTGGCTGATCGCCGGCAGGGCGCTGCTCGGAGTGGCCGCGGCAGGCATGGTTCCCGCCTCACTGGCACTGCTGGCCTCGCTGTACCCGAACCCCGGCGAGCGGGCCAAAGCGATCGGAACCTGGGCGGCGATCACCAGCAGCGGTTTGCTCGCCGGCCCGATTCTCGGTGGCCTGCTCGTCACCGCCGGTGGCTGGCGGCTGGTGTTCCTGGTGAACCCGCCCATCGCGTTGATCTCCTTCCTGCTGGCCCGACGTTTCGCCAACAACGTGCCGCCCAAGATCCGCCCCCTGGACAGGCCGGGCATCGGGCTGTCGATCCTGGTGCTCCTGGCGCTGACCTACGGCTTCATCGACGGCGGGACGAACGGTTGGGGACGGCCGGAACCGATCATCGGACTGCTCATCGCGGCGCTGGCTCTGATCGCCCTCGTGGCGGTAGAGCGGCGGGCCCAGCATCCGGTTCTTCCGGCCGTGCTGGTGACCAACCCAGGGGTTCGTACCGATGTCCTGGCCGCCGCGACCGCCACTTTGGTGTTCTACGGAATCCTGTTCACCCTCACACTGTGGTACGAGCGCGAACGCGGGCTCAGCGCGCTGCAGACGGGCCTGGCGTTCGTTCCGATGACACTGCCGATGTGCGTGCTACCGATGGTCACCGGGCGGCTGGTCGCGTTCTTCGGTGCCCGCCGGCTGATCGTGTTCGGCCTGATCTGCGACGCATTTGCTGGCCTGTTGCTCAGCTTCGTGGGTCTGAACTCGCCGCTGGTGTGGATCATCGTCGCCGAGGTCGCGTTGGTCCTGGCCAGCACCACCACGATCCCCGCGGCCACTGCCGACGTGGCGATCACCGCACCCGCCGAATATGCCGCCTCCGCGCAAGGGGCGCTCAACGCCGCTCGGCAGGCAGGCTCGGCACTGGGCGTCGCGATCCTCGGCCCGCTCCTCTCGCTGCACACCATCGGCACCGTCCTGGCGGTGCTCTCGGTCCTGGTCGTCGCGGCAACGCTGCGCCGCCGCGAGCGTGAACCGGCATAATCCGCTCCGGTGCTGGGCCCGGCTGCCAGCTCAGCGATCAATCACAGGAATAAGTGGTCATCAAGTGATAACCACGGGAAGGTAAGGCTAGAGGCATGGAACAACGACACCTCGGTTCCGACGGACTGATCACCTCGGCGCTCGGCCTGGGATGCATGGGCTTTTCCCAGGGCTACGGGCCGGTCGATGACAACGAGTCGATCGCCGCGATCCAGCGGGCAGTCGAGCTCGGCATCACGATGCTCGACACCGCGATGAGCTACGGCCAAGGCCACAACGAGCGACTGCTCGCCCGAGCGTTCGCCGCGCGCCCGGACATCGCCGAACGCGTGCAGCTGGCGACGAAGTTCGGTATCGTCCGTGGCGAGCAGGGCGTGGTCCTGGACGGTAAGCCAGAGCACGTCCGTGGCTACTGTGACGCGTCCCTGGCACGGCTAGGAGTTGACACCATCGACCTGTACTACCTGCACCGCGTCGATCCCGAAGTCCCGATCGCCGAGACGGTCGGAGCGATGGCCAAGCTCGTGACGGACGGCAAGGTCCGACACCTCGGGGTGTCGGAGGTGACCGTGGAGCAACTTCACGCCGCCTGCGCCGAATATCCGATCAGCGCCGTCCAGTTCGAATGGTCACTGCTGTGGCGCGAGCCAGAGACCGACCTCATCCCGGCAGCCCGCGAGCTCGGCGTGGCCCTGGTCCCCTACAGCCCGCTCGGTCGCGGTCTGCTCACCGACACGCTGAGCGACAGCCAAATCGACAGCAGCGACTTCCGTCAAAGCGACCCCCGTTTCCACGGCAACGAACTTGCCCGCAACCGCACCCAGATCGCCACCCTAGGCCAAATCGCCGCCGATCTCGACATCACCGCCGGGCAATTGGCCCTGGCCTGGTTGCTCGCACAAGGCCCCGACGTCGTTCCCATTCCCGGCAGCCGGCGCGCCGAGCGCATCGCCGAGAACGCCGCCGCAGCCAGCGTCGTGCTCACCGACGTCGACCTGCACCGTCTCGAGCAGAGCGTGCCGCGATCCGGATGGGCGGGTGACCGGAAGTCCTTCGCTGTGCCCGGAACTGCACGGGTTTCTTCCCCTACATCAACACCACCCTGATCCCGCTGACGTCCGCCCAGCCGGGGGGCCGTTCGATGGCGCTGCCGGGTTCAGGTGCGGCGGTAGGCCCCAGCTGTGGGTGCTGGACGGCTATGGCAGGGTGTTCTCCGACCGATGCTGATGTACGGGGGCCGGCTTCGGTGCGGCCGCGGTGAGTGCGCTATAGGTCCTTCCGCTTCAGTGTGGTTCCCTGGCATTGTCTGTGGATGCGGCGTGAGTGGGATCCGGAGGATCTGATCGCGTCGTGGACGCTGCTGGCTGTTGATGTGCAGATGCTGGGCAACAAGTCCGGCGCCACACGGCTCGGGTTCGCTCTGCTGTTGAAGTTCTTCGAGATCGAGGCCCGGTTTCCTCGGCAGCCAAATGAAATGCCCTTGACTGCGGTTGATTTCGTTGCGCATCAGGTGCGGGTGGATGCGGCGGCGTGGGACGCCTATGACTGGCAGGCTCGGGCGATCAAGGGCCATCGGGCGCAGATCCGGAAGAGGTTCAACTTCCGGGAGTGCAGCGTCGGTGATCAGGACAAGTTGGCGGCGTGGCTGGCGGTCGAGGTGTGCCCGGTCGAACAGCGGGAGATGCCGCTGCGGGATGCGCTGCTCGCCCGGTGCCGGCTTGATCGGTTGGAGCCACCGACGTCTGGGCAACTGGACCGCATCGCTGTGTCGGCCATGACCACTTTTGAGCAGAATTTCTGCGCCCAGACGGTGTTACGCCTTGCTCCGGACAGTCGTGCTCGGCTGGAAACCATGGTCAACGCGGACGGCGGCACGCCGGTCGGCTTGTTGGCGCAGATCAAGGCCGATCCGGGCCGAGTGAGCTTAGAGACGTTGCTCGGCGAGGTCGACAAGTTAACGCAGGTCAAGGCTCTGGGGTTGCCGGCATCACTGTTCGCAGGCGTGAGTGAACGGGTCGTCGCGGCGTGGACGGCCCGGGCGATGCGGGCCTACCCGTCGGATCTGCGCGCCGCAGATGCACCCGTGCGATTGGCGTTGCTAGCCGCGTTGTGTTTGACACGGCAGCGCGAGATCACCGACGGCCTCGTGGATCTGTTGAACAGTTTGGTGCTGAAGATCAGCACCAGGGCGGAGCGGCGGGTCGAAGGGGAGCTGCTCTCCGATCTGCGGCGGGTCCGGAACAAAGAGGGCCTGCTGTTCGCCGTGGCCGGTGCGGCGTTGGCGCATCCGGATGATTCGGTCCGGTCGGTGGTGTTCCCGGTTGTGGGTGAGACGACGCTGCGGGATCTGGTGCGCGAGGCCAAAGCCAATCAGCAGGCCTTTCAGACGCGGGTGCGGACTGTTCTGTCCGGCTCCTACACTAACCACTACCGGCGTATGCTGCCGCAACTGTTGGCTGCGTTGACGTTTCGTAGTCACAATGTGGACTACCGGCCGGTGATGGATGCTTTGGACCTGCTCCGGCGTTACGCCGGCCGGGACGGCCGCGCCAAGGTGTACGACCAGGCCGAGACGATCCCCCTGGAGGGCGTCGTTCCGGCGGCATGGAGAGACGCGATCTGCGACGACGCCGGCCGAGTCGGCCGGATCCCGTACGAGCTGTGCGTGTTGTCGGCGTTGCGGGATGCGCTGCGTCGGCGTGAGATCTGGGTGGAAGGAGCCAACCGGCACGGCGACCCCGACGTTGACCTACCCGGCGACTACGAGGAAAACCGCGACGTGCACTACGCCGCCCTAGGCCAGCCGCAGGACCCCACAGACTTCGTGAACGACCTGCGCGGCAAGCTCGCCGCCGGGCTGCAGCGGCTAGATCTGGCCCTAGCCCACGGTACGACGGGTGGGGTGCGGATCGGGATGCGTAAAGGCGTCCCCTGGATCACGGTGCCGAAGTTGCCGAAGCTGCTCGAGCCGCCGAATCTTGCCGCGTTTAAAGCGGAGGTGAGCCAGCGGTGGGGCACCGTCGCGCTGCTGGACATGCTCAAGGAGACGGATTGGCTGGTCGACTTCACTTCGCAGTTCACCTCCGTGGCCACCCGGGAGCACATCCCGAAAGCGGACCTGCAACGGAGATTGTTGTTGGTGCTGTTCGCTTTGGGTACCAACCTGGGTATCCGGGCGGTCGTCAACGGCGGTGATCACGGGGAGAGCGAGGCCGCTCTACGTCGGATCCGCCGGATGTTCCTCACTCGTGACAACCTGCGCGCGGCGATCGCCCTGGTCGTCAGCGAGACGTTCGCCCGTCGGGATGAAGCGTGGTGGGGCACCGGCACCGCGTGCGCGTCGGACTCGAAGAAGTTCGGGTCTTGGGAGTCGAACCTGATGACCGAGTGGCACAACCGTTACGGCGGGCCAGGGGTGATGATCTATTGGCACGTGGAGAGCAAGAGCGTATGCATCTACAGCCAGCTCAAGTCCTGCTCCTCCTCCGAGGTTGCCGCGATGATCCAAGGGGTGCTGCGGCAACCCAGCGACACAGAGATCGAGAAGAACTACGTCGACACCCACGGCGCCTCCGTCGTCGGGTTCGCGTTCACCTACCTGCTCGGGTTTCGGCTGCTACCGCGCCTGAAAGACATTGGAAGGCAACGTCTCTACCAAGCCAGCGGCGACGCTCACTACGGACATTTAGGGTCGGCGCTGTCGCGGCCGATCAACTGGGACCTGATCGCCCAGCAGTATGACCAGCTGGTCAAGTACGCCACCGCTCTGCGGCTGGGTACTGCCGAAGCCGAACAGGTCCTGCGCCGGTTCACCCGTGGCGGTCCGAAGCACCCCGCCTACGCCGCGTTGCAGGAGCTCGGTCGGGCCGTCAAGACGATCTTTCGCTGCGAATACTTGGCCGATGAGATGCTGCGGCAGGAGATCCACCAAGGGCTGCAGGTAGTGGAGAACTGGAACTCCGGCAACGGATTCTTCTTCTACGGCAAGGACTCCGACCTCACCGGCGAGGACCGGGAACACCAAGAAACGTCGATGCTCGCCCTGCACCTGCTGCAATCGGCGGCGGTGCTGGTCAACACCATGCTGATGCAGAGCGTCCTGGACGAATCTGCCTGGGCTGCCAAGATGACCGGCGCGGACCGACGAGCGATGAGTCCGCTGTTCTGGGCCAACATCAACCCTTACGGCGAGATCCATCTCGACATGGGCCGTCGACTCGGACTCGCGGCCGTCACGCCATGACCCCCCTCCTCGAGCCCGTCCATCAATGGATCGATTCTGAGACACCCGACCGCTGGCAACGACACGCCAACCGGCAACGTCCACAACCCATCTCATAACAGTAACCAGAACCATGGTGTTGTGAGATGCGTTGTGCAACACTCTCGGCATGGTCAAGGCGAAAGACGGCGAACTGATCGGTTACTGCCGGGTCTCCACCGTCCCGCAGACCGTCCAGCTCCAACGAGACGCCCCTGGACGAGGCCGGCCGCGACCGCATCTTCCAGGACAAGATCTCAAGCCGAGTCAAAGACCGCACAGGGCTGCTTGCCGCCCTGGACTACCTCCGCGGCGGCGACACCCTGTGCGTGTGGAAACTGGATCGGCTGGGCCGATCCGTCAAAGACGTCCTCACCGTCGCCGACGACCTGCACAGCCGCGGTGTCGGTCTGCGCATCCTCACCGGCCGGCTCGCCGGTACCTACACCCCCACCGGGGAAGGCAAATTCTTCTTCACCATGATGGCCGCCTTCGGTGAGCTGGAACGAGACATGCTGCAGGAGCGCACCTTCGCCGGTCTAGCTGCGGCTCGTGAACAAGGCCGGGTCGGCGGCCGGCCCACCGTCATGAGTCCGGACACGCTGGCAGCCGCCCGCTCCCGCCAAGCCAATGGCGAAACACCCACCCAGATCGCCAAAGCCCTCGGCATCTCCCGCGCTACCGTCTACCGCCACCTCAACGCCGAATGAGCCTCGCGCGGCACCCCCACCGTGGCGGCTTGGCCCACAGGCAGTAGCCCCCAGTAAACAACTATTACCGACTGCTACTTTGCCCCTCGTCGGGCGTTCCCGAGTCCTGGGCCGTGTCGGTTGGTAGAAGTAGTTGCGCGGCTTGCCCGTCAGGACGGCCAGACGATCCACCTGCTCAAAGGTGGGAACCAGCTCTCCCACCTCCCACAGGTCCACCATCGGCTCCGCTCCACCAAGATCCCGATCCACCTGCGGGCCGTTGAAGCGGCCGTCATCCAGCGCGGTCGTGATCCAGTAAGGATCGGAGCCCCGGCAGTTCCCTCAGCGGTGAGGGTCCAATTTTCGTGCGCTTCGGCGCGGCGGGCCGAAACCGGTCTCTGCCCCGGGCCATCAATCCGAGGACGCGACGACTCGCGCCGGAAAAGACGATCGAAGATGCCCATGACCGGCCATTCTATCGAGGCCTGGCATCCGAACAGATCCTCGGGTCACACCCCGCACCAGGTCTGACCGCAAACTTGACCACAAGGTTCCCAGTCATCCGTAGTGCGAGGCTGCGTGGTGACACTCCCCGCACTGTCCTTGCGCCGAGACACTGAGCCCCGTACTGTCTCGATATGCCGAAGTTCGAGTATTTGTATTTGTTCAGTGCTTACGAGGAGGCCCGGTTCGTCGCGGTCGCGGCGCAAGCTGCTGCCGACGATCTGCTGATAGCTGCCACCCACGCTGGTCGCGACGCTGGGCTTTCGATCCGGGACACCGCCTCGATGCTGGGCGTCGGGAAGTCCGTTGTGGAACGCGCGGTCCGTACGGAGATGAAGGGGCAAGCGGGATGGCCGAAGGTTCGGCCGGAGTACTACGCCAAAGCGTTCCAGCAGGCACTGAACGCTGCGTTGGCCGATTATCCGACCAGGGACGCCATCCTGGCCGGATTCAACAGTGCGGTGGTCATGTCTCAAGCGGGCGTCAGCGACGACTTCGACGTTCTGTGAGGCGCTGGCGGCCAGACGATCAGGGACGAACGTTACTAGCTCAACAGCCGGATTTCCGATGCTGCCGGCCTACACCCCAGGCGAACGGTGGGCCCTAACCCTCAAGGTCAAGAGCGATTGTCCCGGATGACGGCGCGGATGGCGGCAGCCAGTGCAACGATGGAGGGGGTGTTTAGCGCGGCTAGCCGGGCTGCTCGGGCGTCGGATGTCTCTGCGTGCCCGGTGTACACATCGTCGATGGCGAAACGGATGTACGAGGGGATGGCGTCCTTTTCGTAGCGGATGTTGGTTTGTCCGTCCCAATGCCAGCTACGGACACTGAGATGGCCGTCCTCTTCATGGACGGCGATCTGCCAACACCCAGGCTCGGCTGGGTGCCAGGACGGGTCATGGTGATAACCGAGGTCCTGGTAGACAACAGCTTCCATCCAGCGCGCGTCGTACCCCATCTCTCCGCGGTTGACATACCGCACCCCCGTTTTGAGCAGTCCGATCGTGTGTATGTTCTGATCGATCAGCATCATCAGGAACCGATTGTGCGAGGCGGCGGTTTCCGATGCCTGGGCCTCTGAGATTTCTTGTGCGCGCCGGTCGAGCAGATCGTGGATGCCTTGGTAGGCCACTCCCCGATCCCGTTCGACGGAGTCTTGGTCGTAGTCATAGTCACTGTCTGTCATGGCCGGACCATCCCTTTGCCGTTGGTGCGGGGTGTTGACGATATGGGTCTTGCGATGGACAGGCCGGCTAGCCGCGCCACACAAGTCCAGGATCGGCGCTATGCCCCCCCGGCCGTGGGTCTAGCAAGCTCGTTCTGACCGGTCGATGTCAACCGAGGTTGGGAGCCTCAGGAGCCAAATAACAGACCTGTTACCACCCTTGTAAGCATTACCCCTCATCAGATTATTGACTCTAACCCCACCGTTGCCTAGGTTGTTGGCAACAGGGTGCTTAGGGGTATCGGCCCCGTTAGATTTGTCCCTGGCGTTAGGTCTGTTCCTCCTGTTACTACTGTTAGCAGTAACGACATCAACGGAGGCGTTATGACCAGGATCTACGCGGTATGCAACAGGAAGGGCGGCGTAGGCAAGTCGACAGTCACAGCCGGCCTCGCAGACGCACTAGGACAAGCGGGTAGGCGCGCCCTTGTCGTCGACCTGGATCCGCAAGCCAACGTCACGGCTGCCCTCGGCATTGAATCTGCTCCATACACCATCAACGACGTGCTCTATGGAGACCAGAAGACTCGCGAGGTCAGCCCAGGAGTCATCCTCGAGGCATTCCTTCCTGCCGGTGACGGTTGGCACGGCGTCGACCTGATTGCTGCAGAGGATGAACTTGCCGGACGCGAGCAGGATCAGATGGTCGGCCGTGAAACACGGCTCCGGACTGCTATGGAGGGTGCATTGGCGACATGGGACGTGGTGCTCATTGACTGCCCGCCAAGCCTTGGACAGTTGACGATCAACGCACTGGTCGCGGCCGACCAGGCACTCTTGATCACCGAGCCTCCGGTCGGGGAGTGTTGAAGGCCTCGCAAAGATTGTCACGACCATGGCGTCCGTGCAGCGGCACTTCAATCCTGAGCTGGCGCTCGCTGGAGTCGTGGTCAACAAGTACGCCTCGGCGCGGCGAGACCGCGCTATCTGGCTCACCTCGATCGAGGAGAACTACGGCGGGAAGGTTCTCACACCGTACATTCCTGAGCGGGAAACGATCCCGTCCGCATCAAGTGACGCTGCCCCTCTGAGCGCCTACGGCGCGAGGACTCGCGAAGTCACCGAAATATTCGCGGCTCTCGCAGATCAGCTCGTCTGACGTCAGGGGAGTGGAGATGACACCCACACGACCGACACCAAAGCGCGCATCGAGCGCAGCACCCAACGCGGATGCACTCGCAGCGTTGGCCGCCCCGTCCGAGACCCGCCGGCTGGCCAAGGCAATCCCATCAGACCCGGTTCTCGGGGTCAGCGCACCTACCCGCGTCGCTGCTGAGGCGGAAGACGCGACCACTGACCACCCGCCAGTGGTCGCCGACGTCAAGGTGAAAGCGAGCTACTACATCGAAGACTCTCGACTCAAGCGAGCCAGAGCCGCCTACGCCAACCTGCCCGCAAGTCGGCGACCGAGGTCATTCTCTGACTTCCAGGCCGCGGCAGTCATGGCCAGCGTTGAAACCGTAGAGCGTGAAGTTAACGGGGGAGAAGTATTCCCAGGCATCGCAGCGGGCACGCTGCCCACGGGCAGACCACTTCAGTCCTAACGCCCCTAACGCCCCTAACGCTACGGTTGGAACCCAGTGTCCCCAACAGCCCGCCCAGCGTCGCATCTGGGGACACCTCAGCATGACGTCAGGAGCGCCATGCCGGTGTCCCATTTCCAAGGTTTCGAGACAGCTCACAAGCCGAGAACCAGCATCGGACCGAAATCGCTGTTCCTACTGTGTGAAGCGTCGTGAAGTTGTCACCGGCTTCGCTCGCGTAGTTGTCACCACCGAGGGTCTATGCAGTAACGAGGGCTCCGCGGGTGATTGCTTCGCGCCTCGGCCACCGCGAGCCTGGGCTGGCGCTGGGCCTGTACTTCCTACCGAAGCCGGAATGGTGCCGTGGCCATGGGTTGCTCTGAAGCAGCGACGCCGGCTTCCCGCAGAGCGAACGTCTTGCGGTGACGATTTCATGGTCCGGTGGATCCTGACGACCAAGATCAGGCTGTCACCGTTTGACGATCCTGCACTGGCGCAGCGTGCGGTCAGCGTTCGAGACGGTAGGTCAGATGGGTGACGTCCGGGGCGGTGACGACCTCGTGGATGTGCAGCGCCCGAGAGGAGGTCGATGTGAACAGTCTGGTTCCGCCACCGAGCAGCACCGGCACTTGGTGGACGATGACTTCATCGATGAGTCCGGCGGTCAGGGCGGCGGCGACCGGTCCTGAGCCCATCAGCGCGATGTCCTTGGCGCCCGCCGCCTCGGCGGCGAGCCGGAGCGCTTCGTCGAAGCTTGCGACGAAGGTCTGTTGCGGCGTAGCTGTCTCGGGGGCGGATCGCCGCGACAGCACGAACAGCGCAGCGCTGGGATGTGGCCCGGTGCCGTCCCAGCCGTGCACGTCGTCGTAGGTCGTGCGCCCAGCTATGACCGCGCCGGTGCGATCGGCGACGGCATCAAAGACCCGAGCACTCGCGGGGTGCAGCCGAAAGCTGGGATAGGCGGCGCTCGGTGTGTCGCCGCTGCTATACCAATCGAAAAGCACGCTGCCACCGACACCCAAGGGCTGTCCGGGTGTCGCGCCCGGGCCGGTGATGTAGCCGTCCAGCGACGTGGTCAGAGCGGTGAATACTGCGGTCATCGTGAAATCCTCCATGTTTGAGAGCTTAGGTGTCAGTTCCCTTAGGGAACGTACTGGTTATAGTGACCACATGCAACGCACGGACTTCGGCGCCATGGCGTGTTCGATCGCACGCACGCTCGACGTCGTCGGCGAGCCGTGGTCGTTGCTGGTGTTGCGAGACATCTATGTGGGCATCACCCGCTTCGATCAGATCCAGGCCGACCTAGGCATCTCTCGCAAGGTCCTCACCGAGCGGCTCGCGACCCTCACCGAGCAGCAGGTGCTGTTTCGCACTGCGTATTCGACACGTCCGCCTCGCTATGAGTACCTGCTGACCAAGCGTGGATTCGATCTGTGCGACCTGCTTCTGATCATGGTGCGCTGGGGCGACACGTGGCGTGCCGCCACAGATGGGCCGCCGGTGCTACACCGACATCGAGCCTGCGGAGCTATCACCCACGCTGTACTGCGATGCCCTGAATGCGACCAGCCCATGAGCGCCGCAGACACCGACGTCCTACCCGGTCCGGGCCAGCAACCCGAATGACGATGGTTGAGCGGGCCGGCTGATGGGACCAGGGCCTCTACCCTGGGCCAGGCTGTTTCACTTGCTCCCAGAAGGGTCGGGTAATGCGGATACTGATCTCGGTCGACATGGAAGGCATAGCCGGCGTCGTCGCGCCCGATGACATCAACCCCGGCCACGCCGAGTACGAGCGCAACCGCAAATACATGACCGACGAGGCCAGCGCCGCCGTCCGCGGTTTCCTGGCCGCCGAACCGGATGCTGACATCGTCGTCGTCGACGCGCACGCGGGGTTCCGCAACATCCTTCCCGACCGCCTAGTTGCAGGGTGCACGTTGCTGCGCGGCTCACCCCGCCGGCACGCCATGATGACCGGCATCGATCAGGGCGTCGATGCGGTCTGCTTCATCGGGTACCACGGCAAGGCCGGCACCCCCACCTCGGTGTTGGCCCACACCATCAGCGGTTCCACCATCGCGCAGGTGCGGTGCAACGGGATCGAGCTCGGCGAACTGGGGTTGAACGTCGAACTCGCCGCCCACCACGGCGCATCGTGCACTCTGGTCACGGGCGACAACACCCTCGTCGAGGAAGCCGCATCTACCATTGCGAGTATCGAGTGCGTCGCGGTGAAGAAGGCGTTCGGCAACCGGGCGGCGCAGAGCCTGCACCCCGACGAGGCGTGCCGCCGCATCCAGGCAGCAGCGCAGAAGGCGCTCCAAGGGAGCCTGCAGGCTGCCGCGCCGAGGTTCGATGGACCGGTGGACCTGGAGGTGGACATGCTGCGCCCGTCCATGACCGAACGGTCTCTTGGTATCCCAGGGGTCGAGCTGCGGGCGCCGCTCACCTTGGGATTCTCGGCGACCGACTACGTGACCGCCTACGAGCTCATCGAGGTCTTCACCGTCCTGGCCGCAGCCAGCTGACCATGACCACAGGGCCGGCAGCGGCGTCCATCGAGTGGGAGACACAGACACGACGGCGGTCACCCAGCACGAGGAACAGACCCTCGCGCCCGGTCGCGCACGTGCGCCACCGCCCGGTAGCCGATCCCCAATCGGTGACGGCAAGATAGCGGCCAGCGCAGTGACCCAGGGCCGCCGCGGTCGCGCGGTCGCCGTTAGACGTTCGGCTTGTGGAACGTTCGCTCATGCCGATGACAGCGCGACCCTCATGGTCGGGCTGTCAACCGACGTGGCCGTCGTGTGAGTTGTCGACCAGCCGCCGACCCTCCCAGGTGGATAGGCAGAACGGGTGGCCGGCCGGGTCGGCGTACACGAGGCAGTGATCAGAGTTGGGCTGGAAGCCGAGCCGCGTCGCCCCGGCGGCCCGCGCCCGCGCCCCAGTCGCCTCGAGGTCGTCGACGAGGAAATCGAGATGCATCTGCACGGGTACGGAGCCGCCCGGCCACGTAGGCGGCCGGAAGTCGTCGACCTGCTGGAAGGCAATGAACGCGTTTGGGCTGCTGACCGCTGCCCAGCGCGAGGTTCCTTTCGCGACGCCGTCGGTGATCTCGGCATAGAACTCCGCAAGAGCGAGTGCGTCGGGCGCGTTCACCGTGGTCCCGTCCAACCTGATGCTGTCGGACATCAGTGGACCGCCGTGTTCTGGTACGCCGGTGTGAGCTTGGTCCAGCGCTCGTGCCAGGCCGGGGCGGCCGTCTGTTCCGACCAGCCGTCGGCGTGTGCGGAGCCGTCGCTGACAAGCGAACGTCCGAGGTCTTCCAGGTGGACCTGCCAGCCGGCTCCGTAAAAGTGGAGCTGGCCGACTGGCAGGCCGCGCTCCTCAACCACCAGCCTGGTCCGCGATCCCTCCGCGGTGAGCCAGGCCTCGATCTGGGTCTCGTCATCGGTTTCTGGTTCCGTCGTCAGCAGCAGATGGTGCGGGGCGTCGCAGACCTCGATCCTCGCCGGACCGGTCCACGTGCTCGTAAAGACGGCGTGGACCGTCCCACCCACGCGCAGGTCACCGGACACCTCGGCGATCCAGGGCGCCAGTCTCTCTGGTGTCGTACACGCCTTCCACAAGTCGTCGATGTCGGTGTCGTACACGTCCTCCACACGCACTGCCCCGCGGGTGTCGTCGAGCGCCCGCATCGTGCCGATGATCCTCACTTCTGTGCCTTCTTTCCTCGTGCGATCTCCGTGTGCAGGGCATCGAGCCGGTTCTGCCACAGCGCGCGGTAGTTCCCCAGCCACTCGTCCACCTCGACCAGCGCATCCGGGCGCAGGCTGTAGATCCTCCGCTGCGCCTCCTGGCGCACGTTGACCAGCCCGGCCTCGCGCAGAACCCGCAAGTGCCGAGACACGCCTGGCCGGGCGATCGGCAGTGCGTCGGCCAACTCGCCGGCCGTCGCCGGGTGATCCCGCAGGATCTCCAGCACCGTGCGTCGGCTCTGGTCGGCCAACGCCTGCAACACCGCGTCCATTCGTAGAATATATACCCCATCGGGTACGTACCCAAAAGGGTACATATATTCGACAGCAGAAGGGTAGAGGCGGAGAACTGGCTCGCATCACCACCCCATCACAGCTCGCCTGACAAGCACGCTCATGCCGCGGAGAGCGTGAAACGCTAGGCGGCCATCCTCAGCCGCGTACAGCGTGTTCCGGTGAGGGATCGTCCTACTCCAGCGGGGCTTCGGGGAGAACAAGTAAGCCGAACTCGCGCTCGGCCTCGACGATGAGGTCGTCCGGGATCGGGCTCGGCTTTTCGGCGCTGAGTGCCGACTCGGCCGAGGAGAACAGCGCCACCGAGATCAGACGGAAGCCCGGGTCGTGACGGGCGAAGTAGCGGATGCCGTCGAAGACGTTCTCGACCAGCTCGGCCGCGAGCCGCCCTGAGTCGCCGTAGTCCGGTCCCACCGACACCTCGGGGATCGCCCCGAGTTCGCCGAGCAGTTTGCGGTCGGTGAGGTCGGCGATGAGTAGCGGCCGGAAGATCACCACCTCGGTCAGTGCCCTCTCGGCGATCAGGGTCTCCGAGATCGGGTTGGTCCGGCCGAACACCTCCACGTAGGCGGTCAGGCGGTCGACCCCGAGGTAGCAGGTGCCGAACTCGGTTCCCGATCCCAGTGGCGGGTCGAACCGGCCGGAGGTGTTGCGCGAGAAGTACACCGCGCTCTTGTCCGCACGATGGATGCGGTATAGGACCTGGCCAACCCCGGAGTTGTACCTCGGAATGCGCCAGGCGATCTCGGCCAGTCGGTCTGGATTGACCAGGCTCACTGGCCCAGCCTGGATGCGGTGACCCGTGCGCTAAAGATCAGCAGCTCGTCCCCATCGCCGCCGCCCTTGCCGAGGTACTCGACCGGCGTCAGGTTGTGCAGCTCAGGCTGCCGCGTCTGCGCCCAGGAGGCGACGGCATACGGCTGCAGCGAGCCCATCTCCTCGACCCAGGCAGTGAATGCGGCAGCAACGCTGAGGCGGATACGGACTGGCTCGGCGCTCAGGTCGAACTGCCAGATCGGGTAGAAGGTCGTGCCCTTGCCGGGCAGTCCCAGCATCGTGCCGCTGGCCACCCGCTTGGCCAGGGCCTGTCGGGTGATCCCCAGCATCTCCACCAACTGGGCCGTGTCGAATCGCTCCCCCGCCGCGTCGGCCCAGATCTTAGGAGCAAGCGCGGCGCCGACGACACGGCCGCCGAGCTGCTCGGCCTGATTGGGCCAGAGCGAGTCGAGCATGTGGCTGGGTAGCGCGTCGAGACGTTGGCGGAACCCCCGCGCGAGGGCCTCGCGCATCTCGTTGGCATGGGTAGCGGTCATACCACCAGTGTGCGTCAACCCGTCAACCGCGTCAACCCGTCAACCGCAGTGACAGGTCATCGGGCGGCTCCCGTCGGGATCCGACTGGAAGGCCCACCCCTGCAGCGTCACGAGTCCCGACTTGGCCAGGAAATGCTGAGCGAGGGCGTGGTCCACGGGTCGATCCAGGTCCCCCTTTGGCTCCGACGCGGACCACAAGGTCCTCCGACGGCTCCACCACGCAAGTCTCGACCCTCTTGTCACGAGGACCGCTCAGGGATCGTAAACCGGGCGGTGACCGGTCACGATCCTTATACGGAGATCAGGGTCGGTCGGTCGGGCGGCCGCCTACAGCAGAACTGCGACCTGCCTGCCAGCCAGCCCGTGACGGCTAGCCAGGTCGCGTGATGGCTATCCGGGGCCTCTGCGGGATCGTCGGTCAGGTTGGTGGTGGTGTGCGCGCCGGCAGGCGAGGCCGTCGGCGGCACTGTGTGATTCTGCGGTGCTGCTGTGGGCAGATCTGCCCACCGCAGCGTCCTCTTTCCCACGTCGTCGGTCTGGGTCAGCATCGGGGACATGAGTATCGAGAACCTTGATCCCGCCCACGCCCTGGACGACGAGCTGTACCGCCAGATGTTCGACCGACGCACCCTGCTGCTGGGTGAGCCGTTGGAGGACCGCAACAGCAACCGGTTGTGCAACGCGATTCTGCTGCTCGCCGCCGACGACCCGCGGGCGGACATCCGGCTGCTCATCAACTCCCCCGGCGGATCGGTGCCGGGGATGCTTGCTATCCGCGACTGCATGCGCTCGGTGGGAAACGACGTCAGCACCATCAACCTGGGTATGGCCTACAGCGCCGGTCAGTTCCTGCTCAGCTCGGGCACGAAGGGCAAGCGCTACGCGATGCCGCACGCCCGGGTGCTGCTGCACCAGGGTTCCTCCGGGATCGGCGGCACGGCCATGGACATCGCGATCCAGGCCGACAACCTGCGTCACACCCGGGACACGGTGCTCGAGCTGATCGCGCAGGACACCGGGCAGCCGTTCGACACCGTCGAGGCCGACTCCCGCCGGGACCGGTGGTTCAGCGCCACCGAGGCCCAGGCCTACGGCTTCGTCGACGAGATCGTCGCCTCCATCGAGGACGTCATGCCCGCCGCTCACCGGACCATCGGGCTGGGGGCGCGGGGATGAGCTACCCGATTCCCTACGTCACCACCCGAACCACGCAGGGCGAGCGCACCGTCGACATCTACAGCCGGCTGCTGGCTGACCGGATCGTCTACCTCGGCACCGGCATCGACGACGGCGTCGCGAACGCGCTGATCGCGCAGCTGCTGCACCTGGAGAACGACAACCCCGACCTGCCCATCCAGCTGTACATCAACTCCGTCGGCGGTCAGGTGCCCGCGACGCTGGCCATCTACGACGCCATGCAGTTCGTCCGTCCACGGGTGGAGACCACCTGTGTCGGTCAGGCCGTGGCCACCGCGGCGGTCCTGCTGGCCGCAGGTGCCGCCGGGCACCGCACGATCCTGGCCCACGGAAGGGTGGTCATCCACGCCCCGGCCGCCGAGGGGCGCGGGGCCATCCCGGACCTCATCCTCGAGGCCGAGGAGGTGGAGCGGGTGCGGACCGTGCAAGAGACGATCCTGGCCGCGCACACCGGGCGCAGCCCCGCCCAAATTCGTTCAGACACCGAGCGCGACCTGATCCTGACCCCCGAGGCCGCGGTGGACTTCGGCGTCGTCGACTCCGTGGTCCGCTCCCGCAGCGTGTGACTCAGGCGGCCAGGCAGACTGGGCCCGAGTGCCCGGAGCCCGCACGCAGGGCCGACAGGCGATCAGCCACCCGCCGGCTCAGGTCCACCACAGACAGCCCCAAGGCACCAGCGAGGGCGGCGACGACCTCCGAGGACGCCTCCTTCTTGCCGCGCTCCAGCTCCGACAGGTACTGCGTGGACACCCCGGCGTGGCTCGCGACGTCGGCCAGCCGCTCACCACGGCGGTGTCGCTCCACCCGCAGCTGCGCTCCGAGACCAGTGCGCCACAGCGGCTCCGGCCCAAGCGGTGCGGAAGGGACGCGTCCTCGCAGCGGTATCACTGTGCCCACCGGCCTACCGTAGCCGCACACACAGCAGCGCGAACCCGTTACGCCCTGGGCGGACACCGCCCCCTGGGGCGCAGCCTCAGCCGCACTCCCGGACCAGCGGCGGTCGAGTGATCGTGCCGCTCCCGACGAATTACGCACGGACCGGGGTGACACCGACCACGCCAGCGAGGCGGTCACTCGTCACACGACGATCGACAACTGGGACGGCTTCACTACCTCGGTCTCTTGCCGGCGCAGCCTCGCGCGCCTGCATGCGGGAGGCGATGATCGCGTTCGGTGCTTAAGCGGGCCGGCCCGGCGTACATCGCCATCACTGCGCTTCCGCGGAGAGATTGCGCGGTTATGGTTCGAACCCCGGTATCGGCTCGGGGGTTGCGCGGTGAGGAAATGGCGCCGAGACGAGGGCTGGAATGACCCGCTTGTGAAACGGCTTCACGAGCGCGAAGTACGCACGCCCGATCTTGTCGTTGAACTGGACCTCGGTGGTGAAGGTGCCCCGGGGCCCAAGCGGATCGGTCTCGAACGTCGCCAAGAACGCCAGGTGTTTGTCCGTGTCGCCGCAGACCACCCGTTCCGGTGACACCGACTGCACCACGAGCGGTCCGAACTTAGCGCCCGGTGCGAGGCAGACTGTCTGTCCGTAGTTGCGCTCCTGGGTGTTGAAGCCGAGCCGACCGACTACCGCGTCACGCATCGACAGCAGCAGGTCGAGCCATTGAGGCGCAGCCTCCAGGATCATCGAGCAGAAGCGCGCCGCGTCCATCGGCTCTGGGAGTTCCACGGCGTACCTGTCGGCGTAGTCGACGCGCAGGACAGTCATGAGCTTGATGCTCTCATGGTCTTCCCGCTTGTCATCGTCAACCGGGCGGTGACCGTCACGATCGGTTAGCGGACGGGCGCGAACCGACATCCATGCTTGCCTCCACTCTCACAGGACGGCGAGAATCACGACCATGGGAGTACATCGAGTTGTTCCTGATCTGTCCAGCCAGTCCCTGGACCGGGCGAAGGTCTTCTACGGCGAGGTACTTGGCCTGCAGCCGTTGATGGACCACGGCTGGATCCTCACCTTGGCCGACCCGGAACGGCCCGGCGCGCAGCTCAGCCTGATGACGCACGACGAGACCGCCCCGGTCATCCCAGCCGCATCCATTCAGGTCGATGACGTGGACGCCTGCCACGCAGCTGCCGTTCGTGCCGGCGCGGAGATCGTCCACCCGTTGACCGACGAGCCGTGGGGAGTCCGTCGCTTCTTTCTTCGCGACCCGGACGGACACGTGATCAATGTCTTGAGCCATGGGTAGCCGCCGCACGAAGCATTCGACCGTCCTGGCCGCCTGTCAACGATGACCGAAGCAGGATCGATGACCGGAACGGGATACCTTCATTCTGGAGCGACCGGAGCTGATCGCGCACGATCGGCGTATTTGTTCGCGAAGTGTTGGTTTGCCGATGATCGCAGTTGCAACCTGCCTGGCCAAGCGCCGGCATCGTTAGGATGTTCGTGTGACCCGGTACGTCATCGACGCCGCAACTCTCGTGCATCTGGTCGCCAACGATATTGCGATCGACGCAAGTCATCAGATCGTCGCACCCAACGCCATACGGTCCCAGGCGCTGTCCCTGCTTCTTGCTGCGGTGCAACGCGGCGATCTCGCAGAGGACAGAGCGTTGATGCAGCACGAACGGCTCACCGAGCTGAAGATGCGGCTGCTCGGCGACCGAGTGTCACGGCGTGCCGCATGGAAAATTGCGCGCGAACGAGGCTGGAAGACAACCTCTGAAGCCGAGTACATTGCCGTAGCCAAGCTTCAAGCCGACGCGCTGGTCACGATCGATGGCGACCTCGCGTCAAAGGCCAGAGACGTAGTCCCGCTGGCTCCGCTCAATGCGCTCAGTACTCCTCACGACTGACTCGATGCCGTGTTCGCTCGGCCAGGCGGGAGTGAGGCAAACGAGAGTCGACATCCGCTCATTGCCGCAACGTCAGACGCGAATCTACGTCCCGACCACACCGCTGCCGAAGCGAAGCGCCCGATGTCGCGTTACGTGGCGCGTTTCTGCCCGGTGAAGGAACCTTAACCGGAACACCCGGCCTGCTATCGGACCAACGTTGAAACCCTCATGATGACGCCGGGCACACAGTCCCGTAAGAGCCGTCCGCTTTAATGCCCGGTGAAGGTAGCTCAACCGGTACAGT
>JAABUJ010000512.1_pt1 | contig 75603 bp, 102 predicted proteins | sample 5559131 | NCBI WGS metagenome assembly JAABUJ01 (sample SAMN10711875, study PRJNA513366) | rock metagenome | isolation source: Antarctica rocks | place: Antarctica: Victoria Land, Mt New Zealand nord | collected 2016-01-07 | reverse complement strand
CACCGGCCGGGGGGGGGGGGGGCGCCGCCGCCCCCCCCCCCCCCCCCCCCCCCCCCCCCCGGCCGCCCGCCCGCGCGGCTCCTCGCTCCCGCGCGGCGCAGCCGCCTTGCGCTGCCTCGGCGCGCAAGCAGCCATGCGGTGTCAGATGCGGCAGCCCATACCCGAGCGCGGGCCGCCTTGGCTGTGGGGACCGCGGTATCCGCTCTGCCATCGCAGCTCAATTGGCATCCTGCTTGCTTGTGCTGAGCCGCAATGCCTGGTTGAGGCCCTCCTGGAGCAGCCTTTCTAGCCGCCTGCTGCGCCATGTTTGCTGCGTGATCAGCATCCGCCGGCCCGCGAGCGGCAATGTTCATGGGACCTGCACAGCGCGACGCTGCTGGAAGCACCGCGCCCGTTATTGGCGTGGGTGCGGTCGCCCGCAGGTCTGGTGGAGACAAGCAGCAACCTGGCGGCCGTGCCCTGCGCGGCGGAAGCAGGCGCGCCGGGGCGCGGCGAGTGCGCCATCACGTGCAGCTCGCGCTCCAGCCTCATGCCCGCGCTGGAGGCCGTGCGCGTGAGCATCGCCAAGCTCGCGGCCCTGGTGCGGCCGGCGCTGGCGCGGGGCCTGCTGACTGAGGGGGCGACGTAATGTCAGGGTCTGGCCTTTGGCCAAGTGCCAGGCCAATGGAGCATGCCGACGCGCCGACTTGACGCTGTGCAGCTCATGCCATATTGCACAGGTGCTGTTGTCACAGCATCACCATGTGCAACAACGCAGAGCGTGCACCTTTGGTGTGTACATGCCGCGTGGGCTATGTGGTACTGTGGACCTCTGTAGGTCATCCCTGGTCCCGGTAGGGGCAATCCTTCTCAGCCCAGCACGAGCCGCTCTTGGTCCCGGGGAGGATGCAGGCGGGGTCTGCCCTGAGCGCGCGGCTGGTGCGGGTGTGGGCGCGCAGACGGTCGCGCGCTTGGAGCAGGACACGGCCTACCCTGGCTGGCAGCCGGACACAGGCAGCGCGGTGCTGCAGCTGACGCGTGAGGTGCTGGAGCAGCTGACCGGCCACCCGCCCAAGGTGCGGGCGGACGGAGGGGCCGCAGTGCCTGGAGTTCGTGCGTGGGCCCAACCGGCAGGCTGGGCGCGCGCGCGCGCCCGCTCGACGGCAACGCGCGGGCATGCTTGCCGCGCCCGGCGCGCCAGCCTGCTGACTGCAGCGGCAGCGACGGCGTGTTTGCTCATATACGGCCCGGTGCGGTGTCTGGCAGGCCGGGGCGCGTAAGCATGCGGCGCGCCCACGCACGGCGGCGGCGGCGGCAGGTGGGCGCGATCCATGCGGGCCTGGAGTGCGGGATCCTGGGCGCCAAGGTGCCCGGAATGGACATGGTGAGCTACGGGCCGACCATCCGCGGCGCGCACAGCCCCGAGGAGCGCGTGGAGGTGGCGACCGTGGCGCCGTTCTGGGAGGCCACGCTGCGCCTGCTGGGCCGCCTGGCCGAGCGGCGCGCCTGAGGCGGGGCAGCGTCGGCGGGCACGACGGCGACCGGCTTTCTGGTAGCAGCTGGGGCATGTGTGAGCACACGCACAGCTCTCGGCTGAGGTATCACATGAGTGCGTGAAAGCCCTTGACAGAGTCAGCTGCAGCCTGCTGCCCGATGCCACAATGTGCCCAGCATGCATTGTTCTGCTCAGGTCAAAATGGCTTCAGTGTAATATTGAGCTGGTGGCCAACAGTTGGCACCAGCGCTCCGCCTCGCAATTGGCTGTGGAATTGGCTGGTAGGGCATACAATGTGAAGCATGCGCATGATCATGTCCTGCAGCAGCCTGGCAGGATCATGTTCATGACACACTGTAGCTTCACATGCATGTTGTTATATACATTGGTAGCGGCGATGTCTTTCTGTGATATCCAGCATTCCTCGTCCCAGTTGAAAGGTAAAACTTTGCACGCACGCTCGCGTGCGTCTTGTATGCCAATCTGATAGTATTCCAGCAGGAAGGGTGACGGCATGCCTCCGCCCATCATTGCAGTCCTGGGCGCCACCGGCTCTCAGGGCGGTGGCGTTGTGGCTGCGCTCCAGAAGCAGGGCAAGTTCGGCATCCGTGCTGTGACACGCAACGCGCAGAAGGCCAAAGCGCTGGCTGACCAGGGCGTGGAGGTGGTGGAGGCTGACATGAAAGACAAGGAGTCGTTATTGCAGGTGCCTGCTCACCTCCACAGAGCTTTGCTGGATACGCCAGGGCACATGTGCACATCTCCCCGTCCTTGTCAAGCGCTGCCGAAGTGTTGGCAGCAGCGACTGCTTGACTGGTAGGTGACTTGCCTCGCAGGCCTTCAAAGGCGCCACGGGCCTCTTTCTGCTCACAGACTGCGCTGGCTGCGGCTTCAACCCGGAGACAGAGATTCAGCAGGGCAAGAATGCAGTGGACGCTGCCAGGGAGGTGTGTGCTGCCGCTCAAGCGCCGGCCCTGGCGCGACAGTGTTGTGCAGTCGACCTGGCCAGCTACAATAGCGCAAGCGTGAGCCTGCCGTGGCAGGGCGGGCGCGCGCGCTCACGCGGTCTGCAGCGACCTGTCTCGAGCGCGAGGCCGCGCGGCCGTGCGTGCAGGCGGGCGTCCGGCACGTCGTATTCAGCACGCTGGAGGACCCGAGCAAGCTGCTGCCCGCGGGCGCGCTGCCGGAGCTCTTGGCGCACCCCGGGTACGTCGTCGCGCACTTCCAGAGCAAGGCCGCCGTCCAGGTGCTCCCAAAGGCTTTAAAAACGATGCGCTGCGCGCCGCACTGCTGTGAGCCACGCCAGGCCGGCTGGACCGAGTGTGCTGGGGCACCCCCGCTAGGGCACCCCCGCCGCCGTTCTGCGTACCATGTGCCTGGCGACAGCGGCGGGCGAGCAGAGCCGCTGCAGAGCTTGCGCGCTGCTCACCTGGCGGCTTTGGCCGCATGGCTCTGGACATGGCGTTGTGTGTTCAAGCGCTGTATGCAGCGCAAGCAGAGGTTTGCACTCTCCAGCAGAGGGTGTTCTTTTTCACAGACAAAGTCGGATGTGCTCTTGCCGTCGACAAGTTTCAGACATCATGGCCATGGCTGATCACAGCGTATCTGCTGATTGCTGCATGCGCGCTGCTGACAGGACTACTTGGCGGCCTCTGGCAAGCCCTGGACTGGCCTGGTGACATGCTGCTTCTACGACAACTTTGCCAAGCTGTTCGCGTACCAGCGGCAGCCGGACGGCAGCCGCACCTGGTCGGACAACCTCGGCACGGCACCGCTCCATGTGCACGCCGCGGCCGACATCGGGGAGAGCGCTGCCGGTGCGCCATGCGTTTTGTAAGGCTGCTCGAGCCAGCTGTTCTAGTGCGACTGCTTGTGGCCACACTCAGTATTTGAGATTAGCGTCTGTGGCTCTTGCGGGGCTGGATGCGAAGATACTAGAGAGCGGTGTTGTGCGCTCCTGCGTGTGCATCCGAGTCCACCGAAAGGCAACTTGCTCCTGCTGGCATCTGTCCACCACCACGAAGACAGCAGCTGACCTGTGCGCGCATCCGCGCTGGCCGCAGTGGTCTTTGCCGATCCGGAGAAGTATGCAGGGAAGGTGATCCCGGTCGCGCGCGAGGCCATCAGCTGGCCGCAGGTGGCGGACGTCCTGACCGATGTCACTGGCACGAAAGTCAGGCGCGCGCCGCTAGCGGCCAGGGAGGCATTCTGCGCCAATGGCGCTGTGAGGCTGACTGGTGCGTGGGGATGAAGCCTGATCGCACTGGGCTCCCATGATGGCACAGAGTGCGCCGACGATTAAACATCCATTGCATTCAAGGAAATACATTTGATCAGCACGCCATCAAGGCGGGGCATCAGCTATCAAGAGCAAGTGTAGCGTGTTGGCACCGCCCCGTGCGGCTGGACCCTGTGGCTTGCTTGGTGACCACCCCGCCCAGCCGCACCCTGCAGCAACTTCACAGCACTGTTCCGAGCAGCCGCGCTCGACATGGCGTTTTTGCGCAGGTATGTGCAGATCTCCGACGAGGAGTACGCAAGCTTGCCGTTTCCAGCTGCAGGTGCAAACCCAGTGTGTTTCGTCATGGGACAGGTGGTCAGATTATCAGGCCTGTATTCGCTGAGTCTCCAGCAGTCTACACATGTCGCCGATTCCTCCCTGTGCTTGCAAACACGCAGGCATGCCGCTCACGTGGTGTAGGTGTTCTACGTCAGTATATAGGGCAGGCCTCATCCTAAAGCTGGTGTGCAAGTCCTTGCTATCGTGCGCATAAGGACTTAGGCATAGGACAGAGAGCTGTAGTCGGAGTGCTGTCAGTACTGCTGGCAGCCATCCTGCACAGCCCCGCAAGCCGGGGCGCGCCGGAGCGCAGCCGACCTGGCGGCCATGTGGCGGTACTACCGCGTGTACCCCAAGCACAACGAGCTGCGCGACCCGAAGAACGCCATCTACCAGGGGCCCACGTTCCGGGAATGGGCACATGAGAACCGCGACGCGCTCACTGCCAAGCTGAGCCTGTGAGCGCGGCGCTCATACCTGGCGGGGAGCTGCTCCATGCACTTTTGCTATATCTCTAGAGCGTGGGCTGTACAACAGCGAGTGAGCGTGCTGAGCATCTGCGAGTTGTGTGCTTGTGTGGCTGTTGTGTGACGAACAAGTTTACCGAACAATGTTATCTGGGGTGTTGCTGATGATATATGTCACTGCTGGCGCGCAGAATAGCTTTTGAATACATGTGTGCATGAAGTGCCAGTTGACGTCCTGCATTGTGTTGTCGCATCAAATAGATTAGAGCAATCTGAGTTTGCGAAACAACACGCGCACTGTCTGCAGCTCTGATAGCCAGGTATGTAAAACACGCACGGCAAGCGCGCAGCTGTCTGCCCTTATCCCCATTATCGCTCACAAGCCTCGCTCTCGACCTTCCGCAGCCTAATGCCTGTCTTGCGAAAAAACCACTGGCATGTATGCACCAAGCATGCCCAAGAGGTGATTACTTGATTGTAAATCAAGCACATTCACTATTTGAACCAGGCTCGACTGAGGCTGTTACTCAACAGAGGCTTGTAACACCATCATCACATGCTGTGCTCGTAAGCTTGGCCCGCAGCGCTGATCGCGTTGGGGCACCAGCACACTATCAATTCTAGCAGACTGCGTCCTCTTGCAACTCACCCTGCTTGCAGAACAAGTAGTTGAACACCATGTCCCCGCCCATCATTGTGGTCCTTGGCGCGACCGGTATGCAGGGCGGCGGCGTCGTGGCTGCGCTGCAGAAGCAGGGCAAGTTTGGCATCCGTGCTGTCACGCGCAACGCGCAGAAAGCCAAAGCGCTGGCCGACCAGGGCGTGGAGGTGGTGGAAGCAGACATGAACGACAAGGAGTCACTGAAGCGGGTACCTGCACGCTCGCTGCGTCGCTGTTGCACCTGCTAATAGCACAAGCGCAGAGACCACCGCCTGTGTGAAGCGCTACACTGTGTTGCACGCTATGCTGGCCAAAGAAGCAAGCAATTCTTGTGGCACGCAGGCGTTCCAAGGCGCTACGGGCCTTTTCCTGCTCACAGACTTCTATGGCTGCAACTGCAACCCGGAGCTTGAGCTTCAGCACGGGAAAGATGCAGTAGACGCCGCTAAGGAGGTCAGTGCCCCAGAGGCCTTCAACGCGTCAACAAGTTGCCTATTGACTTGCATGCTGCTGTAAGCTGACAGGCTAGCGTGCTTTGAACAGGGCCATGTGTGTCAGGTTGGTGCTTGAGATTTAAGGCCACGAGGACAGTGCGCAGGCAGGCGTCAAGCACATCGTGCTGAGCACGCTGGAGAATCCGGGCAAGGTGCTGCCCAAGGGCACGCTGCCGGAGCTCGAGGCGCACCCGGGGTATGTCGTTGCGCACTTCCAGACCAAGGCCATCGTGCAGGTGCTGGCCTATGCATGGTGCTGCTTTGTGCCGTGCGAATTGTGCCATGTAGCATGTGAGAGGGCTGCATTGCCACACCAGCACAGATTCATGCAGCACTTGCCCACTGCTGCTGGCAGCTCTGGCCGCGCGGCAAAAGCTGCACAGCGCAGGCAAATTTAGACTCATTGCCGCACCTAGCTCTGTACGCACTGGTTCTCATTGCTTGCTTCGCCGGCGTAATTGACATACGCTGCTGACAGGAATACCTCGAGGCGTCGGGCATTCCGTACACGGGCCTGCGCACATGCGCGTTCTACGACAACTTTGCCAAGCTCTTCATGTACCAGCGGCAGCCCGACGGCAGCCGCACCTGGTCGGACAACCTCGGCACCGCGCCGCTCCAGATGCATGCCGTGGCCGACATCGGGGAGAGCGCTGCACGTGCGCAGCACCTTCTGCTTGTAGCTTATGTTACAGTTTGCCTGTTTGTGCACCTGGCTAGAGCACCATAGTGTGCTGGAAGAGACGCTGGCTCCTGCGGGTTACCTACCAAGTACATACGTCAGTACTGGAGTGCAGGCTGACATGGTTCCTACTGTGTATGTCCATGCATGCATGCACAGGCAGTTCTGCTCCTCATCACGGCATCTTTGAGTTTCAGCAGGCTGCAGCCGCTGACTTGGAGGCATGCGCGCTGGCCGCAGTGGTGTTTGCGGACCCAGAAAAATATGCCGGGAAGGTGATTCCGGTCGCGCGCAAGGCCATCAGCTGGACGCAGGTGGCTGATATCCTGACCGAGGTCACTGGCACAAAAGTCAGGCGCGCATCCATGCCCGCCGCCCGTAAGACGGTGGTCATGTTTGCATTCCTTTTCACCATTCAGACCTCTTGCACTGTGAAACACCTTGTACCACCTGTGGTACCACAAACACTAGTGCTGCATCGCTCTTACCCATGTAACGCCCCACAGCTCCAGACTTGACGAGTCCTGCCGTCTTTTCATGCACGGGAAACACAAGCAGTTGTACATGATTGCACCCGATGAACTGCTACACCATGGTTGCCGCGCAGCGCGGTGTTGCATCTTGGCGTGTACACTGTGCAGTAGGTCCCTGCAGCAGGTCAAGGCCCCTGGCTTCTTGCAGCAGCGCTCAGCACACAGCGCACGCGCGCAGGTATGTGCAGATCTCCGACGAGGAGTATGCGAGCTTGCCATTCCCAGCTGCAGGCGCGACCTATGCCTTAGCCTTGGTACCAAGGTCCTCGCACAGTGCTCTGAGTGCAGGATCCTCACGGGGTTTTGCTAGTGTCAAGTTCCTGGTGGGCCTGATTTCGCTGGCATGCTGCTGATGCGCATTCGGCCACTGTGCGTGTTCTGGGGCAGCGTTTGTCTAAACGGTGTTCACCACTCATGGCTGTCATGCGTGCATGGCATTCTGCTGATGCACACAACAAGGACAGCTAAATACAGCCCTTCATCCCGCCTAAACGTCTATTTGCACCGGAGCGCAGACGACCTGGCGGCCATGTGGCGGTACTACCGCCTGTCCCCCAAGTACAACGAGCTGCGCGACCCGAAGGACACCATCTTCCAGGGCCCCACGTTCCGGGAGTGGGCACTTGAGAACCGCGATGCGCTTACCGCCAAGGTGAACCAGTGAGCGGGGCGCTGGGGTCTGCCAAGAGGTTGCTTGCATGCAAATAACGTGTTCAGCATGCACTGTTTCTATAAAAGTGTGGGGTGCTGAGCATTGGAGTGTGTTTGTTGTGTCATTTGGGCTTAAAGCCCTGCATCAAGACGTTGCTGCTCATGCATTTCGGGTCACTTGCTTTCATGTAGCATCAGTTCTTGGCGCATACGTACAATTGCTGTGCTTATTGGCCTGTAGCCTGTGTTTCAGCAACACACTTGACAGAAGTAAGCCAGAGTCAGCAATATGAGCATTTCAAGCAGTACCCAGCCGCAAGGTGCCCCACTTCACAGTCTGCAGAGTGCTGTCGCCAGATATATATGCATGGCAGGACACAGCTTTCAGCTAGCGCTACACGGTCACGTCATGCCTTGACTGTCCGCGCATGCCGGAACAACCCTGCCAGAGACATGCAGTGGTTCACGCCCCTCGTCTCAGGACCTGACATACCAGACCAGTTCACTGCCTGAAGAAGTATCAGCAGGCTGTATCCTTGATAGGAATTTCGCCCTCCCCAATGACGAACCGAGCCTCCTGACTTAGGCATCCTCATGGTCCAGAAAACACAGAGTGTTGTGTACCAGATCGCGAGTTAGCTGATGAATTGCAAATGCAGAACATCGCGTCACAGCCCACAGAACATGCGTGGCAAGCATCCTGCATGCCTGACCATACCCATTTGAGTCACCCCTGGCAGGTTGTCAACACAGCAGCCGCATGACTTAATGAATGGGATCACAGCCCCAGAGTGCGCACACTTGACGCTCAACACGCAGGCAATGGTCACTGCGCAGGCGGCGTTGAGGAGCCCAGGCCTGCCTGGCAACAACGCGCTCTGCAGCCGGGAGCAGCACGCAGGCTGGCACCCCGCGCCTGCTCTGCACGCAGTGTAGACAGCTGCCTAGCCTGGCCCACGCAACCCGCCCGTCAGCGCCGCACATGTGCACGCACCGCGCCTCTCAAGCCATCGGCTCAGACGAAGCAGGCGCGGAGCAACGCTGGCGCCCTGCCTACGCCTGCACTGCTACAAGAGTACGCTTGATGATAGCCCTGCCTATGCCTCCACCGACTCCAGGGGCGCGTAGCGCGCATCGTACTGGCCGAGCTCGTCGGGGCGCGTGCTCTGCGTGAACAGCGCGTGGAACTCGTCGCGCGACACCTTGCCGTCGCCGTTGCTGTCGGCCTCGCGGAGCATGCGCCGCGCCTGCGCGCGCGGTCCGCGCGCTTCCGCTGCTCGACGCAGGCGCGGAGCGTGCAACACGGCAGCAAACGCACACATAACTCTGTCAGGCCAGGGTGTTGCGGGTCAAGCGTGGGTGGCCGTGTAGACCAGCGCGCGCAGCAGCAGGATGCGTCAGCTGCGCCCAGCCCCCTGCGATTCCTTAGCAGGTGTGTGAGAGGCGCGCCGCATTCAGCCGCTCGCCCTCCACGGCAGCGGCGGGGCCGTCGACGGCGTCGGGCAGGCGCGCCAGCAGCTCCTCCAGCGAGATGTAGCCGTCGCCGTTGGCGTCCAGCTTGGCAAACGCGACGTCCATCCAGCTCGCCCACATGCGGTCCTCCTGCAGCTGCACGCCCACGCGCGCCGCAGGGTCAGGGGTGCCTGAGGCCGAGAGAGCAGGGGGCAAAGAGGCAGCGGCGCCCTCATCACGCTGCGGCAGCGGCCAGCAGCAAAGCCCCCTCAGAACTTGGCAGCGGCCGCGGGGTCCGTGGCTCTGCAGCACATGCAGGATGGGCGCCTTGCGCAAGCGCTCCTGCAGGCACCGCCACGCACATTGCCCGCCGGACGCACAGCGCAGCACCCGCGCGCGCAGGGCGCGCGCAGGGCCCCCGTGCCTGCCGCCAGTCGACGAGCGCGGAGGCCAGCTCGCCGAACTCGACGTGCCCGTCGCTGTTGACGTCCACGCGGTCCAGCAGCTTGTCCACCTCCCCGCGGCTCACCTGCCGTTTGGCGCACGCCCCGACGTCGGCGCGCCGTGCTGTTGGTCTTACATGCTGAGATGCAGCACGTAGCCATGGGGCCGCGCAAGGTGCCAGAGCGGGCAACCTCTGCCGTCCACACCCAGCGCCAGAGCGGGCGGCGAATGAGTGTGCTGCTTGCTCAGTAGCCCCGGAACTGCCTCCCACGCACGCCCGACACCAGCCGGGCGCGGGCGCTACAGGGGTGCACACACAGGCGGCAGCGCTGGGGGAGGCGGGGTTCGCTGCCCATGCTGCCGCAGCCGGTGCCCGGGGCAGCACCTGGTAACCCTGGGCGGCCAGGCCCGCCGCCAGCTCGTCGCCGTCGATGCCGCCCGACCCGTCCGTGTCCAGCTGGTCGAACAGCGTCCTGCATGCACATACCCGTTGCTGCCACCACGCCTTGTGCGACGAGCACGCGGGCCGGTGAGCCGGGAGGCAGGCAGAGGCGTAGCTGCAGGAGGCAACAGCTGCGCGGACAGAAGGAGCCTGTCTAATGACGGTGTGGCTGGTGCGCGGGCTTGTGACGCGCCGCCAGCAGGCGCGCTGCGGGGGCCCGCCAGTCAGCACAGCCCGCTGCCATCATGTTCCCCGCTCGCTGCCTGTCATTGCGACTGCCGCGACCCCAGAGCCTCTGTCTCGCAGCCCGGCTGCGGCGTCGGCGCTCGAGGGACGCGCGCCCAGCGGCGCAGCGGGGCGCGCGCCTTCTACAAAATAGATCGATCTACATCGGTATAAAGACAGCATACCGACACTGAGAGACTGCCCGCACCGCAGCGCGCTCAGCATGTCGGCCGCCTGCGTCTCGGTCTCGGCCAGCACGTCCTCGGCGATCATGCGCAGCACCAGCTGCTTCAGGTGCCCGTACGTCGCGTGGCGCTGCAGGCGCTGCACCTGCGCGCCACGGCGCGCGCGCGCCGCCGTCGGCGGCCGCTAGGCGCGGCGCTCCGCCGTGGGCGGGGTGGGGCGTGCGCGCGGCGCTGCCCCGCCGCCGCGGCGTTGCGCCTGTGCTGTTCGCATTTGTCGCCGCGGGTGCCCAACAGACGCGTGACGCGCACAGCGCTCGACTCAGCATTGTCACATCAGCTAGCATTCACCTTCAACTCAGGCTCTTTCCAGGCACCTGCAGGGTCTCCCGGAGTATGCATTCGCGCCGCGCACAGGCTCCCGGGGATGCGGCATACGCAGCGGGGCGCGCACCACGGTGCCTTCCAGCGGCCGGTCGGGCGCGGTGCCGCCCGGGCGCACCCAGGCGTGCTCCAGTGCCTGCGTGGCCGTCAGGCGCCGGTCCACGTCCCGGTCCAGCAGGCCCTGCGCGCGCTACAGCCGTCCTCACTGTCACCCCCTCACCATCACCCCCTCATCGTCGCCCCCAAGCGCGGGGCAGAGACCGCCGACCAGGGCCCCTGCCCCCGCCGGCGCACTCAAGCCGGGCAGCATGCTGCGTGCGCTGCCCCTGCGCAGCGGCGCGCCGGCCGCGCCGCGCCGCCTGCCAGGCGGTCGCAAGGCCTGCACTGCCGATCGAAAGGGGCGCCAGGCGCCGCCCGGCGAGCACGCGGCCGCACGCCGAGGGCGCCCCGGGTGCGCCGCGGGGCGCGCGCGCGCCTTCAGCAGGCTGCGCGCGCCGTCGGACATCTCCTGGCGCATGCGCGACGAGTCCAGGTCGATCGGCTTGGTCAGCACGGCCTGCCACACCTGCGCCGCGCGTGCGCGCAAGGGCGTGACGCGCGCCCGGCCGCCCTGAGCCGGCAGAGGGCGCGGGCCGCGCGCGGCGCTCGCCCGCGCGCGCAGCGGGGTGAGGCGCGCCGTCGCGCCGCACCGCAGCGCTCGGCGCGCACCGCTGCTGTGCAGCGCCCATGCGCCCACAGCAGCCTGGCTGCCACGGCTGGGCCTGGAACAGCCAGAGTTGCCTACAAGCCGCATTGGCACCTCATTGGTAGCGTGCAAGCACCTCGGATGCGCGCGGCTCCATGAGGCGCTTGGACGCGCGGACGTGCGCGCGCCTGCTGCAGCGTCAGGGTACAGGGTAGAAAGTTAGCATAGGGCGCGCGCCTGCTGCAGCGTCAGGTTCTGCACGTTGTCCCAGAAGGGGAAGCCGCCGGTGAGCAGCTGGTACGTCAGCATGCCCACGCTCCACAGGTCCGCCTCGGGCCCATACTCCTGCCACGCGCACGGGCGCTTGGTCGCGTGCGGCCGGGCCCGGCGCGGCGCAGGCCTGGCACTGACGGCGGGACGCGCGGCGGCAGCCGCGGCGCGTCGCGCGCGCTCGGCGCGTGACGGCATGCGCGTGGGTGCGACAAGACGTGACCAGAGCGTGGCGGTCCGGGGGGGCCGGGGCGGACCTGCAGCACCACCTCGGGCGCCATGTACACGGGCGTGCCGCTGCGCGACTTGAGCTTGCCGTCCGCCGGCCAGTGCCTGCGGCGCGCGGCGGGCTCAGCGGCGCCCCTCCGCCGCGCTGGGCTCCGACGAGCTGCTCGGGCTCGGGCGCAGAGCCGCGCGCTGCACCGCGGAGCGCACGGTGCAGGGGCAGGAGCGGGGCGGCGGCCCGGGCGCGCACCGGATGGACAGCCCAAAGTCGGTGGCGCGCACGGGGCTGTCCGCGTGCGGCGTGAGGAAGAGGAAGTTGTCGGGCTTGACGTCGCGGTAGATGAGCCCGCGCGCGTGGCACTGCGCGATGAAGCGCAGCACGCCGCGGATGATGCCCGCGATGCGCGCCTCGGTGAACATGCCGGCCTTCATGCGGTCCAGGATGCCGCCGCCCTCGCACAGCTCCATGACCAGGTGCAGGTTCTCGTCGTCCTCGAACACGTCCTGCGGCGCGGGCGGCGGCGCCCGTCGCGCCGGCGTCGCGCTCGTGCGCCGCGCAGGGCGCTGGGCAGCGCCGCGCTGACGCCGCCGCGGCGCCGGGCGGCCCGACTGCGCCGAGCGTGTGCGCATCCGCGCGCGCGTCCACGTGCGCGCACTGGTCAGCAGGCCAGCTGCTGTGGTGCCTGGTGCACGCCCGGCGTGGCTGCCAGGGGGGGAGGCGGGGGGGCACCTTGAGGTACACCGCATCCAGGCTGGGCCCCAGCTGCTGCATGGCGTCCACCTCCGTCTGCAGCTTCAGCAGGTAGCGCGGCGTGGAGCCCGCGCGCTTGGGCACCTGCGCCCGGCGCCCCAGGGCCTCACCCAGGCGCTCGGCGCGCCAGGCGCGGGCGGCGCGCGCCCTACCTGGCGCCCGCTCACACTGGCGCACCCCTGCGCATGGGCGCCCCGGCCCCGTGCCAGACGCCTGGCCTGCCTCAGGCCTCCGCCCGTCTGCACGCGTCACACCGGGGTGCAGGCCGCAGCGCCGCGGCATGCGTACGCTGGCGGACCAGGCATCCTCGCCGGCGCATGGACGGGGGGCGGCACCTTGGGGATGGTTTTGCAGGCGTAGCGCCGCCCCGTCTTCCGCTCAGTCGCTTCGCGCACGATGCCGAAGCTCCCCGCGCCCAGCACCTTGCCCAGCTTATACCTGCAGGCGAATGCAGGCGCGCCTTGGCAGCAAGAGGTGGACCCATCCCTTTGCCCAGCATATCGCCCGCCCTGGGCCTGAGGATGGTGCAGGCCCCCCTCAGCGACCAGCGCAGGCGACAGCGGAATACGCTCCGCTCCCAAACGCAACTGTCGCCGGAGTGGCGTCTCCTGACGTTCTCCTGCTGACGATGCCCGACCACATGGGAGCAGCGCACCGCTCGCGCAGGTTGCGCGGGTGGTCAAACACGTTGGTGATCTCGCGCGGCCGCAGCTCCTCGCGCAGCGGCCGCTGCAGCACGCGCGAGTCGCTGGCGGTTGCGGTGTAGTCCGCGTTTGTAGTGCGGCCCTCCGCGCTTGTTATGCTGCGCAGCGGCGCGTGCGCGCCGCGCCGCTCGCGACCGCAGCCCTGCGCGCCGTGCTGCGGCGCGAGCCGCGAGCCGCGCAGCGCGTGCAGCGCGGCGCGCCATGCAGCGCTGTGCGTGAGCGGCGGCGGCGCTGCCCGGCAGCAGCGCCTGTGCGGCCTTGCCCTGCACGCGTGCATTCGCATCAGTGAGCTGGGGGCTGGGGCTGGACAGCAAGCCCATCCTGCATTGTCGGGCAGCGCACCAGGCTGCAGGCCCGTGGCTGTGTCGATGCCTGCATTGAGGCTCGTGCAGCGCCATGCGCGACACTCCTCGCCACTGTGGTAGACACTGCGGTCAAGGAGGGTCCCCAGATACCGTCCTCAGCAAACTGGTCACGCAGAGCTGCTGGGGCAAGCTGTGACTACAGGCGTTGCAGGAAGCCACATGCACGTTTAAGTATGGCTCTCTTGCAACCACTACAGCTCGCGTCACGAACCTTCAAGCAAAGCACGAACAACACAGAAGCTTACACCATGACGACAGCGGATCTTCTTCTCACTTGCCAGGCTTTGAAGTCGAACATCAGCCAGAAAGCTGAAAGATTGAGGATTAGGTTCTCATCACATGGGCACCACCTGGCTTTACATGGACCATACGCAGCTTGGCAAATATCTGTACGTCCCTTTTATGACTCCTAACCTTCCTAATGAGACTGTCAGCAAATACCGAAGCCGCGGGCGGCTCGCAGGCCGGCCAAAACACTGTGACATGGAGGCGAAGGTCACACGCCCGCACTACAGCAAAAACTGCTCCGCGCAGACTAGACTGGGGGAAGGGGGTCTCGTCGGCACGCAGGCCGTCAGTGCTTGACCAGACTCACGCAAATATGAACATATGTACACAGGCGCCCAGCCCCTCGTGCTGCAGAGGAGACTGCAAACTCAGTGGAGGCGCACAGGCCCCAGCGGGGCGTACCAGTTGGGACTGCGCCCGCCAGGCAGTAGCCTGCAGTCACGCGCCGCCAGTGCCCAGCACCGGCAGGCTCAAGCAAGACGGCCGGCCCGGCCCGGCGTGGATCCAGAGCGTGCGTGGCCCCGCATGGTCCACGTAGAAATGCTTGGCGTCTGCGCCCGCCAGCGCCAGGCGCACGCAGTGGCCCTGGCGCGGCGCGGGCACGCTGTCAGCCCGGCGCTGATCAGGTGCTATTGCACGGCGGGGGCACAGAGCGCGGCAGCAAGCCAGCGCCGGCTGTGCAAAGCTGACAGAGCCTGTCCGGCGTGCGAGGCGATGCAGTCAGCGGGCCTGAATGCGCTGCAAGCAAATGCCCGCATGCATGCAGGGCTTGCGATTGCCATGCAAGCATGCAGCCCTTAGAGCCGACAATACTGCTGCCACCTACTCCTGACTCTCGCACGCTCGCGCAGGCACTCTCTCCGTGCGCAGGACGCTGCATTAACCGCACGCCGGCAGGGCGCCAAACCGGTGCAAAGGAGTACGCCGTTGGCAGCAGCTCAAAGCGCAGGCGCTCCGGGGCGCCGGGGCACAGCGGCGCCGCGTCCGCCTGCGCGAACGTGTGGAACGGCGCGCCCGGCAGGCACGCCGCGCCGCGCGCGTCGCCGGCCGGCGGCCGCTCGGCGCGGTTGCTGGCGCGCAGGCAGCCCTCCGTCACGTACCTGGGCGCGCTTGCGGCGCGCTGTCAACGCCGCCAGCTGCTCGGTGCTGGACATGCGGTGCAGACTGGGGTCCTCGCTCGCGGGTCCGCAGACCAGGCACGGGAGGGCCTTGCAGAAGAGCCGCTGTGCCACCAGCAGGGAGCACCCACTGGCCGGTCGCAAGTGGCGCAGAAGCGCTCTGCAGCGGACCAGCACGGCACCGGGTACTCACCGCGCCTTGCCGCTCGCAGGGTTCACGTCCTCGAGGTACGCAAATACGTCGGCATCCGCGTCGCTGGAGGCGACCCAGAGGTCCACCAGCGGCGCGCCCGCGACCTCCAGGCACGCTGGCAGCGGCGGCCCGGTGAACGCGGTGTGCCCGCACGAGCGCAGGTGCGTGTAGCGCAGCGGCTTCATCGGTTGCAGCATGACCTCATAGCGCGACGTGCCCTGCGCTCGCGCACGCGTCGGCAGCTCGGTGACACGCACCGCATGTCAGGGTTCTATTTTGAAAAGGCTCACAGGGCGGGGCCTGCAGACTAGGGCACGCAAAAGTCTGCAAAGACGCTCTCGCCGCACATCGCACAGACACCTGACGAAGGAGGCAAGGCCGCAAGAAACCGCCCGTGCCTTTTACACTGTGCCACCTTATAACTTATAACTTGACTGGAACCGTCCGAAAGACGTGCGTGCCCCAGCCAAGCCAATCCATACAGACCCCTGCATGCCCTGGCCAGGCACTTGGGGCGCCTACCTTGGGGTGCTTCCACGCCTCCACGCGGTGCTCCCAGCGCACTTCCGTCCCTGCGCACGCCTCCGAGAGCGCGCCCACCTGCCGGCAGTGCAGCAGCGTGACGCGCATGTATGGGCCGCTGCCCACGCATGCACCCGCTTGCTGGCAGGCGCAGCGCCGCCTCCATGCGCTGCAGGGGGCGAGGCGGAGCCTGGCCTGAGGCGTTACAGAACGTGCAGCGAGGAAGATGCAGATATTAACGGTGCGCTCGCCCAGCGACTGGTGACGACCCCATGCGACCAGCAGCATCCCCCATGTACTCATCAAGAGGCAGCGGCCAGCCAGTCGCGCCCCGCACCTCAGCCGTGCTGCCCGTGCGCCGCCCGCCCAGGGCCGCGGTGGGGTCCGCCACTGTGGTGACATCTGCCGCGCGGGGCCCCGCGGCGCCACCCTCGCACGCCTCAGCGGCGGTGCGCGGGCTCCAGGGCGGCGCAGCAGCCGCGCCGCCCCTGCCCAGGCCCTCGCCTGCCACCATAGCCTGCGGCCCCGGGCGCGCAGCCGGCGCGGCGGCGCTCGTCCCGCCCCCGACGCGCGCGCCTGGCGGCGCATGCGCTGCGGCAGGCGCGCGGAGCGCCGCCCGCGGCCAGCAATGCGCGGCCGTGTCCGCGTCTGAGGGCACCCGGCGCATGGGCCGTTCAGGAGGAGGCGCCAGATAGAGCCGCAGCGGCGCGACTGCGACGCCGGGCGGCGGCCAGCGCGGCGCGGCCACCCAGCGCGGCCGGTGGCCCATCACGTAGAAGTGCACGGGCATGCCGTCCGCGGCCAGCTGCATGTCGGGCCGCTCAGCGGCGCCGCCCAGAGGCGACCCCGCGGCATGCACTGACACCATGTCCACAGGCCCCTGCGCGCTGGGCCGCTGGGCAGCGCCCTTGGGGCCCTCCGCGGGTTGCACCAGCGCCTTGCTGGCACGTGACTTTATGCCGGGGTCCTGCTGGCCGGCCATCGCGGCCGCCGCCCCTGCAGGCTGCCGGGCTTCTGCTGCCGCCTCACGCCTGCCGCTTGCGAGCGGCGCTGGCGCGACCTGCGCGCCGCGCCCGGCTGCAGGCTGGTTGCTGGTACCTGCAGCTGCGCTCTCCTGGTCACAGGCGGGAGACGCTGCCACGGCAGGCTCGGCGCCCGCCACGACATGCGGGTGCTGTGCCGGAACCGCCCCGTGCGCTCCTGCGCCCTGCTCGGGCAGCGGGCGCGCAGCGCAGCAGCGGCGCGCGAAGTCGAGCGCGTAGGTGTGCAGCGCGAACGCTGAGAATGCGCCGGAGCGCGCGTGGCCCACGCGGTTGTCCAGCAGCCCGATGTGCGACCAGGGGCCCACCAGCACCTCGCTGCCTGTGCAGCGCACGCGCCCGGCAGACATCAGGATGGCTGGACACGCGGCGCGCGTGATCATCAGGCGAGGAAGATCTACAGGATGAAGGAGACAGGCCCCCGCCAGCACAGCTCGCCGACCTGGCATGCAGAGCGCACCAAGTTCATGCTGTCACCCCCCGACATGCAATCTGCACCTGCGCTGACTCCATGCTGACTGATTTGATGTGAACGCCGCGCCATGCCGCTGCGCCGCACCTGGCGCGTGCGCGGCGTGGTGCAGGATGTGCAGCGCGGACGTGGCGCTCTGGTCGAGCCATCCGGACACCATGGAGATGGGCACGCGCGCCGTAGCGATGTCCGCAGCGTACACGCACGGGCTGAACTGCAGCGCGCAGCCCCCGGCGATCGCAACGCACCAGCAGCTCAGAGCAGCGCTGTGGCCACATGTCGACCTCTGTAGCTTGCCCTCTCAGGTGTCCATGTTTCAAAAAGCAGGCGCGCCCGGCAGCCCAATGTGCGCCCGGCAGCCTACCATTTCTGCAGGCGTCCCTGGCATGCTCAAACGGCCCACCCTGCTGCAGGCCCACACAGGCGCAGGCTGCTCAACCGCGCCGCGCTCGCACTGCCGGTGCAGTTGCCGCCATGGCACCGGCGCATCGAGCGGCGGCCGCGCCTGGTTCACGACGAGGCCGTCCGGATCGGGCTGGTCGGTGAAGCGCACGGCGCGCCCGGCCTCCACCGGGCACCAGCTGCGGTGGCCGCCCACCGCAGCCGCCAGCGCGGCGCGCCCCCCGCGCGCCGCCGCCGAGCCCTCGCCGGCCACCACCGGCGCGCAGCCCCTGCGGTGTCGGCCGGCCGTCAAGCAGCCTGGCCGAATCCAGCTGTGTACCCCCCTCGCAGACACGGCCGACACAGCCGATGTTTAACATCCCGGAGAGGCTTGTCAAGCCGCAACGCTTGCCAGGCAGTCCGGAGTGTCATGCAGCACGGGTCATAACGCTTGTCCGCACTCGCGCATTGATGTTGAAAGCAGCCTGCAAACCCCCCTTGCCAGCCAGGTGTTGCCACGCATGCGGAGGGCAGCACGCAGCCACCCACCTGGCGATCAGCATGATGCCGAAGCGGGTGTGCTTGGGCAGCAGCGCCAGGTTGTTCTGGTCCATCGCGCGGCACCAGGAGCCCCAGTCGACCACAAAGCCGCGGTTGGCGATGCCGCCAGGCACCGCCAGATCCGAGAACATGTCCCTGAGGCAGGTGCGCAACACGTTTCATGCACGTATTGCACCATAACAGTAAGCGCAGCTGTGCAGAAGGGCCAGGCAGCGAAGGACTTAATCAGACTTGCAGGAGCCACTTATACTGACACGTGGTTGCTCTGGCACTGTGGGTGGTCTGTCAATAGCCTTATCGGCCTGGCGCGCACCAGAACGCGTTCTCCAGAAACGCGCCGGCTACCGCTGGGTGGTGCTGGGCGAGCGTGAACAGCGCGGCGCCGCCTTCGTAGGACTTGCCTGCCAGCAGCACCTGCGACCCCGCACACACATCGAATCCCACTACCACAATATGCACGCCATCATCCCTGCAGGCATGAAGACAAGCTCGCCAACATCCACATTGCTGCACGACCTTCAATGGTAGCACCCACAAATCATACCGAGCGCAGGTATTGAGCCAACCAGCGCCTCACCGGAGCGCTTCGGCGTGCAGCTGCAGCATGACACGCGTGCAAGGCAGAGACAAGGAAGTGCACACAGTCAACTCCCCACTCCTGAGGGCGGCAGCGCGCCTGGCCGTTGCTCCAGGCCTGCCGCGTGATAAAGTCCAGCACCTCGACAGAGTCCCGCCTCTCGTCGTGGCTCCACGGCGCGCGCCACTGCCCAAACGAAGCACCTGGCGGCAGCGCTTGACTCTTTCGCAGCGCTTGATCACTCCCGCACCCACGCGAGGCCACAGTCGCCACACAAAACTCCTCAAGGGGGCTTCGGCGCAAGCGCCAGGAAGCCCCGCACCTGTGCCCCTGACATCCACCGTGACAACTGCGAAGCCGCCGTTAACCAGCGCAGCCTTCAGCTCCAGGTTCACGAGGTCGACAGCGCGGCCGCGCGTGAGCAGGCGCAACGGCCACCGCAGCTCTGTGGCGCGCATGTACCTGCGCCAAGCACACGGCGATCGTCGGTACTTGCGCTTGAGGACAAAACATCCGCTGACGGGGGGTCAGCTGGCGGCCAGTCACCTGGTCTGGAAGAATACAACTGGGTACCGCCCAGAGGGTGACGGCTGCGTTGGCAGGAGGACATCGCAGGCCACGTGCACGCCGTCGCGCATGCGCACGTACAGAGACTGCGCTCCAAGCACCATCTGAGCAAGTTTCTACTTTTGAATGGCAAGTGCACAGCAAGCACAGCTCACACCTCGTGCCCGCAGGCTCCCCACGTCTGCATAACGCTGAGCATGTTTTTCGCGGCACGCGGGAACGCAAACACGTCCCAGTGCCTGTCATCTTCGCTCGGCCTGGCCATGTTCCACTCTACAGCGCGCGTCACGCCTTCGCTGTCGGGAGGGGATCGCCTCTGCCTTATCCCGGTGCTCGCCTGCCCTGGCAGTTCCCAGTTTGTAGTGAGGCACCCTAGCTAGCCAGGGCCCTTCGGACGCCTAGTGCGTGGGGCTTGGCCTGACCCCCCCCCCATGTGCTGTTAGCCATCTGCAATGCGGTGTGATGACCATGCGGTGTGATGAACATCCACAAAGAGCAGATAAGTTCAAAACGAAGGCTGCCAGGTGCTAAGATGTGGCGCTGTTCATGACGAACACTTCTTGTGCCCCGCACTTGTCTTCCTGCACCCTAGAGTGTCCAGAGCGAGTGCGGATGAAGCGTGGGGTGATATGTATGAAAGCTGCTGCTGCGCATTGTAGCCTGCAGGCTGCAGCCTTGCTGGGGTGTCATGCTGGGCACATACCCCGGGCTTGTCAAATCAGGCCTCGCAGAGGGGATACCAAATGGTATTGCCATGCATGCATATGGCCTGAACAGCGCTGATTGCCAGCACTGTTCACTCTCACTGCCAGCGCTGTACGCTGTACGACACTTGGCAGCACCAGCATACATTATCAAAACATAAACGCGCTGCTAAGCCAAATGCGCAGTGTGCCTGAAGACCTTCAGTCCTGAACATCGCTGGGCAAGGTGTGCAGATCCGGGCCTGCATGTAATCTCTACAGTGCAAGGGCCATTGTACATCAAATTGAAAGGAATGCTTTCAATTTGAGGTGCGTGCTCGCACAACAGCATGCCACTACATCAATCCTCCAACCTACTCGATGATTGCTGCAGGCAGCACACACTCAGATACAGGCAATGGTCCGCCCAGGCTAGTCACTGCATGAAGCGCTGCCCTGCACCTGGCACTGCTGGTAACCCAGCACAGAGGCCACACTCTGCCTACTGGAAGGAAGCAAGCGGGCGAGGCGGAGGCACCAAGCCTCGCTGTGCGCAGCCTAGGGAAGGGTCCAGGGCTGTTTGCTGCAAGCTCGTCTGGGGTCTGCAGCGGCCGTCCGTCGCGCCTGCTACCTCCCGCAGTGCAGCAGGGATCCAGCTCCGAGGAAGAGCCCAAACACCTGCAGGCCACAGACATCTCCACCCGGCGTGTTTGAGACAGGTGACCGTTGGGAGCCTGGAGCAGCCCACGGCACGCACCGCTGCGCTGCTCAGCGTGGTCTGTCCTACGTATCTGATTTTGTAGATGCCAGGAACCTGCGCAGCAAAGCCAGGACCGTAGTTAGTCCACGCACAACTCGCTTGTGCAAACACAGCGTCCTGGCTTTGAGCAGCAGTCCCGCACAAGCACAGCTTGCCGCACCTTATACCGGAACGCCTCGTATGTGCCATACAGCGCGCCTGCACGGACGGGCCGCTTAGCGCCGTCTATCACCTGTGCCATTGTGTCACAACACCTTGAAAGCTGCCCACGGGGCGCTGTTACTGCTGCTGAGCACGCACCTATGGAAGCGCCAAGTGCCGCTCCAACGCTGGCCCCTGTCGCCACCCGGTTTACGCACCTGTTGTCCATCGTGCGCGAGTCCTGGCACTGATCAAGGCAACAACTATCCACGAGGCGTCTCCTCAAAGACCACCTCCTTACGCAGCTCGAGCTGGCAAAAGTGATAGGGAGACGGCAGGGTCCAAGGAGCCTCAAGAGTCGCATCAGGATGTCAAATTTATTTTGCTCGCTGCGCTCCCAGTGCATGGGCGAGGCTGCAAAAGGCTGTGGGAGCTGCACCGTACGGCATGCCCAGGGCTCAGGATGCCGTGAACAAGGGCAGAGCCAGCAAGAAGAGTGCTGGACCGGCAACAGACGTGCGCGCAGCCCCTGCTGGCTTTTGCTGGACAGCGCTGCTCCGAGCCCTTTTGCAGAGGTGCCTCTGTGCGCGCAGAGGCTACTGGCGGCGCTCATGACGCAGGGCCTGGGCCTGCAGAAGGTTCACGTCGCCGTTGGCACGCAGATCAAGCGCTTGCAGGCACAGCCCGCCCTCAGCTCTCAGTTGGGTGGTATGTCGTGCACTTGTGCATGACGTGCTATCACGCGTTGCGGCGGCACTGCCAGTTGGCTGAGCCGTGCTCTGCAGCGCCCTGTGCTTGGTGCCGCTCTGCCCAGGTAGCAGCCCACCTGCCTGACGGCGCTGTTGGCGCGCCAGTGCGAGGAGCAGCTGCTGCTGCAGATGCTGCGGCAGGCCGACCAGGCCGTGGAGGCCGAGCGCTCTGGGCCGGGGCCGTGCACGGATGTGGCCGCAGGTGCTGAGACGCGCGCGCCCGTCAGCGCAGCAAGTGGGGGCAGCGACCCGGGGCGCTCGCCGCTCGCAGAAGCCCTGTGCTGACGGGTGCACCACAGCGGCGCGCCGAGTGGCAGCACTCTCGAGCACGCTGTGCCCGCTGGCCCCGGCTCAATGCAGACGCTGAGCCGGGTCTGCTCGGCCGGCAGGGCAGCTGACGCTCGTTCTAGGGGATTGCTGACAGTGCGCTGCAGGCGTGGGCAGCACAGCACCCAGGTATGCGGCGCTGAGCGCGTAGGCGCCAGGGAGGACACATGGGGGGCGCAGTGCTGCTGCTGCGCCGCTTATGACGATTTTGGGCTGTACTCCAATTATTGCCTGCTGACAGCCCCACTGCGCCTGCTGTAGATGTCGAGGCAGCTGTGGTGCTGGCCACCGCTGGGCGCGGGCGTGCTTGCAGGGCTTCGCAGAGGGCCCGCGAACATGGTGCCGGTGCAAAATGCATGCCGGTGTTGGAAATGTGAATGAGAAACGGGGGCCTTATGATTTGCATCACCTTTCACAAAGTCCACAATGCGTTATGGAGAGTGATGTATCTGGGGTGCTTGTAGTCATGGGCGTGCGTCGGCTGAGCACTTGCGCGGCCTCATGAGGCTTTAGTGTATCATGATAGAGGTGCCCCTGGGCGACAAGCACACATATTGTTATGCGTATCCTGTTCTTTAAAGCTGCATATGCTCACCTGCATGGGTTCACGAAGGATGGGTTTTTGCGGGACATCAGGACATGCTCAGCCCTTTGCATGCTGGCTTGCTTCATGGTTTGTGCTGAGGCAGCTTGTTGCGGGGCGATCCCATTGTTGGGCTGGAGCTTCAGCCCCTCAGATAGTTCTTGAGGGCTGCAACATCCGCTCGTGCAGCACATGCCCACTCGCTGTCGTTAGACTCGTGGTGCATGTGATGTGCGGCGCTGGCCGCTGTGTCCTGGCATGCAAAGCGACTTGCCTCGCAGCTCCATGGGGCCTGGGATCCTGCTTTAATTGGGCAGGCCAGTCACCTCGAACGGCTGGGCTGCAGCCGAAGTGGTGAAATCGAGCTACTAAACATCATCATCATCGTGCTGTATTTGCCTCTTGCTGTGTAGTAACCAGGTCTGGAGTGTGCTTCTGCGTGTGCTATGTGAAAGACAAAGACGGGGACGTGGTCGTCTATGTAGTGTTCCAGACACGGTCCTAACATGGCGCTGGCGCTGACCACTTAACACACAGCTCTGTGCTAGCACAGGATGATCGACCAGCAGGTTGTGCTTGTTGCGTCCAGCTCGGAGGGCACCATTTCCGCATGGTGCGAATGCCTCGCTAGTTTTGCAAGCTTCTATTGACACGATAGAGCTCAGCAGTTTACAGCGCTCTTGAGTACAGGGATGTTCACACGAGCACCTTCCTGGCCGCCTTCAAGAATAATGCCAGCGGCCGCAACGCACTGAGCCTGCTCGGCCGCGACTACCTGGTGGCCGCGCAGCAGCCCAAGGGCGTGCTGCACTTTTGGGCCTGGCACAAGGTGCACCCCCCAAGTGGTGCCCAAGGGGAGGTGGGCGCAAGCACACACCGGCTGCTCGGTGCTCCCCAGCACTGTGCTGACGCGGCGGCCGCAGCCGCAGCACAGGCCCTTCCTCCTGGCCTCACCCGCTGCTTAGTTGCGCTGCTTGTGACCCCCAACAAGAGAAAGGATGACCACTGGCTGCAGCGCTACCACACTCCCTGGCTGCACAGCCCCGCTCTATTTGCTGCCTCTGGTTTCACGTGCGAAGCTGACCCGCCCCTGTCCGCAACAGGACCAGGTGCTGCAGCGCTGCTACGCTGCGGAGCCCGTGCTCGTGGTGGCTGCCTCGCCGGACGGTGTGCACCTCGCCGGCGGCGGCGCGTCAGGCGCCGTGTACCTGTGGGAGACGCCCTCGGGCCGGCTGCTGCGCAGCTGGCCCGCGCATTACAAGGCGCGGCGGCAGCAAGCTTGCCTGCCGACCGTGTCTGAGCCGCCTGCTTTCTGTTGTGCCTGGTCCGCGTGACACACAGATGCTCTGGGGGTGGAACAGGCGTGGCTCTGACGCCACGCGCGCGAGCGCCAGGCGGTCACTGCGCTGGCTTTTGCGGACGGCGGGCACGTGCTGGTGAGCGCGGGCGGGGACACGCTGGCAACCGCGTGGCAGCTGCTGGACCTGCTGGCTGCGCCCGCCGCGCAGGAGCCGCCCGCGCCGCTGTTCTCCTGGCGCGCCCGCGCCCGCGCCCCGCCACCCAGCCCCATGGTCGTGATAACAAGCGCGGTTCGAGTCCTGGCTGGCAGGCCTGGCAAGCGGTTTCCGGCTCTGTCCGCTATTGGCATGCATGTCCCTGCCTGTCTGGCATGATCGCACACCCTCCGCCTACATGCGCCTGCTGAGCCTGCACGTGTGACGATGATGGACGAGACTCGTACCCTGCCATGGCGGCTGCCTCTGCGTGGGCACCAAGCCAGCCTGGCTCTGCGGGCGCAGGGCTGCGCACACACTGCCGATCGCGGCCGTCTGGTGCGGAACGGGCGTGGCCGCTACCGTCGGGCTGGACCGCTGCGTTAAGCTCTGGAGCCTGGCCACAGGTGGCTCGCGGCCTGGGCTCGTGACATCTGCGTGTCACGACATACGCGCTCTGTCCGCCCGTACCAGCTGAGCGCATGCCTGCTAGCCAAATGGTTGGCCACACGTCATGGCCTGTGCATTCCCCTCTGTGCTGAGCACGTAAGCTCGTGTTTGCATGGTTGAGAGTCATGAGGTCTGGCAGCGCCGCCCCTTCAGCAGCGCCCTGCCGCGCAGGCGAGCTGCTGCGGTCCGCGGCGCTGCCGGCGGCGCTGCAGGCGGTGACGGCGGACCCGGCCGAGCATGCACTGTACTTAGGCGGCGCCGACGGGCGCATCTTCGAGCTGTCCCTGGTGCCGGCCCGTGCCGCGTGTGAGGCCGGAAAGGCGGCGAGTGCCGCGCGCGCATGTGAGCTGCGCTTAAGCACAAGCGTGCCGGGGTCTGACCCTGGCATGTAGCCCAAGTGCCGCATGGGGTGCGTCGTTTGCCAGCCTGGGCTCGTGCTGTTTGTTGTGGTATGGTTGACAGAGCTGCGATGGTGCTGGACCAGGTCTGGCCGGCACCAAGCCTGCCTGGAGGGCGCAGGCCTTCACGTGCATAGCTGTGGGCTGTACCTGCAAGTGTGGAATGTAAGGGTCCTGATGCGCTCAGAATGTCTGCTGCTCAGATGTTTCCTCTTCTTTCTCACCCTGTGTGACATGCAGGTGGGCGCCAGTCCCAGGGAGGCAGCCGGGGGAGCCAGGTCCGACGCCCCGCAGCCCGGCGGGGAGGACTGGGCGGTGCTGGAGGGGCACACGCGCGGCGTGACCAGCCTGGCGTGCACCACCGACGGCGGCTACCTGCTGTCTGGTGCGCGGGCCGCGTCGACCCCCAGGCGCACCTGCTGCGATGCGGCACCGGCTGGTAGAGGGCGAAGACCTCTTGCAGTGTCCTGCTGTTGCGCACCAGATGACACATAGCACGGCGTGCCTCCTCCGTGACGAGGCAGGTGCTTGGCCCCGCGCGCTGAGCGCGCCCCGGCGGCGCGCGCCAGGCTCCGAGGACGGGACGGTGCGCGTGTGGGAGCTGCGCAGCGGCCAGGCCGTGCACGTCATGGCAGGCCCGGCCAAGGGCCCGGTGACCGCGCTGCTGGTGCTGGACCGGCCGCCGCTGCTGGCGGCGCACGGCGGTCGCGGCAGCAGCGGCGAGGCGGGCGCGCTCCCCAGCCTCTTCTGTGCACAGTAAGGCTCTGGCGAGCGCGAGTGCACGCATGGGTCGTGCGCCGAGGGGCCATGTAAAGCCGATGTGCACTCCAGCACGGGACAAAAGCACAGGGCTTTGACCCTCACTCCTCAGCAGGATGCGGCGTTAATGTCAGTGCGCCAAGATCTGCCTGGGACCGCCAGGCGTGTACGCCGACTTGAACAGACCGAGGCAAGTTCTGGTGTTCTGCTTGAGGTGCCTGAAGCAGAAACTCATGAAATGCGTTGTGGCAGGCGGCGCTGCGCGCAAGGGCCCCAAGCGGCCGCAGCCGCTGGCGCCGCTGTGCAAGTTCCCGGGCATGTCTGGCGCCGTGGCCGCCTGGGAGGGCGCGCCCGTCATCCTGGACGGCACTGTCGGCTACAGGTCCGGCCCGCCCCTCCTGGCTGTGCTATTGCCTACCTACTCCCGAGGTTAGGGTTAGGATTACTTCACCCTACCTTCTGCTTTACAGCGCACCCTTGGACGCCTGTCTCCCGTCGCGAGCGCGTGGGCACCGGCATGCATATCCGCTGCAGCCTTCGCGCATGCGAGCAGCGGCACATGCCCCGCAAAGAAAGATGGCAATTCCCCCTGCAGCTTCCCTGCCCCGAACGTGGCCGAGCCTGCAGAGGCTGGGGCGGCGCAGGGGCATTGTCAGCGCGTGCGGCCTCCTGGCCGACGACCCGGCCGACGGCGGCGCCGCCGCCGTCGGCCCCGCCCCGGCTGGGCGCAGCGAGGGCGCTGACCAGCAGCCGGATCAAGCGGAGCTGCAGCGGCAGCTCGCTGCCGCGCGCGCCGAGGCTGACGGCTGGCGCGCGCTGCACGCGCAGCTGCACGCGTACTGCATTGACCAGCTGCTGCCCGCGCCCAGCTAGGGGCCCGAGCACGCTCGGTGCGGGCTGAATCAGGCACAGGCCGCAGTGCGCCGCTGCGCAAGGAGGCTTGCCTAAAGTCGGAGCGATGCGAGCACTGTATATAGATGACATGACTCTGCATAACGGCATGGTTGCATTGGTTTAAGGCTGCTGTTGCTGCTGAGATACCACATACGACCGCGGCGCTCGCCCACTGCGGGGCTGCGCAGCACGGCGTGCAGGCCCCTTCAGAGGGTATGGACAGACGCAAACATCCCCCACAAACAGCAACTCTGACTGTCCGACCACACAACGCATCCATGCCCGATCCATTGCCACACAAACAGCTGACAGCCTCCATGTGGCAGACCCCCCATGATGTCTGGCACACGCCCTTGCGTTCTTGCTACAGCTGAGACTAGCGCACGCTGCCGCTGTGGCGCTTGACCATCAAACCGGCATATGCCAGCAGTCAATGAAACACCCACGAGCAAGCCCCTGGCGCCAGCCGCGCCGCCGGCCGCGCTACTTCAGCGCAGCTAACCGCGCCGTCAGGCTCGTGCACTCCTCGTCCGCCACCGCAGCCGCCGCCGCAGGCGCGCGTTGCGGCGGCGCCGCCACGCGCCGCGCGGGCGCGGCGCCGATGGCCGCGCTCGTGTCGATGCCGATCTCGTCCAGGACCTGCGCGGCCCGCCTTGCCGTCGCAGGCAGCCCGCCAGCTTGTGTGTGATGGCAGACCTGCTGTGCATGCGCTGGGCTGCTGCAGCAGCCCCAGACCACACCTCATGCACCTTGCTGCATGTGTTGGCAACGTGCAGAGCGTGGGGTGGCACGCCAGATGGGGAGCGCGCTGCACCGGGCCACCGGCCCGCAGGCGCGCGACAACATCGGCGCGCCCCGCGCACCTCACGGCACACTCCCCACAGCGTGCCCCGCGCGCCTGGCTGACGACGTCGTTGGTCTCGTCCTCCGCGTCGCCGTCATCCATCGCGCCATCCATCGCATCATCCATCATCTCACCCGCCTGCGAGGGCTACTCGCTTCAATAAAAACTCTCCCTAGCTTGCGAGCGTTTCCCTTGCGGCGGGTGAACTCCACAGGCTAGATGGGCAATGCAGACGCGTCGCCGCGGCGTCTGCTCGCCTGCCTGAGCGTGTGCGCGGTGTAGGTAGGCAGGCATGCCAGGCAGCGAGGCATGGCGCAGCACAGGCGCCCGGCAGGGCACAGACCCTGCGCTGTAGTAGTACATCTTTGGTTCAGCAGGATAAACAAAGGACTTGTGGAGGCGCAGGAGGGCGCCAGGGGGGCGCCAGGGCATCACCAACGCCTCCATGGCATTTTCAGGCTATGCGCGGCGCCAACAAGCTTCCACTCGCTGCTGAGCTTGCGGTGTGACACGGGGCTGAAGCAAGCTGGTGAGACGACCGGCGTCCACCCCCCGCCCGGAGCATGGCACCCCCGGCATCGCGTTTGCAGCGCTGAGGCGGGGCGGGCGAGGCGCGCCATGTCCATGTGCGCGTTCTCGCGGCTGAACTGCTGCACGGCCGCCATCGTCTTCTGCGGGTCGGCTGCGGCGCCGACGGCCTGCATTGCCGCGGTGGCCGTCGCCATGCTCGCGCCGACCGACGACGTGGCCGCCGTCGTCGCGAGCGTGGAGCGCACGCCGCGCATCTGCAGAATGCCCGCATGCAGCTTGGCCTTCTGGCCGCGCTGGCGCACGAGGCTCTTGGCGAGCGTGCGCGCGGCGGCCTCGTTGCCGCGGGCGGCAGCCGCGCGGATCTCCTTCACCAGCTTCGCCTCCTCGCGGTCCACCGCCAGCAGCTCGCGCTCCAGGTCTGCGCGCGCGTGGCCCGCCGCGTCGTTGGCGCAGCCGCGGGGCGCGCCCCGGACTGCTGGCCGCGCGGGCATGTCCGCGGCGCGCACTGGCAGCGGCTAGCGCCAAGGGCCCGCGCCGCGCCCAGGGCCGGGGCTCGGGCGGGCGGCCAGTCCCACACTGGTGCTCCAGGGCGTTGAAAACAGACCAGGCCGCGCCACAGGACAGCGCGTCCTCATCGCCTGCTCCTCTCCGTACTGAACAAAGCAGCACGCCCCTGCTGCTCCTCGCTCTACAGACAGTGAGGGGCTCGTCTGGAGGTCTCCACCAGCGCAGGCACGTCATGCTCCACTGCAAGCGCTGCAGCAAGTAGGACTGGCAAGCAGCTCAACGTGGCCCCAGCTGCGTGGGTGTGGCGCCCTTGGTGTTGCAGCGTGCGAAGGGGCCACAAGCACCGCTGCAAGGCACATTAAACTACCCGCTGCGCTGCCTAGGAGCCTTGCACTGCTCTGCCGCTCTGCTTGCAGGGCACTCCTGTTCATAGACGCCCCGGTACTGCGTGTGCTTGTTGTAGCGCTGCCGAACGGTCCTCTCAGAGGACTGCACACCCCTCAGCTGCTCCACGCAGAGTACCCACCCACGGCTAGTAGCTTCCATCCCTCAGCCGCTCTGAGTGCACAGGTGGGCAGTCGCACCTCGCACTCCCCGCCCAATGTCTCGCTGGGAGGCACGCACTTGCTCTGCAGCGCCAGGCACCACGGTCAGCAACCATGCACTGCCAAGTAGATGGGCACGGATGCAAGCAGGTACGGTCGTAGGCTGCATACGCGCTCTGTGTGAATGCGTACTCCCACGCGCACCTTTCACGGTGGGCTTTTTCTTAAAGAGCTCCGGCATACTGCCTTCGCTGACTGAGGACACACCAAGAGCCCCTTTGCGTGACAGACTCGGTACTCTTAGGACCAAGGACCGAGGCCTAGGCTCTCTCTTGTAAGGCTCTCTCCTGTACTGGGCCTTTGGCATTGGGCAAGCTCCCTGCAGAGTAGGCCTTCTCCCAAGTAGGTTTCCAAGGTGTAAGCAGCCTGCCTCGGCTAGGCAGCCTAGCTGGCCAGTCTGGGGCGGCACGGTTGTTACTAGTTTCGGTATTGCCTCAGGGAAGACAGTATGGGTGTACCTGGGGCAGGCGCGGGCGTCAGTGTGCAGCCATGCGGCTGCCGGTACAGCGCGCGCGGCTGGGCAGCACTGGCGCGCGGCTGGCGGCGCTGTGCTGGCTTACCTGGCGGCCGGACGCACTGGCAGCCGTGCAGGCGCGGCTGCGCGCCCGCGGCTGCCGCCGCCGGGGCCGGCGGCGCGCGGGCCAAGGCCGCCACTAAGGCCGCCGGCAAGGGGGGCAGCAAGGCGGTATCTGGCAGCGCGTCGCGGGGACGAGGCTCTGCGGCGACCGTGGAGCAGGGGGTGAGCGCGCTGCCGGGCATGGTCATGCGGACTGTTCAACCCAAGCTGTCTGCAGCCTGCCCCTGCAGGCTCTCACGGCACCGTGTGCGGCTCGGAGCAGGAGGATGTCGCAGAGCAGGCGAAGCCCGTGCCGGCCTGGCTGGTCGGCCGGCTGGAGGACCTGCGCAGGGAGCATGCTGAGCTAGAGGCCGCGCAGCGCGACAACAGGCTCACCGCCGGCGAGGGCGAGCGGCAGGACCGGCAGGAGCAGCAGGTGTGCGCCCCCTCCAGGTTCCTGGGCGCTTGCATGAGGCCGCGCGGGCTCGCACTCTCTGCCTGTCTGGAGCAGCGATGTCCCGTGTCTTGCTGCGTCGACGACAGGGGCCTGACAACGTATGCTCTGTGCAGAGCAGGGCTAGAAGGGCCGAGGCAGCACACAGCTACGAGCACGCAGCCTCGTATGCACCTGGGTGAAGTGGTGCGCCAGTCTCACCCTGCGCGGCTGCGCAGAGCGCGCTGGAGCAGCTGGAGCGGCGCGTCAGCGCGCGGCGCTGCGGCACGGGGCGCTTCGAGGAGATCGTTGCGCCGGGGCTGGGCCTCCAGCGGGACACCTTCCCGGCCGAGTGCGCAGCCCCCGCTCGCAGCCGCCGGCCCCTGTCGCGCATGGCTGCCCGCAGCGCGCAGACTCCAAGCTCGGCCTCGTGCGTGCTCGTACTGCCACCGCTGTTGCAGACAGCGCCTCGCCTGTCCTGGCCTGCCTGGCGAAGGAAGGGCATGCGAGCGGCTCGCAGGCCGGTGGTCCGCCCTCAAAGCCGGCGTGGCGCGCCAGGGAGCAGAGCGAGATCACCGCCTACAGGAAGAAGCCCGAGGACGTGGCGGTGAACTACGAGGTCTTCACAAACGGCACAATGCAGTGGTTCGGCCTGGAGGTGCGCGGGCGGCGGCGCGCGCAGCAGTGGCTGGGCCGCCTCTGGCAGTGCGTGGGCCGCATCCTGCCACTCTGGCACACCGCAGGTTGGGCTGATGCGCGGGACTTTGCGCCAGCGGTGGAGCGAGGGGCCCACCGTGGTCGCAAGCAGCGGTGCGAGCGCGGCGCGCCCCCTGCGCGGCGCGCCGACGCGGCAGGCGCGCTGACGCGGCGCGCCCCGGCGCAGCTGCCCTGGACCATCAACGGCCAGGCGCGCAAGGCAACGCTCACGGCCAAGTGGCTCTCGCGCGCGTTCGAGCTGCTGGGCGACGTGAAGCTGCGCGACGGCCGCATGTTCGACCGCGAGATCGAGGTCTGGCTGCCCAAGAAGAAGGTCAGCGCGCCCAGCGTGCGGTGCGCGCGCGCCTGCTGCCGCCCCGCGTCCCGCGCCGCGCCGCGCCCGCCCCGCCCAGGGTCTGGCATGCAGGCCGGGCGCGGATGAGCCGGCCGACACGCACCGCTTGCTCCAAGAAACGCCTGCAGCGCACGCGTGGCCTCCGGCCACCCTGCCGGCGGCGTGCCTGTAGATCCACCCAGGGCGCGCGCTTCACTGCTGGGGGCAAGCGGGCGCGGCGGCCAAGCGAGTGGCTGTCGCTTCCGCGGCGGCAGGAGCGGGAAGATGGGCACGCGCACGACCGGCTACCAGAACAGCCGCCTGCTGCTCTTCCGCGCCGCCATGGACAAGCAGCTGGCGGAGTACATCCAGAAGTCCATCATGGTGGTGCGCGCCTCGCGGCCCCACGCGCGGGCGCCCCCGCCGGCGCGTTCTGCGGCGCCGGGTTTTCGCCACAGGGGTTGTTTTCTCGTGCCCGCTTTCAGCAACCTGGCCGCGGGACTCGCATCGCGCGCCATCTGCGATGGCGCCGTCATGTGGGGGGGCGTGATCCCTCTCGTTTGCAATTTGCTGGAGTGCGGGGCGGCATGCTGCGGGCCGCCTTTGAGTGGTATACCGGCGCGAGCGGCTGCGCTAGACTGGCGCGCGCGCGCCCCGCCGGCGGCGCTGAGCCGCCGCTCCGGTGCTTGGCGCGGCAGGAGAAGCCGCGCGAGGGGCTGGCGGGGCGCGTGCTGGGGTACACCAAGGGCCACGTGGTCCAGCACCCGTCCCGGAACATGAAGGTGCGCGCGGGCCACACCCGGCGCCCCCGGGCAGCGTCGGCCGAGGCCTCCCTGCCGTGAGCGAGCCTGTTCAGCTGATGCATGCAGCAGCGCGTGTTCTGGGGTCAGTGACGTCTGCTCGCAGCGCGCCATTCAGCAATCTCAAGCCTGTTGGATCCGATGGCGCCGAGTGCCAAGCCGGCCGTGCTCACAGAGCCGCAGGGCCGCCTGTGGCTTCTGAAGCTGCTGCTCGGCTGGTGAGCGCAAATGGCGTGTTCTGCGCAGGCGCACGTCCCTGTCCCGCTGACCGAGGCTGAGCTGGACGAAGTGCGCCAGGCAGGCGCCCTTGCTCTTGCCAACGGTTATGCCACTTCAAGTAGCTGCCCGCGCCGCGCGCACAGGTGTCTGGAAGTACTCAGGCATGCACTATCAAGAAGTATAGGGCAGGCTCAAAGTGATGCCAAGAGGCAGCTGTGACTGTGCTGTCATGTAGTTTAGCACAGGCCTTGTCGCGTAGCCCAGCACAGGCCGTGACCATCAGGGTACGGAGTCTGACCCGCATCCAGGGAGTGGCTGTGCTTGCAGCCGTGTTGTGCGGTGCTGCTCCCGCAGTCAAGTGAGGCGCGCGCGCGCTGCGCAGTGGGAGGCGACGAAGGAGGTGTGGACCATGGCCAAGGTCCTGGAGAAGAGCAATGAGATCATCCAGGCGCGGCCGAGCCTCAGAATCGGGTTCAGGGTAGGATGACCGCAGCCTTTTGTGTCCAGGGATGGGCCGCGCGAGCGCCGCTCACTAGAAAGCCGCGGCGGCGCTGTCCTGTTGCTGCGTGACAGCATTGAGGAAGCGCTGCGCAAGTGCTGTGGCGCAAGCGCAAGCGAGCGCGCCCCGCCGGCCATCAGGCCGCCGTGCGGCGCCGCGCCCGACCGGGGCGTCCCCGGTGAGGCGCGCCATGCGGAGCGCGGCGCTCGGATCCGCGCGCCCGCGCGGCAGCGGCGTCGCTCGAGGCGGCGAAGCGCGGGGCCGCACGCCGACGTGCACGCCGACGAGCGGGCAATGAGGTGGGGCGCTGCGCGCAGGTGAGCGACGCGCTGCCGCTCAAGGCGGCCAAGGAGGTCGCGGAGGCGCTGGCCGACAAGGACGCGCCCGATGAGGTGCCCTACGCGGAGCGCCGGCTGCTCGACCGCGTGCTGGGCGTGAAGGAGGGCCGCAACGAGGACCACTGGCGCGCGGCCGCCCCGCTCGCTTCGCACGTGTTACCTTGAGGAGGTCAGCCTGGTGAGTGAGCGGCGGACATCACCGCGTGGAAGCTTGCTCAGGCGCCGTCTTGGCTGCCTGTGAGCGCAGCGGCTGCCAGTGAGGTGGCCTTAACGAGTGGGCGCGCGCTGCGGGCTTAGCATAGCTCGGCGCGGCAGGGACAAGGAGCCGGCGAAGCAGCGCGGCGAGGTGAGCGCCAAGGCCGCGCTAATCGGCGGCAAGGCGCCGCCCGCCGAGGCGCCCAAGGCGCCGGCCAACTGGAACGTGGGCCGCGAGGAGTCGCGCCGCGACGGGTGCGCCGCGGCGCCGCGCACCCTCGCAGTGCCACGCTGTCGCCTTCTTCTCATGTCACATGCGTCACAGCAACAACCATGGCACTGGGTGCTTTGATGGCGCCGCGGCCGGGTATGACCAGGGCGGACGCCCAGCATACAGCGACCGCAGCACTGCTGCGGGCGTGTTGCCGAGCGCAACCTCCTCTGTGCAAATTCGCCTGCACCCTTGCTTGCTCCCGCCCTGCCGCTGAGCCGGCGCCGCGCCGGGACGCGCAGGCACGCGCGCACGCAGCGCCATGTGCGCGACCAGTTCTTCGGCGACCTGACATTCGACGCGGCGGCGCCCGGCGGCGCCCGCGGCGGCGGCGGCAGCGGGCAGCGCGAGCGCGAGCTCGGGCCCCCGTCCAGGGCCGGGGGGCGCCGGGATGCGGGCTGGGCCGCGCTGGGCGGCGGGCGCGGCGGCGGGGCGGGCCCTTACCCTGGCCCTGGGCGCGCTGGTCGCGGCGCAGACCTGGGCGGCGGCTGGTTCGGGGACGCGCTGGGGCGGGAGGCCGCCGCGGCCGATCTGGACTGGGGGCTGCCCGCTGCTGCCAACAAGGACGAGAAGAAAAGGCGCGCCCCGGTGCCCTGCACAAGCGGGGCGGCGGGGAGCCGTGCGCGCCGGTGTACATGACAGCACGCCATGGGCGCCGCGAGGTCGAAAGAGTAGAGGTGCCAAAGTGGCGGCAGGGAAGCGTGCGCACAGACTGCCGTGTGACGGTATGATGGGGGACCGGCATGCCGGCTCGCCATGTATGAGGCTGTGCATGACGCAGCACTGCCTTTTGCTGACCTGCTTCGGTGAGAGCTGCGGCAGGCTCGCCGCCGAGCCGCTGCGGCATGGCGCAGCGGGGCGCCAAGGACGCGCTCCTGGCAGCGCGAGTGACCCAGCTGTGGCTGCGCAGCGTGCCGAGCTCGGATGAGGCGCTCCGGCCGGCGCCGGCGCGGCCGCGCGCGGCCGCCGGCGCGGCCCCCACCCGGCCCAACGCGGCCGCAGGCAGGGGCCGGCCGGACGTCAGCCGGCCGCGGCGCTCCTCCGAGGACGCCCGCGACGGGGCTGGCACCGGCCGCCCCGGCGGCGGCCGGCCGGCGCGCTCGTCGGGCGACCTTGGCGAGGCGCGCGCGACGCGCGCGGCCGGTGGCTTTCCGTGCGCTGGGCTCTCATGCACCCTTGGGCAGCAACCTGCAGCTGCTTTACGCGGCTGTGCTCATGCGGAGTTGCCCGTGCTGCTGGCACGCGCCACGTCGGTCTGACGGGCTGCCGGATGGGCGTCCTGGCGCCAATGCAAGCGGCCAAGGCCGCGACAGCGGCGCGCGGAAGCGAGGCGCTCGGCGCGGCGTGTCTGCCGGCCGCGGGGCGAGCGGCGGGCGCGCGTGCGCAGGTGCGGCAGCGCATAGGCAACCTGCAGCGCGGGCCGGATGGCGGGTGGAGCATGCCCACGGGGAGTTGGTACCACCCCGACGTGAACGAGATCATAGAGAAGCACTCGCGCGGCGACGCCGGCGGCGGCGGCGGGCAGTGGTGCGCTGCCCTGCAGCCTCTGGCGTTGCCCTGTTTCGTTGCCTTTCTCATGTTGGGCGTCCTGCGCCCTCTAAGGCTTCCCGGCGCCTGGATGGGTGAGCCCGCGGCGTGCGCAAGATCGCGAGGGTTCCTGCGGCCACAGGGGCGGCTCATGGCTCCCAGCATGGTCGTGCGCACATGCACGCAGAAAGGGGGGTCGGCGGCGGGCGCTGCTGCAATGTCCGGCACCGACACCTGACCCGCGGCGCGCTGCCCCGGGGGCAGGTACGACGGCAGCAGCGGCGACGCCGACGTTGGCGGCGGCCGGAGCCGCGGCGTGTCGGGCGGTGGCGCCGCGGGCCGCCGGAGCGCCGGCAGCGGCGCGGCCGGCCCGCGCGGTGGCCGCGCCGAGCCGCCCTACCCGCGCGACCGCGCGGGCGCCGCCGCGCGCGAGTATTTCAGCGCAGAGCCGGCGTCGGCCGGCACCGACGGCTGGTACACGGGCGCCGACGGCGACCTGGGCGACATGGACCCCGGGCTGGGCCTGGACAGCGTGCGCGGCGACGCGCTCGGCGCCTGGCCGAGCGGCGGGTGGGACGACGCGCCGGCGGCCGGCGCGGGGTCGGACCCCGGCCCCGACCCGAGCGCCGACCCCGGCGGCCCGGGCCCGAAGCCCGCGGCCGCGGCGGCCGGCCGCCCGGCCCTGCAGCCGGACTGGAGCATGTATGGCGAGGCGGGCGGCGGCGCCGGCGGCGGCCTGGTGCGCGGCGACGGCCGGCGGCGCCGGCGCGGCGGCGGTGCGGGCCGCGGCGGCGGCGCCGGCGACGGCGCGGACGGCATGCTCGACCCGCTGGACCTGCCGACCAGCCTGGAGGAGCGCTCCTGGGTGGAGGGCCCGCTCGACAGTGCGCCCCGGGCGCCCACCATCGGTCGCCCACGCCCTCTCCGCTCCAGGCGCCTGCTGTTGTGGGAGCGTGGCTTGCCCGTCGTGAGTCCCCTGGCTTGCCGAGCGCCATCCCTGCCCCACGGCCGCGCCCCCGCCTGGTTGCCCACCTGCGCACTCTAGCAGCCCGCACATGATGCGGCTGAGGGCGGACGGCCACGCAGCCGCCTGATGCAGCCCCCTGACAGCCGTGCCGCTGCGCAGGCGCAGGTGACGACCGTGTGTGGCTGCCGGCGCGGGGCGGCGCGGCGCAGCAGACGCTGGCGGGCAACTGGGACGAGTGGGAGGCGTACGCGAACGAGGCGCTCGGCGCCGGCGGCGCCGGCCTGGACGACTCTGCGGCCGGCCTGGGCCCCGCCGACTCGGTCGACCTGACGCTGTCCGCCGCCGACGCCGCGCTCGCCGCCGGCGGCAGCATGGACGACCCGCTCCCGCTGCTGGGCGACCCGTATGCGGCCGCGAACCCCGTCCTGGATGGCGAAGGCCCGTGGGCCAGCGAGGCCAGGGGCGGGCTAGCATCGGGCGGCGGCGCTGCGGCCGAGCAGGGCGCGCGGCGCCCGGGCCGCGGCGCCAGAGCCGAGGCGGCGCCTGAGGCCGTGGCGGAGGCAGCGAGCGGCGCTGCCAAGGCGCGCAAGAAGCCGGCGGGTAAGGCGAAGGCGGGCGCGCGCAGCGCGGGCGTAGGGGCGGCGAGTGCGCCGGGCGCGGCGACCGCGGACGACGCCGTGTGAGTGCTGACGCTGGCCGGCTGTGCCGCGGGGCGGGCGTGAAGAGAGGCAGAGGCGCACGGACGTAGTGTCGGGGTGTGAACAGCCTGTTGCTGCGCGGGATTTTTGAGAAGCAGCCCGCTAGGTGTGATCGAGAGCGTTGAGCAGCACATGCTGCGCCTGTATATGAAGGGCTGCACATGTGTGCCTTTTGTGTGGTTCATCCAACCGGCAGTGCTCGTTTTGTGCAAGTCTGCTGTACTGCCTCTCTAAATGTACCTGCGCTGGCGAGAGAGGGCTTAGAGAATCAGAGCGTGTAGATGCTCGTGCTGCTTGCGGTTGCCTGGGGGTTGCGCCGGGTGAGGAGGCCTGATTTTGGCGACAAACTTTTGCAGCTTGCTTTAGAACAGCAATTTTAATACAGCTGGCATCGGATGATGGATTGTTCGCCTCCGACACTGATGCAGACGTGGGCATGGACATCAACGGAACAGCAGCAGCATGCGCGTGCACAGCGCGTGACAGACGCAAGCCCGGGCTCCCGACAGGGCAGCGGCGCGCCGCTGCCGGGCAGGCCATCTGTCGCGCGAGCACAGGGGTGCGCCTGGACCCTCTCGTCTCATGGTGCCGCTTGCGCATGTCTGGTCCCCTGCTGGTGTATGACATTCGAGAGCCTGCCGGTCTGCGCTCGCGCCTGTGCCGGCTTTCAGCGAGCAGGCGGCCTTGGCAGGCACCAGCCTGTCAGCATTCCTGCCGCCAGGCTTGGCGGCCCCTTCACCATGCTCGGGCTGTTGGGCTGTCAGGTCGAAGGTCTTTGACGCGCCGGCCGCGCCACCGTGACCGCCCGGCCCTGAGGCTGCGCTGCTGCTGCGCCGAGAGCGGTTCAGGGCCGCAATCAGGTCCGGGGCCTCCGGCGTGCTGGCCCCATCCCTGGCAGCGCCAGAGGTCTCTGGCCCTGCGGGCCCCGGCGTGGGGTCCCCGGGCGCCGCCGCATCAGGGGCGGCGGCGAGCGGCCTGCGCAGGCGCAGCCAGGCCGGGGAGCCCAGGAAGGCGCGCAGCACGGGCCGGCGGAGGAGCTGCAGCGCGTCGCGCGCGGTGCGCCGCTCCATGGTGAAGCCGCAGCGCGCGTACAGCCGCCGCGCGTCCGCGTTGTCCTCCGCGACCTGCGCTGCGGGCGGGGGCGCGCTCGGCTGCGCCGCGTGTGTCCTGGCCGGGCCGCAACAGGCCGCGGAAGGCATGTATCGCATGGGGTCACCACGCGCATGCGCACGTGAGGAGTGGCAGCCCAGACAGCTACGACCTTGGAGTGTCTTTTTGCCCAGGATGTCGACCCTGCCCGCCCATGGTTGACGAGCTCGCTGACAGGATGCATGGCTGCTGCATGCTTCCTGGACAAGGCGCAACCACCGGCAGAGTGCCGCAGGTCAGCGCTCTTGAGTGGGCGCGCGCCCACAGCACCAGCGCGGGCGGCTGCCCGCCCGGGGGTGCGGCCGCCGCGGCCGCGCCCAGCGCCCAGCGCATTAGCGCGGCGCCCATGCCGCGCCCGCGCGCCTCCGGCGCGACCGCCACAAAGTCGACCAGGACCTCGTGCGGCGCCAGCGCGTCCGCGAGCACCCAGTGCGAGGCCAGCATCCAGGCCGCGCGCTGCGCGCCGAACCGCCCGACCGCCTGCGCTTGTCCAAACGCGGCCCTCGCGCACGCTGGTCGTTCCGCCCGTGCAGATACAAGTATGCACATGTGCCGGCCTGATCGCCTCAATGCTGCACGCTCCCTACGAGTTGCTGAAGCAAACATAAAGACATGGGCCCGGGCTCAAGGCATGGCATCATAAGACAGATGGCTTTCAGCGTGCTTGCAGTGTGGCTCAGACTCATGTCGCCGTGCAGCCTCGGCACATGCCAATGCATGGCCCTCACATCCTGCACAGAAACCATGCCCTTGCACTGCGCGCGCATGCACGGTGTCAGGCGCAGCAAGGCGTGCCTGCCAGCAGCTGAGCTGGGGCCTGCTTTCGCCCGGCAGCTTCAGCACCACCGCCCCAAGCACGCGCTCGCCGTCGCAAGCCAGGCCTGCCGCTCATGGCGGCCAATCTCATGGACCCGGGGGGGGCAACAGCAGCGGATGACGTCGCGTGCGGGCTGCGCGCTCCATGCACCCAGACAGCATCTCAGCTGTAGCCCACACTTGGGCCCGGAGGGCTGCATGGCGCATGCATCCAAGCCCACATGGCTTCTCTGTATGTGAAGCAGGACGCTCTGCAGCTCATACCATGACACCCCACAGCAGGTTCAGCATGATGCAGAGCCTGCCAAGGGCGGTCCGAGGAGCCGCCAGGCAGTGCCGCACCAATGTGTCGCCACTGAGCTGGGTCGCGCCCCAGCTGCTCGCTCTCCAGCTCCGTCCACTGCGCGGGCGTGAGGCCCGCGCCGCGGACCTCCGCCAGGAAGCTGGACGCAAGGAACTCCGCCACACGTAGTGCATCGGCGCGAGTTGCGGCCGCCCGCACGTCCCAGCACGCACTGGGTGGCGGCGGCATGGCGGCGCCCCCCAGCGTGGCCGCCTTTCAGCGTGTGGTGTTCCCAGGAGGGCTGCGGAGTGCCCGCCTTGAGCTCTTCTGCAATACCAGCTGCTTCCTGGCTATGGTGTGCAACTCACGGGTGCCTAGCGCGTATCCTCTGGTGTGTCTGAAGCTGTATGAAGCACCTCAGGAAGATCTCCCTTTGTCAGGTGATGCGCGTCGTTGGAAAGGCAAGCAGCACAGCTGCGACAGACAAGTGCCGTTCTATAGCGAGGTGTGTAAACGATGGTGTATATGCACTCGCGCGAGTGCTGCCAGGTGCCGAAAGTACGAACTCGAGAGCAGCTCTCGATGAGGGAACCTCGGGAAGCCCTTGCCTGTGCTGTGCCTGCGATGACACAGACTGTGAGGAGCCAGGCAAGCGGCAGCCTGTCTGCTTGTCTGCAAGGGCGGGGACTGTGCGCGGCGGCGAGCCTTGAGCAAGGATGGCGTCAAGCGCGCAGAGGCGCAAGACGTGCCAGCTAGCGCCGTGAGCATGATAGCAGCTGCGCCGCGAGCGGCCTTGCTGCTGCTTGTGCTGGTTTGCGGTTGCAGCGGCGCGCTTTGGGGCCGGCGGCGCGCAAGCAATGACCTGCCTGTCTACCAGGTGGTGCCCTATGACCTGCAAGAGCGTGGCCGAGGTGAGCAGAGTCCGTGGTCTCCGCTGCATCACCGGGCATTGGTTGGTTTGGTGCCACGCTGAGGTGCTGCAGGATGCCACAGTACGTAGCGGTGCCTGCAGGTGAGCTGGCCAAGGTGCAAGAGGCTGCAGACACCGAGCGGGGCCACAGCTTCCTGTCCAGGCTGTTCCGGACTGACTGCTACACAGAGGCGCTGCACCAGCTCAATGTTGAGCGGTGCGCAGAGCTGGGCAGCGAGCAGCGCACGCGGCTGGTGTGCACACAGCCCAGCCTGTGTTTGCCAAAGCCCTTGACTGAGTTGTGCTGGCAGTGGGCACTGGTGAGTCGCTGAAGACGACACGCTGACCGGAACATGCGCAGGCAATGCTCATGACAAACTGCCAGCTCTCCATACTCGGCGAGGTCACCTTTGCGTGCCGCGCGGATATGACGCTCAAGCAGTGCAACGAGGGGATGAGCAGCAGGGCGTTTGACTTGTTTGGCAACATCTTCGCAAACGTGGACAGGTGCGCGCGGCTCTCAGCACTGCGGCTGCCATGTATGGCCAGGCTGCAGTCACCAGTCTGCTTTGTCAAAAGCACACGATGCAGTCTCTTGGTGGGGCGCAGCATCTGCCTCTTCCTGCTCAACCAGCACTTTCAGCGCCGGACGGAGCACTTGCTGAATTCGTTGCATACGTCAGCGAGCGTGGCAGAGGAGGCGCTCAGCTCCGTCTTTGGTAGCCTGAACAAGGCGCAGGCACGCTGTGCCCCGTTGCAAGGAGCTCTTGCTCCCTATCAATGCATGCCATGCTTTGGGCCTATTACCAAGTGCTGACATGTGCAGTCCACGACCCTGACGAAAGTCCCGGCTTGCAGGCGCGACTGAGCGATATTGGCGGCACGCTGGCGGGTGTTGACAAGCGGCAGAAGGTGTGCCGGCTTTTTCGCCTTGTTCATGGTCAGCCGTGTGAATAGTTAGGAGAAATCAAGGAGCATTCGCAGCCATCAATTCGATAATGTAGCACGCGGCAGCGTTTACCCCTTGCAGCTTTTGTAAAGCTGTCTATCTGCATGTGCGCATGGTCAGCTGATGCCAGTCGGAGATTACCTGCTTCTGGTGTGCCTCAACAGGGCCTTGAAGCAACAGTGGGGAGCAGCCTGGCCACAATGCGCGTGCTGGAGCAGAAGGCGTCTGCAATGCAGGGCAGTCTGCAGCACATCACAGAGAACGAGGCGCGGGCCCCGTGGGGGGCCGACATGTGTGCTGCTTCAAACAAGCAAATAAATACAGAGTGTGGAGTCTGGCGCCAGAGGATAAACCAGAAGCCTTGCTTGACAAGCTCGGTGCAGAGGCCCAGGCGGCGAGCGGTGCGCAGAGACCGTCACCTAGCCACAGCAGTGGCTGCAGGTAGCCAGACCCATAGCAGCCTGCTGGGCACTTGCTGCAGGGCGCTGCTGTGTCGGCAGAGCTGTGCGCTACGCTTGCTGGCGAGCTTGGGCGTGCACAACCAGTCCATATGGTTGCGTTCAGACTGAAAGTTCGGCAAATGATGGCAGTGTCGTGCGCTGCGCCATGGCGGCAGACACGGCTGGAGGGGATGCAGCTGGAGGGGCTTGCGGAGGGCAAGCAGCGCCCTAGGAGCGGCGTGCCACAGCAGCTCATGCGTGCGCTGCGCAGGCGCTGCTGCTGGAGAGGCAGAGCCGGGCTCTGCTGTCGCTGGCGGATCTGGACGCGCAGGAGCGCGCGCGCGCGGCAGATGCGGCGGCGCGCTGGCAGGCGCGGCCCCGCGCGCCGCGCACGGGCCCTGCACGCCTGTCAGCGGGCTCCGGGAGATGCTCTGGCATGCGGAAATCCGGACAGCATGCTGGACATTCGCGAGTGAGGCGTGCAGGCATGGCTGCTAACGCCAAACAGAGAGCCTGTGCACGCTGCACATGTGCAAAACTGTGCATGAGCGCATGCTGCAGGGTGCTAGCGCGGCTGGCAGCGGCGATGGCGCGCAGGCGGCTCAAAGTGAACTGGCGCTCATGCTCTGCGGCCTGCTCAGCAGGCGGCGAGCCGCACGTGGCGCGCATGATGCGTGTCAGCACCAGCCGTGTGCAGCTGCATGGTGAGCAGCGGCCTGCGCTGCGGCAGGCCGCTGAGGTGCGGGAGGGCGCGCTGCGCATGGAGGCCGAGGCGCAGCGGCGCGCCGAGCTGGCGCAGCACCAGCAGCTTCTGGGGACCATGCAGTGCGGAACCCTCAGGACCTCCCTCTGAAGATGGAAAGGCCGTGTGCATGGCTATGTCACGTGCAAGCTGGTGCGACTTTGGCTGCGCTGACTGCCAGTGCATTGCAGGCGTACATCGAGGCCCGTCAAGCCTGTGCAATATTATGAGTGGGTGATGTCATGCGTGAGGATGGGCTCTTCTCAGAGAGGACAAGGAGCACCGAGGTTTTGTGCAGGCTAGGCCCCAGTAGAAGGATGGCCTCTTGAGCTTGAGCAGAAACCGCATCGGGTGTGCAGAGCCTGTAGCCATGTGAAATCGCACGGCACATGCTTCTCCGTCCTGCCCGGTGAGCGGCTGCGGCATGGCGCCGCGCAGCGACCTGGCGGAGCACACGACGGGCCTGCGCTGGGTGCTGGAGCGCGTGGCCGCCGCGCAGCAGCGCTCCGAGGCGGCCCTGGGCCTCATGTTGGGCCAGGCGTGGACCACTGAGGACCTGGCCTTCTATGCGTCCGCCGCGGGCGCGCACACCCCCCAGGCACTGCAGCAGCACCACACGCGGCGCGGGGCCCCTTGCTGGTCCGCTTCTAACGGTTAGCAGTGTCCGCTTAGCCAGGCTCTTGACTCGGCAAGGACCGTTCCGATGCCACCGCCGTCCGTGTGCCTGTCGGGGTGAAGGCCGAGCGCATGCTGGCTGTGCATGCTTGGTGTTGCCCAGCCACAGCCATGCTCTGTTCCGCGCGCGCACTGAGGCAGGCGCGCGCAGGCACTGCCTGGCTGTCGCCGGCCGCGCGCGCGCCCGTGCTCGCCGCGGCCGGCAGCGCCTGGGCGCTGGAGCGCCTGCAGGCGCCGCTGCGCGCGGCGGCCGGCGCCGCGCTCCTGCCCGCGTGCGGCCTCACGCGCCTGCTGGCGGCTGCGACGCCGTCGGTGCCAGCCCTGGACTGGCTCAGGGCTGCGGCCGAGCGCGCCGCTGCGCTGGCAGACGCTGCAGTGGCACGGCTGCAGGGCGGCGGCGGCGGGTCGGCCGCGCTGCTGCGCCGCGCGGCGTTCAAGCGCGGCGTGCGCGCGCTAGCCGCCGCGCTGGTGGTTGCTGCGCTGTGGTCCGCGCCGCATGCCGAAGGCGATGCGCTGCGGTGCGCCGCCTTGGGCCTCCCAGAATCGTGGGCACTGCTTGTTTGGCGCTTGGGGTTTTCATGCAGCTCTGTATATGACTCTGCGCTGGTGGTGAGCTGATGAGCGCTGTGCCTCAGCAGAGTGTCTGCAAGTGGACGACATGTCATGTGCGCGGGGCAGTGCAGCCTTGTGAGGAGAGTTGGGAGTATGGAGCGGTATGGTCTTTGTGCCTTCAGACTGTAGGTGACAAGGAGCTGGGTGTATACTGCGGGACGCAACTCGTTGCGGGTAAGGCATATGACACAGTGCGTGGGGGACGCATGCGGCAGGCGCATGGAGGCGCGGCTGCAGGCGCAGCTAGCAGCGGCAGAGGAGGCCATCCGCGCGGACATGCGCCGGCAGCTGCTGCAGCAGCGCCGCGCGCTGCTGCAGCGCCTGGACGCAGCGCGCAGCGCGCGTGAGCATAACGCTACCGTGGTCTCTGGACCCGCCCTGACCCTCGGCCACGCGGCGGCTGTGGCGCTGCCTGCTGCTGACGCAGCCCTGGGTGCGGACAGAGGCGCGGGCGCCGGCGCGACTGGCGCCGGCTACACGCCACATGAGGGCGCAAGGCAAGGGCTTCCTGAGAGGGCGCCGGTGCCGCGGGAGGTTGCTCAGGCAGCTCGCGCGCGACAAGAAGTCGAGACGCAGCCCTGGTGCGCCTGCTCTGGTGCGCGCTGAATATTCTCATGGTAGTGTGTGGTGCCGACAGACCCACACAGACCTGAGATGTGTCCAAGGCAGCCATGCCCTCACAGTTCTCAAATCAAAATGCGTGCTATGGGACATCTTCCGCCGCGCGGCAGGGGTGCGCCGCTCGCTGTACGCAGCCATGCGCCCGTCACGCCGCAACCGGCCCCACCAGCGGCAGAGCCCACGCGCGAAGCCACGCAGCCCGCGCACGCTCAGGTCCCGCAAGCTGATGCCGCAGCTCCAGGGCACACCTCGAGCCTGGCTCCGCCTGACGTGCGCAGCGCAACATCGGCGTCCGCCGCGACTGACACGCCTGCGGTGGACCGCGCGGAGCGAGTGAGCGGGGTGGGGTCGCAGGCGCCGTCGCGCGCGGCACCCGTCGGCGGGCGCAAGCGCAAGTCGCTGGCGGCCAAAGTAAGTGCCGGCGAGGGCAAGAGGCGCAGCATCAGGCGGTGAGCGCGCCGCTGACGACACGGTTGTGCAATCTGCTCTGCACACCGTGCCTGTCGTTCTAGCTATCCTGGTAGACCTCGTGGATACCCTGATCCTGTTGGTTTTGTGGTGTGAACACATGTCACATCAAGCACATGCTCGTTTGGCCAGTGTAAGATCCGCTGTCCCATCACCGTGCACAGCTCCTGTTTGCCGCATGTTACAGGGGTGGCAAATGTGCGAGTTCAATGCGACGGTTTCAACATGTTTCTGTGCAGCATGCGGCCCAGCGGCCTGTATAGGTACTCTCATGGCAAAACGTTGCGGCAGCTTGCTCAATGGAGATTGATCGTTCCTGGTGAGACGTGTGCACTTGCTACTGCCTTACACTCTGCATGGGCCCTTCAAATCTCACACATGCGTTGAGGTGTCAGAGCTTGTGCCTGGTGATGCAATGGCGACCTAACAGTCACATGCTGCATGACCGTACCGGAAGTGGCACTAAGCTGGCAGGCCAGCGGCTAGCAAGTCACAAGCGAGCCCCTTGCATCATATGCAGCCCCACGCACTGCTGCACAGCGCGCAGTGCGGCACCTCAGCAGCACCCCTGCCGACCAGCCACTTCTCAACCCTTCTGAGTATGCAGACATCTCATACAGAATGGTGTTGCGTAGTGAAATCCACCAAAAGAGAGAGTACAGACATTTACACGCTCCGCGACACACGCGTAGGCGCGCAGCGTAGCAGCTGTGTCAGTTTGAACAAGGCAGCTTGCCAGCCTTTGTCCGCCTCCTACCTCCTTTCCCCTTTGGCGCACGCACGGTGCCCTGCCTTGCGTACCCGGCTGCGAAGCCTCCCTAGCACAGCAACTCATGCCTGCTCACACTCGGTCAAGCGCACAGTTTGCAGGCACACCTTCCCAGCGCCTCTTTGCACCCCTGCTCCCAACAGGCAATCAAGGGTGGGCAGTGCTGAGCCGCCCTAGCATGGGCATCAGCAACCCAGAGCTATGCCCTGCACGGCGGGAAGTATGAGGAGCCAATGTGCGCTCCCCGCATGATGGACGCCTGCACCGAGTGCTCAAACTGGCGCTGGTTGCCTTGCAGCATCTCTGCGGCCTCCTTGTTCAAAGGATCTTCAGGGTTGGGGTCCTGCGGTGGCCGCAGCCCCAGTCAAAGGCAGACCCATGTGCACCCACTGTGCAGACACGCTTATAAGTATCCACTGATATTTCATTAGAGCAGCAACATGCAGCGACACTCTCCTACACAATTTGCAAGCCGCTATTTCTGTGTTGGTGCATATGTATAGGTGAATTTGTACGAGAAAAGCATGTCGAGAGTAGAGCAGGGCATAGGGGAGCTTGACGCACCAGGAACAGGAACTGCAGCCCGTAGATGACGGAGTTGATGGACAGTACAGGCTTCCAGTCCTCGCGCAGAATGTTCAGGCACACGTTGCCTTCCAGGTCAATATTTGGATGATACACCTGCAACGGGGCACATGCCTGCTCAGCCAGCGCTACACCACTGCAGAAGAGTTATCAGAATGAGCACATCCTGGTTGTATGAGCAGCTCAAGCCACAGTTTGGCTGAAACAGACCTATGGCTTGAAGGGCCTGCTGTAGATCACAGCAGAGCAGTCAGTGCATGTCAGCGACAGCAGACACGGCATGAAGGAGGGGCTTCATCGCAGAGGGTGCCTGCCTTTGTCAGACACTTGACCTTGGGCGCGTCGTGCGGGTAAGAGGTCGAGATGTTGAAGGAAAAGGTAAACGCGCCTCCCCTGCCAGCAACAGCATGCCTCGGTAGCAGCAACGCCGATGTGCAGACTCCAAGGGCGGCACAGCTTTTGACCCGAGACTGAGGGGGCCTGAGGCGCACTTGTACGTGCCCTCGTCTGGCCTGATGGTTATCTCGAAGACCAGCAGCTTGTCCTTGCCCTAGCACCCCAGCCAGTGTTATACGGACCTTGTATAGGCTGTCCAGTGCTTTCTGTACCTTCGGCACCAAGGACCGCACCTGCGGAAAGTTGATGCTGATCCCCTTGCCCAAGTTCAGCTCCGAGATGTCTGGAGCAGCCACAGCACACGGTCAGTCCCACAGCAGACCGAGCAGCAAGGCCCAGCCAGGAAGCTGAGTGCAGTGGCAGCGTGCCGGACAGCGTGCTGACTGGCAGCGCTCAGCGCACCCTTCTGCAACCGGAGCTCGCCGGCGCTCTGCTTTACTGCCCTGGTCAGGCCGTTGTTCGCGGCTGCCTCCTTCTTCTGCTTCTCCTGTTTGCCAAGTGCAGGTCAGCGTGGCCGCGCGGGGCCAAGGCAGACAGGCGGTGCGCTACACAGCCTGCAGTGGTCTCACACCTTTACAGAGAAGAGCTTGATCATTGCTTTTGCTGGGGCGGCCCCAGCCGCCCTGCCGCTCGCTGTGGTGGGGCGCGCAGCCGCTTTGTTGGTTGAGACACAGGCCCGAGACAGCCGCCTTCGCACCTCGCTATGCTATCGGAATACCACGCTCAGGGAAGCAGCAGTACCTGACAGCCCCGCCTCCGTTCTGGTTGTGCGAGCGATCAAACTCGGGACCGGTGTTAAGCAACCACCCGAGCGCTGACCCATGCCCACAAATGCTCGCGAGCCTGTTTTGCGAGGCTCCTAACTTGCGCACCTCTGCTCCTCGTTCCAGCGACTGAGTGAAATATACACGGACTGCATGAATAAGTGACGGCGCAATTACAACAGAGGCCAGCGGGCGCTTGCATCGCAGCCGGGTGCGCCTGGGCTGGCTGGGTGGCGCGTGAGAGGCGCCTGAGCTTGGTTAATAAGAGAGGCTATGATGACAACAACTTGATCTTATCAGACTGGCTTTGCCGTTGCGCGGCTGTAGCAGCCCGCAGCCAAGAGTAGAGCCGCTGTTGAGAAAAGGCCGAACTGAGCCTACATACACCACTCTTGCTGGCTGTTGCTGTGTGCGCTTCACTGTTTGCAGCCTCCCCCACCGGCAGTGGCTAAGGCTGTGTCTGCACGCACTGACAGCAGCTTCGCGGGGTGCATAGGAGGTACCGCCTTCTGGAGCTGCCTGTTGTGTTGAAGTCTGGGCCTGGAGCAGCCCTGTCCTTTGCAGTGCAGTTGTTGCCTTTGCTGTGACTGCCATGCTCCTGGTGCGTTGTCGGTGTGAGTGGGAAAGTTGCAAGGCTGTGCAGGGCTGCACAGTGAAGCCTGCTCACATCAGTATAAGGGCTATAGCTATGTGTGTGCGCGGCTGCGTGCAGGTAACAGCACCTTCACTCGGCGCATGCTCTGCACAGTCATCCTTACAACAGTGCAAGTCCTTGAAGGGATGCATGAGTGCATAGCCGCATAACCAGCATGATGAACATGCTCCCTTGATCATCCAGGGCGGGCAGCAGCCTACAGGGGCCCTGGATCATCCAGGGTGGCCAGCAGCCACCAGTGGCTGCACTTATGCATCATGATGTCGCGACTCCGCACTGGGCTACATGGGCGGGCGTCAAGTGCAGGTCGACTGCGCCAGCCGGGGAAGCCCGAGAGGGACCGCAGGGCAGTCAACGAGAAGGTCGTGAGCTTTCGCAGCAGTACGTTCCCCGTCATCTGGACGCAGGGCAGCACATGCTGCTCCTGTGACCGGGTGACAGGTTGACTGGGTGCGTGCACGCACGCAAGACAGCGTCATGGCAAAGGAACAAGCCCCTCCACATCAGCCACCAATGGGCATGCAGGGGTGCCCAGGTGCAACTGGGCAGCCAACCATGCTAGAAGCAAGCAGAACAGGTTGCACGAGGGACGGAGGGGTGTCGTGCTAGCCCATCCCATTGCGCAGGGCACAGACGCGACTTTGGTCAAAGCTGGACCAAGCAGCCAGGAAGCAACCTTCGAGGCCTTGGCGTGCAACAAGCAATGAAAACGCAACAAACAAGCAGATGGGGTGGCGGGTCACTGTACAGAAGAGGGAGTTGCAGCGATGGACCACTTGGTCAACCTGCCAGCAGCCCTGGGAGTCGTCGGGACCGCGCGGGATCATTTTGGACGCGGCGGTGCTGGAGAGCAGCGGTGTCACTCCGGCTCCAGCAGCGCAGCATACTCGATCAGCAGCCGCAGCCTGCGCGCGCGCGCGCCCCACAGCATTTCAGCAGTGCGGCGCCTCGCCACGGGGCAAGCACGCCCTTAGGCACGCACCCTGCGAGCGCGCCGATGGGCAGGCATGCAGCGAGCGCGCACCAGTAGCACTCCACGTCCTCCAGGCGTAGGTGCAGCCGCGCGACGACCGCGGCCTGCTCAGCGATGGAGTGCGCCTCGGCATCATGCGTGAGCGCCCAGTCCAGGCGCTCGCTCAGGTCCGCATAGTCCAGCTGCACCTGCGCGGCACGCCCCTCCCCTCAGCCTGGGCCTGCCGTCCAGCATGCGCCCTTGTTTCCTATGTAGCTCGCTCCCTTTGGCGCCCTACAGCAGGGACAGAACAGGTGCAAGCGCGGCGCATTGGCTGGATGGGCAGCACGAGATGCTGCAATGAGACGACCTGGGGGGGCAGCTCGCGTGAAGCTCGCCATGTCACACGGAGCAGCGGGCATGCATACCTTTACTGCATTTCCATACACCTCCAAGTCTGCACGCCCCATCACAAGCATGCCGCGCTGAGGCAGGGACGGGCGCCCTCACCGGCAGGTAGTGTACAAAGGGCCGAATGCGGTCGTCGTACCACTCGGTGAAGAGGTGGCTGCGGAACACCAGCGAGCCGGACGCCAGCGTCCACAGCAGCCTGCGTCGCGCGCGCTGTCCGGTCATGTTGGGAGCGCATGGGAGTGGTGATCCTTCCCGCACAGCGGGCGTTGGCTACGCTAAAGGCCGCATGCGGGACCCGTGACCGCCGGCAGGCGTCCCTGGGCCAGTGCCATCCGCCTGGCTGATGAGCGTGCCGCGCGATCAGGCGTCATAATGAGCCGCCCTGCTTGGGAGAGCCAAGGCTGCGTGACTGCACGCATTACAAGGACGGAGCTCCAGCTGTGTGCATGATTGCTTGCTTATCAGGGGTGCGGCCTGCGCGCGCGCCTGCTGCTGAACGTGTTGCCCTCCACGATCATCAGGTGGCGGTGCCGGAAGGCTGCGCGCTCGTCCACGTGCTCCTTGCGCCCGTACCGCGCCTCCATCTCCGCGCACGCCTCAGGCTCGCACTGCACACCCACGCTCTTAGTGGTTAAGCCATGCCTCTTTGCAGCCACTCCCCCCGGCGAGTCCACCGCCCTGCATGTCGCAGGCCCACCCGGCGGCGTCAGCAGAGCACTGGCAGCTCGAGGCGCAACCGAAATTAGTACAGGTATTAGTACAGGAAATGTGCCGGTCTCTCCCATGACCGGGGAAATGAGGCAGTCACACGGTCACCACAGGACCCCATACTTATGTATGGGCACAGGGGCACGCGCCTGCAGGAAGTTGGTGAAGCCGATGTCCATGCGTGAGTCGTTGGCGGCCAGCTCGACCAGGCGGTGGCGGTGGAAGCGCTCGTACGGCGTGCCGACCTTCACGCCGCCGCCGGTTGTGCTGCCGCGGAAGAACAGCCGCGGCACGCGCTGCTCCCAGGGCAGGGCATCAGGGTCCGCGTCCGTGCCAGGAGACCCCGCACCCCAGCCCCCCAGACCGACCAAGCGGCGTGCATAGGCCCAGAACCCTTCGGGCTGCCTGCGCAGGCCCGCCAGGTGCTGGCTGTGGTACCAGGGCGGCGCGACCAGGTCGCCGTGGCAGCCGGCGATCTTGGTCATGCTGATGACCGGCAGGAGCGCGCGCTCGACCTCCGCGCCGTCGCGCAGCGAGCTGAGCACGTAGCCGTGCAGCTCGCCGCGCTGCGTCAGCTCCTCCGACGCGTTGGCGCATGTGGTCGCCAGCCGCTCCGCGAACGTGCCCTCGCCCGACAGCACCTGCCGCAGCGATGTGCGCCTCGCTCGGCCCGACGCTGAGAGCGCGGCAGCGGCTCCGCTCGCGCCCAAAGGCGCATTCATGGTCACCAGTCAGTCTGCATGTGCCTGGCTGCAGCTGCACTGGGCGTCAAGCCTGGGCTTACTTTGCGGGCTCTGCCAATCGCGCCTACACGCGGTGTGGCTCAGCCGCTGCGCACGATCCAATTCCCCATTCCCGCATCAGCACAGCCGGGCCTCGACTGCACCAGCTCCGCGACCCCGGACGCGCAATGGGCCGCACGGTGACGGCGCGCGAGCAGGAGCGCTTCGCTCGGCGCGCAGCTGATGGAGCGCCAGCAGGGTCCCTGATTGGTGACGGAGTGCCAGCAGGGGCCCTGGGCCAAGGCCCCACGCGCAGCGCACCCGCGGCGTGTCCAGCGTGTTGACCACAAAGTCGGTGTCCGGCAGGTGCGGCCCGAGCGCGTCCAGCACGACCAGGTACTCGCGCGCCTGCGCGGCCAGCTCCGGCGCCGCCTCGAAGCTCACGCGGCCGCGCCGCACGCTGAAGCGCACCGTGTGCGGCAGCGCCGCCGCCGCCGCGAGCGCGGCGCGCGTGATCGGCCGCGCCGTGCCGCTTGAGGTGCGGGCGCGCAGGAAGGGCGCCAGGTCGGCCTCCAGGCGGTCATAGCGGCCGAGCACGCACTGCCGCGGCCGCGCGTACGCCAGCCAGCGGTCGAAGCCCGGCGGCGGCGGCCGCGCGTAGGGGAACATGTCGGCGTCCGCGCGGTAGCGCTCGCGCGGCGCCGCGACCAGCACCGGCGCGGGCGCCCGCCGCGCGCCCGCCGGCGCCGCGAACAGGCACAGCGGGTGCGCCGCCCCGCGGCCCGGGCAGCCCAGCAGCGAGTGCACGCACGCCTGGACGCGCGGGCGCCCGCTGTCAGCTGGCGCCGCTGCGGAGGGAGCGCCTGCGACCTACCCCGGCGCTGAGGGCGCGCGTCACCGCTGTGAACCGCAGAGCGGGGCAGACACGGGCGCGCGGGTCCGGCATGTGGTGCAGGGAGGGCACGCACGCCAGTCAGAAACACCACGGCGGCGCCGAGGATGAGCACCCACAGCCGCGCGCCCACGAGAAGGCGCGAGCAGGCCAGCCAGGGGTTGCCCTGGCTGCGTGAGGCACGCAAACAGTGCATGGCTGTCTGCTCAAGGTGCCGCCACGGCTGCAGCAGCGCCGGCCCGCTTCTCTGCCACGCACTGTCCTGACCTACACGCACGCCCCGTATGCATATTGGACTCTAGACCACCCCCACGCTTCACAGCGGTTGAAAAGGTTTTCACATACACAGGAGAACCGAAGGAGGAAAGACTTGCGCTCAGTAACGTAGTTTATATCACTGTTCTATGACAGCTTCCTGCCTACCGCTGAAACGACAGCGAACGACTGCTGCCACACTGCACTGTCGTAAGTGGTCGTACACGCTCGGGTGGGTGTGCGGCGAGGACGAGGGAGCTCAGCGTCGAGAGATGACCGTTTCAGGCACTCGTTACCCCTACCCTTCAATTTTGATTTTGCTAACTCTCCCTGCATTGCGCGCGCGCGCGCTTTGAGGCTTTCCTTGCCATCATTCAGCGCTGACGGGTATGTTTACCAGATGATGCGCCGGGCGTGCGACCTGGCAGCAACAATACCTCTGCTACTGGTGTGCACACTCATCCAGCCTGGGCCAGTGGGCGCCACCACTACAGTCAACCCCGGTGCAGACACCAGCAACACCGTCTGTCCGACGGCAGACTGGAGGGTGCGGGCCCTGCGCGTGTGCCTGCCTGCAGCCGCTGTGACCTGCTTTGCAGCCAAACCGCCCCCTTCAGAGCAGCAGAGCGCTGTCCCAGGCCCGCGTCCCTTACCTGCCTGGCAGGCCGCCTCAACTCCCAGCAGGACCGGGGTCTCACGGGCAAGGAAGGGCTGCGCCTTTACTGCGCTTGCATACATACACTGAACAACCCTGAGCAGCTCGGCGGCCCTGGCGCACCAGCGTGCTCTGCACCTGCCCCTCGGCGGCAGCGGAGGCGTGCAGCGGGTGCCTGCGTCCGGCGCAGCGTGTCGCCTTCTTCGGAGCGCCGGTCGCAAGCGGGGCTTTCACACCGTGGGACTTTAGCCTCACGTCGCCCTACTTCCGCGGCGCCGTCGAGCGCCGCGTGCTGCCCTCGGCGCTGCTGCTGGCAGCTGCGCTCGTGCTCTTGCTGTCTTTTATCCTATGGCACGTCCCCCGCTTACTGCGCCACGAAATTCAAATGGTCTACTGTCTGTGACGCAGCCTCATGCGGCAGGAAGCTGATTTGCAGCATGTGCTGGCTTCGCCTGCTGCCCTGTTTGAGTGAGTGAGCGCCTGCCATGGGCTCTCAAGTAAGGCAGCCGCCCGCGGGAAGGGGGGCGCGGCCTAGGTATGCCCATGCATGCGGAGCCGAGGTCGTGAGGCGCCCGCGCGCGCGCGCGGCAGGCGCGTGCTGCGCTGCTGCTGCCTGTGCTGCTGCCGGCGCCGGCCGGCGGACGACCCGGAGGCGGTGCTGGGCGGGCGCGCCATGCGCGCGCACAAGGCGCTGCTGCTGCTGCTGTGCGCGGGCGTGGCGGCCTGCTGCGGCTATGGCATGGCGCGCGCGGACCTGCAGTGGGTGGACCAGGCGCTCGGCGTGCTGACCTCCATAAAGGTGCGCGCGGGCTGGGCGCCACGCCTCCATTCTGTTTTCAGTGCCGGGCTCCATAAAGGCGGACGCTGGCCAAGCGCCACGCCTCCGTCCTGATTCAGCGCTGGCCGGACAGGGATGTTGGACCATGGCTTGGCGTGGCCAGCGTCTCAAGGCGCATCACCCCATGGGAGGGCCATATGCTTGAGAAAAGAACTCTGAGTTAGATGCTGGGCGTGCTCATATCTTTCACAGCGCATGCTGCCAGTAAGCACAGCACGACTCCACTCCCTGCGCACTCCGCCGCCACAGCCCATATGTCACGCCAGACGTAGGGCTCACCGCTGGCGCACCTGCTGCAGGCATACGTGTTGCTGGAACATGTACCATATTGGCAGAGGGCTGCGCACCTCAGTAGCGCGCGCACGCCTCGCCGCTCACGCGGCTGTGACCATGCACAGGCGTTCTTGGTGGCCGCGCTCGCATTGGCGGGGCAGGCAGCGACAGACATATCATCAGTTACGGGCATCCTCGACACAGTTTCTTCCATCCTGGCCATGGACGTGGACCCTGCCGGCATCGCCGCAGACACTGCGGTGCGCGCAGCATTCCCGCCAAGCGCCCAAGCAGGGACAGCCTCAGATGAAGGGTACAAGGAAGCCTCAGGGCACCAAGATGCGGTGCACTCGCCTCTCCTCCCAACCACGCGGCTGCCAGGTGCGTGCATGCTGGGCAGCACCTACATGCCTGCTTTTGCATACGGACAAAAGCCGACACAGACTATCAAGCTGGAGGTAGCACCGCTGCAGCAGCAGCAGACCGGCGATTGCGGGCGAGCCGGGGGCGCCAGCGGCGCGCAGTGCCTGGCGCCCTGGCTGCGCGGCATGGTGGACCCCAGCCTGGTGCAGACAGAGCTCGGCGCGCTCAGCAGCGAGCTGACGGCCATCGCGATGCCTGCTTTCCACGCCTTCACTGCCGACGTGACCACGCTGCTGGTGCGCCGGGAGGCCGCGCCGCATGCGGCCCCAGGCATGCAGCGAGCTTGGGGGCGGCGCTGGGGCGGTGGAGGTCGCTGCCAAAGACACAAGCAACACCATGCGCCATGCTCACGAGCGGCGCCCGTGCTCTTGCAGTGCTAGGTGCATGGCATTGCACGCACACGTGGGGCTTGCCGTTCAGGGCCGGGCGGCTCACGCTGTAGCTGCATGCTGCGCCGGCTCGCACCCGTCCTTGCAGCGCAGCGCCCGCAGGCTTGGCAGACGCACCACCCATGCTGAGCCGCCACGGGCACACGAATACACCCTATACCCTATGCCCTACCATATACCCTATATGGTGGCTCTGCCAGTGTGGAAGCTGCATGCACCTCAGCGCTGCGCGCGCCGCAGAACGTGGAGCTGCCGCAGCTGCAGTCCGCAGCGCTAGTGATCGCTGGCGCGCCCGCATTCGCATCCGCGCTGGCAGCCCAGGTCAACGCGTTCACGGCGGCCGCCAATGCGCTGCCGGGCGCGTACGCGGGCACGCCGACCTACCCGGCGCTCGCCGCCGCGCTGGGCGCGCTGCTGCCGCTGACCGGCGCCGGCTCGAAGACGACGCAGCTGCAGGGCATTGAGGCGGGCTTTGACACGTTCTACGCCGCCAAGGTCAACGACACCACGGGCGCGATGTTGGCGGATGTGAACGGGTGCGCGCCCGGCCGATGCGCTTGGGCGGGCGTGCTTGCTGCCGCTCACTGACCAGTATCGCCTGCGTGTGTATGCTGACTGCATGTTGGCAAAAGCATGTATGAGCAGTGTCTCAGGGCAGCTGAGCTGACAGGGTCGCTGTGCACTTACGTTGGCGCTGAGTTTGCTGCGCTCCAATAGCTCGTACCCTCACAGCATGGGGCGCAAGGCAGTGGAGAGTGAACGGCCGCACATAGGTAGCTGTAGCTCGCCAGAGCCCGCTGGATATCTAAAGCCTGCACGCATGCAGGCTGGTGGCGGTGGCGACAGCGCTGACCACCGCGGTCCCCGTGATGACCGGGCAGCTGCTGGCCGTGCGCGATGGCTATGCGACCGCGCGCCCCTGCCTGACCGGCCTGCTCGCCCGCGCGGCGCACATCGACGCCGTGGTCGTCGGCCTGCCCGCCTCCATGCAGGCACGCAGGCCCCGGTCCTGAGCCCGCTGCTCCTGCAGCTCCTGCAGCAAGCGTTGCGGCTGCGCATGCCATGCCGCAGCTGGCTGATGCTGCCCGGGACGGAGGAGGGAGGTCTGGGAAGGCCCTTCCGGGTGGGATCCGTGACGCTCCCCCGTTCAACCAGGCATCGCGCTGCTTGTTGCCGGGCGCCGCGGCGCCCACTCGAGGACCATCCCCAGCTGATCAGCTCTGCGTGTCCGCTCCGCGCTCGCAGGCGTCCATGAGCCAGTTGAACAGCTCCCTGAACTCGCTCGACGGCTTCCTGCTGAGCGGCACGCTCGACGTCACAAGCCTGGCCGCGTCGGCCGACTCTGTGGCGGCCGTGGCGATGCCGCCGCAGCCGACCACCTCCAGCACGCTCAGCGCGCTCGCCGCGGCCGAGGTCCGCAACCCCGCGCAGGGCTGCGGGTGAGGGTGCAATGCAGGCAAGCTTGCGTGCGCCTTCGCGCGCGCCTGGCGCTCAGCACCTCCGGCTGGTCAGGCCTGTGACTGCCGGACATGGGCGCATGGCAGAAGCAGGCCTCCTTGCCCGCGTCACGCCACCCTGGCAACGCAGCCGGGGCCGCCCCGGACGAGAACGCAGCGCAGCACATGGACGGCGCCCGCATGCAGCCACGACACAACAGAGGCAGGCGAAGGTCACACGCATGCGAGCCAGCACACCTGCGAGCGCTGCGCTGCTGGGGAGTGCTCAAGCCTGTCTCACACAGGGTTAGGGAACACCCTGCACCCATGCCGCCAGCGTGCGCGCAGGCCACGCTGCAGGCCATGACCGACCCGAACGCGGCAGGCGGCGCCAACGTGTTCCTGGGCGCGCTTGTCTCCGGCACCGCTGCCCTGAACGGCGCGCGCGCGCGCACGCAAGTTGGCACTGCACAGGTTGATCTATGTGAGGCTTTGGTCTAGCGCGCGTCAGCGCCTCGCACTGACATGTGCAGTGTCGCTGACGCGGCCATGAGAACCCCGACCTCATCGTCACAGCTTGGCGCGGTGCTGGCCTTTCCATCGGCACAAACGAGATATGCTGGGCCATCACGAGCCATAGACTCACTGACAGCCCTCTTTGCATGTGCCCGCCGTGCGCCTGCCCGCATGGGATAGAGCAGAACTGCCAGCCAGGCCATCAGGTCAGAGTCCAGGCTGCCCCCTGCGGCGGGTGCACGCACACGCACCAGCGGCGCTCCTACGGCACATACATTGCGCGCAGGCCCAGTGGCGCAGTGCCAGGCGGACTACCAGGCGTACGCGGCGGCGCCGGCCGCGCCCGCCTACAACGCGCTGCGGGCGGACTGCCAGGCGGCAGCGGGCAGCCCGGCGGCGGCTGCGGTGTCGTCCGGCGCGGGCGGCTACGCGAGCAGCGCCGCCGGCGCGCAGGGCGCGAGCGCCGCGTCCGCCGCGGCGTCGCTCGCCAGCCTGCCGCCGCAGACGGTGCGCGGGAGGGGACGCCGAAACCAGTCTGCTGCACTTGTGACAGGCCGCCGCGGGTGCTTGCAGCCGGCCGTCCCGCGCACGATTGCATGCGCTTGATGGATTGCCTGGGGGGCGATCGAAGACCGCCAGCAATGGAAGCATGCAATAATGCCAAGTCGGGCACGCGCAGATGCACCCGGGACCGTGCATGCTCGCTCATGCGCTGTGCAGCTCCAGTGCCTGCCTGTGCCTACCAAGCGTGCATGGTGTGATGCGACAGCATGTCAATGCAGTCAACTCTTGCAGGGCTTGACGTGGGCGGGCGCGGCGCGCGCAGCCGCTGCTGAACATGGTGGCGAGCACGGATACGAGCATCGCGGCGCTGCCCGACCTGGCAACCTATGTGGCCGCGCTAAACCCTGTCGTGGCCGCGTGGGCCGCGCTCCCCGCCGACAAGGCGTCCGTGCTGGACTCCGCCACGCAGGCCATCACCGACCTCAGCTTGCAGGTCACGCAGGCGCGCCGCCCTTCTCCTGGCCGGCGCCACGCGCATTGCACTGTGCTCCCGCAGAAGCTGTCCTTAGCCCCACGCGCGGCATGTCTGACGCGTCACACAGCCAGGCGGCGCCAAGTTCGTCGGTCCGATCCGCGGGGCCACAGGAGTGTGCCAAGGCTTGTGTAACATGCGTGGGCCTTCAGCTCCAGGGGCGGTACCGTGCAGCCATGCGCGGGCATTGCATGGCTTCAACAGCTCTGCGTTTCCGCCGTGAATCTTGATGCGCCACCTCCTCCTGCCGTGGCGGGTACTTGCTGGACCACTGACAGGCGCGTCAGCAATCAAGCAGCCTTTCAGACGTCCTGGCCAGAGTGAGCGCTGTGTCTGCAGCTTGTCACACACGCTGAGGCATGCGCCGGCAGGTGATCAGCTCGGCGCAATCGGCTGTGGCCAGCATCACCTCGCAGATCAACGCGGAGGTCGCGTCGGTGGGCAACGCCACGGTGGGCAACATCAACAGCATGGAGGCGAAATACCTGCCTGCCGTGCGCAGATACGACCGCTAGTGCGCTCCGCCGCAGGGCAGGCAGGTCTGCTGAAGCTCGTCCACCGAACGGCGTGCCTTGCCTATGAGTCAACGCCCATAGATGCAGACGTATGTGCGCAGGCAGAGTGGTTTCAGCCGCTGCGAATCAACTCCGTGTCTGCGTGCATGTGCACTGGGCGAGCATGCTTCCGCGGCAACCCTTGCAGCATGTCAAGTGGCAGCGCTCGGCCGGCTCGGCCGAGCCATGCTGCGCGTGCGCGCGTGACCCGTCACCGCTTCGCGCTTGCGCCGCGCAGCCGCGTCATCGGCGAGATGTGTTACCTGGCACTCGCCATGGTCGCCGTGACGGGCCTCGCGCTAGCGGTGCTGACCAACTGCGACTTTGCGGCCTCCTACTTCACCCTGAAGCTGCTCCTCCTGACGGTCTTCTACTGCCTGCTCGGGCTGCTCTTCTTCGCCGTTGCCATCATCGGCAACGACGCGTGCGCGTCCATGCTACATATAGCACTCTCATTTGACCCCGAAGGGTTTTGGCACGGTGCACAGAGCGTCCTGTGTCACTTGATCATGCGTCGTCGCGCGCGCAGGTGCCAGAACGCCGAGGCGCTGATGACGACCCTGGTGCCGCCGCTGCTGGGCGGCAGCCTGGGGCCGGAGGCGGCCGCCATCGCGGACTACTACCTGTTTGACGCCGGCGGCAACTTCACCAGCGTGGTGAAGACGGCGTTGGGCGTCGACATCGACAGCATGCTGGCCAGCTTCAACGCGACGCGCGACAGCGAGATAGCGGTACGGAGCTCTGCCCTGCTGCGAAGCACCCCCACGCGCGCATGCATGTAGCCTTGAGCCGCGCGCGCGCGCCGCCAAACCTCGGCGGGGCGGGCGCGGTTTCATGCATCGGCGCGCCAGCTTGCGAGCAGTGGAGCAAGCCAGCAGCTGAGACGGGTCGACAAGGCTGAGGGAGCTGCAGCGCTTGTGCAGTCAGCTGTTTGCGCCTGCTGCCTTGCCAGGCAGTCCAATGACGTCTCGCAGGCACCCCATGGATCATCTGCTTACTTAGGCTGGCCAGTACGCAGGCAGGGACCTTATCTGCATCCGTCATGAGCTTGTTCAGAAGTTCGAAAGCAGCTGCACATGTGCGCGGCGGCAGAGCCTGCAGGGCTCGTACGTGCTCCGCGCGAAGCTGGTCGCGGTGGTGGACAGCGTGCTGGCGGTGTCCGGCGCGGTCGAGGCCGACATCACAGCCGCGGAGGCGCTCGCCTCGTATGCTTCCATCCACCCGCTCTACCTGCAGGCGCGCCCTGCAGGCCGGCGGGCCCTGCAGGCCGGCGGATGCCCCGTTCACACATGAGCGGCACAGATGCTTGACTGTTGCTGTCGCTGCACGGATGCAAAAGAACCAGCTTCGCAGCGCGGCGCCGCGCGCGCACCCAGCCTGCAGACCTGTGCCGGAGGCGAGTGCAAGGAGCGCCTCGCCCTCTGATCGCGGAGCCGCGTGCAGGTGAAGACGCTGGTGTGCTGCGACACGGTGGACATGCTGGGCGACCTGTGGGTATCCATGTTCTCGGCCGGCTCCATCGCGGTCGTGCTGGCTGTCGTGGCCATGGCCTACATCGGCAAGCTCGACAGCCTGCCGCGCGGCAGGTGCTGCGCCGCCCGGCTGCCCCCCCCCCGCGCGCCGCGAGACGGCGGGCGCTGATGATGCAGGTCCCCTGAGACTGCCTGCTGGGCTGTTGATGCGTGCCGCTGCCTTCTTGCGCCAGTCAGCTGGTAGATCCGCGCGTGTGGGGCCATGCGCGGGTGCTGTGACGGGCGGCACCACGCGCGGTGCCGGGCGAGCGGGGCGGCCGGCTCAGGCGGAGCAAGCGCATGGCGCCCGCAGTAAGAGACCGCAGTGGCGCAGGTGTTGCGGCTGCGGCATGCGCTCCGTGCGCGAGTTCGCGGGGCCCGACCGGCCGGCAAAGGGTGTGAGCGCAAAGGGGGACCGCACGCTGGCTGCCGGCCCGCGGCACACCCAGCAGTGCGCCCCCGTCATGGCAGGGGTTATGTTGTCCTCCAACAATGCTGCCGCACTCCAGGCCCGCACCTGCTTGCCTTGCCAGCCCACAGGGCATGGCTGCTGAGGAGTGAACACCCGACATGCATTTCTAGGCATGCAGCGGCCTGCGACCGCAACCTCGCAAAGCGCGTCAGATCAGCAGGAGATCACCTACAACTCACGCATCATCACAGACAGACTTGAGCCTTTTCTGTCAGGGCATATGTGGTAGGCCGCATGGGGTTGCGCACAGCTGGTGCGCGTCAGCAGCGCATCTTCTCTGCCCAATGGAGGGGCTCCATCGCACTCAGCGCGCGCGGCGGCAGCGGCGGCGGCAGCGGCACCATCCCCGCGCTGCACGGCGACGCAGGTCAGCCATGGGCGCATGGCGACCAACGCGCATCCCGCCTGTACACTGACCCCAAGCCCGGCCGGCTGTCCGCCGCTGCGGCAGCCGGCGACGGTGCGCACGGCTCCCTCGCAGCAAGCCCGGAGGGCGTCGCGGACCGCGGCAGCGTCGCGGCCGCCCCGGGGCCATCCCGGGCGCGCAGCCTGGCGCCCGCCAGGAGCCTGGCATCCGCAGGCAGCCTGGCGCTGAGCGCGGCGCCGCCGGAGTGGCCGCCGGCGGCCGCGCGCAGCGCGTCCTCCGCGAGCAGCCTGCTGTCGCCGCTGCCGGCCAAGCCGGTGCGCGCGCCTGCCGCTCCGTTGCGTGAGATGTGCTGTATGAGTGCTGCATGAGATGTGGAGCGTGCCAGGGATGCGGTGCGCCAACCACACGACCGCGCATGCAAACGACAGCAGAGAAACTTCCATAGACATAGCAGGTCTCGGAGCAGACGGTGAGCGGAACCCTGCAGCATGGTGAGGCAAGCATGCTCCTGGCGTGCCGGCGAATGCTGCTCAGCGTCGGCTCCTGCGCGTGCAGGGCGGCCTGGCGGGGCTGCGGGCGCAGTCGCGGGCGCGGCTCGGCCTGAGCAAGCAGGCGACGAGCGCGGCGTATCTGCAGCATGTCCTGCGCATGGAGCAAGTGCAGCCTGATCCTTAGCTACAGCCCTCCTGTCAGAGCATGGTCAGGGTCAGCATGGCTGCTGTGTTACGGCAAGGTCCTGGCTTGTTTTAGCCCTGAAATCATACAGTCTGCGCAGTCATTTTGATGCGACTATATGCCAAGTGCATGTGCACATTAACACCGGGCCCTGCACTCTGCTGCTCGCTTTTGTGCCTATTCATGTGTCTGCTGCATGCGCATGTGCATCTGCTCTCAGGCCACTTTGAGGCATGGGTCTGACAGCGTTGCGGTGTGGACCACCGGTGCCATTGCAGGTGCACAAGTCCACCGCTTTTTGGTCAGCAACTCATACACACTTGTGATCAATAGCAGCAACAACTCAGAAGCAGCGCCTTGGCGCTGCTGTCAGCGCGAGTCCACATGAATGCGTCAGCTGTTCAGCAGGCAGTCACGGCACAAGAAACTGTCTGCCTATGCTATCCAAGCCACTGGGACTCTAAGCTACTTGCAAGATTACGACCTCCAAATAGCTATTCCTCACTCTGCATGCTGGTTTCTGGGGACGCCTAGCGCAGACAACCAACCTCACCACCCGGCCCTCTGTCCTGGGACGCGCTCTCTCATCGTCTGTTTACGCAGTTCACCAGGCCTGCCAGCATTAAGATCAAATACCATCGCCCCATGTCAGTGGATGCTGTATCCGCTGCATTGCGTTGGGTGCAGCATTGCAGCAAGCGTGCAAAACCAAAACTACACAGGATACATGCATGGCGTGGCGCGGCCGTCACGACAACTGAAAAGCACTTCTGCTCGCTGGAAAAGCCCTACAACATGTTTCACCATGTGCGGCCCAAGGCGCTAGAGTGAGGGGGTTTAATACCCTCCGATTCCACGGCTCTCTAGACCCAGCCATCCAGGCCCATGCTCTGAAATCCACCAGAAGCGGGGCGCATCTACAAAAGCGCTGGGCCGGCACCACGCGCTGCGGGGGACCCGCTCATTCAGGAGCGGGCTGCCCGCACGCCTTTCCAGCTTTGCTGGATCACCTGGCGGCCGGACGCGCGCATGGTCTCCCGGAGCAGACCAGTGGCACCGGCCGGTACATCGTCACACACCTCAAACAAAAGCAAGGGCGGTCTGTGTGCAATGAGTGCGCATACATCAGGCGCCTGGGCAGAACCACTGGAGCCCAGTACATCAGCTGATCGCCGCTGCAACCCTTTGCAGCAGCAGCCTATACCACAACAGCACCCTGTATCAGCAGCGTCCCGCCTTCGCATCGTGTGCGCGTGCGGCGAGCGCAGCAGGTGCAGAGCAGCTGCAGCACCTCCTTTCAGCCACCCATCGACACATGGCCCACGACCATGTCCTACTGGTCCCTGTTGAGCCAGCGCTGCTCCAGCTCGCGCGCGCCCCAGGACTGCACCTCGCGCGCGCGCGCGACCTGGAACGACGGCGGCTCCGGCAAGTCCAGCGCGACCAGCTCGCCCGTGAACGGGTGCGAGAACGCAATGCCCACCGCCCACAGGCACAGCCCCGGGGCCGGCGCCGGGACGCCGCCGGCGGGCGCGGCGCGCGCGTCGTTGGCGGCAGGGGCCAACGCCGGCCGCGGCGCCGCGCTGCGCAGGCTGCTGGAGCGGTCGTTGCGCAGGCGCTGCACCGCGGTCGTGCCGGAGAATGCGTCGGGGTCGGGGTCCAGCTGCGCGGCAGTGAGCCCGCTCGGGTACATGAAGGCCTCATTTTCGTCCTCCCACCCATCGCTGCCGGCGCCCTCGCCGTGCAGCATGTCGCGCACGCGCTGGCGCACGCTCTGCCCCGCGCCCCGCTCATCGCTTGCGTGGTAGGCAGCGTCGGCCTCGCTGTCGGCGCGGCGGCGCTCGGCGGCGGCGGCGGCGGCGGCCTCGGCCGCCTTTGCCGCTCTGATGCGCGCCGGCAGTGCGTCGCCGTCCTCCTCGACGGCGGCCCACCAGCGGCCGGCGCCCATCTCGGCGTCGCGCCCCAGGCGCGCGAGCGCGATTGCGCGCGGCGTCTGGCCCGGGAACGGCTGCAGGCTGCGCGCGACCTGCTTGGCGTAGCCGTACGAGTACTGCTGGTCGCCCAGCACGGGGTGCCCCAGCAGCGCCATGTGGCGCCGCAGCTGGTGCTTGCGCCCTGCACCGCGCAGCCTGCCCGACTTTGCGGCTGCCAGATCCCGGGATAGCAGGGGCGCGGATTGGCGTGCGCGAGCATGCGGCATCGCAGCTGCTCTGGGCATCGCTCCAGCGACCCCTCCAGCACCCACGGGCAGTGTGCGAGCACCCCATGGCAGATACAGGGTCCGGTATCACTTGGCATCATGCGCCCAGACCCCTGCGGTGCAGACGTGCTGCCGCTTGCCTCGCGGCCTGGGCTCGCACGCGCTGCGCAGCTCCGCCGCACTCCGCCCCACGGGCCCCGCCGGCAAAACGGGCAGCGCGCCTGTGTGCGGCGACAGGCGCACGCTCGTTACCCAGCGGTGGCGCGCGGAGCGGACCGCGTCCGCAGCCTCATAGGTCGTCAGGCACGCGCGCCCGTCCAGCGGCGCCGCCACGCGCCCGGTGCCGCTGACCCGGCCGCACACCAGCGCCATATACGTCTGCGGTGCGGCCGCGCTTCAGCGCCCAGCGGCTGCCAGACAGCATGGACCATGGTATGCATGGTCCATGCAGGTCAATGCTTATGCATGGACCTCGTGAGGTCCAGACATGACGTATGGACCTCATGAGCGCGCAGGTCCATGACCTGCGCTCGTGTCCTAGGCGCGCCGGCTGCCGAGGGGCGCGCGAGGCGGCACCTTGCGGACCTCTCGCTGCGAGAACGCGTTGCTGAGCGCGGCCAGCGCGCCGCGCGTCTTGGCCACGACCACCAGGCCGCCCGTCGGCGCATCCAGGCGGTGCACCTGCACGGCGCGCGCCGCGGCGCTCGGCGGCCGGCGCAGGGCTGGTCAGGGCTGTGGATGGACAGGCGGCGAGCGAACGGAGCGCTCGTGCGAGAGTGCGGGCTCCGGCCTCCCGCGCCGACCGTCGCACTGCGGGGCGGCAGCGGGCGCCGCGTGCTGACATCGGGCGCTCGACCAGCTGCCCCAAAGCCAGGCCCTGTGGCCCAGGCACGGCACAGCAGGCTCCGGACACGCAACAACAACTTCTCGTGTCATGCGCCAAAGGCCTCGACAGTGATCTAGGAGCGCGTGCTCTTGAAACATGCTGTGGGCCACAGGCGCACATGCTGCGGGCGCCACAGCACGCCCGGCACGGTCGTCGGGCGCAGGCAGTGCGGCAGCAGGCTGGACAAGGTCCCCTGGTCGCCGAGGCCGCGCCCCTGCCGCCACCCCTCAATGGTCAGCGAGCCCGAGTGGCTGCAGCAACGCTGCGGCGCATAACACCAGCCTGCTTTGGGGCTTGTGTCGCCGCGGCGCGCTGTGCCTGTCCCCTCGTGCATGCGCCTGGCAATGCAGGGCCGGCACAAGCACGCCCGTCAGCGGACCACCGCGCCCATGCTTCCGTCTGCTCCGTGCCCAGGTAGGAAGCGCAGCGCACGGACCCGCTCAGACACGGTGGCCACACTCCATGATGTGCTGCACGCAATGCGCGAGTCGCGGACCTGCGTCGGCATGCCCGGCGGCTTAATGACCACGGCCAGGTGGTCGTCCTCGTACGCGACGAGCACCGCGGCGCTCGCGGCGGCGGCCGCGGGCGCCGCCGCGTGCGCGGGCCCCTCAACGCGCGCCTGCAGCTCCAGGCGCTGCCCGCCGCGCGCCACCCTGCGCGCGCCCCCCGCACGACCTGCCTGGCCGACTGCCCGTGGGCGCCGCGCGTGCCCCGGGGGAAGAGTGGGGCGGGACCGACCTACTGGCCAACAACCTACATGGCCGGTGATGCCATGCTAACAAGAGCGCCTCTCATGGGCAGCGGAGGCTCTTCCTGCCGCACCCCGAGCAAGGCAGGTGCGCGCGGGCCGCACCAGGCAACGCCGCGCTGCACGCCATCGACCAGTAGCTCGCCGCGCCGCACCGCGCGCTTGGCAGCGGTCGCGCTGCCGCAGGCCGCTGGGAACAGGGCCGCCACCGCTGCCGGCAGCGGCTGCGGCGGCGCGCCGTCCGGCACCGTCGCGGCGGCCACCACGGCATGCCCGGACCGCAGGCCGCGCTGCACGGTCCCGCGCGGCGGCGCCGCGCTGGGGACCTGTAGTGTCTGGGGCTTCCTGCGGTCCTGCGCGTTGGCGGGGCGCCCGGTCAGGTACCCGGTGAGCTCTTGCCCAGACCCAGCGAACTGCTGTCGGGCAAAGCCCAGACACGTCAGGCACACTGAAGCGACCTGTTATGTGTCTGGGGAGCTGTCATACTCTCCAGGCCACCTCTGGCTGAGCAGAGGGCGCCCGGGCACTTCAGCTGGCACTGAGCCACGGTGGTTGCGAGTGTGCGGCGCACCACGCTGGTGCCGGCTGCGGCGGAGCGGCCAGCGGCGTGCAGCGCTTGCGCCTGCTCTGCGACCTCGAGCTGGTGCGAGGCGCTCGTCCTCACCACCAGAGGCGTGCGCGCTGGCGCGCTCGTCTGCTTGGCGGTCGTGTGCCGCTGTTGGAGCAACGGGCTTCCATGTGCCCCGCCAGTCCAGCGCTGACTCCGCAGCAAGTCCAGCGCGTTGGTGCAAGGGCTGCCCCATGACATCCAGGCCTCCCGACCAGAGGGCGCGCCAGGCGCTGCAGATATGGTGGCGTGCAGGCCTCCACTTCCCTGCGCAGCAGCTTTGTCCATGCCATACGGGCCAGTGCACCTGCGTGCCCGTGTTTTGAATGCATGCATGATGGCGGGAAGTGCCTGCCTGGCCGGAGCGCACCTCAGACCTGCCGGCGCTGGTGTGGCAGCGATGACAGAGAGAACTGGCGTGCGCGATGACGCTTTGTGCAAGGACAGCTGATTTGCGCAACGCCAGCCGCTGCTGCCCTCCAAGGCTGGCGTGCACTGTTCACAGGTTCTCTACTGCCTCCCACTGCTTCTCTGCACCTTGGTGGCCGCTGGCCTGCTGCCTTGCAGGTCTCTCTTAAGCAAGCTTGCTTAGGATGTTCAAGCTAATGGCATTTAAAAATTTGTCAGACAGCGCAAACTGGCTGCTGGTGCGCTTTTCAGCTTTCCTTGCGAGTACTGGGCACTAGTAGTGGGCATCCGCAACGGCTGCCTTCAACTTGCTGTTGAACTTGCTGTTGAGGATGCTGCTCAGGAGGTATTTGAGAACGCAGAGCTTGCCAACCAAGTCCTGCCATGTTGGCCTGTGACACTGCAAAGCATCACTCGTGTACATCAAGTGCTTAAATTTGAGCGCCAGCACCTCCAAACCCATGTTCCCACCCAACAATTTTTCACCCCCGACAGTCCGCAACGCGTGAAAGCAGTGGTGTGGCACACATCGTCACAGCCAAGGACGGTCAGTGCTGGTGAGTCTCAGAGCAGAGCTCGCAGGACACACTCAGGTGATATAGACAGCAAAGATGCTAACGCCGCATAAGCAGGTGTAGAGCTAGGGAGGGAAGCGAAGCTATCCTATATCTCTCTGTCACTCACATCAAAATCATGTACAACACATGACACGCGCCCACCGCCGCGGCCCTCGCAACGAAAACTGCCTCCCCGCCCAGCCCTTACGTCAGGGAGAACGTGTGCGGGTCCTGGCGCAGGCCCGTCACTGCGCCCTGCGCAGGGCAAGCACAGCAGGGCTATGAAACCCCTGACCCGCGTCCCCACAACTCCAGGTCATGCTAGGGAACTGTGAACCCTCGTGAGCCCACGCCCGCGCCCTGGCCAGACCGATGCCGCGGTCGCACCCACTTGTACAAACAAACAAGCACAATGTGCAGGCAGCGCTAGGCGCAGCTGCAGCCTGCAGCCTGCCCCTCCAGCCTTGCTCAACCCTAGCGGACCCCATCCCGTTCCTTCCCCGCTGAAGCTGCAGCTGCCTTGGATGCTGGGGCGCCACGGAGCAGCAGCTGCTGCCCTGGGCGCGTACTACTGTGGTGCGGGGGCCGCCGCGGAGGACGGCCCCTGCAGGCCCATGGAGCCGGGTACTCTGTCCTAGCACGACATGCCCTCTTCGCAACAGCATACCTTGAAAACCCTGAACTCAGCGCCCCCAGCTCACCACTGGCTCCCCCGCTTCATGGCGCAGTGCCAGCCGCAAGCACTGCAGCTGCCTCGTGCGCCACTGCGGCGCCCCCCTCCCTCCCCCACCCGTTGGTAAGCCCTGAAAAGCCCTCTGAAGCACCATTCCCAAACGCAGCGCCAGCGGTCATAGCAGTATCCCTGTTCAGTGCTTCCCATCCCGCTTCCCACCCTGCTCATTCAGCCTCCGCTCCCTGCAACCACCAGGGACTGGGCAACCCTTGGGTGCCCATGTCCGCGCTTACCCTAGAGCGTGCAGAACCAGGCGCCCTCCGAGTTGTTTCCAGGCCGCTGCGCCTGGTCCACGATGGCTTCTATCTTCGCCTGGTACTGCGCGCGTGCAGCACCCATGTTGTGGCACAACCCACCCGGCTGCCCTGCAGCCGAACACCCGCTCATGCTTTCTGGGCGCCCGCTCCATCGCTCATGCTTTCTGAACACCCTCTCGAGCCCTGGACGGGCGCATGCCAAGGTCACCAGCGCCATGCTCACCGCTTGGAGGCGAGGCGCACATGCGCCCGTCCGCCACAAGGCAGACGACGCATGCAGCCAGGCCCCGCGCGCCAGGCACTGCAGGGGGCCGCAGGCAGGGCAAGCACGCAGGCGGCGGCGCGGGGCAGGCAGGCCGGGCGGGGGCGGGCTGTACCACCTCGTCCATGTCGGCGAGGCCCTGCAGCAGGAAGTCGTTCATCTCCAGCGCGCCGGGCGGCAGGCCGCGCTGGAACCAGCGGTGCACCTTGATCTGCTCCATGTTCATGCGCGCGCCGGGCTCCGCGACAAGCAGCCGCGTCAGCATGTCCAGGCAGTCCGCGCTCACCTCCACCTCCTGCCGCGCCGCGCGCGCCCGGCCCATCGCGCCCGGCGCCCCGGACCGGCGCGAGCTGACCTTGGCGCTGCCGCCTCGCGCATGGCGCGCCCTCTCGCGCACAGTGCACCCGTTCGGCCTCTGCAGAACAGGCATCCCCCAAGCGTTCCCCGCAACCACACATACACCAAATAATAGACTGGGTGGATCTGTAGGAGAGCATGGTGCCCGGCCTGGGCTACGTCAACCTCTCAGCGCAGCTGTGCTTGCAAACCCAGAGCAACAAGAGCAGTTCCGAGCCTGGGCCGGGCAGGAGCGTACCGGCAGCAGGGTGTACTCCGCCGCCACAATCTTCCGTGCGAAGCGCGGTTCCTTGGCATCGAAGGGGTACCGGCCATACAACATGGCGTACAGGATGACGCCGCAGCTCCAGATGTCCGCGCACTGCGCAGCAGGGCTCCGTGCGTGAGCAGCTCGCATGTGCTCACCGCTCCTCGCGCCACGAACAGCCAACCAGGCTGCGCGCCTGCAAAATGCAGTCCTATGCCAGAAAAGTCTACCCACTGGAGATCCCGCTCGCTCGTACCAGGCCAGGCTGCCTGCAGGCAACTGCCCAGTGTTGCATGCCCTCTCAACAAATGCCCTGCAGGCATTGGAGCAGGCCAGTCACCTTGGCGTCATACTTCTGGTCCCCGAGGATGACCTCCGGCGCCATGTAGACCGGCGTGCCGACGCCGGTCTTTGCGCTCGAGTTCATCTCGTGCTTCGAGTAGCCAAAGTCGCAGATCTTCAGCAGCGGCCGCGTGCCGTCCCGCCCGTCGCGGTCCAGGAGCAGGTTCTCCAGTTTCAGGTCGCGGTTGGCCACTCCCTGCAAACAACCTGTGCGTGAGCCACCCCTGCACACTGCGCCACCGCTCGACGCAGGGTGGAGGCACACGCCGGGTCACGTGTGGACCTCTTGCGCACGCGACACCTTCTCAAGACAGTCATGCGACCACCCAGTTCAGACTGACAGGAACACAGCTGTTCCCCGGCGCGCACGTGTGCCGGTCCGTGCAAACCACTACCTGGCCTCATGCAGACAGGTTGCCCGCCTCTGCAAAGAGAGCAAGCACTGCTTCCGCCCGCTCCATAAGCCGGCAGCGCCGCTCCATAAGCGGCGATGCAGGCGCTGCAGGCGCGCAGCGTGTGCTGACTCCGCGCACGCGCGTTACACCCAGCAAGACCACAAGGCATACACGCGCGGGGCGCACCCGCCGGTGGCAGTAGTCCAGGCCGATGATGAGCTGCTGGAAGATCCAGCGCGCCTGCTGCTCCGCCAGCCGCCCGTGCGGCCGGTGCCCGAGCGTGTAGTTGAACAGGTCGCCGCCTTGCGCGTACTCCATCGCGATGGCGAGGTGCGTCTGCGTCAGGAACACCTGCAGCGCGGGCACGGCGCTGCTGGTTGGAGCGCTCGGCCAGCCATCACGGCATAGTGGCCTGGTACGCCGCGCTGCGACACGTGTCGCAAGGTACCGTGGCCGCTGGTACAAGCGAGAAACACGATCCGCGCGGGCGCTGCATGCAGGCACTGCAGGCCCAAGCAGAAGTCTGCGCGCAGGGAAAGGCGTGCGCAAGCATGCGCTGGTACGCTGGCGCCCGAGCCAGATGCACACAGATGCTATACGGAACGAAGCGCCGCACCTCCCGCAGCGACACGATGAGGGGGTGCCGCAGGCTGCTCTGGTTCTGTATCTCCCGCTTCACGTACACCAAATAGTTGCGGACCTGCGCGCCGCAATTTCGGCCCAAATTTTACTGCCCCTTTACGCACGCACGCGCATGACCCGCCAGGGCGCCGCGCAGGCGCAGAGCAGGCCTGGCGAACGTGGAAACCCTTTGGGAGCAACGCCGTGGCGAAGCAAGGCAGCACGGGCAGGCCGCGCACAAATTCGCCGCGCGGCAGCAGCTTGATCGCGACCTCCACCGGCGGGTCGCTCCGCAGGTCGAGCGCCTTGACCACAATGCCGAAAGTGCCTTGCCCGAGCGAGCCAGTCTGCGGGGTGAGACCCCTGGCTCAGCGCCCCGCGCTGCGTGGCCGCACGCGCTCGTGCCCCGACTGCGGGACGGGGATGCATGGCGCGGGACCCGCGCCTGCACATAGTGCTTGATGCCGGCCAGGTAGTTGCCCAACGGCTGGCCTAGGAGGGTACTCTCGGCGCCCTGCATGCCCCGGTCCACATTCCTGGTCGCCACCGGATATTGCGCGGCTACCTGCATTGGCGTGCGCACATCCCCGGGCGCTGCGGCTGGGCCTGGTGCTTAGGTTGCCGGTGTGGAGAGGATCAGATCAGCTTGGAGGGAGAAAGTAAGGCTCCGCAAAGTTCCAGAGCAGAACCCAACGTCTAGGGTAGAAGCGGGTGGCCCGCCTTCCGCCTGCGCTTCGGAGGAGCTTTGCCAGCTGCGCTTGTTGGCGTGATAAGCGTGAAGGCGAGTTCCCTGCTCCTGGCGGGCGTGCCCACAGTGCAGGGCCAGCTGTTGGCAAGTGCACCGTGGCAAGTACCGGCAGCGACGCCCGCGCACTAGCGGCCTTGTCAGTACAAGTGCGCTGTAGCGGAAGCCCAGAGCGTAAGCCGAGAGCTAGGCGTGGCAAAAAGAGACGTGCGAGCAGGCTCGCAACTGTCCCACTAGCGACACTCAGCAGCTAGCTAGTGCGACCTAGTGGCCTATCTACTGCCAGTTGCCGGCTTGGCCGCGGGCTGGCTGGCCACAGGAGTCCGCAACACAGTGCAGACGTTGCCGTTGAGCGTCACCTGCACGCGCAGCAGTTGAGCTGTTGGAACCTCGCCGGCACGCAGCAAACGAGCCTGATAGTTCACAGTGCTGTGCATGGGGTAGTGCACTGGCCAGCACGCACCCTTGCTTACCCCGCAACACAGCGCTGTACCGGCACAGTGCTGACTGTGCGCCTGGCCAACAGCGCCACGCTTCGCCTTTATGGCAGACCTGCACTGCTTCACTATTGCACGCAGTGCTCTGACACTGAAGCCCGGATATGCAATGCCTTGCTGCACACCCAGCACACCACTCACGCGCTACATGGCTCGCAGCCGGCGAACTTGTCACGACAGCGGGCACAGCAGGGCACCCTGTCCCGCCTTCAGCGCTGGCGCCTTGCCCTTTACCCCTATCCTCTGAGCGTGCCCCAAGCAGTTCCTTGTCAGCACCGCACCGTGCGTGGCCGCAAGTCAGCAGCCGTGCGGCTGCTGACCAGGAAGCCGACCGCCGCGCCGTTGCTGGCGCCAGGCCACAACACATTCCAGTAGTCTGACGCCGTGCCCGTCAGCACGCCGCCCATGCCGTAGCTTGGGCTCACCAGCCCATAGGCCTACGCACGCGTGTGCAACGTTCAGCTTCCCGCTCGAGGCGTTAAACCTGGTGCTGGCTGCTCAGGCTCTGGGGAAGAAGTTACCGCCGTGCGGCACCCAGGGCGGCGCATGTCATGAGCAGCATGCCCTGCGGGGTGCATATGAGCTCTACCAGTCAAACACCTTATGGGCCTGCACGCACTGGACATCCTACTCAGCTCGCCCCCTCCCACGTCCGGAGATACTTTGCGGGCATGCAAGCCGCTCTGTCAACAGCTCCTGAGATAAGTTGCAGCCCACAACACTTTGCGGCACGTAACAGGGGGGCCTTCCAGATGCGCCATGCGCTCTATACACGCCTTACATCATGGGGGAAAAAGTCGACCACATGCCTGCTTGTGCACATGAAGCACAAGCTGCTTCACTGACTACATGCGCAACCGGAGCTCTGACATGTCAGGGACAGCTGATGGTGCGAACGTGCCCACACAAGCTGACCAAGGCCTACCACGTATGTGCACAACGGGCAAGTCTCAGGATTTGCGGCGCTGCGGATCACGCATGTGCATGCACCTGGGCATCGCACAAGCATGGATGCACCCCGTTGGCAAATTGCCCCGCCTGCGCGGTGCTGTGACCCGACGCGCGCGTGCCTGGCTGACGCCCGAGTAGGCGGGGTTGGCAATCGCAAGCGTCCAGGGCGCAGGAATGCTCACGTTGCCAAGGTTGGTGGCCGTGACCATGACAGACGCGGTGAACATGCCCGCGCCATCGCTACCGGGCGCCGACACCATCACATCCGCGCTGCACACCGCGCCGCGCGCTGCCGCCGCCGTGGGCGGCAGGCTGTCCTGCGCCGGTGTGGGCGGCGCTTGCCTGCACGGGCACACGGATGGTCTGAAAAGCGCATGCCCTGTCTCACAAGGCTGCCGGGTTGCCACCCCTGCTGGGACAAGCTGCATGGCAATGTTGGGGTTGCTTGCTGGCGCGCTCCTTCACAGAGGCACTGTCACATGAGCATGCTTGGGGTAGCAGGGACTTGTTGCCGGCTTGCAATGACAGCATGCCCAGCGTGAGTCAGGCTGCTCTCGGGTGTCAGCTCATGGCAAGCAGCAACAGCCTGCATGAAGGAGCCCAGCCAAGCCTGGGCTGTCTCAGCCCGCAGGTGCCCTACAGGCTGCGCAAGATGCGGCTTCGGCTTGCTTGCTTGGACGCTTTCGATCACCGGAGAGGGCTGCGCCTGTAAGCAGTAGGCGGCAGAAACCAGGGCGCCAGCCCCAGCTCAGTCAGGTAGTCTATCCGTGCCCAGCTGATATTGAGGCCGTCTGTTCCCAGCAGCGCGCCTGCACCATGCACAGCATGCGTCAGAAGCAGAGAGCTTGCTGGTCTCGCACGTCGTGCAGGGGTCTGTATCTGGTGGCAGGCGCTGACTGATGAGGCACGCGCACGCACTGCATTCGAAATGCTCGCTGTGTCAAGGACCGTCACGCTGGCATGCCGCAAGCAGACCCAGCAGTCACCTGGTCAGGCCATCGGGGGGGGCAGGGCGGCATGCGCCGCACTTGGCCCGCTCGCCCAGCTGTCCCAGAACCAGCTGCTGATGGGCGCATGCGCGCCGTCGGCCGCGATGCAGCTGGGCAGGCCGCACAGCGGCTGCAGGTACGCGCTCAGGGCCCCCATGGCCGCGCTGTCGCGCGGCGGCGTCGCTGCGGCGCTGAAGCCGGCCAGCGACACAGCAAACGTCTTGCACACCTTGGGCGCCGCGCAGAAGCCCTGCGGACAAGCATACCACGCAGGCTGAGGCCCATGGCGAAGCAGCAAGGAGTCCCACAAACGGAGTGCTGCTGCTGGAGTGCAGCCGGCTCCTGCCACATCAAGCTCGGGCTGCAGCCGGCGGCCGCGCGGCCGGTGGGGAGATCCGTCAGGCCGGGCGCGCTCGCGGGCGGGCCGCGCCTGCTTGGTGAGGTAGCCGTACGCGTCCGTGAGCTGCCGGAAGAGCTGCGGCCCGTCCGCGGGCGCCCAGGCGCCGACGGGCGCCTGGAACCTGGGCGCGATGACCACCTGCTCCCGCGCGCGCGCGCGCGCCCGTCAGCGCCCGCGCTCGCGCGCCGCTCTCTTGCAGACTTGCAGGGCTTCCCTAGGGCCTTCCAGGCCTGGACCGCCTCCTCCTTCCAGGGCAGGTCCCGCATCCAGCCAGCCTATCCCCTGCCGGCCGCTCAGGCAGGGTCGCGCCTGCCGCAGGTACGGCCGCAGCAGCAGCGTCTTGAAGAAGGTTGTAGGGTCGGAGAGGCCCAGGCTGGCCACGAGGGCGGCGTCCGTGGCGAAGCCGCCGCCCGCGCCGCCCAGCGCCTGCTGGCCGCAGCCCTGCCCGCGCGCCGGCCAGGGCCTGCTAAAGGGTCCGGCCGAGGCGTCCGGTACCTGAGAGCTGAAGATAGAGGGTGTCTGCGCACAAGCGCTGTCTTTCTATGCGGCTGCAACCTAACAGGCGCACAGCGCAGTCCATCCCTCGAGCATGCAGCGCCCGGCGCGGGCGGCTGCCTGGATGAAGATGAGCGAGTCTGCGTTGACGGCCGTCAGCGCGTCCATGAGCGACAGGTACAGCGAGCGCGCGCCCGGCCGCCCAGCGGCCGCTTCCCACCTGCGCCGCCGCGCTTGGCGCATGTGCAGCAAGGCGTTGGGATGCGACGCAGCGTGCTACAGCGCCCCGCTCTTGGGCACAAACAGTCGGGTGTGGCGGCTGCCTGACAGCTCCATCACCCGGCAAGAGATCAGGCTTCCAGTGTAACATGCATACATGGGGGCGGCTGGCATGCCCGCGCTTCACCGCAGAGCCGGCCCGGGCAGCTCTGTGGTGCGGGTGCGCGCACTGCAGGCCGTAGGCGTCAGGGCTGTCCAGCAGCTCGACGTGCACGCGCGGCGCAGCAGCCAGGTCCGCGCTCACCGTCGACAGCAGGCTGGTCCAGTTGCTGATCCACCGGGCGGGGTTGGCCGCGGCGCCCGCGTCGCTGCGCGCGCGCTCGTCGGCGAGCACCTGTGCGCCGCGAGCGCGCTGGCCCCGAGCGCGCGCTCGCCATGCGGCGCGCATCTCTGCCTAATCCGCTCGGGGCCTGTGCCGGCAGCGTCCGCCCTCCCGTCCGCGGCCGCTCCCTGCGCCCGCAGGCTTCCGCGCGCTGGACCCGCTGTCCATGAGCGCACGCACTTAGCGAGCTGGCTTCCGTCGCCGTGCGGCGCGCATGCGAAGGCGCGCTGTCCGCGAGCCGCGCACCGTAGGTTTGGGTAGGGTGGAGAGCGACGCACCACATGGAACTTGTTGGCCGTCAGGAAGCTGACAATGGCCGCAAATCGTGCCAGCACGCTGCCCGCAGGCACGCCCGCGTTGCACTCTGGCGCGTTGGCCAGGGGCGCCGGCAGCGCGGGCAGCACACGCCCGCGCGCGTGCCTGCCCTGCGGCATGAGCGACGCCTGCCGCCCGCCAGCACTTCAGCGCCATGCCCCGGGCTACGCACCCCGCGGGCGCACTGCGCTTAGGCGGCCGCGCCCGCTGCATGCTCTGCACAGCGGTACGATCATGAGCGGAGGTTTACGGGCGCCGCTGAGCCCAGGAGGTAGCTCAGGACGAAGCTTTACAGTGTCTGCAATCACAAGACACAGTCAGCAGGGGCCCGCGCGCCTGCAGCCGGGCCGGCGACGCCGCTGTGCATGTCGTCACGAGCGGCGCGGGCACCGCCGCGTCATCCAGCAGCATCGCGAAGCTGAACGGCAGCCGCACGGCGTTGAAGCCCAGCGCTAGCAGCCGGGTTACGTGCGAACTCAGGTCCGACGTCAGGGCCGAGTTACCCTGTCACGCCACGCCGCGCAGCGGCCTGGAGAGCCTGAGCTTCAGGAGGACCCAGCTGCGGGGGCTGTGCGCTCTGGTGCGGCATGCAGTGAGCGTGATGGGGCGCATAGTGCTGCTTGCACCCCAAATGACAGGGCATGAGTGCACGTGAGCCATGCCAGTATCCGTGCTGGCATCCAGCACCACAGTCACCGGCATGGGCACATATGCGGGCCAGCCTGCACCGCTGTGAGGCCGTCCAGGGCCGTGCCGTTGGTGAAGCCGCGCCAGCTCACACCGCGCAGCACGACCGGGCGGCTGTCGATCTTTTGCACGATCGCATTATCGCGCGTCGTCAATGCCGCGGCCTCGTCCGCAATGCTGCCTGCGCGGCACAGCGTGCCGCGCATGTTGTGCTCGGAATGCACATGCGCACAGACGCTGCTGAGCTGCAGAGGCGAGGTCCTCGCCCGGTGCCGCCGGAGGCAAGGAATGGATGCATGCTGCTGCGCGGCACATGACGCAGCATACCGCCGACCCACCAGGCAACAGAGCTGCGCATGCATGCTCTGAGGATGAAGCATGACCGCCATCGTGGGTGAGGGCCCACAGCGTGCAGCAGAGGGCATGTCGGGCGCACCTGTGTCGGGCGCAGACTCGACCTGCGCCCCCGACGTCGGCGAGTAGACAAACACGTCGCCGAGCAACGACACTGCAGCGCCAATCGCGACAGGCGGGTCCAGCGCAAAGACCATCGGCGGCGGCGGCGGGGGCGGGGGCGGGGGCGGCGGCGGCGGCGGGGGCGGCGGCGGCGGCGCTGCTGCAACCACGGGCGGCGGGCTGGGAGGCGGCGGCGGCGGCAGGGGCGGCGGCGGCGGCGCTGCTGCAGCTAAGGGCGGCGGGCTGGGAGGCGGCGGCGGCGGGCTCAGCATGAGCGGCGGCGGAGGACTTGCTG